>OLOS01000025.1_pt1 | contig 171373 bp, 143 predicted proteins | sample 1672631 | NCBI WGS metagenome assembly OLOS01 (sample SAMEA3136707, study PRJEB25190) | human gut metagenome | biome: human gut; feature: human-associated habitat; material: faeces | place: Austria | collected 2013
AAAAACCGTGATCCGCATAACATAACAGATAATTCATACTTCCTTTTGTCCGTGCTCCATAGTATAAGTGAAGCAGGTAACCATTCGCATCTGCCTGCATCTGATAAGTTGTTTGTTTTGTATGAATTGTAAATATTTTTCGATTTGCATCAAAAGTAATTGCCATTCACAGTTCCTCCTCATTTTTCATATTTTTCCATCTGTTACTCATTTACTAAGAAAATACGATTCATTGCATCTGAATACTAATTGTTTTTATTATACTATTTTACCGTCAAAACACAATATTATACGTTCATAAAAACAAATATTTGTTTTATAATCATCTTCCTCCTACACTACCTCCACACAGGACAGCCGCTCCCCTCCATCCGTAAACGCCGCCCGCGCGCTTCGAAAACAATACATCTCCATCGGCACAGCCTCCCCATTACAGACAAACGCCGCATCCTCCGGCCTACCTAACCTGTTTCCCAGGATACGGAGCATTTTCATCCTGCCGTGTTTTCCGTATCCGCTGTCCATAATAATACCCATGTGGCTTTTCATGATCAGGAAGGAACTGCTGCCCTCGACCCCCGGATGGAACACCCACTCTGAAGCAAAGTCTGTCTTTACCAAATCAAAATCATCATAGTAGTAATACCACAGATTATCCTGTTCATCCACATTCATGGCATAGCAGTCCGCGATAAAATGCTTTGTATTCTCCCATACCTTCTGTCCGTCCCGGTTCCAGACCACAAGCCCCCTGTCCCCCAAAGGCTTATTCCATCCGAAGTTTCCAAAGACCCCCTCGTCAAAATAGCTTGTGATGATCCTGCCGTCACCCAGCACCATGCATTCCTGGATTCCATCCCCAAAGCATGTGCTGGACAGAATCTTGCCATGACGGGTCAGGAACACCGCATTCTGGTCCGGAATCCCATTCTTATACATCATGGACCTGGCGCCCAGCAAAAGGATGTCATCCCCAATGGGCTGTATGAAATGGAAATTCATTTTCCGCACCCCGAATTCCAGGACCTCCTCCCCCAGGAGGCTTCCGTCCTGCCAGTCAATAAAGAGGCATAGGGCGCGGTACTCCGTGTTGGCCTGGGTATCCACGAACATACCCTGGATACGTTCCGGCACCCGGGCCGAAAACAGCAGGTACACGGCATCGTCATACCCGATTTCCATGTTCACCATGGTGTATTGCTCCAGCCCGTATTTCCTGATGATACTTCCGAGATTGATGCATTCCTTAACCGGTATCTCTTTCAATTCCATCCCTCCTGCCTGATTCATTTTCCCATATCACATCATTTAATCCCATTATACAGTCAAACCAGGGCCAGGGCCAGACAAACCGGCGGGAAAATAAAATCAGGGCGTACCAGCCGTGGAGCGTGTTTGAAAATTCATTCCCGCCGTCTGCACGCCCCACTTCGCGGTATATTTGGCCCCGATTCAGTCAGCGTAGCCCGCTACGCCTCCATCATCGGGACCAAATCTCCCACAAAGTGGGACGCACAGCCGACGGAAAGCAATTTTCAAACACGCTTTGGTAACCGCCCTGTATCCATTACTCTGTTTATGTTATTATGCAATGACCTCCGCGCATTCCTGGGCCTCAATGGCAACCTTCATGGTATCAAATATATGCTCCTGGGTGATGGCATGTTCGGTCCGGTTAAGACAGTCCCTTATCAGCTGCCCGAAAAATACGAATCCCACCTTCCCGGTGACCTGTTCCCGGTGCTCCTCCTTCCGGTCCACCCAGATGACATGGTCGCCTTCAGGGGAAGTTCCAGGGTCAATGTATTTGCGGATTTCAATGGTTCCCTCCGTGCCCATGATGAATACGCGCCCGTCCCCCCAGGCGCCAAGTCCATCCGGCGTGAACCAGTCCACCCTGAACCAGCAGGTGGCCCCGTTATCAGCCAGAAGGGTGGCTTCCCCAAAATCATAAAAATCCTTTTTATCCCGGTTTCCATAATTGGCAACCGCACTGTGAAGGACCCTGGCGGTTTTCGCACCGCAATAGGTCAGGAACTGCTCTATCTGATGGCTTCCCAGATCCGTGATGATCCCGCCATTCTCCTGCTTCTCAAAAAACCAGTCCGGCCGGACCAGCCGGTTCAGACGGTGGGGGGCCAGGATGGTTACCTGAAGCACCCGGCCTATCTTTCCCTGCCTGATCAGCTGCTCCGCAAAGACCGCGCCCTCCACATGGATGCGCTCCCCATAATACACCACATATTTTCTTCCCGTATCCCTGCATGCCTGGCTGGCCTGGTCTATCTCTTCCATGGTCAGCATTCCGGGTTTATCCACAAAATAATCCTTATTGTGCCCCATGACCCGGATTCCCAGGCCGCACCGCTTTGAGGGACGGATGGCACTGGCAATCATCTGGATGTTTCCATCCTCCAGTATCTCATCCTCACCCGCTGCCACAACGGCCTGGGGATACCGTTTTACGAACTCCAGACATTTATCCGGGTCCGGGTCCCACACACAGGCCAGTTCGGCCCCTGCTTCCAGCAAACCGTTACAGATTGCATATATATGTCCATGATCCAATCCAATCACACCAAACCGGAACTCCCCCGGTGCGCACACCTTCTCAACAATTCCCTGTGATACGGGCGCATAATTCATTCCGTCTGATTTCTGCATCCTGCTTTCCATGATTACAGCGTACCGCCTACCTTTATTCCCGTGTCAGCATAATTTTCAACGCTCTTTTTCTTCTCATTGAACCTGACCGCCTTCTTAAGAAGCCCTTCCCGGGTATAGAAAGGATCTTTTGCACTCATGGGCAGCTTCACCCTGGTTCCCGTAAATGCAGACTGGTAAACGGCTGATATGAATTCCACGGTCTTGCGGCCCTCGGTCCCTCTGATTAACGGGTCCGTTCCCGTCTCTATGGCATGGATCATGTTCTCTATCTGTCCGCAATGCTCCGTGTAGCGCAGGACCTCCCCGCTGTCAAACACCTTCTCAAGGGCCAGCCTTGCTTCATTGTCATCCTCAGGATATCCGTTTTGCATCTGCCTGCTGACACTGACCTTGTGAGGGATCTCAATGGAGCCTTTTTCACCGTCAATAATGATTTTCTGCTCTTCCCCATGATGAAGAAGGGAGGCAACCATAAGGCCCACGGCCCCGTTCTTAAAGCGCAGGGTGCTCAGGGACACATCCTCCACCTCGCTGTTGTGGTGGTTCTGGTTGGCAACCATGGCGGATATCTCATCCAGGTCCCCCATGAGCCACAGGAACAGGTCGATGTGATGGACCGCATGGATGAAGGTACATCCGCCGCCCTCCTTTTCCCAGGTTCCCCTCCACCACAGGTCATAATAATTATCTCCCCTCCACCAGAGGGAATCCGCCTGGGCAAAGTAAAGCTGCCCCAGGGCACCGCTCTCAAGCATCTGCTTTGTTTTCATGATGTCCGGTTTAAAACGGTTCTGGGCCACCACTGACAGCTTTGCCCCGCCCTCCCCTGCAGCCCTTATCATGAGGTCGCATTCCTCCAGGGACGGCGCCATGGGCTTCTCACACAGCACATGCTTTCCCGCCTTCAGGAAATCCACCGTGACGCCGCAGTGGGCAGCCGGGGGCAGGCAGACGGATACCAGGTCCACATCCTCCCGGTCCAGCAGTTCCTTATAATCCGCCACCACATCACAGTCCAGCCCATACTTCTGTTTCTTTGCCTCTGCCTTGTCTGTAAATATATCCGCCAGCGCCACAATCCGGCAGCGTCCGGCCAGCTCCTTATATGCTTCTATATGTACATTGGCGATATCGCCCGCACCTAATATTGCTACTCCAACCATACTTACACCTGCTTTCTGTCTAGTCTGTTCCTTCAGGCCCGTGCTTTTTAAGTTCTATCCTGCGCCCTTCCCTGGCCGAACGGTATGCGCCGTAGATGATCCGCACCGTGTCATATGCCAGGGAAAAACCTGACTCAGGCTCCTCTTTCCTGCCCGCGGCGCACAACAGGAAATCCCTCAGTTCCCCCACATATCCCCGTGCCATGTCCTCGCACAGGAAAATGCTCTGCCAGCCCTTTTTCGTCTCCACCTTTTCCGTAAAATACTGGCCGGACAGTTTTTCATCGTCCACATGATAGGTGGTCATCTGGTCGCTTGGCGCTATCCTGCACTGATACACGCCTCCGGTGGTATATACCTGGACTTCATTGCGCACCCCGCCAAGTATCATGTCTCCCGCCGTTATGAGGGCCTTTGTCCCGTCTTCAAAGGTGAGGATTACATTGGCCAGGTCCTCCACATCCTTTGGCCTGGCCTGGATGTACGTCAGCTCCTCCTCATTAAGGGTGGGCACGATGTAACCCATGTCCGCCATCACGCTCACGGCCCCTGCACCATTTTTATGTTCCAGCTGCTTCAGGTACAGGAGGGCGGACAAAGGATGGCAGCCCTGACGGATCAGGGAGCCGCCGCCGTTCATGCTCCACAGGGCGGCGTGGGCGGCATGGGAACCGCTGTGGGATTCCTCCCCTCTCATGAACAGGATATGTTCGCCTGCTGCCCGGATAAGGGACGCGCTTTTCTGCACCGCCGGGGCGTATACGAAATTCTCGGCGTAAAAGAACTTCCTGCCGCTCTGTTCCACCACGCCGCGCAGATGTTTAAGCTGTTCCATGACCCGCCCGGCCATATCCGGCTCATCGCTGCTCCCGAACCATCCGGTCAGGGGCTTCTCACAGATTACATGACAGCCGGCCTTCATTGCGGCTTCAATCATGGAAGCGTGCAGGCTTGGAGGGCTGCATATATCCACAATATCCGGCCGCTCTTCCTCTATCATCCTCTCCATGCAGTGATACACGGACGGTATCCCATACTCCCTGGCAAATTCCCCCGCCCGTTCCGACGGGGAAGCAACTGCCGCCACCCAGGGTTCGATACCATATACCTGTCTGTACGCCTCCATGTGGAGGGCGGCGGCGAACCCGCTTCCCACAAGGGCTATCTTAACCCTATCCATTGGCTTTTCTCTTCTTTAAACGGTCAAATACATGGAACTGGGAAAGAATCAGCACCACAATCACAATCAGGAATATTACGCTGATTGGCCGCTGCAGCATGGGCATGAAGCTGCCCTCGCTGATTGTAAGCGCCCTTCTTAAGTTGGAATCCGTCATGCTGCCCAGGATGACCCCCAGAAGGAAGGGAGCTGCCGGGAACTCTGCAGCGGAAAGGAAGAATCCGATGATTCCGAACACGAACATTACCTTTACGTCGAACATGATATGGTTGATGACAAAGGAGCCAACCACGCACAGCACGTAAATGACAGGCATGAGGATTTCCTTCTTAACGCCCAGTATCTTAACGGAAAACTTGGAAACAACCTGCGCCAGAAGCCACATGGCCAGCGCTGCCAGGAACAGGTCCACGCAGATCTGGTACAGGAACTCCGGGCTTTCGTTCATAAGGAGGGGGCCTGGACGGTATCCGTGCATCATGAATGCTGCCAGCAGGACGGCTGCGGGAGCGCTTCCCGGGACCGCAAGGGACAGGATGGGTATGATGGCGCCGCCGATACACGCATTGTTGCCTGCCTCTGCCGATACAACGCCTGCCGTCTCACCATCCCCAAAGGTTTCAGGATGTTTACTGGTGGACTTGGATGCCCAGTAGCTGAGCCAGCCGCCCACATCCTCGCCAACGCCCGGGATGATTCCCACGCCCACGCCAATAAAGGAGGAGCGAATCAGTTCAACAATATGGTTCTTTAAAACGCCGAATCCCTCTTTCAGCTTAAACGGTGAGAACTCCAGCACATGTGTCTCCGTCTTTTTAAATGCCTTTATGATTTCAGGGAATCCGAACAGTCCGATCATGATTGGGATAAGCGCCAGGCCCGCCATGATATTTACATTGCCATATGAGAATCTTGGATACGCGTCCAGCTGGTCCAGTCCCACCTGTGCAACCAATAGCCCGATCACGCCGGATATCCAGCCCTTGACCGCATTGCCGTTGCTTGTCAGGTTTCCGCAGATGATGACGCCGAACAGGCTCAGCAGGAAGAACTCCCAGCTTCCAAACTGCAGGGAAACCTTGGTGAGAAGAGGGGTCAGGGTCAGCACGCAGATGACGCTGATCAGTGTGCCGATGCAGGAGGAAGTGGTCGCCAGGAAGATTGCCAGGCCGCCCTTGCCCCTGTTGGCCAGAGGGAACCCGTCCAGCGCCGTTGCAGCGCTTGCAGGTGTGCCGGGGATATTCAACAGCACGGCTGCCTGGCAGCCGCCTGAGATAGCCCCCACATACACGCCTATCAGCGATATGATGGCGCTGGTGGATGACAGGCTGTAAGTCAGTCCGGTCAGCAGCGCCACCGCCATGGTCGCGCTCAGTCCTGGGAGCATTCCCATAATCAGTCCGGCAAATGTAGAAAGGAGCAGGACCCCCATATTCATCGGTGTCAGCACAGCCCCGAATGCCTGCGCCAGATATTGTAAAGCCATAATCTTTCCCCTCCTTTATGGTAACGGCACTCTGAAGCATACCTGGAACAGGAAGATGACCAGTCCGGTAACCAGAACCGAGATAACCACGATTTTGACAATGGAACCCGCCTCCAGGAAATACATCAGAAGCAGCATGAACAAAAATGTAGCAAGCCAGAAAGGAAGCATTCCCAGAAGCACGAATGTATACAGTCCCATCAGCACCACCCCAACCAGCATGCGCATGGTGTTGGGATCCGCCTTCACCTTCCTGGACCAGTCCTTAATCTCCGCGGTCCTGGCCTGCATACCGCCCTCTTTCAGGCTCTCCGCAAACAGGACAATGGATAAAACCAGCAGGATGGTTCCCAGCATCAGCGGAATCAGGGCCGGTGAAAGATACAGCAGCTTTCCTGACTTCGTATATATGTTATATCCCTCAAAAAGCACGTACAGCGCCAAAATAAAAATCACGGCTGAAGACATAAAGTCCTTCATTTTCTTGTTGTTTTCCAAAATATCACCTCTCCTAATCCTGCCTGTCCCCTTACCAGGGCGCATTGCCAACATGCCCCATCACTCCGGAAGCGGAGACCCCAGGGGCCTGTTCATCAATCACATTCCCCAATCAGCGCCCCCGGCGTATTTACGCCGGGAGGCGCCAGGCACCCGCCCTAAGGTTTAACGGCTTATATCGAATTCTTCCGGTGAAATGGCAGCAACGCCGCAGTCATACAGCGTCCAGGTAACCGTGGATGCCAGCTTGTCAACATAAGCAGCCGCTTCCTGCCTGCCCATGCCATTTACGATAAATCCTTTTGTCTCACAGAATTTGAGGAAATCCTCACTCTTAAGCGCCTCGTCAAAGGCCTTGTCCAAGGCTTCCAGCACATAGTCCGGCTCGCCCTTTGGAACCGCGATACCGGTTGTCTCGCCCATGGGCAGCTTTGACTCCAGGCTTGGGACAAATTTAAGGATGGACGGAATCACGGTCCCGTTTTCCAGGGTGATATCTTCCGCTGTAAAGTTTGCAAGCGCCCTCATGTCCCCTGAAATAAACATATCCTGCATCTCAACCAACAGCTGGCTGGTGAAATCAACCTCGCCTGCAAGGGCTGCCGTGATTGCCTTTCCTCCGCCTTCGTAGGGAACATGCTTATATGTAAGGCCTGTCTCCGCACAGAGCACCTCAATGCCAAGATGTCCGCCGGAACCCATGCCTCCGGTTCCGTCCGTGATTGCATTGGGATTTGCTTCCATTGCATCCAGAAGCTCCTGGGCTGTCTGGTAAGGCGAATCCTTGCGCACGGCCAGTACATTAGGGGTAAATGTAGCCAGATAGAAATCCCAGTCCTTCTGTGTGGTTTCCGTGTATCCCAGGACCGGCATCGCCGTAAGGGCCAGCATACCGTTTGCCAGGATATTATAGCCGTCCTTCTCAGCCTTCTGTACGGTCAGGGATCCCACTGAACCGCCGGAACCAGGCGTATTGGTAACCACGATATTGGTCCCCATGCTCTTGCCCATGGCGTCCGCCAGCGCGCGTCCCGTAAGATCCGTTGATCCGCCCGGATTCCACGGCACAACCATGTTGATATCACGTGATGGATATTTATCCGTCTTATTACCCACCTGCTGATAGATGACACCTGCTGCCAAAGCAACTACCACAATTCCCGCTACCGCCATAAGAGACTTTTTGTTTTTCATTTCTTTCCTCCTTGAATATTAAGAGACTTATTTTATACAAAGCCCTCCCTTTGGGATGGCCTGTGTTCCTGTAAGTAAACGATTGCCTAAGGACTCCAATCTTAACAACTTTTTATCGGCAAACGTTTGCCTATTGCCTAGAAAGAATCGTCTGCCATGCTACAGCCGGCAAACGGAATCCCCTTCTTTTAATGTTGCCTCCTGCACCTTCTGGTAAGGTGCAATGGGCTGGTCATTGTTAATGATGTCAAACAGCATCTCGGCTGCCATGATTCCCATCCCTGTACCATTCAGGTCCACACAGGTAAAATGATTATTACCGGTCTGTACCCAGTCCGGCGCGCCTATGATCAGTACGGACAGATCCTGTCCGACCCTGATTCCCTTCCTGGACAGGAAGTCCACGCCTCCCCGGGCCTGTATGTTATAAGCGTAAAGCACTGCCGTAATCTCAGGGTGCTCTGCCAGCGCCCTGGCGGTCAGTTCCTCACCGCTTTCCTCTGTAAATTCACCGTTATATACAATCTGGTCCTCACCCGTAACCCCATATTCCCCAAGAATGGTACGGTATGCCTGTTCCCTTCGCTCCAGTCCGCCAAAATCAGCCTTCCACCCAATGAATGCAATGTGGCGGTGCCCTCTCTTTAACAGATACTCCGCAGCCATATAGGTACTCTCATAGTTCTGGGCCGACACCAGGAAATAGTCCTCGCTGATATTCAGCAGACGGTCAACCACGACCATGGGCACGCCAATCTTGCGTATCTGCCGTGTATTCTTACCACCGTCCTTGCTGGGGGTGATGATGTACCCATCCACCCGCTGGCCCTGCATCCTCTTGATAATCTCCAGTTCACGCTGTGGGTCATCGAATGTATTGCAGATGGAAAGGATATATCCATAGCGGTCAGCCACCCTCTCCACCCCCAGTACCAGCTCCGTAAACATCTGGTTGGCAAACTGTGGGACCAGGACAGCTATGATTTTGCGCTTCTTCCCCTTCAGGCTGCTGGCCGCGCTGCTCTTGACATAGTTCAGTTCCTTTGCCGCTGCCTCAACCCTGCGCCGCATGTCCTCGCTTACATACCGCTTTGTTGAACCATTCAGGATATAGGATACCGTTGCCGCTGTCGTCCCCGCCCTCTCCGCCACATCCTTGAGCGTAGCATATTGTCCTTCCATATAGTACCCTCTTTCGTTACCATCCGTTATCGGCAAACGTTTGCTTGTTATAAATTTATCATACCACAGTTCAGCAGCACCGTCAATATCCACATTTTGCCTAATTATGGGCAGCACATTTTGTCCATATCGCACAAACAAAAACACTCCCGCAGCCTGTCAAAAAGGCCTGCCTCACATTCCCTGTAAAGCAGGCCCATCCTTGTACCACGATTTTTCCTGTATCCCTGTATCCTTACCGTACAGCCGCCAGCTGTTCCAGCTGTGCCTTCAATGCTGCAATCTCCTCCCCATACTCCAGAAGCAGCCTGTCCTTTTCCTCCAGAATACGGTCCTTCTCCTCCAGTATCCGCTTCTGCTCCTCCACAATACGCTGTACCATGCTGCGGTCCATCATGGATTCAATGATATCCCTCAGCTCATCCACGGTCTCCCCGGGAGTCTTGCCCTCCTCGTCAATGGTGATGTCCGCATACTTCTCATAATAGGGCACCCGTTCATTGTAAAGGTCGCGCAGGGTAAATCCCGGCTTTAACGCCACGCCGCGGTCCACCACGTTGCCGATGCGCTTTTCCATCTCCTCGTAGCTCATCTTAAGATAAACCACCTCGCTGATTTCCTTCAGATGGTTCATGGCCGCCTCGCCGTATATCACGCTGCCGCCCGGCGCGATGACGGAAAGCTGCACATCCAGTCCTGCATTGACGCGCTCCTCCACCTTCAGGAACCCGTCCATGCCTTCCTCTGCAATGATTTCCTTCAGCAGCCTTCCTTCCTTTTCCTGAATCACAATATCCACATCCACAAAGGAAAATCCCAGCCTCTTGGCCAGCAGCACGCCCACGGTGCTCTTGCCGGATGAAGGCATTCCAATCATGGTAATATTCGGTTTCACTGTCGTATCCTCCTGGTCTGTCGTCTTACTGGACTATTTTATTCCCTATCCTTCTTATTCTGCGTCATGACTGTTCTAAACCATTCCGGTCTGCAAACTATCCCTTTTTCGGACCATTCCTTTTCGGATTCCTGGTTTTCGAGGTCTTCCCCTCCGATGCCGCGGGACGTCTCTTCTTAATATTCTTCTTCACCGAATATCCAAAGCTGCCCAGCTTTTTCCCCAGTTCAAAATACTCGCCGTGGGAATAGCTCACAAGGCCGGAGGCGTTCAGGTTGAACTTGCCCCTGTCGTCCATATACTGGTTGTCAATGGTCACGCCCACCACCTCTGCGATGAACATATCGTGGCTTCCCAGTTCCTTTACTTCCTTCACCTTACACTCAATATTAACCGGGCTTTCCTCAATCCCGGGCGCTTTCACGTTACGGGATTCCTGGACCGTAAGCCGTGTCTCGGCAAACTTATCCGCATCACGGCCCGACCTGACGCCGCAGTAATCCGTTGCCCGCACCAGCCTTTTATTTACCAGGTTGATGACAAACTCCCCTGTATCCTTGATGATATCATGGGAAAACCGTTCTTTGCGCACGGAAATGGACACCTGTGCCGGGTCGGAACAGATGGTGCCCGCCCATGCCACCGTTATGATGTTGGGGGTCTCTCCGGGCCGTCCGCAGCTGATCATCACCGCCGGCACGGGATACAGCATATTGCCTGGCTTCCAGTATTCTTTTGACATATTTTCTCTCCTAATCCTGTTCCGCCAGCATCAGCTCCGGAATCAACTGCTTTTTACGTGATACAACTCCCGGAAGGTTCAGGACCGGTTCCTCCTGGTCCTTGGCTTCTTCTATATCCAGATGGAAGGCCTTGGCCGCCAGCTGGACCGCTCCCTGTCCCTGGCATATCAGGTCCGTGGACTCGGTCAGTATATTGGTCAGCATGAAGAAGGTCATGTCCAGCCCGCTGCCCTCATGGGCCTTATCCATGAATGCAATCATCCTGCCCCTCAGGTGCTGCAGCTCCTCGCCGTTCAGGGACGTGATCTGTCCCACGCCGATCAGCACCTTTCCGGCTGTAAAGCGCTTGAAATCCTGATAGAAGATTTCCTCATCCGACTTATCCTTAAGGTCGCTGCCTGCCCCGAACATTTCCATGGCGTACTTCTCAATGTCAAGACCCGCCATCTTGGCTAAGGCCCTGGCCGCCATCTCATCCACCGGCGTACAGGTTGGCGAGCGGAACAGCAGGGTATCCGACACAATGGCGCTGCACAGAAGCCCTGCAATGGCCTTATCAATCTTAACCCCGGCTTCCTGGTACATCTGATAGATGATCGTGGCCGTGCAGCCCAGGGGCTGGTTGCGGAAAAATACCGGTGACATGGTCTGGACCGTGCCCAGCCTGTGATGGTCGATGATTTCCTGGATTTCCGCACTTTCAATGCCTGCCACTGCCTGGTTCTTCTCATTGTGGTCCACCAGGATTACCTGCTTGCCTCTTGCGCCCAGCAGGTTCCGGCGTGAAATCATTCCCAGGTATCTTCCCTCCTTATCAAGGATAGGGAAGTCCCTGTGCCTCTTGCTGGCCATGACCTCGCGGATCTCGTCCGTATAGTCATCGCTGTTAAATGTAATCAGATGCTCCCTTGTCATGAAGTAGCTGATAGGCATGCTCTGGTTAATCAGACGGGCAGCCGTGTATGTGTCATAGGTGGTGGCAATCACGGTGCAGCCCCTGTCCTGGGCAATCTTCTTGATGGTCATGGACACCCCTGCCCCTTCGCACACAATGATGCAGGCAGCCCCCATCTCGATGGCGCACAGCTGTGACTCATACCGGTTGCCCAGTATGACCAGGTCGTGGGGTTCAATGTAAAACTCCATCAGATCCGGATTGGCCGCGGCAATCAGCACCTTTCCCTTATCAAAATAAACATCCGCATCCCCCACCAGCAGATCTGCCTCCAATGTCTCGATGATATTGGAATACTGTGTATTGGCCTTTGAAAGGATACTGCTGTCATAGATATTCATGTATGTCTTTGTGATGTCGCCCACGGTAATCAGGCCTTCCAGGGTCCCGTCCGGCCTTACGGACGGAATGGTCACGACATTATTCTCCTGCATGATCTTCCATGCCTTTTTCAGGGAAATGTTGTCCGCCACACCTTTGGTCTTGCGGATTTCAATATCCTTGACCTGGGTCCTCACATCCTCCACCAGCTTTGGCTCCTCCAGCCCAAAGTAGTTAAGCACGAACTGTGTCTCCCCGTTCACATGCCCGGCCCTTGCCGGAACATACTCATCCCCTGTCAGGGCGCGCTTCAGATTGGCATAGCAGATAGCCGAGCAGATGGAGTCCGTATCCGGATTCCTGTGCCCGATTACCATTGTCTTTCTTTTCAATTCCTGTTCCATTCTCTCTCCCTCAATTCCCTGCAGCCGCGGCTGCCAGTGGCGGTATGGTCCATGGCAGTTTATGGCAGGCAGTCTATGGTACTATGGTAATGTCTATGGTAATTTGTAATCTTTCATAATCTGTTTACATGGGATTCACATTTCGTTCATATTTATTTTTTATACTAATTTCACAAGAACTTGATATGTTCCAACAGGTTTAATGGTAAAATTGCACATAGATTTTTCATAATTGCCCCGGTTGCTATTTGACCGGGGTCTCCTCATGTCATGGGGCGCCATATGGCATGGCCTCCCCCTCATGTTCACGATTCTTCCCGCCATTTCAGTATATCAAACCAGATTTCTTTTTTCAACCAGAATATAGGCCGGGATACGCCATGACGTATCCATTTTGCATGGATATCCATTGTCAAAAGCAGAGGGGTGCAACTTCCGTCACACTCCCTCTGCCCATGGATTTCATCTGCCCCCGCATCCCAGCCGACGGAAAGCAATTTTCAAACACGCCCTACAGCTTATACTCCGCGTCACACTCAAACCCCGGAAGCACCGCGCCGCCTGACACCTTGCCGCCCTTTGCCCCGCTGCTGTCCGCGTGATACAGGACCCCGCCGTCCAGGCGGTACTTATATGTCCCGTCTACCTTATAAGCCTTCTCATTGGTCTGTATCTTACCCGCGGTATTCACCAGATACACCTTGCCGTCCACCTTAAAGGCCTGGTAGTCCGTGCCTTCCTTTGCAGTCACAAGAAGCCCGTTATAATAAAGGAACCCGTCCTTTTCCCCGCTAAGCCCGGCCCCCTTGCCGGAACCGGATGCGTTGAAATAAAACGTATGCTTTTCCCCGGAACCGTCCGCAATCCCGTCAATCCGGCCGGTGCGCATCTTCCCGTCAGAATCCCTGCTTCCGAAATATCCAGTCAGGACCGTGTCACCGGCCGTTACCTTCACAAGCCCGTTCTGCCTGCATCCATACTGGTCAAAGAAATAACCTTCCCCATTAATCTTCGTAATGGCCCCGTTCATGGTCCTTGCCGTGGTCTTAAGATATGCCGGGACGCCGTCATTTTCAAAATAATACCACGCCTTATCCCCTTCCTGCGGCCCTTTGTAGGAATCCAGCCTGTTCAGCACGCCCTTATCCTCAGAATCCCCCGGATGACTGGACAGTTCCTTCCACTGCCCCTTTACCAGATACCCGTCATCCGGTCCGCCCAGGTACACAAAACGGCTGATTCCCACCGCATCGCCTGACTGCGGGGACGCCTTGACCGCGTGCCAGCCCGTAAGCATGACGCCATTTTCATCAAAATAGTACTTCTTCCCGTCAATGGATGCATCCTTAAAGTCCTTGGAATCTGCCCGTTTGGCCCTGCCGTTGGACTGGAAGTAAAACCACTTCCCATCCTCGCCCGCAGTCGTGTATTCCCTGGATACCGCGCCTTCCTGGGGCAGCTTATCCTCATCGAATTCCAGGCACTTCCAGCCCCTTGCCATGGCGCCGTTATCACCCAGGTAATAAATGTTGTTGCCTTCATAGTACCAGCCCGTGCGGAGCCGTCCGTCGCTGTCAAAGCAGTACCTGCCGTCCTCTATGTTCTTCCAGCCGTCCTCCTCTGCCTTACCGTCCTTGCCGAGGTAATACCAGCCTTCCTCCTTAAGTCCGTCCTTACCGTCGGCGTGGATCCAGGTGTTCCTGACCATGGCGCCGCTGTCATCCACATAATAGGTATTGGCAATCCAGGTGCCCTTCTCTATAGTTCCTTCACTTCCCAGATAATAGGACTTTCCGTCCCTGGTCTTCCAGTCATTGACAGCGTAATTACCCTTGCTGTCCTTGTATCTCCAGTCCCCGTCTTCTTTTACCCAGCCGCTTTCGGACTTCTTCACGCCTGCTGCAACGGTTCCGTCCACAGGCCCTCTTTCCTTTGGTTCGGCCTTTGTAACCCCTTCGGTAACGGTGTCATATGCCGGGCCTTTGCCCGCAGCTTCCTCTCCCATGGCTGTCCCGGCTGCTGCCGATGCCATCCACAGTCCTGCCGTCACTGCCCATATCACTCTTTTTGCGGTCATACAATCCACCTCCTTATAGATTTCATTTTACCAGAAACCGGAACAAAATAACAGGAAGACAAAGGGGAAAATTACATAAGAATTCATTAATTTTTATAATCACCCCTGTTCCGGCTGGTGCTTTTGGCATGTAAGCCATCTCCGGTAGGTCAGGTCAATGAGGAACGCCCCCAGGGGCGCCGTGATCAGGATTGCAAGCACTGCCACTGTCAGCACGATATTCCCGCAGGCCAGCCCCATGGACAGGGGCACGCCCCCGATGGCTGCCTGGACCGTGGCCTTGGGCATATACGCCGCCATGCAGAACAGCCGCTCCTTAAGGCTGAGACGGGTCCCCAGAAGGCAACACATGACGCCTGCCATCCGGAATACCAGCGCTCCCAGTATAAGCAGGATGGCGGCAGCCCCGGCTGACACGGCATAATGAATGTCCACCGTTGCCCCAACCAGGACGAACAGCAGGATTTCCGCGCCCACCCAGAGCTTGTTAAACTTTAAGGAAAGCCGCCCAGCCACTGTCTCACGCTGCTTCTGAAGGGTAATCCCCATGCACATGACAGAGATAAGGGAGGAAAATGTAAATGTCCCCTTAAGCGCATCCTCAAGGCTCACCAGTACAAAGGAGATGCACAGCAGGATGATGACCTTGGCCGTATCCCGGATATGGACCCATCTGAAATACAGGGCCAGGAGCGCCCCTGCCCCGCATCCGGCCAGGATACCCGCCAGGATGGACCATGGTATCTGCACAAAACTTACAGGCGAAACACTTCCCCCCTGTGCCAGCCCTGTAAACGCCGAGAACAGGACAATCACAAACACGTCGTCCACCGACGCCCCTGCCAGTATCAGCTGTGGGATGCTGTTATCCGTACCATACCCTTCTTCCATGAGCATTATCATCTTTGGCACAATGACGGCCGGGGATACTGCTGCAACCACAGCGCCCATGACAGCGGCCTCCAGCACGGTAATCCCCAGCAGCCTGGGCGCCAGGACCAGCATGCCCAGGATTTCAAAACAGGCCGGCACAAAGCACATAAGGATAGCCGGCCTGCCCACCCGCTTCAGATCATCCACATCCAGGGACAGACCTGCCCGCATCAGTATGATAATAAGCGCAATCCTGCGCAGCTCCGCTGAAATCCCAAGTATGGAGCCGTCAATAAGATCCAGCGCATAAGGCCCCAGCAGGATTCCTGTGGCAATCATTCCTGCAAGGCCCGGCAGCCGCAGCCTCCTGCACGCCCAGCCCGCAGCCATTCCCACCATTAACATGTACGCAATACTTAAAAGCATATCCCATTCCTCCTGAAAGCGCAAAAAAAGCCGATGGTTCCTGCGTGAAATCACACAGAAGTCATCAGCTTAAATAAGCGGTTTTAGTATGACACTAAGGGAGAACCTCATTCCCCTGTAAACAATCTCTACTATATCCTATTGGGAATCAGTTGTCAATCCATAATTCTTACTTTCTGACAGTAGAAAAAATATGGATTAAGTGCTAGAATGGGGTAAAATCCAACTGTATTCCCATCGGAAAGGAGTAAGACCATGCACCCATCCCCCATCACCATCCGCACCGCCTCTGTCAGCGACGCACCTGCCCTTCTCTCCATCTACGCCCCCTATGTTGAAAGGACAGCCATAACATTCGAATATACGGTTCCCACCCTGGAAGACTTCAGAAGCCGCATCTCCTGCACACTGGCCCGGTACCCCTATCTTGTGGCTGAATGCAGCGGGATTGCCATGGGTTATGCCTATGCATCCGCATTCCACCCACGGGCCGCCTATGACTGGTCCGCGGAGGTTTCCATCTACGTATCAGAGGACGCCAGGGGAACCGGAATCGGTACCCGGCTGTACGGCGCCCTGGAAGATATATTGAAGCAGCAGAATATCATCAATGTCAATGCCTGCATTGCCTACCCCAACCCGGGCAGCATATCCTTCCACGAGAAGCTGGGCTACCGGACAGTCGGTCATTTTACAAAGTGCGGATATAAGCTGGGAAAATGGTGGGATATGATCTGGATGGAAAAAATGCTTGGGGACCATCCCGATGTTCCCGGCAGATTAATCCCTTATCCTGAATTAGGAAACGGATGCATTCCATCCTGAACTCAAGCCGCCGGATTCATGCAAAGGCAGTCCGGCCGTATGTCTGCGAAGGAAATATCCCGTCCATCAGTCTGAGCCGGAAGTCCCCAGCCTGCCATATATCCTTGCCATACGCCTGCATTTTCCTATCAGCGTCTCATCCAGATCCCCGGAGCGCATCCTCCATCTCCAGTTCTTACCCAGTGTCGACGGCTCATTGGTCCGGGACTCCGTTCCCGTGCCCAGGTAATCCTGTACCGGAATCACGGCCAGCCGGGCCACGCTTGCAAGCGCAAGCCGGATGAAATCCCAGTGTATCTCCTCCTCAGGCGTATACCGGTTTCCTATGTACTCCCTTGCAAATGCCTTATCCCTGTCATTCATGGATGCAAACCACCCTGCCAGGGTATCATTGTCATGGGTTCCCGTATAAACCACACAGTTCTCACCGTATTTATGGGGGAGATAGGCGCTGTCCTCTGTATCGTCAAAGGCAAACTCCAGCACCTTCATGCCTGGGAACCCGGTGTCCCTTACCAGCTTCAGGACAGTGGGGGTAAGGAATCCCAGGTCCTCTGCAATGATAGGCAGGTCCTGACCGCCAAACCGCTGCTGCATGGTCTCGAATATCCCGATTCCCGGCCCCTTCTCCCAGTGCCCGTATTCCGCGGTCTTATCCCCATAAGGAATGGAATAATATTCATCAAAACCACGGAAATGGTCCACCCGCACCACGTCATAGAGATGGAAACTGTAAGCCATGCGGTCCATCCACCACCTGTACCGGGTCTCTTTGTGGTATTCCCAGTCATAAAGGGGATTCCCCCACAGCTGTCCCGTGGCTGAGAATCCATCAGGCGGGCATCCGGCCACCGCCACCGGCATATTATCCGCATCAAACTGGAACAGCTCCGGATGGGACCAGCTGTCCGCGCCGTCGAATGCAACATAGATCGGGATATCCCCTATGATCCGGATTCCCTGCCCATTGGCATACCGCTTCAGGCTGCCCCACTGCTCCTCAAACTTAATCTGCTGGAATTCATAGAAACCGATCTCATCTGACAGCATTTCCCGGTAAGCAGCCACTGCCTCCGGTTTCCTGAGGCGGATATCCTCATCCCACAGGTTCCAGCTCTTAGAACCAAAAAAGTTCTTAACCGCCATATAAAAACAGTATTCCCTGGTCTCATCGCCCAGGGTTTCGGCTGCAGGTCCATGGACTGCAGGTTCATGGACTGCGTCTGCCAGCCCGTTTTTCCATCTCTCATACGCCTTCCTGAGAAGCGGGAACCTGCCGTCATACAGTTTTCCATAATCAATGTCCCTGTCATCACTTCCAAAATCCACTGCCTGGCATTCCTCTTCTGTCAGCAGGCCTTCCTCTGTCAGCTTCTCCAAATCAATGAAATATGGATTCCCTGCAAAGGCCGAAAAGGACTGGTAAGGCGAATCCCCAAAACCGGTAGGTCCCAAAGGCAGGATCTGCCAGTACTGCTGTCCTGCCGCCTTTAATTTATCAATAAAATCATACGCTTCCTTTGAAAATGCCCCGATACCATACCGCGAAGGCAGGCTGGCAATCGGAAGCAGCATCCCACATTCCCGCATCCCGTTCATCTCCTTTATTCCAATCCTGGTTGAATCCGGTCCAACCCACTGGAAAATATCGCTTAATTGTATCATAGTTTCCTCCCGGATACAAGACCACGGCAGACCAGCCATACGCAGCGGCCGGCCGCACAGCTGACGGAAAGCAATTTTCAAACACACCCTAGTCCGCATCCCCATCTTTCCTGTACTCCCCCGGCGTCCCATGATACTTTTTACGGAACAGGCGGTTAAAATAGGAAATATTATCAAAACCGCACTTCTGTGCAACATCGGTCACTGGCAGCGATGTGGTGCGCAGGAATCCCGCTGCTTTTTCCAGCCTGAAATCATTAAGGTATTGTGTAAAAGGCATTCCCATATACCGCTTAAAGTACTTCATGAAATGGGAATTGCTGTAAAAGCACAGGGCTGCTCCATCCTCCACGGTAATCCGCTCGCCATAATGTTCTTCAATATATCCCAGGAGCAGCTTCATCTTTTCCCTGGATTTACTGGGGCGCTCCCCGTTAGCAGGAAGGCTTTCCGCCGCCAGAAGGCACAGAAGTGAGAACAGTTCTCCCTTAACCCCCAGTTGGTAGCCATACGGCTTATCCCTGCACAATACATCCAGATGCCTGATGCATTCCGACAGATATATATAATTCCCCATGCCCGCCTTCATATGGACCGGGCTTTTAATCCGGCCCTCGGACAAGGGAAAGAGGAACTCTGCCGTGCACACATCCTCATCAGCCGTCATGAGCATGGATGGACGGAATATGATATTCTCATACTCCATTGTCTCCCCGCCTGTCTGGCTGATTCCATGAAGCTGCCCCGGAAATACAGCAACCGCATCCCCCATCCCCACCTCATAGGGAACCATATCCACCGTAACCAGACCCCGTCCCTTTTTAACGGATATAATCTCCATCTCCTCATGCCAATGGACCGGAACCAGCTTAAAATCAAAAGGTATGGAACAGGGATAGATATTAAAAGGGAAATCCCTTCCCGCATGTTCCTTAATCTCATGGTAATCATAATAATGCAGACTTACATGCCCATCCAACCGGATAATCCCTCCCTGTCCTTTTATTTTGATAGTATTGTACTATATATAGACATAATTATGCAAGATTTTCTTATCATATAACACTATAATACAGACAAACGTACTAGAGCGTGTTTGGAACCCCACAATATGGTTACGGAACCCATGTTACCCCCACATTTAAGCATACATTGAAAGGAAGTAATCCCATGAACCAAAAACAATTGGAAGAAATGCTAACCGCTGCATGTAAGAAGGATCTGGCATCCTGCACCGACCAGGAGATTTATACCGGACTCCTGCATCTGGTAAAAGACCTGGCCGGAACCCGCAGATCCGATGAAGGAAAGAAGAAGCTCTATTATATTTCCGCTGAATTCCTTATCGGAAAACTGCTGTCCAACAATATGATTAACCTTGGGATCTATGACGGTGTGAAATCCATCCTGGACAGCCACGGTAAGTCCTTAAGCCGGATTGAGGAGATAGAGCCGGAGCCGTCCCTTGGCAACGGAGGACTTGGCCGCCTGGCCGCCTGTTTCCTGGATTCCATTGCAACCCTTGGATTAAACGGGGATGGAATCGGCCTGAATTATCATCTCGGCCTATTCAAGCAGCTGTTTAAGGATAACCTTCAGGATGAGGAACCTAATCCCTGGATTAAGGACACCTCATGGCTCACCAAGACAGATGTAACCTATGAGATTCCCTACAAGGGCTTTACCCTGACATCCAGGATGTACGACATCCAGGTAACCGGTTATGGGAACCGCACCAACACCCTCCATCTGTTCGACGTGGAAACCGTGGATGAATCCCTGGTAACAGAAGGCATTTCCTTTGACAAGAAGGACATACGGAAGAACCTTACCCTGTTCCTGTACCCGGACGACAGTGACAAGGCGGGCCAGGTCCTGCGCATCTACCAGCAGTATTTCATGGTCAGCAATGCCGCGCGCCTGATTCTGGCAGAAGCGCTCAGCAAAGGCTCCAGCCTTTACGACCTGCCCGACTACGCGGTCATCCAGATTAATGACACCCATCCGACCATGGTCATACCGGAGCTGATCCGTCTGCTCACCGCGGAGCACGGCATGGAAATGGACGATGCCATCCAGGTTGTAAGCAGGACCTGCGCTTACACCAACCACACCATCCTGGCAGAGGCACTGGAAACATGGCCCATGGAATATTTCAAGGAAACCGTGCCCCAGCTGATTCCAATCATGGAAGTGCTGGACGACAAGGTGCGCCGCAGATTTGACGACCAGTCCGTGGCCATCATTGACAAAGGCGACCGGGTCCATATGGCCCATATCGACATCCACTACGGCTTCAGCGTCAACGGCGTGGCTGCCCTTCACACGGATATCCTGAAGGAAAATGAACTGCATAACTTTTATCAGATTTATCCTGAAAAATTCAACAACAAGACAAACGGCATCACCTTCCGCCGGTGGCTCCTCCACTGCAATCCCCAGCTGACCGCGCTGATTGAGGAATTAACCGGCAGCGGGTTCAGGAAGGATGCCATGGAGTTAAAGAAACTGGGCGCCCCGGAATTCATGAATAACATGAAGACCCTGCACCGCCTCTTAGCCATCAAGGATGGGAAAAAAGAGGACCTGGCCCTGTACCTTAAGGAGACACAGGGGGTGGATGTGAATCCCCAGTCCATTTTTGACATCCAGATCAAGCGCCTTCATGAATACAAGCGCCAGCAGATGAACGCCCTGTACCTGGTACACAAATACCTGGAGATTAAGAAGGGTAAAAAACCGACCACCCCAATCACTGCCATATTCGGGGCCAAGGCAGCCCCTGCCTACGTGATTGCAAAGGATATCATCCACATGATCCTCTGCCTGGAGCAGATCATCGACAATGACCCGGATGTAAAACCATGGCTTCAGGTAATCATGGTCAATAACTACAACGTGACCCTGGCTGAGAAGCTGATACCTGCCTGCGATATTTCCGAGCAGATTTCCCTTGCCTCCAAGGAGGCCAGCGGTACGGGCAACATGAAGTTCATGCTGAACGGCGCCGTAACCCTAGGCACGGATGATGGGGCCAATGTGGAAATCCATGAACTTGTGGGGGATGACAATATCTATATCTTTGGCGATTCCAGCGAAACGGTAATCCAGCGTTACAAGGACGGGAGCTACTGCTCCAGGGCCTACTACGAAGCGGACCCATCCATCCGGGAAGCCGTGGACTTCATCACCGGCCCCCAGATGCTGGCTGTGGGTTCAAAGGAACACCTGGAGCGTCTGTCCAACGAACTGCTGAGCAAGGACTGGTTCATGACCTTCCCTGACTTTGATGCATACTGCAGAGCCAAGGAACAGGCTTACAATGATTATGAGAACCGCACAGAATGGGCCAGGAAAATGCTGGTCAATATCAGCCAGGCCGGTTTCTTCTCTTCCGACCGCACCATTGAAGAATATAACCGGGATATATGGAAGCTGGACTAAGCTTTTTTAGATGGGATATTGGATTTTAACCTCATTTGTAATATATTTGGAAGAAATTTCATAAAATCTTCAAAATCATGTGATATCTTATGTGCTATACTATTACAATGCAGTGTGAGCACAATTCAGATACATACATGAAAAGGAGTAACCCAGATATGAACAAATTAACGGCGGCTGCCCTCCCGCTTGCCATGACGGCAGCACTTGCGGCAGCCCCAATCCATACAGCACTTGACGGAGCCTATGGCCACATCCCATCCCTGACAGGAGAAGCAGGTTCAGGCCAGACATCCTCCCTTGGGGTTGCAGGCGCAGGCCAGACATTCTCCCTCGGCGATGCAGGCTCAGTCCAGACATTCTCCCTCGGCGATGCAGGCTCAGGCCAGACATTCTCCCTCGGCGATGCAGGCTCAGGCCAGATATTCTCCCTCGGCGATGCAGGCTCAGGCCAGATATTCTCCCTTTGCGATGCATCCTCCCCCAACAATTCATTTTCCCCATACGCAGTAGGGCCTGGACTCAACAACCTTTCCACCCGGGACGACTACGCGGCCTACCAATGGGCCTTTAAGAACGACGGACAGGTACAGAAGATTGAGCGGAAGCTGGATATAAAGACAGTGGATCCCATTGTCAAGACAGATGAAAACGGGGTGGACACCATATCCCTTCCGCCCCTTGGTCCCAGCAACTTCAAGGCCAGCACCATTGATGCGGTAAAGGGGATTGATATCAACCTCCAGCCTGCCTGGGAGCTTTATGATCAGATTGAGAATAAGCGCCCGGTCATCGTGGCAATCATTGACACGGGTATTGATGTGGATCATCCGGACCTTAAGGACGCCATATGGGTCAATGAGGATGAGATTCCCGGTGACGGGATTGACAATGACGGCAATGGCTTCATCGATGATGTGAACGGCTGGAACTTCATTGACAATAACAACCAGCTCTACACCGGTAAGGAAGACAACCACGGCACCCACGCGGCAGGCACCATTGCCGCCTCCAGGAACAACGGCGGTTCAGTGGGAATAACGGATAACCAGTATGTCAAGATTATGTCCATCAAAGCCCTGGGCGGCGAGGAAGGAAAGGGCAGCCCTGAAAGCGTCATTGCCGCCATCCGCTACGCCGAGGCCAATGGCGCCCAGATATGCAACCTAAGCTTTGGTTCTGAAAATTACACCGAGGAGTTCCGTGCAACCATCCAGAATTCCAAGATGCTGTTCGTGGTTGCGGCGGGCAATGGGAACGAGGACGAAATCGGCTACAATATAGATAAGAATCCTGTCTACCCAGCCAGCCTTCCATATGACAATATCATAACCGTGGCTAACCTGATATTCAACGGCAAGCTGGACAGAAGCTCCAACTACGGCCCGGTCAGCGTGGATATTGCCGCCCCGGGCACATTTATCTTAAGCACCATCCCGGATAAATCCTTCGCCTTCATGTCCGGCACCTCCATGGCAGCGCCCATGGTAACGGGAGCAGCAGCCATGCTGTACTCCGCCCGCCCGGAACTGAGCCTTCAGGATGTGAAGAATATCCTCATCACCTCGGCCCATAAGCTGGATACCCTGAACGGAAGGGTATACAGCGGCGGGATGCTGGATGTGTATTCAGCCCTTCAGTGGGCAAGACAGTAAGGATAGGCCACAATGAGACGCCATGAATCCACTAAATAAAGAAGCTGCCGCCTCAATGGGGGAATCCCATTGAGACGGCAGCTTCTTTATTTTTAATCTTTCTTTATATCCCTATTTCCCTTACCCAATTACACAGGATAAGCCTTACTCTCCTTATCAGCCACAGCGCTGTCCACCTTGGTCTGCTGTGCGGCCCTGTACTCGAAGAATTCCTTTGCAACAGCCGGGAACAGTGCGTAACTCAACACATCCTCATCCTGCTGCTTCCACTGTGCGCATTCCTTCTCAAACTGAGGAAGCTGCGGCGGAATCAGGTCGGCGGGACGGCAGGTAATCGGTGTCTCATCGCCGATGATCTTCTTCTGGACTTCAGCATTAAAGGGCTTAACTGTCTGGCCGAACTCACCAAGCATGATCTTCTTGGACTCCTTCGGAACCATCTTATAGCGCTCGCCCATGATGACGTTCATAACAGCCTGGGTACCGACAATCTGTGAAGACGGTGTAACCAGGGGAGGCTCACCAAAGTCCTTACGCACTCTCGGGATTTCCTCCAGAACCTGGCGGTACTTGTCTTCCTGTCCAGCATCCTTAAGCTGCTTAACCAGGTTGGAGAGCATGCCGCCCGGTACCTGATACTGCAGTGTCTTGATATTAACGCCCAGCACCTTCGGGTTCAGGAGGCCGCTCTTAAGCGCCTCGTCACGGATTGGCTGGAAGTGGTCTGCAATCTCAGCCAGCAGTGTCTGGTCATAACCAGTGTCGTACGGTGTGCCGCGGAAGGTCTCAACCATGACCTCGGTTGCCGGCTGGCTGGTTCCCAGTGCCAGAGGTGACATTGCACAGTCAATGATCTCACAGCCTGCTTCTACTGCCTTTAAGTAGGTCATGGAGGCAACGCCGGAGGTGTAATGGGTATGCAGGTCGATTGGAAGCTTGGTGCCTTCCTTCAGGGCCTGTACCAGCTCTGCTGCCGCATATGGTGTCAGAAGGCCGGCCATATCCTTGATACACAGGGAATCAGCGCCCATGTCCTCAATCCTCTTGGCAATGTCCTTCCAGTAATCCAGGGTATATGCGTCACCCAGTGTGTAGCAAAGGGCTATCTGAGCATGTCCTTTTTCCTTGTTGGTAGCCTTAACGGCTGTCTCCAGGTTGCGGATATCGTTCAGACAGTCGAAAATACGAATGATATCAATACCATTGGCAATGGACTTCTGTACAAAGTACTCCACCACATCATCTGCATAATGGTTATATCCCAGGATGTTCTGTCCGCGGAACAGCATCTGCAGCTTGGTATTCTTAAATCCATCCCTCAGTTTCCTCAGTCTGTCCCATGGATCTTCCTTCAGGAAACGAAGGCAGGAATCAAATGTAGCGCCGCCCCAGCACTCGACTGCGTGGTAGCCTACTTTGTCCATCTTATCAATAATGGGCAGCATCTGCTCAGTAGACATCCTGGTTGCAAGCAAGGACTGATGGGCGTCACGAAGGACGGTCTCCACAATCTTTACTGGCCTCTTCTCTATCTCTGCCATAGTTATAATCCTCCTATAATTGTCAAAATGTTATACCGTTATACCCCAAAGATTGCCATGAACGTACCGGCTGCGACCGCTGTGCCGATAACGCCTGCAACGTTGGGTCCCATGGCATGCATCAGCAGGAAGTTGGTAGGATCTGCTTCTGCGCCAACCTTCTGGGACACACGTGCTGCCATAGGAACTGCAGATACGCCTGCGGAACCGATTAACGGATTGATCTTTCCTCCGGTAATCTTGCAAAGGAGCTTGCCGAAAAGCACGCCGCCAATGGTGCCGAAGCAGAATGCAACAAGGCCCAGGACAACAATCTTAACGGTTGTTGCATTTAAAAATGCCTCAGCGCTGGTGGTTGCACCAACAGAAGTTCCCAGCAGGATGACCACTATATACATCAGCGCGTTGCTTGCCGTGTCAGCCAGCTGCTTGACAACGCCGCTCTCACGGAACAGGTTGCCTAACATCAGCATACCTACAAGAGGAGCTGTGGACGGCAGGATCAGACACACTACCACGGTCACGATGATTGGGAATAAAATCTTCTCCAGCTTGGATACCGGACGAAGCTGTTCCATCTTAATCTTACGTTCTTTCTCAGTTGTAAGCAGCTTCATGAACGGCGGCTGGATGATTGGCACCAGCGCCATGTAGGAATACGCTGCCACTGCAATGGGTCCCATGATCTGAGTCTGTCCCAGCTTACTGCACAGGAACAGGGATGTAGGACCGTCCGCTCCGCCGATGATGGAGATGGCAGCCGCTTCCTTGCCTGTGAATCCCAGCAGGATGGCGAAGAAATAAGCGGAATAGATACCCAGCTGTGCCGCAGCTCCCATAATGAAGCTGATTGGGTTGGCAATCAGCGGACCAAAGTCCGTCATCGCGCCTACGCCCAGGAAAATGAGGGACGGTAAGATGCTCCACTCATCCAGCTGGAAGAAATACCACAAAAGCCCTCCGGTTCCATTGGATGTCTGCTCCGGTGAATACATGATCTCAGGATAAATATTAACCAGCAGCATTCCGAATGCAATCGGAATCAGAAGCAGGGGCTCATACCCCTTCCTGATGGCAAGATACAAGAACACCAGGGCTACTACGATCATTGCATAATTGCCTGCGTCCAGATGGAAAAACGCCATCTGGTTCAGCAGGTTGTTAACTATATTGCCAAAATCCATAATGTTCCCTCCATAATGAATCCCATATTACTATGGACCCACCTATTTTATTAGTTCAGAGTAGCCAAAACCGCGCCTGATTCAACGGAATCGCCAGTGGATACATTAATGCTGGCAATGGTTCCATCCTGAGGAGCCACGATATCATTTTCCATCTTCATTGCTTCCAGTACCAGGATGACATCGCCCTTCTTGACAGCCTGGCCAACTGCGCCCTTGACAGCTACCACCTTGCCTGGCATTGGGGCCGCAACCTGCACGGAGCCAGCTGCGCCTGCCGGTGCAGGAGCTGCTGCCGGTGCAGGAGCTGCTGCTGGGGCCGGGGCCGCTGCCGGGGCAACAGGAGCTGCTGCCGGTGCTGCACCTGCTGCTGCGCCTTCTTCAACGGTTACTGCATATGCTTTTCCATTAACTGTAATTGTATATGTCTTCATTATATAATTCCTCCTGAAATTAAGAATAATTACGGAATCCTGTTCCTATCTCCGCCTGGAACCCTGTACGCGGCGGATGGAACGAACCACCAGACCGTTAGAAGAAGTTCCCTCATAAGCGGCTATGGCCGCTGTGATAACTGCTACAAGCTCAGCATCACCGGATAAATCCGGACCTGCTGCCGGTGCTGCCGGTGCTGCAGGCGCTGCCTTTACCGGCGCGGGTGCTGGCGCTGGCGTCTCATTCTTTGTCTTAAGCCCTGTCTCCCACTTGTGGATGAATTTGAAGCAGGCAATCAGCAGGCTGATGAAAATCAGGACAGCAAACACTGTACCGATACCAATCACAGCATATACCGTGGCTGTCTCCAGCAGGCTTGCGACGCTCTTATCTGCTTCCGATGCATCAACCAGTTCGGTAAATTCAGATACAACCGTACCGGTGGCATCATTTACATTGACCACGTACTGCATCTTTCCTTCGGTAAATGTAACCGGAAGGGCAACCGTATAACTGCCGTCAGCCAGAAGCACCACTGATGCGCCGTCCAGATCCACATCCCTTACTTCGCCGTATTCATGCTTCGCATCAATCAGGACATTAAAGTAATTGACGCTGTCTTCGGTTCCCACTTTCTCATACATGGCCTTCTGGACATTCAGCTGTTCCAGGGATACTGACAGATCCTGTGCCGCCTGGATTTTCTTACTGATGGCCATGTTCTCATCTACGGGGGTTCCCTCCATGCTGATCTGGGCAGCCTTTGCTGCAGCATCATCCTGTTTCGCAGAGCAGGCAGACAGGCTCATCAGGCAGGCAGCCATCAGAACCGCTGCTGCCGCTCGTTTCATTAATCGTCTCATATACCTGTCACCTCTCTTTAAACCGTGCCATGCTTCTTAGACGGACGGTCCTCTCTCTTTGTGAACAGCATTTCAAAGGCCGCGATTACCCTCTGACGGGTCTCCTCTGCCTTGATGATATCGTCTACATATCCTCTCTTAGCTGCTGCAACGGCGCTGGACTGCAGTGTGGCATACTCTGCTGTCTTCTCCGCAATCAGGGCAGCCGCATTGTCGGATGCGTTGATTTCACCTGCGTACATGATCTTAACTGCTTCAGCCGGATTCATCATGCCGATGACCGCGTTCGGCCATGCGTAAACCACATCCGCGCCAATGGACTTGCTGCCCATGGTCAGGTATGCGCTTCCGAATGCATCCTTCACAACAACCGTTACCTTTGGTACGCTTGCATTGGCATAAGCATAGGTAAGGCGTGCCGCTGCCTTGGCAATCCGTCTCTCGCTGCACTTCTTGGCCTTGTAGCCCTTAACGTTAACAAGGGTAAGTACAGGAATGTTGAAGGCGTCGCAGAAATTGATGAAGTCGGTGGCCTTGTCACAGCCCTTGCCGGACAGTACGGCCTCGAACTCTTCCTTCTTCTCACCGTTCTCATAAACCTCGGTACGGTTTGCAACACAGCCCACGGTTGTCCCATTCAGGCGGATGAATCCGGTTACCATGCAGGGTTCATAAGCTTTCTTAACTTCCATAAAGAAATTATTGTCAGAAATCATGGACAATGCCAGGGCCGTATCTCCTGTGCATGCATCCAGGTTCTCACAGATGCGGTTTAAATCATCCTGGCACTCGCCATAGGACATGTCATCTTCATTATTGGATGGCAAAATGGATACCAGGCTGCGTATCTGGGACAGGATAGAGGCTTCGTCCCCTGTAAAATCAGCCAGACCTGATTCCCTGCTCTGGAATTCAGCTGAGGAAGTGTCACATTTTTCCTTGTAGTTCCCGTCAATTGCATTCGGTGCATTGACAAACAGTTTGCCGGACTTCTCTTCCATAAAGGTGAAATCCGTAATGCCTGCAGATACCGCCATGCCGCCGCCGCAGGTCCCAAAGATTGCTGTTATCTGTGGAATCACGCCGGATGCCATGGTCTGGCTTAAATACAGCTTCCCAAAACCGTCCAGTGCGTCGGTTGCTTCCTGAAGACGCAGTCCTGCACAGTCTACTAGACCAACCACAGGCGCTCCCATCTTCATTGCCATGGAATAGATGTTGCAGATTTTCTTTGCATGCATTTCACCCATGGAACCGCCTAATACTGACGCATCCTGGCTGTATACATACACCAGGCATCCACCGATGGTACCATAACCGGTAACCACACCATCAGCCGGGGTCTCCTGCTCAGTCATGTTAAAGTCCGTACTTCTGGCAGTGATGTACGCGCCGACTTCAACAAAACTGTTCTCATCAAGCAGGGCTGCGATGCGGCTGCTTGCTGAAGTTTGTGCTGAATTACTCATTTTCCAGTCCTCCATCATTCATAAGTTTAACAATATCTAAGCATCAAAGCTGAAAAAAACAGCCATGACGCAAAAAAAAGCAGAAATATTGCCACATACTATTATAATAATAAATTTGTCAAATTTCAAGTTCTTTCGGTATAAAAAGGTGAAAATATTAACGAACCTCCAAATACGGGATATGGAAAGGAGTTGTAGCATTTCCAAAAGAAATAGAAAGGCTGCAACTCCATTTTTGTTAGATAGTACTCAATATTTTTTATCCGATTGAAAAAAATTTGTCATGGATGACCTGGACTGCTTTATCCGCATCCTTCTTGTCAACCAGGACCGATATCTTGATCTCGCTGGTGGAAATCATGTTGATGTTGATATTGGCATCGTAAAGCGCCTCAAAGAGCGTGGCTGCCACGCCGGGGTTGTTGATCATACCCGCGCCCACAACGGAAACCTTTGCAATATCCGTATTCGTCTCAAGCCGCGCATAGCGGATTTCGTCCCTGTGTTCCTCAAGCAGTCCGGCCGCCTTTAAAAGATCTGATCCGGCAACGGTAAAGCAGATATCCTTGCCCTCCTCATGGCCAATACCCTGAAGGATGATGTCCACATTGATGTGGTTCTGGGCCAGCAGGGAGAATACCTTAAAAGAGGTTCCTATCTCGTTGGGCACCCCGATCAGTGCAATCCTTGAAATATTCTTGTCCTTTGCCACGCTGCTGATATACGACTTTTCCATACGCTTTACTACTCCCTTCACTTTTGTGCCCGGATGGCCCGTAAAGCTTGAGAGCACCTCCAGTCTCACATTATATTTCTTCGCCATCTCCACCGAACGGTTATGTAACACCTGGGCGCCCAGGGTGGCCAGCTCCAGCATCTCGTTGTAGGTCACCTCATCCAGCTTCCTGGCTCCCTTTACCGTCCTTGGGTCTGCGGTGTACACCCCGTCCACATCCGTGTAAATCTGGCAAAGCTCCGCATCCAGGGTGGCTGCCAGGGCCACTGCCGAGGTATCGGAGCCTCCCCTTCCAAGGGTGGTGATGTCCTGGTTCCTGTTTATCCCCTGGAATCCGGTGACAATGACAATCTTCTTCTGGTTCAGTTCCGCCTCAATCCGCTCCGTGTCCACCCGCTTGATCCTGGCGTTCCTGGAAACCGTGTTGGTATACATGCCGGCCTGCCAGCCCGTCAGCGATATGACAGGGCAGCCCAGGGCTTCAATGGCCATGGCGCACAGGGACACCGATATCTGTTCCCCTGTGGACAGCAGCATATCCATTTCCCGGTTGGAAGCATTGGGATTCACCTTCCTGGCCATCTCTATCAGGTCGTCCGTGGTGTCTCCCTGGGCGGATAGCACGGCCACCACCTGGTTTCCCGCCTTATAGGTGTCCGTGATGATCCTTGCCACGTTACGGAGTCTCTCCGTGTCAGCCACCGAGGTCCCGCCGAATTTCTGTACAATTAAACCCATACCTGTTCCTTTCCATACCTGTTCTCTGTTTCAATCCACGCCCAGTATATTGTCGAAGTGCGACTGCATCCTACGTAGATGCGTGGTTGACCTCATGGCAGTGGGGGATACCGATTACTCTCCGCCCACCACTGCCGTTAAGTTTGTTTTTGGCAATTCATCTCACCACCTTAGAGGATGGGAGAATCCTTGCTAATATTTGTCAAAAAAGGAGCAGTGACCACCAGGGGCACTGCTCCTTAAGCCTTTTCTATTAATATTTTACACGCTGGGCCTTGTTTGTCAACCAGAGCCTTTAATTTTCCAGGTTACGCCACTTAAAGTCCGGCACCACGTCGGACCATTTACTGATTCCGATGATGGGTTTGGCAAACTCCGTTGCCTCCAGGGTGGCGTTCTTCTTATCAATATCCCTGAATACCTGCCATATCTTCTTGCGCTTGGTTGCCACGATCAGGTTGGGCTGGTTCATGTCGCACTCCCAAAGCCCGAACTTCAAGCCGTCCTTTGCCTCCGAAGGCGCATCCACCTGGCGGCTCACCGTATAGGCGTCAATATATGGGTTGCTGTCCACCAGATAGTAGGAATAGGCATAGGCAGCCGCCTGGATTTCTGGTATGTTGCCCCTGGTGGGGCTGTAGGACGTGAAGCCCTGCTCGGTCAGTATGATATGGCGCACATGGCCGGAAGGAGTGCGCAGTGTCTCCTGCACAAAGTAATCCGTCAGCACGTTCAGGTTGGCAAAGTTGATGACCGGGGAATTAAAATCATTGGTAAAAAGCCCGGTGGACTGTGGGTCATCCCAGAACTCCGGCTCCGTCATGGGGCATGGATACGGATGATAGGCCAGCCCCCACTCCATCTGCCCCTCTGTGTTGGCAATGGAGTTAAAACTGTCCACAATCTGCTTGCCGCCGTATTTTAACTTGCCGTCAATCTCGTTCATCCAGTTGTAGTCCAGGGAGAAGTAGACCCTGTCATTGGCATTGGTGCTCTTGATGGCAGTGTAAATCACGCGGAAGGCTTTCTGGTACGCCTTTACATAGGTGGTCAGGTCCGTGGATCCCATGTAGTTCCACTGCTGGTTATTAATCTCATTGCCGATGATCCAGTTGGACACCTTGCCGTAATTGGGGTTCTTGCCGCTGTAATGGTCTGCCAGGAAGGAGGCGATTGCCTTGGTCTGTTCAAACCCGTTCTCAGTCTGCGCATTGAACATATAGTAAAATGCATTGGAGCTCTTCTGTGTCCCCGGATAGATAAGGTCCGGGGTATTGGGGTTCCAGTCATTGAGCAGGATGACCGTAACGGTCATTCCCTTGCCGGACAGGGCGCTGATGGTCTCGTCATAGGCATCCACCACCGCTTTGTTGAAGTTGTAGGTCACCCCATCATAATTGTATGTAATGCCCGTACCCATGATCTGGGAAAATGCAATGTTGGTGGTAACGTGCTTCACGCCCAGGTCAAAGGCGTCGCTGAGCATGTCAATCTCAATATTCAGGCCCTTCTTTGTTAACGGGTCCTTGAAGGCTTCCTGGTTCTTCGCCACTATCTCAGGGTTGGTGATATAGTGGGGCTTGCTGACCGGTAGGAAGTCCGCCCCGTCATAGACCGCCAGCATGAACCTGCTGTACAGACGGTCCTGGGGTGTCCCAAGGTTCAGGGGGATGGTCACCGAGGTACTCCCAAGGGCTGCTGCCGACGCGGCATAATCCCTGCGGCTTCCGATTTCATCCTCAAAGGGCTGCATCTCAAAAATATAAATCTTCCCGTCCGTGCCGGCCGCGTCCCCGCTGCTGTTAAATCCAATCTCAATGTTCTGTTTATCTCCGGTAATCTTACAGGAGGTAATCTGCCCCGACACTGCCGGAACAAATGCCTGTTCCGCCGCCTGTCCCTGGGCCGCTGCCTGGGCTGCCTGGTCCTGGGCCGTGTCCGCATAAGCGTATGTGCTGCCCAATGACGCAGTGGAGCACAGCAGGGCTGCGGCCAGCGCCAGCATCTTTCCTCCCTTGAATTTTGTTCTCTTCATTGTTTCATTCCTCCCAGCTTTCTCCAGAATAGGATACAAGGTACATCATACAGGATTAAGTTTACATTTTCCGTGAACTTTTTATTACATGTCTCTTAATTATTGTATGACGCTCTGGAAGATTTTACGTTTGGTTATGAAAAGAATCTTACAGCTTAGACACATCAATCACCGCCCCTGTATCAGCCGAACTTACCAGCGCCGCATATTTGGCCAGAGCAGGTTTCCTGGGCTTCCTGACCGGGACGGATGTTTTCCGCCTTCTGTCAAACTCCTCTTCTGTCACCTCAACATGCAGGCTTCGGCCCGGGATATCAATCTCTATGATATCCCCGTCCTCCACCAGCCCGATGGGGCCGCCGGATGCCGCCTCAGGCGATACATGGCCCACGCATGGGCCATGGGTTGCTCCTGAGAACCGTCCGTCCGTGACCAGGGCGCAGTCCTCGTCCATGCCCCTGCCCATGATAAGGGCTGTGGTGGAAAGCATTTCCCTCATACCCGGGCCGCCCTTGGGGCCTTCATAGCGAATGACAATGACGGTTCCCTTTTCTATCCCGCCGCCGCTGACAGCCGCGTCCGCTTCCTCCATGGAATCGAATACCCTTGCCTTCCCACGGAAATGATACATGGAAGGCTTTACCCCCGACTGCTTCACAACCGCGCCTGAGGGCGCCAGGTTTCCTTTGAGGATTGCAATACCGCCTTCCGGTTTCTGGGGTTCATCCATGGACTTTAGCACCTGGTCCGGCCGGGCCTGGACCGGTTCAAGAAGTGTGCTAAGCGTCTTGCCGGTAACGGTCAGTACATCCTTATGAAGCCTGGATTCAATGGTCTTTAACACTGCCTGGATCCCGCCGCTGGCATCCAGGGATACGATGGGATAATCCCCTGAGGGCTGGAGGTTGCATACAAACGGCACCTGGCGGCTGATGCGGTCAAAGTCCTCCAGGGTCAGCTCCACCCCTGCCTCATGGGCAATGGCCATAAGGTGCAGCACCAGGTTGGTGGAGGAACCGGTTGCCATGGCTCCTGCGATACCATTGAGCATGGTCTCCCTGGTCAGTATCTTCCTCGGTGTAATCCCCTCCTTAAGCATTTCCATCACACACCGGCCCGATGCCTTGGCAATCCGTTTCCTCTTATTGGACACGGCCGGGGCGGTTCCTGCACCGGGCAGGGCCATTCCCAGGACCTCGGTCAGCATGCACATGGAATTGGCGGTTCCCAGATGGGCGCAGCTTCCAACCGTTGGAAGGGCGGCCTTCTCCGCCTCCTTCATCTCCTCTGCCGTCACTGTCCCCATCTCTACCCGGCCCGGATACTCCCGCAGCTCCGAGGAACAGAACAGCGGGTTGCCGCCCACATTGCCGGGAAGCATGGGGCCTCCGGGCACTATCACTGCCGGAATATCCAGCCTGGCGGCCGCCATCAGCATTCCCGGGATGATCTTGTCACAGCCGGGCAGCAGTACCATGGCGTCAAAATGATGGGCCTCCACCACCATTTCCACGGAATCCGCAATCAGGTCCCTGCTGGCCAAAGGATAGCACATCCCCTTATGTCCCTGGCACAGGCCGTCACAAATTGCAATGGTTTCCGACTGCCTTGGCACGCCGCCTGCTTCTATGACACCCTGCTTCACATAATCCGCCAGTTCCCGAAGATGCACATGTCCCGGCACCATCTCGCTGAAGGAACCGATGACCGCCACAAATGGCTTCTTCATATCCTCCTCATCCATGCCTGTGGCATATAAAAGCGCCCTCTGGCCGGACCGCCCCAGGCCGTTGGTCAGCATACTGCTGCGGTACCTCCTGTCCTTCATCTCAAACTCTTTCTCAAAATCCATATCACGTCCTCCTCGCTTTGTGCTGTTCCTGTCCGCGCCGTGTAAATATTCCATAGCTTTATTATAAACCCCGTCTTTTAGAAAGTAAAATTAATAGATATTGATGTATTGTTAATTTTTCTAACAGTATTATTTTTCCATTATTGTTTTTCTTCTCATTTCCTTCTATAATAAAGATAGGATGTAAAAGGAGGATTCCATGAACCTGAAGGAAATCGAATACATTGTGAAAATAGCCGAGGAGCGCAATGTGACCAGGGCAGCACAGAAGCTTTTCATCACCCCCTCCGCCCTGAACCAGCAGCTGCTGCACCTGGAGCGGGATATCGGCACCCCTCTGTTCAACCGCTCCCGCACCGGATGGACCCCCACGGAGGCCGGGGAGGTCTATCTGGGCACGGCAAGGGAGATGCTGCGCATGAAGCGGGAGACATACCGCCGCCTGCAGGATATCGCTGCCGTCAAAAAAGGCACCCTCTCCATCGGTTTCCCGCCGGAAAGAGGCGCCTTTATGTTCACGGATGTATATCCTGATTTTCACAGGGAGTATCCTGGAATCGTCATCAATGTAACCGAGGCAAGCGTGCGCAGGCAGCAGCAGATGATTGCGCAGGGCGGTCTGGATATCGGCTTCATGACCCTGAGGGACAGCCAGAAGACTGAGGATGCGTACATCCACATTGCTTCTGAGGAACTGATCCTGGCAGTCCCTTCTGTCCATCCCCTGTGCGGTCAGGCTTCCCTGACAGGCAAGGGTCCGTATCCGGAACTGGATATCAGGGGACTTAAGTATGAGCCATTTGCCTTGATGTACAGGGAATCCACCATACGGGAGTGTGTGGACAGCATTTTCCGGCAGGCGGGCTTTGTGCCCAATGTGCTCTTCGAAACATCCAGGGCAAAAACCATCATCGATATGATTGCCGCCAGGATGTGCTGCGGCCTGGTCCCCTATACGGACTCCATCCCTCCCAGGAAGGAAGTTGCCTTCTTCTGCCTGCCGGGCCATCCCACCTGGGACCTGGCTGCCAGCTACCGAAGGAACAGCTACTTAAGCATGCCTGCCAGACGTTTCATCGACCTGGCCTCCTGCTATTGGAAGAGGGAGCTTGCACTGCCCGGTGCGGACGCCGGCGGTCAGGCAGCCCATGTCAGCACAGCTTCTCCATGACGGACGCGGATGTCTTTTCATTGTTAATACAGCAGGTATCATAGTACCTTCTGTAATATTCCGTATACAGAAGGTCAATCAGGAACAGCTGGCTGATTTCCGCGGACGAGGAACCGGCCTGAAGAGGGCTTTCATTGGCGCCGCAGAGCAGCACCATGTCCCCATAGGCTGTAAGGGGGGATTTGATGAAACGGGTGATACATACAATATCAGCCCCTGCCTTCTTAGCCAGTTCCGCCACATGGATGGTGTCCTTGGTTGCGCCGGAATAGGAAAATACAACAGCCGTTTCGCCCTTTGACATGGTGGAGGCCATCATGGCCTGCATATGGGAATCTGCCACACAGTATACCTTGGGTTCTATTTTTAAGAACTTGTCCGCAGCCTTCATGGCAGTGGTCATGCTGGTCCCCACTCCGTAAAAGCAGATGCGCTTTGCCCGGCGGAAGCACTCTATGACCTTTTCAAAGTTCTCCCGCTTTAATAAGGAATGGGTCTCCCGCAGCGCATCGATATTGGAGGCCAGGACCTTCTGGGCCACCTGGGCAAATGAATCGTCCCTGCCGATATCGCCTTCAATCTGCCCCAGGCCCTGCTTTCCCTCGTTAAGGCTCAGGGACAGGAGCATTTTAAATTCCTGGTATCCTTTGCAGTCCATGGTCTTGCAGAAACGGAATACGCTGGTATCTCCCACGCCGCAGGCCTCAGCCAGTTCCGTAATGGACATGAACAGAACCTTTTTGGGATTATTGAGGATAAAATCCGCTACCTTTTTTTCCGCCTTTGTAAACTGGTTATATTCTCCTCTGATTCCCACTAAAAAATCCGCTGTCATATGCCTTCCTCCTTTGGATGCCCGCTATATGAAAAATTAATTTATCTTTATTATAAAAAAAAATATTTCTTTTAGCAAGAGAGAGGTGTTCTATTATGAAGTATTTTTCCAAAAAAGAACTTTTATCCATTCCTAACCTGATGGGGTATTTCCGCCTGCTCATGATTCCGGTCTTTGTCTGGCTGTATCTGACCGCCTCCACGGACATGGATTACTACATGGCCGCCCTGGTCATGGGCATCTCCTCGCTGACCGATATGTTTGACGGCATGGTGGCAAGGAAATTCAACATGATTACGGAGTTCGGCAAGTTCCTGGATCCCCTGGCTGACAAACTGTCCCACGGCGCCATCCTCCTCTGTCTCTTAAGCCGGTATCCGCTGATTCTTCTGATGCTTGTGCTTTATGTGATAAAGGAAGGCTTCATGCTGGTCATGGGCATCATCAAACTGCGCCAGGGCAAGAAGCTCAACGGCGCCAAGTGGTTTGGAAAATGCTGCACCGCCCTTTTGTATGTGGTACTGTTCATTTTCCTGATTTTCCCCCGTCTGCCCCTGGGGATTGTCAACGGTCTGATTTATCTGTGCACGGCCGCCATGGCCCTTACCCTGGTGCTGTACATACCGGTCTTCCGGAACATGTAGGCTGTGCTGCGGGGCAGTTTTATGGAACATGTATCCAGTACTGCGGGTTAGCCTTACGGAACATGTATCCAGTACTGCGGGGCAGCCTTACGGAACATGTAGCCAGTACTGCGGGGCAGTCTTACGGAACATGTAGCCAGTACTGCGGGGCAGTCTTACGGAACATGTAGCTAGTACTGCGGGGCAGTCTTACGGTTCCCGCTGCCTTATATCCTCACTGGGCAGCATCGCCATAATCAGCTTCCTGGTACGCCGCGTCCTGATACACCCGTTTCATGGTAAAACCGCGGCCCCTGACCTCGTTAATCTGGTTTATTATCATAAATGCTTCCGGATCCTCGTTCATCACAAGCTGGTTAAGTCTTGGCAGGTCACGCCTTGCAATGACGGCCAGAATCATATCCTGTTCCTTGTGCAGATAGCCTGTCTCCATATGCAGCAGGGATGTGCCGCAGTCCAGGCGCTCTGCAATCAGCCTGTTAATCCGCTCATAATACCGGGTGACCACCTTCACCTGTATCCTCACATTGCCGGACATCAGTACCTTGTTAAGCACCATGGTGTACACGATGATTAACAGGATCCCGTACAGGATTGCATGGGAATCAGCCACAATGAACTGCAGCCCCAGAACCACGCAGTCCATCAGGTAAAGGCTGAAGGAGATATTGACGTCGAATTTCTTCTTAAGGATAAGGGATGGTATGTCCATGCCGCCGGTGGATGCCCCTGCACGCATGACGATACCGATGCCGCCTCCTATGAGGATACCGGCATAAATTACCGCCACCATCTTTTCCTCAAGCACAAAACCGCCAAAACCCGAGCCTTCCAAAAGCCCCAGCATCACAGGGTAGATGATGGTGCTGATTACCGTGATGACAGCAAACTGCTTCCCCAGTATCCACGCCCCAAGGAGGAACATGGTGATATTGAAAATGCTGACAAAGAGGCTGATCGGTATCCCCATGGTGTGGGAGGCAAAAAGGGCCAGGCCCGTGGTCCCCCCTGTTATCAGCCCATTGGGGACGATGAACAGCACCACTGCCAGGGCGTACATGGTGTTGCCAAGGACAATCTGTCCGATTCTTATGAGTTCCCTTATTATCTTGTTTTTCTCTTCCATGTTTTTAGTCCTTTCTCACTGTAGCCGGGTAAAATCCGCAATAAAAAACAGCAGATTCCTCTGCTGTCATAATGCTTTATATGGGATGCTGCATGTAATACGGCCCAACCAGGCCCTGTATGGTGATAACCCAATCCTCATCTGTTTAACCTTCTGTTCCTGTTCTGCCAGCCGGAATCCAATCTGCCAAAGGGACATGACTGTCCGGCGTCCGGATCATCCTGCTGTATACGTATGATAACACGCAAAAGTAATGGTAACACGTTTTCCACCGCATGTCAAGACAGCTCTTTGCTGTCCCTTACAGCCCCTACAGCTCCTTACTTCCCATTTCTTTTTATTTCCATCCATCCCTCACTTCCAATCCCATCCTCCCTGTGTTAAACTAGAACTATAAAATACATAAGAGGAGGTATCACCATGAAAAAACTCATCCGCTGCGCGAACCAGTATATCTGGGAATCCGACTGGAAACTCATCAGTTTACTGAAGTTCTGCCTTCTGTCCCTTGGCATCTGCATCGGCCTTCATGTTCCCAGCCAGAGGAAGAAAACCGTATTATGCATAGCTGCCGCCACCTTCATCGTGAGCTACATTCCGCTTATGGCAAAGTTCATCCGGATTGTGTGCGCCGATGACGGAACGTGATGAAGGAAGTAAGTGATAGCAGAAGCCTGGAGTGGACGGACCTGTAATAGCTGAAATCCGAAATAGCTGGAACCAGAAATAGCTGAAAACCGAACAGAAAAAAACAAAAGCCGGTCATTCCCCATCAAATACGCGGGAATACCGGCTTTTATCCTGTATTTACCTGCTCCTCCCCTGCGATGACGGCCTGCCATCCATACGCAAAAGAGGGTCTTTGCTTATGGCCTTCATGTAGATGCCGCAGAGCAGGATCTGCAGCAGGGTTGAGGCCGGCGTGGCCAGGCCAATCCGGAACAGGGAAACAGGCGCCAGCCTGCTCATCAGATAAGACACGGGAATCCTGACCCCAAACGCCCCTGCAATGCCCTGAAACATCACGAAGGCTGTCTTGCCGCATCCATTGAAAAATCCCGTCATGCAGAACATGAAGGAAACCAGCAGACAGTCAATGGCATAGGCCCTTAGATAATCAGCCGATGCCAAAACCACTTCCCTGTCCCCGGAAAAGATTCCAGACAGTATGTCTCCATGGAAAAAGGTGAACCAGGCCAGGAACACACCGGCTCCCAGGGAGGTGAGGATACCGTATACCAGGGCCTTTCCTGCCCGGTCCGGACGCTTTGCCCCGATATTCTGCGCCACAAAGGCGGACATGGCCTGGCTGTAGGCTGATGGGACCAGAAGTACGAAGCCAGCCAGCTTCTCCGCCACCCCTACCCCGGCCGAAGGTATGACTCCCAGCGTGTTCACAATGGCGGATATGACAAGAAATGAAATGGACACCAGCACATCCTGGAACGCAATGGGAAACCCCAGTTTAACGATATGTGACACCAGTGCACGGTTACAGCGTATGCTCTTCCGGTCAAATACAAAGGGAAGCTTCTGTTTCTTTATGATTGCAAAGGACAGCACCACGCTCACCACCTGCGCAAAGACAGTGGCAATGGCCGCGCCGGCCGATGCCATGCCGAACACCCCGACCAGCAAAAGGTCGCCTGCAATATTGACCAGACATGCAATGGACACGGAAATCAGGGGCAGCCTGGAGTTCCCCAGTCCCCGGAATATACTTCCCATCACATTATATGCCACGATAAATACAGCGCCTGCCGAACATATCCTCACATATGATGCCGTGCTGTCAAATGCTTCCCTGGGCGCCTGCATCCACCCGGCAGCAGGCACCGCCAGAAACTGCATCACAATAGTGACCACAATCCCAATCCATGCAAACATCCAGATGCCCGCACCTGCCACGCGTCCCGCTTCCTCCGGCTGTTTTTCCCCTATCCTCCTGCCCAGCAGGATGGTGGTCCCCATGGAAAGGCCCACGATAGCAGTGGTTATGGTCTGCATGATCCAGCTGCCAGTAGACACGGCGGATACCTCGGCTGCCTGGCTGAACCGGCCCACAATCATCATATCCACTGCCCCGTACATGGTCTGCAGGAACAGGGCTGCCAGTACCGGAAGCGCAAATCCCATGAGGGATGACAGGATGTTCCCTTCCGTCAGGTTCTTTTGTTGGCTCATCTTCTCATTTCCTCCAAAATTTCCTCCAAAAAAACCCCTGAAATGCTTTCACATTCCAGGGGTTCAATTTACGCTTGGACACAATATCTATTCAGATATACCTATACAGGCAATTATGATTCATTTAAAATGAATTATTCAATAACGCTTACAACCCTGCCGGAACCAACGGTTCTTCCGCCTTCACGGATAGCGAAACGAAGACCCTGCTCCATAGCTACTGGATGAATCAGCTCTACGGTCATCTCTACGTTATCACCAGGCATACACATCTCAACACCTTCTGGCAGATCGCAAACGCCAGTAACGTCAGTTGTTCTGAAGTAGAACTGAGGACGGTAGTTGTTGAAGAAAGGAGTATGACGGCCGCCCTCGTCCTTTGTCAGAACGTAAACCTGAGCGGTAAACTTCTTGTGGCACTTAACAGAGCCTGGCTTACACAGACACTGTCCTCTTTCGATTTCAGTTCTCTGGATACCACGCAGAAGAGCGCCGATGTTGTCGCCAGCCTGAGCCTCGTCAAGCAGCTTACGGAACATCTCGATACCGGTGATAACAGTCTTGCGGATGTCCTCATGGATACCGATGATTTCAACTTCATCACTGAGGTGAAGTGTTCCACGCTCTACCCTACCGGTAGCAACAGTACCACGGCCGGTAATTGTGAATACATCCTCTACTGGCATCAGGAAAGGCTTATCTGTCTCACGGACTGGATCTGGAACCCAAGAGTCAACAGCGTCCATAAGCTCAAGAACTTTGTCGCCCCACTCGCTTGTAGGATCTTCCAGTGCCTTCAGTGCAGAACCCTGGATGATAGGAGTATCATCGCCTGGGAACTCATATTCATTTAACAGTTCACGGATTTCCATGTCTACTAATTCAAGCAGCTCTGGATCGTCAACCATATCACACTTGTTCATGAAAACAACAATGTAAGGAACGCCAACCTGACGGGACAGCAGGATGTGCTCTCTTGTCTGAGCCATAACACCATCGGTAGCAGCTACAACCAGGATAGCGCCGTCCATCTGAGCAGCACCAGTAATCATGTTCTTAACGTAGTCAGCATGTCCTGGGCAGTCAACGTGAGCATAGTGTCTGTTATTTGTCTCGTACTCAACGTGAGCTGTAGAGATGGTGATACCACGCTCCCTCTCTTCTGGAGCCTTATCGATATTCTCGAAAGCAACAGCCTCGCCGGTACCTAATCTCTCATGAAGAGTCTTTGTGATTGCTGCGGTTAAAGTTGTTTTACCATGGTCAACGTGTCCGATGGTACCAATGTTACAATGAGGTTTGTTTCTTTCAAACTTAGCTTTAGCCATTTTATAACGTCCTCCTTAATTTGCGCCCTGTATAATGGGCTATTATAGTTAATGTCAGGCTATCAATCATTATATTCTATTTTCCTTGGATTTACAAGCCTTTTGTTAATTATTTCTTGTGGTCGGAAAGCACCTTTTCCTGTACATTCTTCGGAACCGGCTCGTACTTATCAAAGAACATTGAGTAGTTTCCGCGGCCCTGGGTCCTGGAACGCAGGTCTGTTGAATAACCGAACATTTCTGACAGCGGGACGTATGCCCTTACCATCTTGCCGCCGCCGATATCTTCCATACCTTCGATACGACCACGACGGGAGTTGATATCACCGATGACATCACCCATGTAGTCTTCCGGCATGGTTACTTCCACCTTCATGATCGGCTCAAGCAGGATTGGGTTGCCCTTGTGCATTGCATCCTTGAATGCCATGGAACCGGCAATGTGGAATGCCATTTCAGAGGAGTCAACCTCATGGTAAGAACCATCGTATACGTCAGCGTGAACGCCCAGTACTGGGAATCCGCCAAGGATACCGGTCTTGCATGCTTCTGCGATACCTTCTCCAACAGCCGGGATGTATTCCTTCGGAATGGCACCGCCGACAACGGAAGAAGTGAACTTGAAGGTCTCTTCTGCGTTTGCTTCCATTGGAGTGAAGTGAACCTTACAGTGACCGTACTGTCCACGTCCGCCGGACTGCTTCGCATACTTGCTGTCAACATCCACAGCCTTGGTAAATGTTTCCTTATATGCAACCTGAGGAGCACCTACGTTGGCCTCTACGTTGAATTCACGCAGCAGACGGTCAACAATGATGTCCAGATGAAGCTCACCCATACCGGAGATGATGGTCTGGCCTGTCTCTTCATCGGTGCGTACGCGGAAGGTCGGATCTTCCTCAGCCAGCTTAACCAGCGCATCGCCCATCTTATCCTGGCTTGCTTTGGTCTTAGGCTCGATTGCGATGTCGATAACCGGCTCTGGGAATTCCATGGACTCCAGGATAACCGGGTTCTTCTCATCACAGATGGTATCGCCTGTGGATGTCATCTTAAATCCAACAGCTGCCGCGATATCACCGGCATAAACCCTATCCAGCTCGTTTCTCTTGTTGGCATGCATCTGAAGGATACGTCCAACACGTTCCTTCTTGCCCTTTGTGGCATTCAGTACGTAAGAACCGGAGTTCAGGCTTCCTGAATACACGCGGAAGAATGCAAGCTTACCAACGAACGGGTCTGTCATAATCTTGAATGCAAGAGCTGCAAATGGCTCTTCATCAGAAGAGTGACGCTCAACTTCATTGCCGTCCAGGTCAACACCCTTGATGGAAGGAATGTCTAATGGTGAAGGCATGAACTCGATGACAGCATCCAGTAACTTCTGGACACCCTTGTTCCTGTAAGCAGTACCGCAGCATACCGGAATTGCGGCACACTGGCAGGTAGCTGTCCTCAGTGCCTTCTTCAGTTCCTCGTTGCTTGGCTCCTCACCCTCAAGGTAAGCCATCATCAAATCGTCATCCAGCTCGCAGATCTTCTCCACTAACTCGGAACGGTATAATTCAGCGTCATCCTTCATATCCTCAGGGATATCAAGGACAGATATATCATCGCCCTTATCATCATTATAGATGTAGGCTTTCATTTCAAACAGGTCAATGATTCCTTTGAAATCATCTTCCTTGCCGATTGGCAGCTGAATGCAGATTGCATTCTTGCCAAGTCTGGTCTTAATCTGGTCTACTGCGCCGTAGAAGTTCGCACCCAGGATGTCCATCTTGTTGATGAAGGCCATACGTGGTACGTTGTAGGTATCAGCCTGGCGCCATACGTTCTCAGACTGGGGCTCTACACCGCCCTTTGCACAAAATACGCCAACAGCGCCATCAAGTACACGCAGGGAACGCTCAACTTCAACCGTGAAGTCAACGTGTCCTGGAGTATCAATGATGTTGATACGATGCTCTAATGCACCTGGCTTTGGCTTGCAGTTTTCCTGCAGGGTCCAGTGACAAGTGGTAGCAGCGGAAGTAATGGTGATACCTCTCTCCTGCTCCTGAGCCATCCAGTCCATGGTAGCAGTACCCTCGTGGGTATCGCCGATTTTATAGTTTACACCAGTGTAATACAGAATACGCTCAGTCGTTGTGGTCTTACCAGCATCGATATGGGCCATGATTCCGATATTCCTGGTTCTCTCCAATGGATATTCTCTTCCAGCCAAGGGATTTTCCTCCTTAAATAATCAAACAGGTCTTGCACACGACCGCAATTAGAAGCGGAAGTGTGAAAACGCCTTGTTTGCTTCTGCCATCTTGTGCATGTCTTCTTTCTTCTTTACAGATGCGCCGGTGTTGTTGGCAGCGTCCATGATCTCGTTTGCCAGTCTGTCCTTCTGGGTCTTCTCGCCTCTCTTGCGGGAGTACAGGGTAAGCCAGCGGAGAGCCAGTGTCTGTCTCCTCTCGGTCCTGACCTCGATAGGTACCTGATAGGTAGCTCCACCGATACGTTTTGCCTTAACTTCCAGAACAGGCATGATGTTGTTCATTGCTTCTTCAAATACTTCCATAGCGTCCTTGCCGGTTGTCTCAGCAACACGGTCGAAAGCGCCATATACAATTTTCTGCGCAACACCCTTTTTACCATCTAACATAATGTTGTTGATTAACTTGGTAACAACCTTGTTATTGTAAATCGGGTCTGCCAGAACGTCTCTTTTCTGAGTATGTCCTTTACGTGGCACGTTACTTCCCTCCTTAATAGAGCTGTCCGGACCTGCCGTGCAGATCCTTACCAGCGTTTCATTAGATCATAGGTACTCGCATTGAGTGCTTAGCGAGGTCTTTTCGAGTTTAGCGATACATTGCACGCTCCGCGAGCAATATACCACATCCAGCAATCAAGCGCGCCTGCGAAACGGGCGCGTCTTCCAGCGCGACACCAGGCATGGTGCCCCAGCCCATTGTACTTCCTCATAAAGCCTTCCCGCCAGCCAAATGCGTTCATGCACGGTTCTACAATATATAATCCTGCAACCTACAGGTCAATATCATCAATCCGGCACAATTCCTATAATTCAAATATGCGGTCTAACTGATTACTTCTTGTCTTTCGGTCTCTTAGCGCCGTATTTGGAACGGGCCTGCCTTCTGTTAGCAACACCTGCTGTATCCAGTGTACCTCTAACGATGTGGTATCTGGTACCTGGCAGATCCTTTACCCTTCCTCCACGGATCAGTACAACGCTATGCTCCTGAAGGTTATGACCCTCTCCTGGAATGTAGCTTGTAACCTCGATGCCGTTGGAAAGACGGACTCTGGCAATCTTCCTCAGTGCTGAGTTAGGCTTCTTAGGGGTAGCAGTCTTAACAGCAGTACACACGCCACGCTTCTGTGGTGCGGATGCGTCTGTTGCCTTCTTCTGTAAGGAGTTGTAACCCCTCTGCAGAGCTGGTGCAGTAGACTTCTTAACGCTGGTCTGTCTTCCCTTTCTCACTAACTGGTTAAATGTTGGCATTCTTTTCACCTCCTGTGATATTGTCTGTGGTTGCTGCTTATCAGCTTTTGTGCGCACGAAAACATTACGTGTTCAAGCACGCCATATTATTATATACATGTAAAAATATTCTGTCAAGGAATTTCTTTTTATATTCCTGAAATATTCCCAAAATTCCCTTAAAATACACCCAGAGCCGCCGTATACACAAGGGTAATTGCAAAAAACAGCAGTATCATAGGTATATTCCGCTTCACCAGGCCGCCCATATTTACCTTAAAACACTCCGCTGCGATGAACAGGCATACATGGGTAGGGCTTATCTGCATGGCAGCATAAGCGGAACTCATGAGCAGCACCAGAAGAGGCACGCCGCCCTCCGGCATGGCCGCCATGGCCATGGGCATGCACAGGGGAATGATTGCATTGGAACCGCTGATGACAGTCCCAAAAAAGAAAATCAGCGCAAACACCAGAGGCATGGGAATCGGCAGGCCGCCAAAGAAGGCGGGCAATTCATGGATTACCCCGGTGGATGTGATGATATCCTTGAACATCATGATTAATATGGTGTTAAAAATAATGATGGGTTCAAAGGCAGTCCTGAACATGGGCTTAATCTCCCAAGGCTTCAGCCTGTCCACAAACACGTTCAGCACCGCCACCAGCGGCGTGGCTATGTAGACCGGTATGTCAAATGCAATGATCAGCACCACAATCAGTATGATGGACCACAGGCTGCGCACCAGCAGCTTTGCAGCCTCTCCCTTGCCGCCCTCCGAAACCATCCCCGTGGGTTTCGGCACCTTGCGCAGGAAAAAAAGATAGCCAATCAAAAACAGGGACGCCACCAGCGGAATCATGGCCACCACAAACTCCCCGGCCCCTATGCCGGACACGGCCAGGGCAATCAGGATGGAGGAATAGGTGGGCAGGAAGCTCTCCGGTATATGCCTGTAAAAGCTGGTGACTGCCGTCATATCCTCGTCGCTCAGATAATCCTCGCAGGAGGACCGTACGATTTCCGCACATATGGTCATGGCCCCGGCCGAGGGCAGCAGGCCGATGACGGCAGGGGCGGCTGAGGCATTGATCCTCCGGTTGTTGAACAGGCCGTTAAGGGATTCCTCTGCCTGTTTTAACCGGTTCCTGCGTTCCAGCATACGCTGGAGGAAGGTGATGAAATAAAAGCTGAGCACCACCGTAATGGTGTCCTTGCTGACCATGGATTTCCCCATGATTACAAGGGCATCCGGCAGACGGATGCCGTACAGCAGCACTGCCGCTGCCAGACCGCCGGAAATAGCCAAAAAAAGAGGCCGTTTCATCCAAAGGATTGCGATGATGACCAGAAAGACAAGACAGAGTTTCAGTATCAGAATGTTCATTTTAAATCTCCCATACCCATTATTCAGCCGCCTGACACAGGCGTTGCATCAACAGCCCCCTTATTCCCTTTAGCGGACGAAAAACAGCTGTCATGATTCCCATTCTATCATGACAGCCGTCTTCCCCACAACCACTTTTTCACTTACTGGCAGCGGTCCAGGATTCCCTTACAAAACCAGCCCCTGTCCGGGCCATGTCAATGAATCCCTCAGGGTACCGAAAAATCCTTCCCAGTCCATATGGCTCTTTCCGGTTCCCGGAACCCTTCGGTTGGCTTCCCCAATATGGATCCCTCCTATTTTATCATGCATGTGGGCATGACGTATGGCTTCCCCCATATCATCCTCTTCTATATTCATATGGAATGAATCCAGCAGCACCTTGCAGAAACCGCTCTCCGTCTCCTCTGCCATCCTCACCCCTTCCCCGGCCGTGTTCAGCAGGTAATGCTCATACCGGTTAACCACCTCCAGGCTCAGGGTCACCCGGTAATCCCGGGCCGTCTTCAATATTTCCTTTAGTGAACCGACACTGTGTTCCCAGGCCTGTTTCTGAATATAATTTACGGTATCAGCCTCCGGAGTTCTTCCGCTTCCCCGTCCTCCAGATGATATATCTCACTGTTGGACATGCCTGTCCCCGGGTCTTCAATCAATACCATCCTGGTTCCCGGGACCGTGATGGTATTGTGCCACAGCCCCTGTGGGATATTGTATACCTTTCCCCGCTCCATGGAGACAGCGCCGAACTTCATTTCCCCATCTGCCCCGTCTGCATATACAAGGGTGCATGCCCCTGCTGTCAGTACAAACAGTTCATCGGTTTCATTGTGGCGCTCCAGCTCATTAAAAAGGGATTTATCATTCGCTGGTTTGTAATTCTTGATTCCCACGGTCCATTGTCCATTCTCATAGACCCGGCTCATGCCTTCGCCGGTATATCCAAAGGATTCTATCTTCATCCTGCCCTCCTTACTGTCCGTTCAGGGACTGGTTCATGACCTCCAGCGCTTCCTCCGGGGTGACCTGTCCCAGCAGCGCCTGCTGGTTGGTGTTGGACCATACGCTGTTGATAAACTCTGTTACCGTATCCGTTGGAGGCAGCACGCCTGCTATGGGTATGCTTTGTGCGGAAACCTCCTGGAACGGGTTGGCCGCGTACTCAGGGGTGGAGGTTACGTTGTCTGTTCCCAGGCCCTTGCCGGTGCCTTTAAACCATTTGGTCCCTCCATCGCCCGTAATCATATATTTGATGAACTCAAAGGCCGCCTCCTTGTCCCTGCACTGCTCATATACCACCAGTTCCGTATCCCCGGTACAGGTCCACTGCCCCTTTTGCGTGCCGGGCATCACAAATGCGTCCACATCGTCCCCGAAGGTTTCCAGCCAGATGCTGCTGGAGCCGACATGGTGAAGCATCATGGCCGTCAAGCCTGACTTGAAACCGTCCACCAGCTCCGCGTACCCTGCATTGGGAGCGGATTCCGGCGCCCATCCGTTTTCATAAATGCCCAGATATGCCTGATAGGCTTCCACCGCCTCAGGCGTTGTCAGGTCGCTCCAGTCCGCCCCGTAGGCGTAAAGGAAGCTTCCCAGATGCTCCTGTCCCCCGTTAGCGCCTCTCAGGCCATAGCCGTACACATCGGTCTGGCCGTCCCCGTCCGTGTCCATGGTGCACTTCTCAATGCACTCCAGCCACTGGTCAAAGGTAGTTGGTACGCTGACCCCTGCCTTCTCAAAATAGGAGGGCCTGTAATACACATACAATGGTTCCAGGGTCCAGGGCATGACGTTCAGCTGTCCGTTTCCCGTGCTCTCCTTCACGATGTCCCAGGCAGCATCGCTGATCTGGCCCGCGTCATCCCAGTTTTCCACATAGGATGACATATCTGCCAGCAGCTGGTTGGCCGCGTACATTTTCCCGGCCGACAGTTTGAAGGTGGATACATCCGGGCCTCCTCCGCCCATGACAGCGGTAAAGGTATCCTCACTGAAGCCGCCGCCGTTCCAGGGATACTCCTCTGCCTTTACCGTAATCCCCCTGCCGTTGTCCCTGTTAAAATCCTCCACAATGCCCAGTATCAGATCTGACTGTTCCGTGTTGTCAGCCCAATACCAGAACATCAGCTCCACCTCCTTAGCCCCTGCCTCATCCGCACCTTGGGCAGGGCTGTCCGTCCCGGCGCCTGTGCCTTTGGCGTCCGCGTCCGGGGAACTGGCGGCCTCTCCGGCGCCGGGACTTCCTGCCCCTCCGGCACCGTCCCCTCCGGGACTCCCTGTACTGCCGACAGAACCGCCTGAGCATGCTGACAGCATCAGGACTGCCGCTGTCACTGCTGCGGTCATGATTGATATTTTCTTCATAAGAATCCTCCTTTTTGTCATTCGTCTTATACTGTCTTTTTGTGTTCCGTCTTCCAATCTTTCTGACTTCCTATCTTCCTGACTTTCCATCTACCAAAACATCAGATTATCCCAGGCCATGCAGGGAGGACACCCCCTAGCCCTTCACTGCCCCTGCGGTCAGCCCTTCCACCAGCCTCTTCTGCGCAAAGAAGAACATGACGCACACCGGAAGGATGGCCACCATGCCGCCTGCACACAGCATATCCCACTCCACCCCCAGCTGTCCGATCAGGCTGTTGAGGGCCACTGGTATGGTCCTTGTCTGGGGGTTGGTGAACATAGAGGACAGCGTGTATTCATTCCATGCCTGCATGAATATATAGACCCCGGCTGCAATCAGGCACTGCTTCATAATCGGAAGGAACACATGGAAAAACGCGGTCAGCCGGCTGCAACCATCCACCAGGGCCGCCTCCTCCAGGGAAAACGGGAAGTCCCGGATAAACCCCTGCAGCAGCCAGATGGTGAATGGGATGGTAAATGTTGTATAGGAAAGCACCAAAGCGCCCGGCGTATACAAAAGCCCGATCTGCCGCATGATGGAATAAAGGGGTATCATCAGCAGCACGGTCGGAAACATATTGTTGGACAGGAAAATGCACATCAGCAGCTTCCTTCCCCGAAACTGGTACCTGGAAAATGCATAGGCCGCCAGAAGGGATACGCACAGTGACAGAAGCATGGTAACCACCGCCACCACCAGGCTGTTCTTCATGTACCGGAGAAAGTTAAAATATCCGAACAGTTTCCCATAGGTTGTCCAAATCACTTCCTTTGGCCAGTAAACCAGGGGACTGGCATAGATTTCCGCATCCGTCTTCACCGATGTCACAAACATCCAGTAAAAAGGAAACAGTAAGAATGCCAGGAACAAAAGGACAAGTATCCATACAAAGATGGAGCGTTTCCGGTTATGGTTCATCTGCACCCCTCCTTTTCTAATCATCAATCTGGCGGAAGGTATACCTGAGATAGGGAACCGATACAGCCAGAAGGATGATTGTCATGATTACTGCCAGCGCGGAAGCGTAGCCCAGGTTCAGCACCCTGGCCTTCTGATACACATAGATGCCAATGGTCTGGGTGGCATAGGCAGGCCCTCCCGCCGTCATGTTCTGTATGATGTCAATGGAATTGGCAACCCAGATAACCCGCAGCAGAAGCGTTACATATATGGTATTGCGGATGGACGGGATGGTGATGTAAAACAGCTTCTGGAAAAAATTGGCTCCGTCAATGTCAGCCGCCTCGTACATTTCCGTGGAAACGCCCTGTAGTGCGGCCAGGAGCATCAGGGCAAAAAATGGGATTCCCTGCCATACGACAGAGAAAATAGCCGCGGGAAGCGCGGTATCCACCCTGGACAGATAGGCAATTCCCCTGGTGAGGAATCCCATCCGTTTGAGCAGGTCGTTGATGACCCCGTAATCCCCGTCATACAGCCATCTCCAGATTAGTCCGATCAGGACGCCCGGCGTGACCCAGGGTACCATGGCCGCCGCGCGGACAATGCCGCGGAACCGGAACCTGGTGTTCAGTACCAGGGCCAGCACGAACCCCAGAAGGAACTGGAACCCCACGCCAAATACAACCCACAGGATTGTCCTGTATAAAGAAGGCCAGAACTGGGAATCCGCTGTCAGCAGGTCGGAATAATTCTGAAGCCCCACCCATGCCGTCCTGTTTGGATAACGCAGGTCATGGTATTTAAGGCTGGTGATGACAGCCTCAATCACGGGAATGAATACCACGCAGATTACCACAATCAGCGCAGGCGCAATGAGCAGGTAGGGCCATATCCAGGAGTATTTCTTTCCATTCATCGGGCATATGCCTCCTTTCCCCGGCCGTCTGGCAGGATCATAATAACCCCTTCACTTTCATTACCGTATCCCCGGCAGTCATATGATAATACTTCATCAGGTCCGCCGCATCCCCGGACTGGCCAAAGGTATCGTCCATACCGATGAAGGCCATCGGCACCGGGCAGGTTTCAGAGAGGGCTGCCGCCACGGCGGAGCCAAGGCCGCCCACAATGATTCCTTCCTCCATCACAACCGCCTTTCCTGTCTTTTTGACGGACTTTGTGATGATTTCCCTGTCCAGGGGCTTGATGGTGGCAATGTTGATGATTTCAGCGGAAATACCTTCCTGTAAAAGGATATCCGCCGCCTTCACCGCCACGTCCAGCAGGCAGCCCGTGGCTATGAGGGTCACGTCCCCGCCTTCCCGCACAACGGTTCCCCTGCCGATTTCAAACTGGTAGGTTTCCCTGTCAAATACAACAGGAACCGGATTCCTGCCAAGGCGCACATAGACCGGCCCGTCGTATTCCACCATGGCCTTCACGGCAGCTTCCATCTCAACCGCATCCCCCGGGTTGAGCACCACCATGTTGGGAATGGCCGACATGATGGCAAGGTCCTCTATGGCCTGATGGGTGGCGCCGTCCTTGCCCACCTGTACCCCGCCGTGGCTGCCGCAGATCTTCACGTTCAGCCTGGGGTAGGCCACTGAGTTGCGTATCTGTTCAAAGGCGCGCCCCGCTGCAAATACGGCAAATGTGCATGCAAAGGGAATCCTGCCTGTCATGGACAGTCCCGCGGCCGTGTCAATCAGATCCCCCTCTGCAATTCCCACATCAAAAAAGCGCTCCGGATATGCTTCCTTAAACCTTACGCTCATGGTCGCCTTGGCCAGGTCCGCATCCAGCACGACAATATCATTGTTCTCCCCGCCGCAGGCAATCAATGCGCTGCCAAAGGCATCCCTTGTTGCTATCAATTCTCCCATGGTCAATTCCCCTCCAATTCTTTCAGCGCCAGCTCCACCTGTTCTTTGGTTGGGGCTGTCCCATGCCATCCGGCCTGGTTCTCCATGAATGAGACGCCCTTGCCCTTTACCGTGTTCATGATGATGCAGGTGGGCAGGCCCTGTGTCTTTTTGGCTTTTGCAACAGCGTTCAGGATTTCTTCCATATCGTGGCCGTTAATGGTCATGGTACGCCAGCCAAATGCCTGGAACTTCTCCTCAATCCTGCCATTGCCGATGACTTCCTCAATGGTGCCGTCAATCTGGAGGTGGTTGTAATCCACGAATCCGATTACATGGTCCAGTCCGTAGTGCGCGCCTGTCATGGCTGCTTCCCAGACCTGGCCCTCTTCAATCTCCCCATCCCCCAGCAGGCAGTACACATAGTAGTCCTTATGGTCCAGCCTGCCGCCCAGGGCAATGCCGTTGGCAATGGACAGTCCCTGGCCCAGGGATCCGGTGGAGACATCCACCCCCGGCGTCTTGCCGGAATAAGGATGGCCCTGGAGCATGGAACCCAGTTCCCGCAGATGATCCAGTTCCTCCACCGGGAAATATCCCTTTAACGCCAATGCCGCGTACAGCGCAGGGCACGCATGTCCCTTGGAAAGCACAAAACGGTCCCTGTCCTCCCACCGGGGATTCCCCGGGTCGATGTCCATGATATCAAAATACAAAGCCGCAATCAGGTCCGCACAGGACAGGGAGCCGCCGGGGTGTCCGGAGCGGGCCTGTCCAATGGAACGGATGACCAGTTTCCTGATTTCTTTTGCTTTTGTCTGCAATTCCCCTATATTGCCCATGATTTTTCCCTTTCTTTCATTATAGGATTTTCTTGTCGCCCATTGCCTTTTTCCAGTCGCTCATAAAGCCGTCCAGACTCACGTCCGTCATTGGATGCCAGAACAGTTTCTTCATGCACTCATAGGGAATAGTGGCAATATCAGCCCCTGCCTTGGCAGCCCCCACGACATAGGCCGGGGTACGCATGCTGGCCGCTATGATTTCCGTCTTTATATTATGGATGCGGTAAATCAGGGATATCTCAGCCAGCATCCCCAGTCCGTCCATCAACACATCATCGGACCTGCCTACAAAGGGACTTACATAGGCGGCGCCTGCCTTGGCCGCAACCAGGGCCTGGGCAGAGTCATAGACCGTTGTCACATTGGTCCTGATTCCCTTTGCCGACAAAGCCCTCACTGCCTTGATTCCCTCCGGCGTCATGGGGATTTTTACCACCATGTTACGGTGCCAGCCCGCAATCTCCAGGCCCTCTTTGATCATGGTTTCCGCATCCAGTGCCAGCACTTCCCCGCTGATCGGGCCATCCACCATGTTACAGATCCGGATCAGGGTTTCCTTTAAGTCCTTCCCCTCCCTTGCAATGATGGAAGGATTGGTGGTAACTCCGTCCACAATCCCGTAGGCAGACATTTCCTCAATCTCTTCCAGGTTTGCGGTGTCGATAAAAAATTTCATACTGTTTTCCTCCTTTGTGAGTTTTCTTTTTTCCTGTTCCGTATCTGAATTGCCAGGACAGCCGCCATTAACAGGATTCCTCCTATGTCCGTGATAGTTTCAGGTATGATTAATAATAAGGAAGCCGCCACAGCCGCAATCCGTTCCATCTGCTTCATGGGTGCAATCCCAACCCCGATTAACCCCATACCCAACCCGTAAGCGCTGACCAGGCAGGTAAGGCTGGCCTGTAAAAGCTCCGTGACCGCCCCGATTCCCAACATGGCCGGACTATATACAAAGGTGTAGGGGATAATGAAAATAATGAAGCTATATTTAAATGCCGAAAGCCCAAGCTTCCACATATTGTCATTCACAATACCGGCCGCAGTAAAAGAGGACAGGGCCACAGGCGGCGTAATCATGGACAGGTTGGCAAAATAAAAAACAAAAAAGTGCGCTGCCAGCGTAGGCACGCCCAGCTTGATGATGCTTGGACACAGCAGGGTCGCGGACATGATATAGGCCGCGCTGGTCGGCATGCCCATGCCTAAAATCAGGGCCATCAGCATAGTGGCCATGAGGGCAAACAGCAGATTGCTGCTGGCCAGGGCATTTATCATGCTGGAAAAGCGGATGCCAAGGCCGGTGGCGGTAATCTGACCGACAATAATACCTGCCAGGGCACAGGGCAGCGTGACAACAATGGCCTGTTTCCCGGTGGAAACCAGCGCCCTGACCGAATCAAACAGACTGAGCCGCGTATCCCTGCGGATCATGCACAGGGCCACAAGCACAATGGTGGCATAGGTACAGCAGCGCATCATGGAACCGCCCCGGATAATGAGTGCCACAAGGACCGCCACACTGAGAAGAAGGTAAATGTTCTTTCCGATTTCCCTCCGGCATTCTGCCGCATCAATCTGAGGCTTGGGCAGTTTATATTTCCTGGCGTACATGTCAACCAGGAAATATAGGGCTGCCAAAAAGATAAAAGATGGGATTACGGCAGCCAGCATAATGGAGGAATAACTGATTCCCGTCATATCAACCATGATGAAAGCAGCCGCCCCCATCACGGGAGGAATCAGCTGGCCCGCTGTTCCGCCAATGGCCAGGATGCTTCCTATGAACCGGTTCTCAAAGCCCTGCTGTTTCATGGGCCTGTACATAATCGTCCCGATGGACGCCACATTGCCCGGGGCGCTGCCGGAAATCATCCCAAAGAAAGCAGAAGCCACAATGGTTGCCTTACCTGCGCCGCCGTTGGCCCTGCGGGTAAGGAGGGTTGAAATATTAACAAACAGCCTGCCTGCAGGCGTTGCTGTCAGGAACGCCCCGAATAAAAGAAAATAGAACACGGTACCGCAGGCAGTGCTCACAGGCGACCCCAAAACACCTGTGGTTGAATATATCTGGACCTCAATGAACTTTGCCAGCGACATATTGGAGTGGGCCAGCAGGCCAGGCATCATTTCCCCGAAAAAGCCATAAGCAATAAATATCAGCACAATTACGGTCAGTGCCATATTTATGGCACGGCGGCTGCATTCAAGCAGCAGCAACAGCATGGCTATGGCTACCACATGGTCCATGGCGGTAAGGGAATCCACGTAAGCCATCCTTGTATCATATCTTGCGCAGTTCATCACGATATAGATACCGCAGAATATGGTTATGATAAAAAATATGTATTCATACCACCGGGGAATGTATTTCTCCCCTTTGGGGACCTTATGCCTTTTTAAGGCAGGAAAGGTGAGGAATACCAGCCCCATTGCAAAACAGACATGGACAGAACGCATGATGAGGGCGCTGTAAGAGCCTCTGACCACAACCCAAAGCTGGAACATGACCCAAACCAGTGCCCAAACCGCTCCCGGGTTACAGAAGGCTTCTATGTATTTGTTTTTCTTCATATGTCAGGTCTATATCCTTTCTTATAGGTGGACAGGAAGATCTGTCATTCCAGCAGCCCGGCTTCTTTGTAGTATTGTTCAGCTCCCGGATGGAGTGGGATTCCCATCCCCCCGGGGTCACAGGCGCTTTCGGCTGTAAACCGCTGAAGGGCAGTATGCCCGGCCCTGATATCCTCCACATTTTCACACAAAGCCCTGGCAATGCCGTAAGCCACATCGTCGGGCAGTTCCGTGGAACAGAACAGGGTAGACGTGACGCCGAATGTGCGGATGTCCGTGTCCTGGCCCTTAAAGCAATTGGCCGGCAGGGTTTCGGGGCTGAATCCCTTCTCACCCACAAAGGTGTCAATCATGTCCTGAGGAAATTGGATGAAGGTCATGTCAACCGTGGATGCCAGTTCCGTCACGGCGGCGTGTCCCTGGGTAATATTGTGGCAGATGAAGTCCGTGCGGCCATCCTTTATATTCTCCACACTGGTGCTCCAGTCCGCGTACTCGACCTTTCCGCCCCAGGCAATGATATCGTCAAAGGTCATACCGTAATATTCAAATATCATGGAAGCCACGATATTGCCCATGTTGCCCGCGGGAAGCACACTGATGTTGATGGGAATATGATTGGCGGCAACATCAGCCAGATCGGTCCATCCGGCATCGGTGCGCACCACTGCAATATAATAAAATGTGTCTAAATATCCGGCTATGCCGCGGAGGTTATCATAGGGTTCCGTATACAGGCTTTCCCCGCCAAAGGCCCATTTGTCAGACAGGTTGTATCCGATTCCCAGCTGGTAGGTACCATTGGAAACCTGAATGGGATTGGAAGTGGCGCCGCCTTCCGCAGCCGCATTAATCATGGAACCGGAAGGCAGTCCCCTGGGAAGGACCTCTGCAAACGTGGCACCGTAGGAATACCAGGAGGTACCTGTGCTTCCGGTAACAAGGTCCAGCGTAACTGCCTGACCGGAGGATCCGCTGTCCGCCCCGCCGCTGTTCCCGGAAGCCGTACTTTGAGTATCAGCCTTGTCGCCGGCAGGGCTGCCGTTGTTTTTACTGCTGCCGCCACAGGCAGACAGGGATATGGCCATAGCCGATATCAGGATCAGAGAAAGACATTTTCTTATTTTCATTCCTTATACCCATTCCTTTCATTTAAGCAGACCTATAATGCACCATAATATAAAAGACATCATGGATTTTCAGCGGATTACGACCAGATCACGTATGATTGTCCCATCTGCGGGACTCAGATGCATTGTTCCGGCGGCAGCATCCACCTCCTTTGCACACGGGAGGATGGCCCTGCCATCCAGCTTACAGGCGCAGCGCCCGCAGATTGCCTGACAGCAGGATGAATGCCTGTAGTATGCCAGTTCATGGTTCAGATTGGCATGGATATAATCCAACACATCCATCACCTTCATCCCCTGCACAACCGGAACATCATAAACAGCAAGGCCTGCGCTTTCCTCAATTTCCACTTTCATCACGTCCCTCCTTTCAATATAGCCTTAGCTATGTATTCCTGCACGTTCGGATAATCACCCGTGTCCAGCGGCAGATAGGCCGGTACAGGGATTTCTTTTTCATAGACAGGCTTTCCGTCCTTTAATCCGGCGGTCCAGCTGAACAGATATTCCTTATTGTTTACCTGAGGTTCGTCCATCCTCAGGTGGCATCCACGGCTCTCCCTGCGGTTTAACGCGCAGTAGATCCCAATCTCAGTGCACAGCGCCAGATTACGGAGCATTACCGAATTCATCCATTCCAGGTTGTATTGCCCAGGTCCGGGAGCCGCCATATAATCCAGGGATGCACGCAGTTTTGTCATTTCATCATAGGCTTTCTGCAGGCGTCTGCCGTCACGGACAAACCCAAAGCCTTCCTCACTGACCTGTTCCAGCTTTTTCCAGGCTTCAACAGGGCTGATGCCCTCGGACCGTTTCCGGGGCGCTGTCAGTAAATCCACAGCCGCTTCCACGTTTTCAGGCTGTGCGATGGAAGCCGCCCGGGCGTAAACTGCCGCGTTTTCCCCGGCCGCCAGGCCGTTGGCCAGCATTTCCGTAAGACCGTCGCCGCTTCGGAAGGCCCCGAACAGGCCGCCTGTGACTTCCCCGGCCGCATAAAGACCTGGGATATCAGTCTCAAAGTCTTTGTTGATCATGATTCCGCCCATGGTGTACTCATTGCCAAAACCGCACATCAGCCGTTTCCCGTTGGCAATCATGTCCCGGGCCAGTCTCTGAAGGTCGATGTGGTGGTATTTGTCCTTTCCGTGCCACCAGTGCTGATTTTCATAAAATATCTTAAAGCCGTCCCGGATTTCTTCATCTGTATAAGCGGAATAATCCATGTAGAAACGGTTTCCATATGTATCCCATTTTTCGTACATCCCCGGGGCGTAAAAGGCGCAGTAGAGAAGCTTCTTGACCTTACTGTTGGAGGCATTGGTCCTGAATCTCTGGTCATTGGGATATATCAGTTCTCTGCCGTCCAGGTCTGTGGCCTTATGCCGCAGCGGAAATAGATTGGGCATGGTCATCTGGAACGGCAGGATGGAACCTTTTGCATAAAGGGGTTCCTGTATGGTGGGAATGGCCAGCACAAACTCCATGTCCCTGACCCTGGCGCCTGCCCTCAGGGCCATTCCTATGCCATCCCCTGTCATGTCACTGTCCGTATTCTTCAACTCATACGGCTGCCAGCCGCCCGTGGCCAGGATAACCGCTTTGGCATGAAACTCAATGATTTCTCCGGTAAATACGTCAAAACCAATAGCGCCGCAGACTTTACCGTTGCCGGTCAGAAGGTCGGAAATGATGATATCCTCATAGGCACTAATCTGGTCCTGGGTTTCCAATCCGTGCTTTAAAGCCCTTCCAAAGGCCACGCCGCCTGCCCTCCAGCGGCAGGCCTTGGGTGAAAATACAAAGGTGCTGCCGCACTCTTTGACCCATTGGAGTAATTCCTTCACCGCATATGGACCGTCCTGCACAAACCGCTTCTGAAGTTCCTGGTCCCCCAGTCCAAAGCCGCAGGCGGCCATCTTCTCAAACAGGCTTTCCGGCGTATACTCCTGGTTGGCCTCAGACTCACCGCAGATATCCCTGGCTCCCCTGCCGTCCACCCCGAAGCTGCCTCCCAGCATGATGGCGTTCCCGTTCTTTCCAACCCTGCCCTTTGAAACCAGGACCACGCCGGCCCCTTTCCTGGAAGCTGCCACCGCACTCATCACCCCGGCCCCTGAACCTCCGATGACCAGGATATCACTTGTAACTATGTTCCGTGTCATTCCATCCCTCCTTTATTCTCCAATATCCGCTTTCATCCCCATACCTGTTCCCTGTGCCCTATTTCCGGTTCCCGGTTTGGACCCCGTCCGTCCTCCTGCGTCACTTTGGGGCTGCCAGCCGATAGGCATGGCGGTTCACCGTCATATTGATGGTGTAAGCAATCCCTTCCGCCGTATCAAAAAAGCTTTGATCCAGGCTCCCCTCCATCCAGTCCCTGGCGGCCTGGCGCAGATGCCCGGTAAAATAGCTGCGGAAGGTGCTGATTCCCTTTTCCGTAACGCCGCCCTTGGTGGCCCGGTGCCTCATGTCCTCCTCCATTCCAGTACGGTCAGACAATTGGGCAGCCAGGGAAAATGCCTCAAAATTAGCGCCGTGGAACCCCTGTGCCAGGGTCTCATCGCATCCCAGCGACAGAATGTAGCGCAGGATGCCGTCATACCATGCGTCTGACATGCGGCACACAAACTCACGGATATATGCAGGAACGTCCTCCTCTGCGCAGGGATACATCCCCTGTCCCTCCAGCCCGGTATGCCGGCGGAAAGCTGCCCGCCACCCGGATGCAATGTCCTTTACAGGGACCTGGCAGCCCATGTCCCCCAGGCCGTCGGCAATGGCGCAGACACAGTCGGAAATGGTATAGGTGGTTATCTTGCTGGAAAGACCATATAGACTCTGGTCCTGGTCCACAATGAAACTCCGGCTGAACATGTCGGAAAACTCAATGGCCCGGGCTTCCCGTTCCCTGGGGAAGGAACCTGCAAAGGTGAGGAAACCTGCGCCCATCTTATGCAGCGGGACTCCCTGTTTTTCTTTAATCATGCTGGGAAGGAATTTTGCCGCCAGGACATCCTCCCCCAGAAGATCAAGATACATCCGTGGCTCCGGTGTGGGACCAAAGGTATATATATCCGGCAGGTTCCAGCCCTTCCTGCGCGCCTCCTCAAAATAGGGCTTAAGGTCCTCCTGCGCCACAAGAGGGATGACCGCAGGCGGCGTGGAAACGATTATGATATCCGGCCGTTTCTCCCGGAGCAGCCTGCCGGTATTGCCTGCCGATACAGGGAAGGGAACCTGCTTTTGAAGTTCAGCCACCTTGTCCGGGTTGCGGCGTACCCCGAATACATTGCTCCCTGCCTTGTCTCCCAGAAGACAGCGGTACCCCGGCATCAGATACTTTCCGATATTCCCCATACCGATGACTACGATGTTATAATTGGGTTCCATGATCATATATGTTAACCTCCTTATTCTTTGTCAGGACGTGCAGACGGCCGGTGTGGATTATTAAACAGCCTACCGTGCAGAAGCAGCCGCTGTACGGATCCGTTCCGTTCCATTTGTATATTTCAACTGTTTCCTTCCTCTTTAACCGCAAACTTTTGTGAGCCTTTTCCTCCAATTATACTCGTTATAGTTAGCTTGTCAATGAAAATATTATATATTTACTCACAAATGTTGATTTTTTAGACTATTCTGCCAACCGGAAACAAGCCGGGACACAAAACAGGGATGTAATACCGTAAGCCGGATTCCATCCCTGTAACTGTTTTTTATGTTTTTGAAAAAATGTCTCACCTTACATCCGTCAGATACCGTTATGTTCCAGCCATCTGTCAGCGCAGTACGCATAACCCGCCGCCCCCAGAGGCAGCATATCCTCATTAAAACGCACCTTCGGGTTATGCTGGCTGTAAGGATAGCCGTTCTCCCTGTCCGGTCCCGCTCCTATGAAAAAATATGCGGAAGGAACCCGCATGGTGACGCAGGCAAAGTCCTCCGACCCCATTTTCATGATTGGCGGTTCCACTACCGTGCCTTCATTTCCCAGGGCCTCCTCCAGGTATGCCCGAAGTTCGGTTTCCAGCTGCCTGTCCACCAGAAGGGGTTCCTGCTGGTGGTCAAAGGACACCTGGCCCGTGCAGTTAAAGGACCTGGCGATTCCTTCCACCACCTCCTTCAGGCGGCTGACAAGGACGGCCCTCTGATTCGGGTTGTAGGTCCTTATGCTGCCTGTCAGTGTCACGGTTTTGGGGAACACGTTAAATGTCTTGCTGTCGCTCTCAATGGAACAGACCGTCAGCATGCAGGTTTCAGTGGGAATGGTCTCCCTGGCAATCAGGGTTTCCAGACCAGTGACAATATGGGCCGACGCGTTAATGGCGTCAACTGCCTGATGAGGGCGTGCCCCATGTCCCGACCTGCCGCACACCAGGATTGTGAATACATCATTGGAACAGAAGGTGGGACCCACACTGTAATTCAGCCTGCCCAGGGGCAGGGCGGCGTCCACATGGAACGCCACCGCCGCGTCCGGCCTGGGATTTTCCAGCACCCCGGCCTCTACCATGGCCTGGGCGCCGTTGCCGGTTTCCTCTCCCGGCTGGAACATCAGCTTCACCGTCCCTTTCAGGCCGGACTCATTTTCCTTTAACATCCTGGCAGCGCCTAACAGCATGGCAGTATGTGTGTCATGCCCGCAGCAGTGGGCCTTGCCAGGGTTTAAGGAGGCAAAGGGCAGTCCGCTTTCCTCATCCATCGTAAGCGCGTCCATATCGGCCCGCAGCAGGATGACCGGGGTTCCCTGGCCAACCGTGGCAACCAGGCCAGGCCCCACATGAGCAGCCTGATACCCCATCTCCCTCAGCCGTCGTTCAATATACTCCATGGTCACCGGAGTATCACAGCCGGTTTCCGGGTGTTGGTGCAGATATCTTCTATCTGCGGTAATCTCCTCTGCCAGTTGGAAGGCTCTCTCTAAGTAATCTATGGTAATTCTCCTTTCGCATTCTATAAAGCCTGCTATCAATCCATTACGATACCGCTTCCTTACAGCCGCCTTACAGATGGATCATGGTGGCAATCACCACCATGGCGCCGCCGATGCACAGGTTGGTCACAATGATCCTCCAGATGTACTTCACGTACTGTCCATAGGTAATCCCCGCAATGGCAACCGCCCCCATGGTGGCAGCGGACATGGGCAGCAGCAGGTTGGTGAGGCCGTCACCGAAAATGAATGCCGTTACAACGGTCTGAGGCGTAAGCCCCAGCACATCGCCCAGAGGTCCCATGATCGGAATGGTGGCAGCAGCCTGGCCGGAACCGGAGATGATGAAGCAGTTCATGATGACCTGGAATATGTACATGAACAGCGCGCCGATTACCTTTGGCATGCCGCTTAACAGGCTGGAGAAGGCATACACGATGGTATCCGTGATGAACGCCTGGTCCATGACAAGGCTGATGGCCTTTGCAAAGCCCACCACCAGGGCGCCTACCAGGACCCTTCTGGCCCCGGCCACAAACTCGTCGCATATCTGGTTGCCGTTAAAGCCGCCTGTCAGTCCGCATACAATGGCCATGATAAGGAACACGGCCGCAATCTGGGTACCGAAATCCCACCCGTTCAGGGCGCCGTAGATAACACAGCCGATACCCGCCGCAAACTCAACAAGGACAAGAAGCCTCCTGGTGGTCAGCTGGGAATCAATTTCATTCACCTGTCCCGCATCAGCCTGGGCCGCCAGCTCAACATCATAGCAGCAGCTCTTTGCAGGATTCTTCTTAACCCTCATGGCATACCATACGGTCCAGAAACAGACGGAGCACAGCAGCAGGATATAGCCGATGGCGCGGAACCACAGGCCGGAAAACATCTCAATCCCCAGAAGGGTCTGTGCCACGCCGGTGGTCATGGTGTTAAACAGTCCGCTGGCAAATCCAGCATTGCCCGCGGCAATGGTGATGGATACGCCCACCATGGCGTCAAAGCCCAGGGTCCTGGCAAACAGTATGCCCAACGGGACAAAGGCCAGCATGCTCTCGGCATTCCCGGTAAATGCAGGAAGCATGGAGAATGCGATGATTACAAGCGGAAGCAGGGCCGCGCCCAGATGTCCGCCCATCTTCAACACCTTTGCCAGCATTGCCTTGGTAGCGCCGGTGGCCTCGATGACGGCAAAGGAGCCGCCGATGATAAGAACCATGTTCGCGATGGAGGCCACTGCCTTCATACCGGACGGAATGGCGGTGAAGATATCAAACAGGGAGGCCGGGTTGGCGTCAACCATATGATAGCTGGCAGGGTCGACTACATTTCTTCCGGCTACTTCAATACGGTCATATTGCCCCGCCGGGATGAGATACGTCAGGACTGCCGCAAATACAATCATGATAAGTATGATGATCAGTGTGTGCGGAAATGCCATTTTCTTTTTCGTATTCGTATTGTTCATTTCAGTCACCTCGTAATTTTATACTGGTTTTATCTCTTAATCGGCCTTGATGACGCGCAGGTCCTTGCTCATCCGGTTCAGGCAGTCACAGCCGTCCTCCGTTACAGCCACCAGGTCCTCTATGCGCACGCCGCCCAGACCAGGTATGTAAATGCCCGGTTCCACGGAAAAGACCATGCCCGGCCGTATCTCCATGGTATTGCCGCCTCCCACATCCGGGAACTCATGTCCGTCGATGCCGATGTTGTGGCCTATTCGGTGGGTAAAATAATTGCCAAAGCCATGTCTGGCAATCACGTCACGTCCGGCCCTGTCAATATCGCAGAATCTTGCGCCTGGCTTCACAGCGTCCATGGCAGTCAGCTGGGCCTCCTTAACCACCTCGTAAATATTTCTCATCTTATCTGGAACGCTCTTGTAAAATACGGTGCGCGTCATGTCCGAGCGGTAGCCATTAAGGCGCGCGCCCGCGTCTATCATGATGCAGTCACCAGGGACAGGCTTTGTATCATCCGGCTTATGGTGGGCGTAACCGCAGGATTTCCCGTAAGCCACCACGCCTATGATGTTATAGCCGTCCGCACCGTAGGAACAATATGCCTCATGAAGCATGCGGTGATGCTTCTGCTCCGTCAGGTCCGGATCCACATATTCAAACATCTGCCCGATGACCTTCTCATTGACTTCCTGGGACTGGCGCAGCAGCTGGATTTCCCCTTCGTCCTTTACCATGCGGATATAATCAATCACCCGGCTGTTTAACACATAGCGGGCCTCCGCCTGGGACATCAGGCCCAGCAGAAAACCGGAGGACCAGTTCCTGTCCACGCCCACCACTGCGCCGGGGCGGATTTTACCGGCAAGAAGCCGGATTGAATCGTCGCTGTCTGAATACCAGACAATCTCAGCGCTGCCCGCCATCCGGGCGTAGTCAGTCTGAAGGGTATTCATGAAAAAGGCGAGGCCGCCCTGGGTATCCAGGTAGAGGGCAAACAGGCGCCCGCCGGAAGGAGCGAACCGGCCTGTGAGGTAATAAAGGGTGGAGGGGTCGCTGATAATCATCTGGTCCATGCCATGCTCCCTCATTCCCTTGAGGATCTTTTCAATACGGTCTGTTCTCATTTGGGGTTCTCCTAAATCTGAACTGTTGTTGCAATGAGGAAGGAGGACGTGGTCAGATTACCTTCTTCTCCTTCCATCTGCCTGTAAGGTACCTTGAAAATGATATTATATAGTTGGCGATCCATCCCATGGGCGCGGAATACCACACAGCCGCTATTCCCCAGACAGGGGCAAAATAGAAAGCGGCAAATACGCGGATTCCCAGGTTCACCAGATTGGATACAGTGAATACCAGCATGTCGCCGGACCCCCTGAGCACGCCGTCCGCACACGTCTTCAGCCCCACGAACAGGAAGAAATAGCACACCCCGGACAGGTATCCGGTGCCTGTCTCAAAGGCGGTGACGGAAGCAGATGCCCCGGTCCCTGGCACGGCGGCAGCCCCTGACAGGATTCCCCCGGCGGCGCCGGCTCCTGTGCCCGCGGCCCCGCCGCCCAGGAACGCAGCAATAAGAGGTCCTTTAAAAAGCGTCAGGACCAGGGCAATGATCAGTGCAAAAACCGCCACGATGATGTGGCTGGCCCTGTAGCCCTGCCTGACCCGTTCTATCTTTCCCGCCCCGATGTTCTGGGCCGTGAACGTAGCCATGGCATTGCCCGTGGCGCTCATGGGCACGATACAGATGGACTCAATGCGTCCCCCCGCGGAGTAGCCGGCCAGCGCAGCGGAACCGAATCCGTTTACCACGGACTGGACCAGCAGCCTTCCCACGGAAACAATGGATTGCTGGAGGATGGAGGGGACCGAGATCCTGGTCCCCTTTCCCAGCATTTTCATATCGTAATATGTAAATCCTTCCTTTTCCTGTCCCCCATAACCTTTGAGCCTTCTGATAAGAAGACAGAATAACAGCAGGGCAGAAAAGCCCTGGGCGAACACAGTGGCAATTGCAACCCCGTCCACACCCATTCCCAGCCAGGTAACTGAAAACAGGTCCAGGGCCACATTTAACAGAGATGAAAAGACAAGAAAGCCTAAAGGAGTCCTGGAATCCCCCATTGCGTTAAAAACAGCGGCCAGGATGTTGTACATGAAAAGGAAGGGCAGTCCCAGGAAGTAGATTCCCAGGTACAGCCTGGCCTGCTCCAGGATATTGTCCGGCGTGTGCAGGGTTTTAAGGATTGCGCCATTGAAACCGAACCCCACTCCGCCTAACAGGAGGCTGATACAGAGGAAGGTAATCAGTGATGTGGAAACAGAGGTCTTCATCCTCCCATACTGTTTCGCTCCCAGATACTGGGAAATCAGTACAGACACGCCGTTTCCCCCGCCGATGGCCACCATGATGAACACGTTGGTGAGGGCGTAGGAGGCCCCCACGGCGGCCAGGGCATCCTCCCCCACAAAGTTTCCCACAATCATGGAATCAGCCATGTTGTACAGCTGCTGGAACAGATTCCCCAGTATCATGGGGAGGGCGAAGAGAAGGAGGCTGATACCGGGCCTCCCCTCCGTCAGGCCGGCCCGTTGTTTCCTGCCTGACTTAAACATTTATACCTCAGGCGCCCATGATTTGATGTTTGCAATGGAAAGCCCCATGTCGCAGGCCTGCAGTTTCACACAGATTGCGTCAATGAGATAGCAGCGGCCGGAGCTTTCCGTGGATGCCTTGGCCCTTACCAGCGCGTCCTTCAACCCATCCGGGCTGAATACGCGTTCGGCCACGCAGCCATAGGCCTCTCCCAGCTTCACATAATCAATGGTACCATCCTGGTTGTATGGCATATCCACGGCATACTCAAAACCGTAGCCGCTCTGGTTCTGGCGGATCAGGCCCAGGTATGCATTGTTCACCACCACAATGATGATTGGTTTCTTAAAAGCGGAAGCAACTGCAATCTCCTCTCCCATGAAGGTCAGTCCGAAGTCCCCGACCAGGGTCACGCTGTGGCACCCAGGCTGGGCCACCTTCACGCCAAAGGCCGCCGGCACCTCATATCCAAGGGTTCCTGCACCGCCGGACGGCAGATATTTTCCGGCTTTGTTGATGGTCTGAAGCTGTCCGCTCCAAATCTGGGTAATGCCGCATCCCACCGTAAAATAGGTCTCATCGTCAAATGCCTCATTGACTTCCTGGAACACGCGGTGGGGCATGATGGGGCTGCAGTCATAATCCATCCTGCGCGCCAGCTCTTTCCGAAGGGCAGGTATGGCCTCTGCCCTGGCCGGATTCACAGGGCCAAGGCCCGCTGCCTCCACTTCCGTGATCAGCGCCTGTACAGCCAGCCCTGCATCGGATACGATTCCCAGTTCAGGCTCAAATACCATCCCAATCTGGCTTGGCTCGATATTGATATGGATGAACCGGCGGCCTTCGCAGTATGTCTTTAAATCCCCGGTGTGGCGGTCTGAGAAACGGTTGCCGATGCCGATGACCAGGTCGGAATCCAGGAAAACCCGGTTGCCGATGGGCTGTCCCACCTGGATACCCACATGGCCCGCATTCAACGGATGGTCTTCCGGTATCCCGCCTTTGGCCTGGTAGGTGGTAACCACCGGAATCTGAAGCATTTCCGCCAGCTTAACAACCTGGTCCGTGCAGCCGTCTATCAGGCATCCGCCGCCCATGATGAGGACCGGCGCCTTGCTTTCCTTTATCATCTGGACTGCCTGCTTAATCCGGTCCATGTCCGGGCCAGGAACAGGAACCTCCCTGGGCACATAGCTGTCGATGTCAAAGTCCAGCTCCGCCTTCTGTACATCCAGAGGAAGCTCCACCAGTACCGGGCCTGGACGGCCTTCCCTCATCAGGTAGAATGCTTCATTCATGATGGCCGGAAGGTCCTCCGCCTTCATCACGCACCACGCCTTCTTGGTCACGGTCTTGACAATGTCAGGCATGTCCACGCACTGGAATGGTTCCTGGCCCAGCTGGCCGGTATTGGCCTGTCCCACCACGCACAGCACCGGCATGGAATCAATGAATGCCGTATAAAGCCCGGTGACAAAGTTGGTGGCGCCGGGGCCTGCGGAGCAGATTGCCAGCGCGATTTCGTGCTTGGCGCGCTGGTAGCCGTCGGCCGCATGGACGCAGGCCTCCTCATGGCGCATGGTGAAATGTTCAATGGGCGCATGCTCCATATATTTATACACGGGATTGATGGCTGCTCCCGGGATGCCGAAGGCGGTTTTTATGCCTTCCTTACACATAATCTCCACAATAGCTTGTGCAACTGTCATCTTCATATTTCTTTCTCCTTCTTTTCCCTTCCACGGTTTGTTTTTATCGTGGACTTTTATTGCCCTTCCACGGTTTATTTCATCGTGGACTTTCATTATCAATGGTTTCACTTTGCATTTTACCGGTTCACCACATGGATGGGCGCGCCTGCAAGATATGCCTTCACATTCTCCACCGTGCAGTCCATGATCCTCTGTCTGCTCTCCTTTGGCGCCCAGGAAATGTGAGGCGTGATGATGCAGTTCTTTGCCTTTAACAACGGGTTGTCCCCCTTAATAGGCTCCGTGGACACCACGTCCAGGCCGGCCGCATACACCTTGCCCGAATCCAGCGCATCCGCCAGGTCCTGTTCCACCACCAGCGGTCCCCTGGAATTGTTAAGGATGATCACGCCGTCCTTCATCCTGGCAATGGATTCCCTGTTGATGATGCCCTGGGTATCCGGGAACAGTGGGCAGTGGAGGGCAATGACATCTGACTGTGCAAAGAGCGTATCCAGATCCACATACCGGGCAATGGCCCTGCCCGCGTCATTCTGGAAGCTGTCATATGCAATAATGTCCATTCCCATTGCCTTGGCAATCTTCCCTGTCTGCTGCCCGATACGGCCAAAGCCGATGATGCCCATGGTCTTGCCGTCCAGCTCAATCAGCGGATAATCCCAATAACACCAGTCCTGGCAGTTTTCCCATTTCCCAGCATGCACGGTATCGCTGTGGTGGGCCACATGATGGCAGATTTCCAACAGCATGGCAATTGCAAACTGGCCCACGGCGGCAGTCCCATAGGAGGGCACATTGGACAGGGGAATCCCCTTTTCCTTCGCATATGCATAATCCACCACATTGTATCCGGTGGCCAGCATGGCAATGTACCTGATAGACGGGCATGCATCAATCACCCGCTTTGTGATGGGCGTCTTGTTGGTAATGACAACCTGCGCATCCCCGATGCGTGCGATGGCCTCTTCCTCATCGGTCAGGCTTGTGCGGTCATAAACCGTTACCTGGCCCAGTTTCTCCAGTTCCCCCCAGCTTAAATCTCCCGGGTTTTCCGTATAACCATCCAGAACCACAATTTTCATAGACGTATCCTTTCTATAATTAATAGTGCCCCATCAATCCTCCAGCATGGCCCATGCGCGGTTTAACACCCGCTTTGTGTTGGCCAGGACAATCTCTTCATCCTCGCCAGGCCGCAGGGTGACCTCCATGGACAGCACGTAAGGGCTGGTGGCGTCTAAAAAGCCTTCCTCTTTTATCACCCTCAGATAGTCAATCAGCTCCGGCGTATCATTGGCGCTGTTTGGATATCCGAAACGTGGATGCAGGTCGCCGTACCCGTCAAATCCCTTCCTGACCACCGCATTGCCAAAGTGGAAATGGGTAATATAGGGCCTGAGAAGGCGGATTACAAACTGGCTTGTCTCATAGGTGGTGGGGAAATGGCTCAAATCCACCAGAAGTCCGAAATTATTGTGGGTGGTGCGCATATCAGCGGCAAATCTGGCCGCATATGGGGCCGGGCCGATTAACGCGGCCTTGTCCATGTCAAAGTCAAATACCTCCAGCTCCACCGACATGCCCTTGGCGCCCGCATAATCGCAGACCGCGCGGGTTGTCTTGAGCAGCTGGGCATAGGCCTGTTCCTTTGTCTCCGGCTGCCACTTGCCTGCCAGGAATGCTATCCCCCTGGCGCCCAGGTACTCTGCCTCATCCACCGCTTCAATCAGGGTGGCCTCCGCTTTCCTGCGCTCCTCCTCGTCTATGTGGTTGGGGTTCAGGTTCCCTCCAAGCAGGCGGGGCTGGGCGCCGTAGCATACCTTCAGGTGGCTCTGTCCCAAAAGCGCCCTGGCTTCCTCATTGTTGACCCCAAAACCCTTTACCTCGACGGCGTCAAAGTAATCATCCCTGCATATGGCTTTTAATGACTCCATGGGTTCCCTCCTGGGATAACTCATCCACTGGATGGTCCCTACCTGAAAATATTTATGAATCGATTCCCTCATGGCTTTTTACTCCTTATCTGACTGCTATGTACGACTACAATTCCACTGCCTCCCGCACAGCCCGCAGGTTCTCCTCAGGGGAACGCGGGTCTGCCACGCAGCCCGGGCCGACTAACAGGCCCTTTCCGTCCACCATGTCAATGGCTTCCCGTATATGTTTCTTTATCATGTCCGGCGTGGTTCCCGGCTTGGACATGATGCTGTCATACTCCAGACTGCTTCCCACAATGGCCGGGCCTTCATAAAGCCCGCCCAGGAATGCCTTCGAACACTTCGCCCTGGCTTCCTTTAAGGACGGTCCGTTCTGGCGGTCATGCCAGTTCAGCACATTGCAGGGATACCTTGACATTTCATCGAAACGGATGTTGCTGCCATGGACATGGAGCACGTTGAACCAGGTAACATCCTTGTAGGAGTTGATGACCCGTAAATCATACGGCTTGCAGAACTCGGCAAACATGGTGTCGCCCATCAGGTCATAGCTGGCGCACTGGCTGGCAAAAAAGAAGCCGCTTACCCCTGCCTCGATGTTGGCTTTAACGAAATTAATGGTTGTCTGCGTAATTGCGTCCAGGGCCTGGTGTACCAAATCCGGGTTTTCCAGCATGTCCTGGAGCATACGGTTTCCCGCCAGCTTCTTAAGGGTGGTGGCAGGCGAGAAAATGGTCTGGATATAGGGTGTTCCAGGCTTAACCAGCCGCTCCATCCACTGGGAAAGCTGGAGCACCTTGCCCCAGGTGCCATAGATGGCGGGCAGCGGTTCAATGTACCTGTAATCTTCAATGCTTGAGATACCCGAGGCAGCAATCTCCACCTCTTTGTATTTATCGCAGTAAATATCCAGCTTGGCGCCCCAGTCAGGGATGGTATAAGCCCCGAACGGCATCATTTTAATAAAGTCATAATCATACTTCTCGTTAAATTCCACCATGGCTTCCGCCAGTGAGCGGGAATCCTGGTCCTTATCAGATATGTGCATCCAGACGCTGACAGGCACCCGGTCCGGTTCCCGGCCTTCCACAGCCGCGCGTACACGTTCTTCCCTGGTCATAAACTATCTCCTCTCTTTAGTCAGAAATCATGATTCTCAGGATTTCCCGGTCCGTCTCAGCCATGCCGTCATGGCCCAGGCGTCCCACGCTGGCAATCATGTTCTCCACGCCCTTCTTGACAATGCCGTCGCCGCCCACGAACTGCTGTCCTTCCAGATGCATCTCATATCCAAGGATGCCGTTGTCAACCGCCAGGGCAATCTTGCCCGCGCAGGATGCCTTGGCTCCGTCGCACACAACACCGGAAGCAATGGCCAGGGCATTGACCAGCGTATGGATGATTCCATCCAGGTCAGCGCCTTTGAGGTAGGCAATTCCGCAGCCAGCGGCAGCGCCTGCATTGATCGCCCCGCAGTAAGCGCTCAGACGTCCGATGGGCGTTTTCTGATGGATGCCCAGAAGGTTGGACAGCACCAGGGCGCGGTACAGCTTTTCCTGGCTTACACCCATGGCCCTTGCGTATACGATGACCGGTACGGAAGCGGTAATCCCCTGATTGCCGGAGCCGGAATTAATGATGACCGGCAGCTCGCAGCCGTTCATGCGTGCATCGCTGCCCGCAGCTGCCATGGCCCTTGCCTTCAGGCGCAGCGCGGACTCCCCGCCATATTCCATCACATCCTTGTTGGCCTTTAAAAGAACGGAACCTATGTTGGCGCCGTAATCGTTCTTAAGGCCTTCCTCGGAAATGGCCATATTATAATCAATCTGGACATCCAGGACCTTTTTCACATCCTCAAGTTCCACCGTATTGGCAAAATCATATATCAGTTCCACTGAAAGGAAGGAGCGGTCCGTCAGGTCTGACTCGCTGTCATCCTTAATCTCACTGGACTGAAGGACTTCACCATCCTTCTCAATCAGGACAATATTGGTATGGTAGTTGGCAATGCGGACCTTGGCATAGGACTCACCTGCGTAAACAATGACATTGATATCGAAAATCAAAGGTGACGAAGCTATCTCCACCTGAATCGGAACTGTTTCCATGAACGTGCGGATATCCGCCTGCTGTGCTTCGCTGACTTCAGCAATCACTTCCAGCTGTTTCCCCGCATCCCCGGCAACAATGCCGGCTGCGGCTGCGGCCGGGATACCGCGCAGATGCCCGGTGTTGGGCACGATGACACTCTTTACATTCTTAATGATATTGCCGCTGGCTTCCACCACCACGCGGTCAGGCGCTTCCCCCAATGTCTCCCTTGCCACGGCCGCGCAGTAAGCAACCGCAATCGGCTCCGTACAGCCCATTGCGGGCAGCAGTTCCTCTTCCAGGATTTTTATACAGTCCTGATACTGGATATCACTTCTCTTCATTGAACGTTCTCCTTTACTTTTCCACGATTCTCTTTATCGCGGACTTTCCTTATTCTTATCCTGACTGCAGGAACCCCCTGCCCCACAGGGGCCAGGGGCCTGCAATCCTTGTTTACTGGAAATCAGATGCCTGCCAGCGCTTCCTGCGCCCTGGCCAGACGGTCTTCCGGAACATATAAGGGCACGCAGCAGCCTGGCGCAAGGATAAGGCGGCCATCCGGCACCTGCTCAAGGGAGGACTTAAGATGCGCTTTCAACTGCTCATCATCCGCTTCTGCCAGAACCTTTAACTCTTCCACTCCGCCGATTAACAGCTTATCGCTCATCCTGCGTCCATCGGCCAGGGAAATGTCCACAAGCTGGTCATGCCAGTTAAGGGCCTGTACCGGATACTGGGAAAGCAGCTCAAACATAGGGGCATTTCCATGCATATGCATGATATTGAACCACATATCCTGTGCCGCCTCCAATACGCGCAGGTCATATGGACGCCCGAATTCCTCATACTCAGCCACGCTCATCTTGTCGTAAGTCCCCAGCTGGCTTGCAAAGAAAATGCCGTCTGCCCCCAGTTTGGACATCTCTTTCACCAGATTGATGGTTGTCTGGCAGATAATCTCAAGGCCCTTGTGGAACGCCTCAGGGCTGCGGCGCATATGTACCAGCATCTTATCCCCGCTCATCTTGGCGGCCGTGGTCAGGGGATTAAAGATGGTGATGACAACAGGGACCTCTCCCTTATAGTGGTCAACCACGCCCTTTGCGGCTTCAATGGTAGCCGCCATGGAACCCTGGTCCATGGGAAGCACGTTCAGCTTTGTCCAGTCCTCATCATGCTTGATGCTGCAGTCTGTCACGACACCTACGCTGGAGCAGGTTTCCGGCCATACATTATCGCGCACCGGCCATTTGATGGTGGAGCCCCAGTCCTGGATGCTGAAGAGTCCCTGATATGTCACTTTAACGAAATCCCACTGAAAACGGTCCTGGAACTGGATGATCTTCTTGACCAGTTCCTTCGGATCTTCATCATAAGGAGGAAAATGCTTCCAAAGGTTCATTGATGGTGTATCCAGTTTCCTGCCCTCCAATAAGGCTTTAATTCTCTCTGTCTTAGTCATAGTTTTTAATCTCCTCTCATATTGTGTTAATATTATTTATCATGATACCGTCCGGACCACCGGAACCACGGTTGGAACCAGCCGTCCGGTCAGTAACATAAACATAAGTAATTACAGATGTATTATCTATAGAAGCGAAGCTTACATATAGGGCATCCGTCAGCCAGGGTTTCAGTCAGATCCAGCTTCAGTCCCATGCCCTCGGCGATACCCCGGTCCCCGTCCATGGCAATGTCGCAGAACAATGCGCAGGTTTCGTCATCAAAGCCCAGCTTCTTCCATGCGCTTAACAGCGGACAGTAATGGAAATCCACAAGGACCTCTGACTCTGACATCTCAATGATTTTCTTTTCAAAGGTCTTTCTTCCCAGTTCATTTAAGAACACATCCGCAAAATCCCTGCAGTCTTCCGGGTTGGCGCAGGCCGCCTTATAGTTCTCACCATGGATTTTTCCACATTTCCAGATTGCCCTCCTGATTGCCGGTTCAGGATCAATACCGTCCTTTTTCAGTTCGTCATAAATCAAAGCCATCCAGGATGCCCTGTGCTCAATTGCCGACCTGTTGATATTGGCCTGCGGGTCATCAATCAGTAATGCCACATTCTTAATCTCTCCCATGTTCCTTTCATCCTCCTTATCCTGTTAATCCACGCTTAATCTAGTGCCCCATCCAGTCTGATCCGCAATATGGATACCCGTTGTTTCAAATTGCCGCGCCGGGCTTCACATATCCTTACAGATAGAACACTGCACAAAGAATTGTTGTCACGATGCCGAAAATGATACAGAGCGGAAGGCCGCACTTAAAATAGTCCTGGACCGTGTATCCGCCCGCTTCCCATACCAGAAGGTTTGGACCTGTTCCAAATGGGGTTGTAAATACGCCGGATGCTGAAACTGAAACCGCCATTGCTCCTGCAAGCGGATTAATTCCTGCCGCTTCACAAAGCATTAGGGCAATCGGAAGCATTAAGACCGTTGCCGAAGAGTTCATGAAGAACTGTGTTGCAAGGAGCATGAGGAAGGTAATCCCGCCCAGCAGGATGACCGGAGGCATTCCCTGCAGCATGGGGCTCAGCTTCGTAACCAGAAACTCGGCAGCGCCTGTGCTTACCAATGCCTTGCTCAGAGGGAAAATGCCGCCAATGATGAATATGGTTGATACCGGGAATGACTTAACGGCCTCTTCCATGCTGATACATCCGGTCAGGACAACCAGGATGGCTCCGAACACGCCTGCCACATGCATGGGCACAAGGTTTGTTGCCATGGCCACAAGGACTCCCACGAATATGACGCCTACCGTGATCATCTTTTTAGGATCATTGTTGCTCTCCCGGTCCCCGCCCTTAATCTCAATGTCCTTGGCAGGAAGAAGCTTTATACCCACGAAACACATGTAGAGCATACCGACAATCAGAAGGGGAAGACCAATCTTCGTATATTCGAAGAAGCCAAGTTCCCGCAGATTGTTCTCCTTCAGGATACCGTTGGCGACAATGTGCGGCGTGGTGCCTACCAGGGTAATGGTACCGCCGAGGGAGCAGAAATACGCAAGGGCCATCAAGAGCTTTGACTTCTGCACATGTGCCTTTTCCGCCATGGAACTTACAATCGGCATCAGACAGGCAGTGGATCCAGTATCATTCAAAAATGCGGAAAGCCAGCCAGCCACGATTCCCGTCCCAAGGATAAGACCCTTTTCAGTCCGCCCCAGAAGACCTATGATTTTGCCTCCTATGTACCCCGCAAGTCCGGTCTTAAAAAACGCTTCCCCTACAACCACTAATCCCATGAAAAAAACAACTGTGGTATTACCAAATTCCATATAAGCGCTGTCCGGTTTAATCAGTCCAAATGTTGCCAGAACCGCAGGAATCAGAGCGCCAAGCATAACCATATTCATCTTCTGGCTGATCAAAAGAATAACCGTAGCCGCAAAAATCAGACACGCCAGTATTGCCTCAAAAGACATAATAAAATCCCCCTTTTAATACAGATTCGTTTTATTTCGTTAATGCCTTATCTGTTACATCCAGCGGTCCCCACCCCTGTTGGCGCCGCCTCTTTTTCTCCTGACTGCACGCTGCCTCAAACCCCAGCGGCAGCATAAAACCCTTTATTATCCTCCTTTTTATATTTAGCGCGCTTATTGTCTTTTTATCTATATGACATAATGACATATCATATATATGTATTATCAACTTATCAACCTGTGCTTATTATACACATTCGCCTCTAAAAAGTAAACGGTAAGTTTTATTTTTGTGATTTTGTACAAATAGGCAGCATTTATTTGGTGAAAATGATGAGAGCGCCAAGTGAAGCCCCAAAAACACATACAAGCAAAGTCCATCCCACCTGCCCCCTCTCTGCCTCCATATTCCTTTATTTCTGTATCATTTAATCTCAAAGAGGTAAAAAAGGGGCTGACAACTGGGCCGAAAAGGATGAGGACGATGAAATATAACGGACAAAAAAATAGGGATAAGAAACGAAAGCAGCGAAATAACCGACTATTAAAAAGTGAAAAAGAGGAGTATGACAAGCGATATTACCTGACCTAAAATGCCAGGAAACTGCTATGTGACAGGCTGTTAAAACTAAGTATAAAAAGCAAAAAACTGAGTATGGCAAGTGATGATTCCTGATTATGAACAGCAAAAAAACAATAGAAAACAGGCAATTAAGCCTGATTACAAGCGGCAAAAAGCAATGATTAGCAGGCCATGAATCTTGGCCAGGAGTGGCAAAATACAACAGATAACAGTCAATAAGCCTTGACCTTGAATGGCAAAAGTACAACAGATAACAGTTAATAAACCTTGACTTTGAACGTCACAATACAACATATAATAGCCAATAAACCTTGGCCCTAAATGGGCAAAACTCAACCGATAACAGCCAATATGACTTGGCCTTGAACAGGCAAAACTCAACCGATAACAGCCAATAAGTCTTGACCTTGAATGGGCAAAACTCAACCGATAACAGCCAATAAGCCTTGGCCTTGAATGGGCAGAATGCAACAGACAACAGCCTATAAGTATTGGCCTTGAATGGGCAGAACACAACAGACAACAGCCAATAAGTCTTGACCTTGAATGAAAAAAACCGGGATATGATAGACAATAAATCATAGCTATGAATATTGAAAAAATAGAATGTAGCACACGTCATACCAGACTATAGAAGGTTGAAAACAATATATAAAAGAAAAAGACTCACCACAAAAAGGGCATAACAGGCAGACCGATATCCTTCATCTTCCCGTTGATGTTTTTTTAGAGGCAGTGGCCGGATGAGACAGCAACCTCTTCATAACCCTGACTCCGAAAACAAACCAGGCAGAGGTTGCGTACCCTCCCGCACACACCCCTGCCTATAAACCCCCATCATCCCACCTCAAAACTCCAACGTAATAAACGGCTTATTCGCCTGCGCCACACAAACCGTGGTTGTCAGCGCCAGGACTTCATTTCCCTTATACACAAAGTTATCCCATGTAAACAGATCATCCTCTTTATCCACCGGGAGGGAAGTTATGTCCATATCCTCCGTAATCTGTGTATTCACATATATCTTGATATGGGTGGGCTTTTCATGGAAATATTTCCGGATATATTCATGCAGGAAAATCTTCTCAAGCGCCTCGCTGTCAAAGGTGTGATTGCTGCATACGGAAAGAGGGAGGTAGTTGTAGTCCAGTTCGTTCGGCTGGCCCTCCAGACAGACACAGCGCACGATTTTATAAACATATGACCCCTGAGCCAGATTAAGTTTTTCGCATAACGCCGGACCTGCCGGGATAATCCCATGTTCAATCAGCTTGTGCGGTCTGTAAACAGACTGCTCAAAGGGGGCAATCTTAATCTCGCTGGCAAATGCCATTGACTTCTTGTCGGTGTTTCCCTCCGATGACAGGACATATGTCCCTTTTCCCCGAATCCGTTCCACCACCCTTGCATTGGCAAGTTCCTTGATTGCCGTGCTGACTGTAATCCGGCTGACATCAAACTGTTTGGACAGCTCTGCTTCAGAGGGAATCCTGTCACCCTCCGATAATACGCCATCCTTTATCTTCTGCAGGATGTAATTCTGTATCTGAACATATTTAGGAACATATGAAATATCATCTTCATTCAACATTTATGACTACCTCTCTCTCACTATCTGTCCTGTTATCCGGACACCCGGACATATCCAGGCCCGGCACACATCAACAGAATAGCCGGAAACCAGTACAGCCATGCCCTAAATCCACAGCTATCAGCCACTGATTACCGCAGACCCCAAGCAAAGCCGTACTGGTATCATCAATTCTTCTCGTGTGCCGCCATAATAAATGCCCTTAACTCATCATCATATGTATTCAGGGCCAGCGAACAGTCAGGCGCCAGCATGAATGGAATATCCTTCATACGCTTTAACGTATTTCTGGTCATAGCCCCAATCTCATCCGCCTTATGCTGCCCAAAAAGCCGTTCGTCACAGCCTCCCATAGGAGTGATGGTTCTGTCCAGCCAACGAGGTGCACTGTCTAAGGCTGGATTGCCGGTTGCACTCTCCGGCCAGTGCAGGATATCGATGGGATAATGGGCAAAATATTCAGGATTCACATCCAGCCCACAGGCATGTACCATTATCTTGCAGGGTTTCAGGGCATCCATCATCTCCAAATCATATGGTTTTACAAACTCCTCCCACTCTTCCTTTGTCAGATAGGTGGAACGGGAAAGGCCTGTTGCACCATAAAACACCCCAAACAGACCATTATGAATCAGCTGTCTGGAATAATCTGCCATGGTAGCAGTTATATTCTTTAAAGTACGGTGTACCAGCTCCGGCTGCTCATGCATGAGCGTAACCATTAAATCATCCCGGCTGGCTGCACGGTAACGCCCAATTGGATTTACCGCGCACAGCTTTTGCAGGATACTGGTGGGACACATCATGGTCTGGAAAATAGGGGCGCCGTCCGCAACCCCTTCCTGGATTGCTTTTACCGCCTCAATCTGTTCTGCAAAGGGGCCTTTATTTCCGGGCAGTACCGTGATTTTATCCAAATCCTCCGCACTTCCCACCGGTCCTTTTATGCATTTTGGCAGAACGCCCTCATAGTTTTCAAAATCAAACTCTCCTCCCCATGCCTCCTCATAATAGGATGCCCTGGGCTGCAGCTTGACATAATCCCAATCATATGTCCTATGCCAATCCAGCATGGTTTCGGCAAAAAGTCCCACTCCACTGTGTTCTTTCTCGATAAAATGACGCCACGCCGAAACCGGAGGACGGTCTGCCAGTTCACCATTGAGTACCGCTAATACACGTTCCTTCTTAGTCCACATAATAAACTCTCCTTCAAATTTTTGGTTTTAGGTTTGATAAGCTGCCAAAAATCCAAAAAAGAGCCATGCTGTCACGCTATAATCGACATTATAGCATAGCTTTCTTTTTAGGGCAATTATATTTTTTCCGGCCTGTTTGGGAGTTTTTTTTGTAAATATTGCAATATACAAAAAAATCCTCCGGCTGAAAAGCCGAAGGACTGGTAATCTTACCATTCATAAAAATAGCTGCCATTTCATATTGTCTGAATTACTGTCTCAATACCCTCATCCTGGCACTGCCCGCCCTACGCCGGAAATGCCGTTGGAACCAGTAGCTTTGGCAGGAACAGGAACAGATCCGGGAACACCATGCCCAGGAAAATAATCAGCAGGGTCACACCGATGATAGGGGCCACGCCCTTAAATGCCTGCGGGATGGTTATTTCGCCAATCTGAGAGGTAATCATCAGACAGGTGCCGTAGGGCGGCGTAACCATGCCCAGGGACAATGTAAGTACCACAATCAGCCCCAGATGGATATCGTTGATGTTAACCACGGCCCCCAGCTGTTTAATCACTGGAAGAAAGATGATGATGGCCGTAATCGGACTCAGGAAGGTACCGATAAACAGCAGGAACAGCACCAGAAGCATGTACACTCCCAGATAGGAGCTGGTGACGCTTAAAATAGCATCCGCAATCATCTGGGGCGCATTCAGGTAGGCGATGAGCCAGCCCGTGATTCCGGCAGCCGCCACCGCAAACATGCTCAGTGAAAAGTCCATGGCTGTCTTTAACAGGATTTTCGGGACATCCTTCACCTTGTAGGTGCGGTATACGCCAAACATCAGGACCAGCGCATAAAAACAGGATATTGCTGCTGATTCAGTAGCTGTAAACAGACCGCTGGTGGTTCCGCCCAGGATAATCAGCGGAAGGAAGATAACCGGAAGGGCTGACTTAAGCGCCTTGCCCCTCTGCCCCCAGGTGTATTTCTCACCCTTGGGATAATTGTGTTTCACTGCCATATAGTATGTATACAGGCACTGGGCAAGGGCAATCAGGAAGCCCGGTACAAAACCAGCGATGAAAAGTGCGCCGATGGAAGCCCCGCTCATGGCGCCGTACACCACCAGCAGCACGCTTGGCGGGATGATGACGCCAAGGGTGGATGAGCAGGCGGTGATGGCCACGGAGAATCCACTGTCATAGCCGGACTTCCTCATGGCCGGGATAATCATGGCGCCGATGCCTGCGGCATCAGCCTGGGCGGAACCGGAAAGATGTCCGAACAACAGGCTGATCAAGACATTCACATGGCCCAGGCCGCCCCGTATATGGCCCACGAATGCGTCGCAGATGACAAACAGCCGGTCGGTGATACCGCCTTTATCCATAAGCTGGGCCAGCAGCATGAACAACGGGACTGCAAGCAGTGAGTAATTATTGACGGAGTTATACATGCTGTTGATGGCGCTGGTCATAGGAATCCCCATCTTCACAATCACCACCAGGGATGACAGGCCCAGGGCATAGGCAATGGGTATCTTGACCATGACCATGACAGCAAAGCCTGCCAACAGAATCAATAGCAGTTGACCGTTATCCATTGTTAACCTCCTTTTTGCCGTTCACTAATAAAACCATTTTCTTAACATCGCTGACAATGTCGAGAATGGTATACCACATCATGAAACACCCTGATAAGGGAATGCACATGAAGAAATATGCCTGAGGAATATTAATGGCCGTGGACATACGTTTCAGGCCCATTATGGTATAATCGTAACCATAACGGATCAGCACATAAAAGAAGATGATACCGGCGATATCGCCTACGATATCCAGAAAACAATTTGACTTTTCAAAACGTTCCGGCAGAAAGGCCAGCACATAATGGGCGCGGTGGCGTACAGCGATGGCGCTTCCGAGGAATACAGCCCACACAAAACACACCACGCTGATATCATTGGCCCATACCATGGAGATTTTCAGGAAATTACGGCAGACAACCTGCAGGGAGATGACAACAACGAAAGCGGCAACTGACAGTATGCCGATACCCTCGCATATTTTCTCAATGGCATCCGACAGTGTTTTTATAGCCTTTGAAATAGTATCCATATGAAATTTTCCTTTCCCATTGCGAATAGGTACTAAAAATACCAACCTTCAACCCTTGTTACTGGATGAGGCCGTTAATCAGGTCCAGGAGCTCCTGTCCGTCACAATCAGAAGCAATCTTAGGATACAGTTCTTCAACAATCGCCTTAAACTCGGCGGGGTCAGGCTCACAGACAATCAGCCCATGGTCCTCTACCAGGGAATCCAGAAGGGTATCATCCGCTTCATCAGCAATCTGGCTTCCAAGCACAGCGGCTTCCTTGCCCACTTCCATGAGAAGGTCCTGGAACTCTTCCGGAAGCCTGTTATAGCTGATTTCACCTATGGTGATATGGGTAGGCGTGAACTGGTGGGCTGTCTTGATGTGGTAATTCGCAACCTCATACAGCGCATTGGTGTCAAATGCAGCCAGTGTGCACTCAAATGCCGCAACGGTATTGCTCTGGACCGCGGAATAGATGTCATTAAAACTCATGGCCGTGGGTATGGTCCCAAGCGCCTGCCATACCAGGGCTTCCGTTGCCGAGGATGTGGTCCTCATCTTAATGTTCTTCAGATCAGCCACCGACTCAATGGGCTTGTTGGTATGCAGGTCCCTCTGTCCGCCGTTGCTTAAGCCCAGCAGTACCAGGCCAAGCCCGTTGGAATCATACAGGCCCTGGATATATTGGAACAGCTGGCCATCCTGGTCCAACAGTCCCTCGAATACATCGCGGTTGGGAAACAGGTATGCCAGGGACAGGATCTGGAACTGGCTTACAAATGGAGCTGCGTTCTGAGTGGATCCAATGACGATATCCAACGCCCCCGTGCGCATATCATCAATGGTCCCCTCGTCATTCCCCAGCTGTCCGCCCGGGAAAACAGTGGCTTCTATGGCCCCGCCGGAACGCTCCTTTAACTGTTCCGCCATATACTCTCCCATCTGTACCCATGCATGGTCTCCGGTAACCACGGTGGCAATCCTCAGATGGAACTGTCCCTCTGCGTACTGGGAACCGGTTGTCTCCTCCTGCTTTGCCGCATCCCCTGCCGGTTCCGTGGCTGCCTCACCGGATTTGGCGGTGGTTCCGGCATCGGATGGTTTGGCCCCGCTTGGACTGGAACCGCAGGCTGCCAGGGACGATGCCACTGCCGCCGCCAGGATCATGGCGGCAAACCTCTTTTTCAGGCCCGTTCTCTTAAATCCTGTGTCTGTTCTGTGAATCATGTTTACTCCTCCTCCTTAAATCATGTTGTTTTTGCAGATATGTAATGTAAATACCCCACTTAACACTTAGGCCGGACGCCCTGCCGGATGCTTGCAAAGGTGCTTTAAATCAGCTTTCCCCTCCTTTTTCATAAGACAGTGTATCCAGCCTTTCAGATAGTAGTAGTCAGCCGGAGACTGTATATAAATCGCCCCAAGCTTGACAGCTATTTCCCTCACATCCTCTCTTTTTTCACTTCCCATCAGCACCCCTCCCTTCTTTTGTTTTCAATGAAATCATATTAGCATTCTTTGAAATCAAAGTCAATAGTTTTCCTGGTTTTGTGTTTACTTTGAAAACAAAATGCACTATAATTCATTCATGGAGGTGTAACTGTGGATATCCATGAACGATTAAAGTACCTGCGCACACAATTAGGGCTCACCACCCGTGCTTTTGGCGCATCCATCAACATGACCGGCGGAGCCATAACCAATATGGAAAAGGGCTTAAGGAACATCACTGACCGCACACTGAAAGATATCTGCCGGGAATACAATGTAAACCCGGAATGGCTGACAGATGGCAGGGAACCGGTATTTCTGGATACCGTCAGCTCCCTGGACGTGGAAGAAGACGTCAAGCAGTTGGCAAGACAATACAGCCTGTTAAATGATAAAGACAGGGAATTGGTGAAAAGCATCATCCATTCCTTATATGAAAAAATAGAGCCGCAGAAAACAGCCGATAAAAAAACAAAATCTTGAATTTCCCAAACGAAGGGGGGAATCCGGAACCAGCATGGGTTCAGGGTATGCCCCGTTCTTTTTGTCTGACAAATGGTTCCATTGTAATCATCCCCCCATAACGGACCTGCTTAACCCCCTTCCTCCTGTGGCCTACCAGATAGTCCAGGGAACAGTCAAAAAGATCCGCCAGGCACTCAATCTCATAAAGGGTGAATTCACACTTTCCATGGAGCTTATAAACCAACGCGCTTAAAGGAAGTCCCAGGATGGCTGCCATCTGATGGACCGTATAGCCACCCCGTTCCATCTCAATACGGATATTCGGATAAATCATGTGGTCCCACCTTCCTCAATCATCTAACTTTTGTGAGTTACATAGCTTTATTATACTCGCTTTAGATAGTTTGTCAATAAAAGATTGACGCTTCTGCTCTCAAATGTTAATATCGTTCTGGAGGTAAGAATATGGAATTTAATGAAAGCCTGAAACGGTTATTGATTGAAAAAAACATGAAACAGGCAGACCTGTGCCGCCTGGCCCACATCCAGACATCCCTTATGTCCGAGTATATCAATGGCAAGAAAAGTCCCACCATCGGCAATGCCATCCAGATGGCCGATGCCCTGGACATATCCCTGGACACCCTGGCCGGCAGGGAGGAACGCGTCCGTTACTCAGATTCTGTAAGCAGTGTCTATGTATCCCGGCTGAACGAATGCATGGATGGATTATCTGAAAATGAATGTACATTCGTGATGGACGTCATACGCGCAATGAAGGAAGATTTGAGGTAGATAAAATAAAAAGCAGGGGACGCAGCCTCTAAAGCCACGTCCCCTCTGCCTTGAATCTTCCATGTCACAACAACTGCTTCAATCCCTCCGGATATATTTTCCCATACTCAGATTTCAATTCAAGGAGGTTCTCCGTGCAGATCATACGCCTGCCTCCCTCTATCTCCTTCACCATGGATACCAGCTTCCTGTTAAGCGGAAGGTCAAGACCCAGGCGTTCACCCATCTGAACCACAATCCCTACTGTACCGTCAATCTCGCTTTTGCGCCTGCGCACCGCCAGGTCCCGGTATAAGCCGGTATAGTTCTTCACCATGGGACGGTAGTGGTCCGCTGTCACCTTCAGGGCTTCCCTGTACCTGCCCTGACGGTACAGGTCCGGGCGGAAATCATCAAAGGATATCAGTTCTATGTTCAGGGCTTTTGGTACCTGCATGGCTTCCAGGGCGATACAGGCAATGGTTTCCTGGGCCGGTTGGTACTCCATTCCGCCCGGAATCAGCAGGTGGGTTATGCCGGTGGCAAACATGGCGCATATATTGACCTGCTTGCTCCAAAGCTGGCGCATGATCTGACTGCTTATCTCCACTTGTTGGAAGGAGCTGCACAGTTCCTGCAGATGCATCAGACGTCCGGTCACCTTGCCATCCAGCTCTCCAATCACAAAATTGCTGTGGCCTCCAAACTGTATGACACCAGGCTCAATATAATCCGCAGCCCAGTTGACAAATGCGCCTATGACCCTTTGTTCCCCCACGTATTCCGCAATCACATATTCGTTGATGCCGTTCTGCAGGCTGACCACATAACCGTTGTCCTTTAACAGCGGGGCTATCCGTTCCATGGCGGCTCTTGTATGCTGCGTCTTTGTAGCCAGGAACACCGCCTCCAGAGGTTCATTTAACCCATCGATAAGCGCAGCCTTTACCGGGACCGTGAAATCCCCGTTTACAGGATCCCGGATTGTCAGGCCCCGCTCATTCATGGCACGGACATGTTCCGAAACCGCATCCACATACAGGATATCCGTTCCCGCCCTGGACAGCCAGGCCCCCATGGAAGCGCCAATCCCTCCGGCCCCTATCAGTGTATATTTCATCTGCTTCCTCCCATTTGGTTTACCGGCCGTCTGCTTCCATCCGCAGAAGGGCCTGTCTCAAAAAGTAATGGACCCGGTTGCGCTCACGGATCAGCTGACGCTCCAGGAACTTAAACCCATCCTGTTCCTTATCCATGGAGGCCAGCTCTGGAATCTGGTCAAATTCAGGGAAGGCCGGAATGGGAACAGCCAGGTCCACCTGGAATAAATCCCCGTTTTTACAGTAATGCACGGGAATGAGTATCCTGTTTAAATCCATACACAGCCGGTTCACCCTCTCCGCTTCCCTGCATAGGGCTTCATCCATCCCGTCCAGCTGGTTCAGGCGGATGATATGCTCATCCAAAAGCCGGAATTTTTCTTTCAGATGCCGTACCATTTCCATGATTCCTGTTAAGTCAAAGGTCCCGGCAGCCTCCTTCTGATACTGTTTTAGATTCCCCAGCATCTCATCCGCCAGTCCCTCATAGGCAAAGGGATACACGTTGGACATAACGGCCCTGCTGATGGCCAGGGCGAAAATCTGCGCGTCCCTGCGCAGTTCCTCCTCCCCCAGCTGTCCGAATACATCCTGGGTGGTATGCCAGTACCAGGGAAGGCCCGGCATGAACGTCCCCTGGCCCTGTCCTTCGGAAGGCTGCAGTGACAGGCATTCAAACAGGGTGGGAAGGCCGTGGCCCCAGAAGGACTGGTCGCCATTGCGCTGGATGCGCATATAATCCGGGTCCTGACCGGTCCTCTCCCTGACCACCTGGCGTCCCAGGGCGTAACACTGCCGGTTGCACTCGATATGGGAGAAATCCACGGATCCTTTTGTACCAACGGTATCGATGTCAAAGTTCATTACCCCATGGTCGTGGATGTCCTCCCAGTACGTGTCCGCATACCAGTTGCTGCCGCTGTACCGGCCGTTGCTGTGGCCGCTCCACCAGACAAACCGGATGTTGGTGTTCATCCTGTCCGTATGTCTGCTGAATACCCGGGCCAGCTCCAGCACCACCGCATTGGAGCCCCCGTTATCCGTCCCTCCCTTGTGCCACGAATCCACATGCCCGCCGAACATGACAAACCGGTCCGTGGGCCTTAACGCCTTAAGTTCTGCCGTACACACAGGCACGGTCCTGAACCGGGTGGAAACCTCCGCCCTTATCCTGACCCTGGATTCCCCTTTTTCAAGGCATTCCAGCAGCTGACTGCCATCCTCTGCATTGATTGTCACCACCGGTATCCTGGACAGAAGGTCCAGGGTGGATGGGACCGGCTGTCCCCATATGGGACTGATGGACATGTTGTACGGGTAAGCCCCGCCCGTGATGCAGATAATGCCCACGGCTCCCCTGTCCTCCAGGGCCTTGCAGGGAACTGCCGAAGCAAGGCCTTCCATCACTGCTATCTTCCCCTTAATATCCTGTCCATCCCGGACATACACGGCTTCCCCCTCCAGGCCGCCGCATCCCGTGGATGCCCCATAACTGTGGGTAATACAGGACTTAAGCGCCCTGCCGCTACCCAGCGTCAGGCTGGCTGATACGGGAAGGCTGATATAATTCTCCACATAGTGTATTTCCACATCCAGCCCCAGGTCCTCCATGACCTGACGGAAATATTCGGCCGCCCTCTTCTCTCCCGGACTTCCTGACTCCCTGTCCTGGCTGGTAATATATCCTGCATGTTCCATGAGCCTGGAGGCGCTTATCTCCTCCAGGAATACATGTTCAAATTCCTTTTTTGTCATCTGCCGCACTCCTTTTTATCCGGCGTCCCTTACACAGTGTCCCCTGCACGCAATGCCCTTTCAATACAGCGCCTTTCCTACATTGAGCCATTCCTATGCAATGCAATCCCTATAGAGCGCCATCCCTACATTGAGTCATTCCTAATGCAATGCAATTCCTATACAGTTCCATCCCTATACAGTGTCATCTCTTCACAGCGTCTTCCGTTTATCCGTCCTCATATGGCACCCGGCCGCAGGATTCGCCTCCGTCAATGATGAAGTCGCTTCCGGTAATCCAGTCCCCACACCCGCTCACAAGAAAACATACCATACGCGAGATATCCCTGGGACTCCCAGGCCGTCGCAGAAGGATGCGCGGGATGATATTGGCCCGGACCGCATCCTTACCCGCATCGCCTTCCCAGCGTCCCACCTCCACATATCCTACGGACACTGAGTTCACATTAATATGGGCTGGGGCCAGTTCCAGGGCCATTGCCCTTGTAAGACCCAGTATGCCGGCCTTACTGGCGCAGTAATTACTGAAATCCACCCTGCCGGAATGGGCAGCCCCGGAGGTGATGTTGACCACCCGGCCCGGCAGGCCCGCGTCAGTCAGACGGCGGCAGATTTCCCTGGACATGTACATGGTCCCTTTTAAATTAACATCGATTGTGTGGTTAATCTGCTCATCGCTCATGCGTATCAGCGGCGACACATCATAGAAATACCCCGCGTTATTCACCAGGATTCCCACCGGGCCTCCGTAAAATGCCTGCGCCTCCTCCGCCATGCGGGCGCAGTCCTGTGAACTTGAGATATCCCCCTGAAGTATGCACACCCGCCTGCCCATGCCCTCAATCTCACGGGCCAGTTCCTCACATTGCGTCCTGGAAGTCCTGCATGTCAGGACCATGTCCGCTCCCAGTCCCGCCAGGTCCAGGCTCAGCGCCCTTCCTATACCTCCGCCTGCGCCTGTGACCATTGCCACCTGATTGGTCAAATCCATGGATATCATATTCCTTCTCCTCTCTTTTCATTAACAACATACTGCCCTAACCGCAGTCCCGCAGCCTGCTGCCTGTCTTCCATGCAGTCCTCTGCCCATGCAGCCCTCTGCCCATGCGGTTCCTTGTCCAGACAGTCCATTAACCAGTACAGTTACATGTCCATACAGCCCCCTGCCAATGCACTTCCCTATCCACACCTCCCCTGTCATCACAGGAAAATACCAGCCCCCGGTCCAAGGGGCAGATTCAGGAAATAGAAAACCAGTACCAGAAGGAAGAACACCAGCAGATATGCAAGGGCATAGGGGATTTCCATGGAAATAAGGGTACCGATGCCCACCTTGTCCTCCTGGCTCACCTTATATGACTCCAGCAGTCCCAGGGCAATGGGTACATTCAGCTCCACCGGCGAAAGGATGTTAAAACAGGAATCGCCGATACGGTACAGGATCTGGGTCATGGCCGGGCTGATATCCAGCATGGCCAGCATAGGTACCAGGAAGGGTGCCAGCATGACCCACTTGCCGCTGTTGCTGGTGATGAACAGGTTGCAGAAACAGGAGAGCAGGATAATCAGTATGAACAGCCCCACATTCCCCATATTCAGCCGGATTAACAGGCTGGCCCCTTTGGCCGCCAGCACCGTGGCAATCCCGCTGCGGGAAAACAGGTCCACAAAGATGCAGGCTGTCAGACAGACAATCATGAAGGAAGCCGCCATGTCCAGACACTTCTCCATCAGGATGGGGATATCCTTCCACTGCCTGATTGCCTTAACCCCCACTCCATAAGCAGTTCCCACGGTCATGAAGAAAAAGAACAGAAGGGGGATGATCATGTTCAGGAACGGGGAATTAGGAATCAGGGTTCCGTCCGCGCTCCGCATGAATGACGACTTAGGGATACATGCAATGACGATCAGGGCCAGATACGCCAAGGCCGCCCAGCCCGCATACTTAAGCCCTCTCCCCTCCTCCTTTGTCACCCTCATCTTCTCCAGCTCACCTGCATCCTTCTTAAGGACCAGCTCCGGGTGCTGGCGGTTAAGGTGGGGTACCGTCACATACTTAGTGACCAGGACACAGGCAGCTGTAATGATAAATGTAGCTGCCGCCACATAGTAATAGTTGATTGCCGCATGGGTGGGCGCAAGGGCGCCGCTGGCGTCCACAATGTGGTTGGCCTCCACAATCTGGGCCGATATCCCGGCCAGCGTGGTGTCTGTGGCCGCAATCATGAGACAGGCCGTGTAACCGCCGTTGGCTGCCGCATAGCCCATGATGATGCCAATCCATGGATGCAGTCCCAATGACTTAAAGACAGCCGCTGCGATGACCATGGTAAACACCACCCCCGCCCCAAAGCCAATACTGGAATTAACGCCTACAAAGGCAATGGTAATGAACACTATCATAATCGGCGCGCCGATTACCGCCTTGCGCATCAGGGCGTCAAACAGGCCCAGTTTTTCAGCATATCCAACAGCCACCGTCATGAATATCAGCATGCCCAGCGGATAATAATTGACGAAAATGCTGATAAAGTTGGTAAGGTAATAGGCCAGGGTATCAAAGGTCATCAGGTTGGTGACCTGTGCCGACGTAACCTGTATGGTCCCCTCCACCACATTCTCATAAGAAGCAGACCAGCCCATCCCGTACAGGACGGCGCTGAGGACCACTGTGACCAGAGCCAGGCTGGCAAACAGCCAGAAGGGATGGGGCAGCAGGTTCCCCACCTTCTCAACCGCGCCCATGGAGCGCTCCAGCCAGTTTCTTCTTACTGCCCCTCCATCATCTTTACTCATTTACATCCTCCTTTCCATATTGCTATCATTTGTTAGTTTTATATATCAATTATACTATCTTTAGTTAGTTTGTCAATAAAATATTGACTGCGGCACACACAAATGCTAATATCTTCCTGGAGGTAGGAAACATGGGATTTAATGAGAATTTAAGATTGTTATTGATACAGAAAGAAATGAAGCAGGCAGACCTGTGCCGCATGACCGGCATACAGACCTCCCTTATGTCCGAATACATAAGCGGCAGGAAAAGCCCCACCATCAGAAACGCCATTCTCATTGCTGATGCTTTCGATATCTCCCTGGACACCCTTGTGGGAAGGGAAGAACGGGTCCGCTATTCAAAACGCGCCAATCATGCATATGGGATACAGCTGAACGAATCCATGGACGGATTGTCGGAAAAGGAATATACCTTTGTGCTGGATGTGATAAAGGCCATGCGCCAGCACCTTAAGTAGGAAAGGGCCAGGCACATTAACTGCGCCTGGCCCTTCCTGTTTTGCTTATTATCATGATAATGGTTAAATGCCAGCTATCCGCGATCAATCATTGTCCCGTTTTGCTTCGGCAATAAACCGCTTCGCCCGTTCCGGGTCAATGGGGTTCTTCATATCCCCATTCTTAATCCAGGTAGCCACTGACACACCATCAAAATACCGCATCAGCTCATGGATATTGTCCCCGGTTGCCCCGCCGCCAAGGAAGATAGGCGTATCCTTCACGCGCGGCCTTGCCTCCTTAATCATCCGGATGCTCTCCTCCACACTTTTACCTGACATGAACAGGCCGTCGGCAAATGCCTCATGGACACACTCCCATGCAGCATCCCCCACCGGTTTCCTGCCAAGCGGTATCCCATGGACCTCATATACATCCGCGTATACCGGCACCTTCGAACCAGTGCGTTTCCTGACTCCTGCAATATCCACGCACTGTGCCTCAAGGATTCCCGCGCTGGTCACGCTGGCTCCTGTAAACAGGTGTTCCACCCTGACAAAATCAGCGCCAACCGCATCTGCCACGCAAAGCCCTGCCACCCCATCCCAATTCATCAGGATACCCATGACCAGTTCCGGAAAACGCTTCCTGATATCATAGGCAATCCTGGTCATATACGCTATGGCCTCAGGACTGGATTGCTGTTTAACCGGCATGTCATTCATGTTCTGGACAATGATTCCATCAAAATGATTCCTGGCCACCATTTCAGTTTCCCGAAGCGCCCTGTCCACGATTGCGTCAATCCTCATGTCGCTGTGGCGGTAACTGCCAGGCAGCGGTTCAGGCTGTATCATGGACAATACAACTTTTTCAGTACGGCCAAAACAATTCATCTTATACCTCCCCTCTCAGATTCCTGCTGTACTCCATGCTGACGCCGTACATCTGCCCGGATGGGATGACACCCTTTTCCGTAACAAAAGCGCGGATGAATCCCGGCTCCACCCCAACTAATTCAGGCGTTATGAAGTCAATCCCATCTTTATCAGCCCCATCTCCCCAGGCTGCAGTCAGTTTGGCCTTCAGGTCATCATACACCAGCTTCTTCCTTCCCCCGTAAACCGGCCTTATATCCAGCTTAATCATAGGGGTAAGGAAATACAGGGGAATCCTGTAGTACCTGCATATAAGCCCCACAATATCAGAACCCGTGGTATTAAATCCAGTGCCGTCCGGGTAAAACGTCTCCGCCCCCATAAAGGCGCCGTCACAGTCTTTCAGATAGTACATCATGGATGCATCCGGGATGAACTTAATCTTATGTCCGGCGTCCCGGCATGCCTTGACAAAAGGCTTGCCTCCATCAATAATCCGGCTCTCCGCAATATATATCTCATACTGCTTCCCATTATCCTTCAGACATCTGAGGAATTTTTCAACGGTACTGGAATAATCATATACAAAAATCCGTTCCATGGTCCGGGCCAGCTTAACGCCGTAAGCCACGCACTGCTCCACCGCTTCGGCGGCTGTCCTGGCATACCCGTCCTTTGTCTCGATGATCCGCGCCGCGGCTTCCCCCATATCCATGCCGGCACAGGACCGGATGTCATGGATCATAAGCAGTATGGCATTGCTGACAGCCTGGCTGGCTTCTCCCCTGGTGGTAATGAAAAAGTCCGCCACTGCCAGGACTTCATCTATTACCTGAGCCGTGGGCCTGTGCTCATCCACGCCCCTCTTCGCAATTGCCTCAATCATATCCCCTATCATGGAGATATGGTTTCCGGCGCCCAGCACCCTCTGTTCGACAATGGAGTCAAATGCTTCCCTCACAGATTCAGGAAGCATACCCCTGATATCATTTTCCATAAATATAAATCTCCCCTTATTCAAATCAATCCTGACCCAATATACGGGCGCCGTTTTTTTCAAACAGATAACTTTTATAGGTATCATCCAGCCGGAACATATCAAACACGTCCAGCGAACACCGGGTGAGGCGTTCCGGATAAGACGAACCGAATACCAGCTTCTCTTTTGGAAGTGTGGTCACTGCCTTTTTAAGTATCTGGACCTCATACTGGTTGGATGTCTCCAGATAGATATTCGGATATTCCCCTGCCAGGTCCACACAGCCGTACCCATAATCAAAACACCCCATATGCAGGAAGATAAAATCAAGCCCGGGAAATGCCATCACATGACACAGCCACTGCTGGGGCATGGAGCGGGAACCAATGCCGGTAAACACTTTGACCGGTACACCCTTCTCCTTGGCCGCTTCCAGTACCTCCCCTACCCCATCACAGGAATCAGGATAATAGCCATGCTCCACTGAATTAAGTTCAAGCATGACCATCCCTGGAAGCGCCAGGGCTGTCCTGGCCTTTTCCCCACAGTCCTCTTCCTTTGGATTGATGACCGCGCAGCCTGCCAGCTGTTTCGGATACCGTGAAACAAAATCTGAGATATACCGGTTCCCCGTCTCCGGAGACCATCCCTCCAGCGCAGAAACCACCCGGAAACCAATTTTGTTCCGTTCCATGTCCTGAAGCAGTTTTTCTTCTTCCGCTGCCTGGTTTCCCTTTTGATTCTTAATATGCGAATGGATATCCACAACCATATCCTTACCTCCATCCTTATCCTAAAATACCCAAATATGTTCCCACAATGCCTACAACCATGGTCACAAGAATCAGCTTCACTGCAGAAATCTTCTTCTTTGATATGAGCAGGTACATGAGGCCGGTATACAGCATTCCCAGGATACCGGGCATCAGGCCGTCCAGGGTCTCCTGGATACTGAGCACCGTGTCTCCGCTCTGGTACACAATGGGGATGGAAATGACCACCAGCGCCGGTATGAATCCGCCCACAATAACGTAAGCCGCAATGGCTGCCAGCTCAGAAATCCTGCTTATAAGCCCGCTGGACTGAATCTTCTCAACAAACTTCACACCCTGTTTATACCCCTGGAACACACCCAGGTAACGTACGCCAAGGGATACAATGGACATGCCGATGACAAAGAATATCGGTCCGGCCCATCCCAGCCCTGCTGTAATAAGTGAAATGGCAATACCTGCCAGGATAGGCCTGGCCGTGCCGTTTAAAAGTGAATCCCCCAGGCCGGCAAGCGGTCCCATGAGAGCGGTCTTAACCGCATTGATGGAGTCAGGGTCAATATCACCTTCCGTTGCATATCTCTCCTCCATGGCTGCTGCCACGCCCACCGGTATGGCGCTTGTAATGTCATTGGTGAGGAAATACTCCATATGCCTTGAATATGCTTCCTTTTTTTCCTCCGGGTCATCGTAATATTTTTCAATCACAGGCATCATTGCCTCGGTAAAACCCGCATTCTGCTGGCGCTCATAGTTATTGGCGCCCCTGATGGTAAGCTGGTGCAAAAACACCCTCCATAAATCCCGGTTGGTCAGTTTTGCTTTATTCTCATTGCTGTCTGCGCTCATATCATATCCATCCTTTCCTGATCATGCATTTGCATCTGCTATTTTAAAGTAATAGTACATGGCCACACAGATTACCGCCAAAAGGGCAATACCAATCATGTTAATGTTCAGGTACGCTGCCACAAAGAATCCTAACAGGAAAAACGGCCAGAACTTCTTCACCTTAATGGAATTCAAGAGGAGCGCGAAGCCCACTGCCCCAATCATGCTCCCGCCTACGGACAATCCTGTGATGACCTTGGACGGAATCGCATTGATGATGGCCTGTACATAGGAAGCCCCAAAATAAATAGCCAGGAAGGTGGGCAGTCCATAGAGGACAGCGTTGGCACACATGGGAAATATAAGGTTATTGGCAACGATGCCCCGGACATCCAGGCGTTCGGCCGCCTTTTCCACACGGTGCATGAAAAATACGTTGATGACAGAATTCTGGAATGTCTCAGCCACCTGTCCGATAAAAGAGACAGGAAGGGCTGTTGCAACTGCAAGCTCCGTTCCGCCTCCGCCCAGGATGGCAATCCCGGTAGCAATGGCAGTACTGATGGTCGGGTTTGGCGGCACTGCCGTGCCCACAAAGATGACGGCCAGGAACATCAGTTCCACCGTAACGCCTACCGCGAACCCGGTCTTCACATCTCCCATGATAAGGCCTACCACAGGACCCACCACAACCGGACGGAATATATGCGTCTGGGTCGTATGGGAATCAATGAATGCGACTGTAACAAATACTGCAACTAAAAACGCCTGCATAAATAACCTCATAACCTTTCCCTCCCCTTATTATGCTAACTTTACCTTCTTAAGAAGTTCCATCACATCCTGGCTGCGCTCATTGGGCACTGCCCGCACTTCCAGTTTCACATCATGTGCGTAAATATTCTTTATGGCCTCCACATCCTCAGGGAATACCCACAGATTGCCCAGCACCTTTGTCTTACCCTTCTTCATATTCATGTTGCCGACGTTAATCTGGTCCTTCCTGATTCCAGCCTCAACAAACTTTAACGCCTGTTCCGGTCCCCGCATAAGGAGGAGGGCTTTCCCCTCGCCCTGGCCGGACTGGATATAGGAAATAGCGTCATCCACACTGAGTATCTTAAGATTTATGGAATCCGGCGTAGCCATTTTAAGCAGGGACTGTTGGAACTCGTCCACAGCCGCCTTATCATCAGCCACAATAATGTTCTTTGCATCAGCATAGGCAATCCATGCCGTTATGATCTGTCCGTGAATCAGCCTGTCATCAATTCGAAATACACTTATCTCCATCTCTATGCCTCCTGAATATATAATTTACCTTCATCGTTCCTATAACCCACTTAAACCAATGGTGCTGCCGGCCTGCTGCTGCAGATACCCCGCCAGTTCCTTAAGCTTCAGCCCTTCATTGCCGCATTGTACAATGGCCTCAATCAATATGGGCAGGTTCATTCCATAGATAACCGCCACATCATCATTCTTAAATGAATATCTGGATACCACATTAAAAGGACTTCCTCCCTTTATGTCACACAGTATCAGATACTGGTTATCCTCTGACACATCCTTAATCTTATCTGCATACAGTTCATCCAGTTCGTCCTGCCCCATCTCCTCGTCAAAGGTAACATAGTCCAGGTTCTCCTGTTCACCTACCAGCATCTTCACCGACTGAACCATTCCCTGGGCCATCCCGCCATGGGATGTGATTAAAATATGTATCATGATCCTGCCTCCATTCTCCACAGATACTCTGCATTCTTATGAAAGATATATTCCAGCTTCTCCTCCGGCACCTTCAGTTCATAAAACTTCTCAACCTCAATATTCACCGGCTTATACGGCCAGTCCGTGCCAAAACACACACGCTGCGGCCCCAGCACATCGATGGCCCTTAAAAGCACGTCCGTGTCCATCTGGCCCGATGTCTCCACCCACACATTCTTAAGGTCCCTTACCGCTTCGATAGTGGAAAAACCGAATTCATAATATCCGATATGCGTGAATAGGAAGTCAATCCCCGGGAACCTCCTGGCATACTCTGCCCATGTATAGGGAGTTGAAAAAGGAGCTGTCCCCACATGGGTCTGCACATGCACCCCATACTTCCCAATCTCAGTAAGGATATCATCCAGGGCAGGTGTATTATCTGGATAATACCCATGCTTCCAGGAATGAAATTTTATACCGTCCATCTTGTAATCCCCAAGGCACCTGTCCACCTCGTCAATGGCATCCGGCGCTTTGGGATTGATAAATGCATATCCTTTAATAATACCCGGAAATGCCTTCATGGCCCGGTAAACCAAATCATTCTGTGCCCTGGTAGAAATACCTGACAGACTGCTGATGCCTACCTTTGATATCCCATAGGCTTTCAGGTCATTCAGCAGTTCTTCCGGTGAATTCTCATCCCCTGAACTGGTCTTTCCAAGGTGAGAGTGAATATCATAGATAAGCATCCGACCATCCTCCTGACTCTTTAACATATTATGATTATAACGTTATAATCATAATATAGTAAATTCCCATACATTTGTCAAGGGTTTTATTTAAAAAATGTACAAAAAAAGCAGCGGGCGCCAAAATCCCGCTGCTCAAAACCTTCTGTCTTAGTCCAGACGCAGTTCCACTTTATATTGATAATAATCCGGGTTATAAAACATCTGCACGTATTCAAAAGGAGCCTTATCCCCTGAATATGTAACCCTCTCCTTGTAAAATACAGCTGTCTGCGGCTTCAGCCCCAGCACATCCAGAATCTGCTCTGACGGCGTCTTTACCTCCAATACCTCAGATGCAGTGGTGGGAATGATTCCCTTTGACTTAAGGATTGCATAGAGCGAGACATCCGGTCCGAACTGTTCCCTTCTCAGTTCCAGTCCATGTAACTTCTTTATATAAGATTTGTGAAGCCCCACCACCACATCCTGGCGGCACCTTTTCCTCTCGATATAAAACACGGTCTCCCCCTCTTCCAGCCCCAAAAGCTCCGCAATTCGTCCTCCCGGAACCATCTCCTCAAAATCCAGCAGCTCAGAGCTGGCCCTTTCGCCATAAAGGCTCACATCATCCGTGAAACTTGTAAGCTTCTTCATATCGTATGCATGCTTGGATTTACATACAACCGTTCCCTTCTTACCCCTGTTCTTTTCCACCAGTCCTTCCCTTGCCAACATCTCGATGGCCCCACGGACTGTCACGCGGCTGACATCGTATATCCGCTCCAGCTCAGGCTCAGAGGGAATCCGTTCTCCCGGCTTCAGTAGTCCGTTCTGTATTTTCTTTAATAAATCCAGATAAATCTGATAATGTAGCGGAACCTTAATTTTCTTGTCTATCACCGAATCCACATTTCCACCTGCCCTCCTAAGAATCCTCTACTTGAAGTATAACATTATAATCATAAGATGTTAATATTATAACATCTTATTTCAAATATTTCATCCTGTTTTTACCAGAACTTTTTCATCACGACGCAAAAAAACCATGGTCCTCCCTCCCGGGATTCCCATGGTTTTTCCATATCCATATCAGATTCTATTCTTCCGTCACTTCAACATCGTCCTCATCAATATCCGCCATATCGTCCAATGCCAGGACTTCCTCCGCAACATTATCCTCAGTCAGGTTAATCTCGTTGTCATCCTCTGAAGAAAGGATGATCTCGTCATCCTCTGACAGCAGGATATCATCCGAAGCCATGTCGTCCGTATCCAGCTTCACATTGCGGTAGCGCTTCATACCCGTACCAGCCGGGATAGGCTTACCGATGATTACATTTTCCTTCAGGCCAATCAGATGGTCAATCTTGCCGTTGATGGCTGCCTCGGTCAGGACCTTGGTGGTTTCCTGGAAGGATGCTGCCGACAGGAAGGAGTCGGTTGCCAGGGATGCCTTGGTGATACCAAGCATTACCTGCCTTCCGTCTGCCGGTGTCTTGCCGTCTGCAATCAGCGCCTCATTCATCTCATTATAATCAAGGACATCCATGGATACGCCCGGCAGCACATCGCTGTCGCCGCTCTCCTCAATCTTGATTTTCTTAAGCATCTGATGGACAATCATCTCGATATGCTTATCATTGATTTCCACGCCCTGGAGACGGTATACACGCTGGACTTCCTGAAGCATGTAATCCTGTACCGCACGCACACCCTTAATCTTTAAGATGTCGTGAGGATTGATGCTTCCTTCCGTCAGCTCATCGCCGGCTTCCAGTACCTGGCCGTCCAGGACCTTAATCCTGGAACCATAAGGGATGAGATAGGTCTTGGAGTTGCCTGTCTCGTTGTCCGTCACCGTAATCTCGCGCTTCTTCTTGGTGTCCTTGATCTGCACCACGCCGCCGAACTCAGTGATGATGGCAAGACCCTTTGGCTTACGGGCCTCGAAAAGCTCCTCTACACGGGGAAGACCCTGTGTGATATCACCGCCGGCCACGCCGCCCGTATGGAACGTACGCATGGTCAGCTGTGTTCCAGGCTCACCGATGGACTGTGCCGCAATGATTCCGACCGCTTCACCTACCTGTACGGGCTGGCCTGTTGCCATGTTGGCGCCGTAACACTTGGCGCATACGCCGATATGGGACTTACAGCTTAAGACGGTACGGATCTTGACGGTCTTACGTCCCGTCTTATTCAGCACCTTCATGACAGCTGCCGCGCGCTTAGGCGTGCACATATGGTTAGCCTTAACCACGACCTCGCCTGTATCCGGGTCAGTGATGGTCTCGGCAATATAACGTCCTGTAATCCTCTCTTCCAGGTCCTCGATGACCTCATTGCCGTCCATGAAAGCCTTGATTTCCATAAACGGGATATCCCTGCCCTCACAGCAGTCCACTTCACGGATGATCAGATCTTGTGAAACGTCTACCAGACGCCTTGTCAGGTAACCGGAGTCAGCCGTACGCAGGGCCGTATCGGACAGACCTTTACGCGCGCCGTGTGCGGAGATGAAGTACTCCAGTACGTCCAGGCCTTCACGGAAGTTGGACTTGATAGGAAGCTCGATGGTGTGTCCTGTGGTATCCGCCATCAGTCCGCGCATACCTGCCAGCTGTTTAATCTGCTTATCAGAACCACGGGCGCCGGAGTCAGCCATCATGTAGATGTTGTTGTACTTATCCAGGCCGGTCAGCAGGTCATGGGTCAGCTGGTCATCGGTGGTCTTCCATGTCTCGATAACCTCTTTGTAACGTTCCTCCTCAGTGATGAGGCCGCGGCGGTAGTTCTTGGCAATCTGGTCCACGGTTGCCTGGGCATCCTCAATCAGCTTTGGCTTGCTTGCAGGCACGGTCATATCGGAAATCGATACGGTCATGGCTGCCCTGGTGGAATACTTGTAACCGATTGCCTTGATATCGTCCAGTGTCACGGCTGTCTGGGTAGCGCCATGGACATTGATGACCTTCTCAAGGATCTGCTTTAACTGCTTCTTGGCAACATGGAAATCCACTTCCAGCTTCAATTCATTGCCAGGAACGCTCCTGTCCACAAATCCCAGGTCCTGGGGAATGATTTCATTGAAAATGAACCGTCCGATGGTGGATTCAATGATATCTGTCTTCACCGTGCCATCGGCCATGGTCTTTGTAACCCTTACCTTCACACGTGAATGCAGGGTTGCCTCCTGGTTCTCATAGGCCAGGATTGCCTCGTTGACGTTCTTGAATACCATGCCCTCGCCCTTTGCACCGGGGCGCTCCTGGGTCAGGTAGTATATACCAAGCACCATATCCTGTGAAGGAACCGCAACCGGGCCGCCGTCAGAAGGCTTTAACAGGTTGTTAGGGCTTAACAGGAGGAAACGGCACTCTGCCTGGGCCTCTACGGACAGTGGCAGATGCACGGCCATCTGGTCGCCGTCAAAGTCGGCGTTGAACGCAGTACACACAAGAGGATGCAGCTTAATCGCCTTACCCTCAACCAGGATCGGTTCAAATGCCTGGATGCCAAGCCTGTGAAGCGTAGGGGCACGGTTCAGCATGACAGGATGCTCCTTGATGACATCCTCCAGCACATCCCATACCTCGGGCTGCAGCCTCTCCACCATCTTCTTGGCATTCTTTATATTGTGGGCGGTTCCGTTGGATACAAGCTCCTTCATTACAAAGGGCTTGAACAGCTCGATGGCCATTTCCTTGGGAAGTCCGCACTGGTAAATCTTAAGTTCAGGTCCAACCACGATAACCGAACGTCCGGAATAGTCAACACGCTTACCAAGCAGGTTCTGACGGAAACGTCCCTGCTTACCTTTCAGCATATCGGAAAGTGACTTAAGGGCGCGGTTGCCGGGTCCTGTTACAGGCCTGCCGCGGCGGCCATTGTCAATCAGGGCGTCCACTGCCTCCTGGAGCATGCGCTTCTCGTTGCGGACAATGATGTCCGGAGCGCCCAGTTCCAGCAGTCTTGCAAGACGGTTGTTCCTGTTGATGATCCTTCTGTATAAGTCATTGAGGTCAGAGGTGGCGAAACGTCCGCCGTCCAGCTGTACCATGGGACGGATATCCGGCGGGATTACAGGAATCACATCCATAATCATCCACTCAGGACGGTTGCCGGAGGTCAGGAATGCCTCCACTACCTCTAATCTCTTGATGATCCTTGCACGCTTCTGTCCCGTGGAGTCGGCCAGTGCCTTGCGCAGGTCCTGGGAATCCTTCTCCAGGTCGATGGAGCGGAGCAGTTCCTGGACTGCCTCAGCACCCATTCCCACACGGAAACCGCCGGTGCCGCCGTACTTCTCAACCTCTTCCCTGTATTCCTTCTCGGACAGGACCTGCTTATACTGCAGGCTGGTTGAACCGGCGTCCAGCACAACGTAGGAGGCGAAATACAGCACCTTCTCCAGTGTCCTGGGCGAGATGTCCAGAATCAGTCCCATACGGCTGGGAATACCCTTAAAATACCAGATATGGGATACGGGAGCGGCCAGCTTGATGTGGCCCATGCGCTCTCTACGGACACTTGCCTTTGTAACTTCCACGCCGCACCGGTCGCAGATAACACCTTTATAACGAATCTTTTTGTATTTACCGCAATGACACTCCCAGTCCTTACTAGGCCCGAAGATCCTCTCACAGAACAGTCCGTCCTTCTCAGGCTTTAATGTCCTGTAGTTGATGGTCTCAGGCTTCTTAACCTCGCCATGGGACCACTCCAGAATCTTATCAGGGGAGGCCAGACCAATCTTAATGGCATCAAATGTCATTGGATGATAAGTTTCATTAGTTTCTGGCATGAGCATTAACTCCCTTCTTATTCTTCGTCTTCACCGTCAACAGCGTCGTCCAAAATCAGTTCGTCCTCCGCATCGTCGGTGTAATCATCGGCCAAATCGTCCTCTACTGCTACTTCGTCCTCCACTGTCACAAGTTCATTATCCTTGAACTCCTGCTTCTGGTATCCGAACTCAGCATAGGGCTCCTCAGAAGAGCCAAAGCGGCGGTCGCCCTCTAACATGGCGCGCAGCTCAGTATCGCCGTAATCAATATTTTCCGCCATCTCAACCTCGGTGCCGTCATCCCTCAGGACCTGTACATCCAGGCCAAGGGACTGCATCTCCTTAAGGAGTACCTTAAAGGACTCAGGCACGCCCGGCTCAGGTATATTCTCGCCCTTGATGATGGCCTCATAGGTCTTTACACGGCCTACAACGTCATCGGACTTAACTGTCATGATTTCCTGCAGGGTATAGGAAGCGCCGTATGCCTCCAGTGCCCAAACCTCCATCTCACCGAAACGCTGTCCGCCGAACTGTGCCTTACCGCCCAGTGGCTGCTGTGTAACCAGGGAGTATGGTCCGGTTGAACGGGCATGGATCTTATCGTCAACCAGATGGTGCAGTTTCAGGTAGTGCATGTGTCCGATGGTAACGGCCCCGTCAAAGAACTCCCCGGTACGCCCGTCGCGCAGGCGCACTTTTCCATCCCTGCTGATTGGAACACCTTTCCACAGTTCCCGGTGCTCTAAGTGTGCGCCAAGATAATCCATAACAGAAGGCTTAATAAGGTCTTTATATTTAACTTCAAACTCTTCCCATGGCAGGTTAACGTAATCGTTAGCCAGTTCCAGGGTATCCATGATGTCATTCTCGTTTGCACCGTCAAAGATAGGGGTGGATACATTAAAGCCCAGGGCCTTGGCTGCAAGGCTTAAGTGGATCTCCAGCACCTGTCCGATGTTCATACGTGACGGCACGCCCAGAGGGTTAAGCACGATATCAAGGGGACGGCCATTGGGCAGGAAGGGCATATCCTCAACAGGAAGCACACGGGACACAACACCCTTGTTGCCGTGACGTCCGGCCATCTTATCGCCCACGGAAATCTTACGTTTCTGGGCAATATAGATGCGTACGGTCTCGTTCACGCCAGGTGAAAGCTCGTCTCCATTCTCCCTTGTGAACACCTTTGCATCCACAATGATGCCGTATGCGCCGTGGGGTACCTTAAGGGATGTGTCACGCACTTCCCTTGCCTTCTCACCGAAGATGGCGCGCAGCAGCCTCTCTTCCGCAGTCAGCTCAGTCTCTCCCTTAGGAGTAACCTTACCCACCAGGATGTCTCCTGCGCGGACCTCTGCACCGATGCGGATGATTCCGCGCTCGTCCAGATCCTTCAGGGCATCCTCACCCACACCGGGAACATCCCGGGTGATTTCTTCCGGTCCCAGCTTGGTGTCACGGGCTTCCGCCTCGTATTCCTCGATGTGGACCGATGTATATACATCTTCCTGAACCAGACGCTCAGAAAGAAGGACAGCATCCTCGTAGTTGTAACCTTCCCAGGTCATGAATCCGATTAAGGGGTTCTTGCCAAGCGCAATCTCGCCGTTATCAGTGGACGGACCGTCCGCAATGACCTCGCCTGCTTCCACATGGTCGTTCTTATAAACGATTGGTTTCTGGTTGTAACAGTTACTCTGGTTGCTTCTCTTAAACTTGGTCAGATGGTAAACATCCCGGTTGCCGTCCTTATCCCTCTTGATGATGATCTCATTGGAAGCAGAACGCTCTACAACGCCCGCATTCCTGGCAACCACACACACGCCGGAGTCGACCGCTGCCTTTGACTCAATACCGGTTCCTACTGCAGGCGCTTCCGTGGTCAGAAGGGGCACTGCCTGACGCTGCATGTTGGAACCCATGAGGGCACGGTTGGCATCGTCGTTCTCCAGGAAAGGAATCATGGCCGTTGCCACGGAGAATACCATCTTAGGGGATACGTCCATCAGGTCAATGGTCTTTTTCTGGAACTCGGATGTCTCTGTGCGGAAACGTCCGGATACATTATTATGGATGAAATGGCCTTCCTCATCCAGGGCCTCGTTGGCCTGGGCAACCACGAAGTTATCTTCCTCGTCCGCGGTCAGGTATACAACCTCATCCGTTACCCTTGGATTGGCAGGGTCCGTGGTCTTATCCACCACACGGTAAGGCGCCTCGATGAAGCCGTACTGGTTCACCCTTGCATAGGTTGCCAGGGAGTTGATCAGACCGATGTTAGGACCTTCAGGCGTCTCGATAGGACACATACGACCGTAATGTGTATAGTGTACGTCACGTACCTCGAATCCGGCACGGTCCCTGGACAGACCGCCAGGTCCCAGGGCGGACAGACGGCGCTTATGGGTCAGCTCTGCCAGCGGGTTATTCTGGTCCATGAACTGGGACAGCTGGGAACTTCCGAAGAACTCCTTCACGGCCGCGGTCACGGGCTTGATATTAATCAGGGACTGGGGGGTGATGCCATCCATGTCCTGGGTGGTCATACGCTCCCTTACCACACGCTCCATACGTGAAAGACCGATGCGGTACTGGTTCTGAAGCAGTTCTCCCACCGCACGGATACGGCGGTTACCCAGATGGTCAATGTCATCCGCATTGCCCACCTGGCCCTCCAGGTGCATATTATAGTTAATGGAAGCAAGGATATCTTCCTTTGTGATGTGCTTTGGTATCAGGTCGTGGATATTCCTGCGGATGGCTTCCTTCAGCGCCTCCGGATCCGTGCCAGCTTCTTCCAGGATAGAAGACAGGGCCGGGTAGTATACTAACTCGGTAACGCCCACTTCCTCCGGGTCAAATGGAACATGTGCGGAAAGCTCAACCATCATGTTGGAGAGGACCTTCTGCTTCCTGTCGGGTCCGTCAACCCACACAAAAGGAACAGCCGCGTTCTGGATCTTCATAGCGGATTCCTTATCCAGCTTGGTTCCTGCCTCTGCAAGAATCTCGCCTGTGGTGGTATCCACAACATCCTCTGCAAGTATCTGGCCGTTCAGACGGTACTTGAAGGAAAGCTTTTTGTTGAATTTATATCGGCCTACTTTTGCCAGGTCATATCTTCTGGGGTCAAAAAACATGCTGTTCAGCAGACTTTCTGCACTGTCAACAGATAAAGGCTCACCGGGACGGATCTTCTTATATAATTCCAAAAGGCCATCCTGGTAATTATCGGATGTGTCCTTGCCAAAGCTGGCTAATAATTTGGGCTCTTCACCGAAGAGCTCCAGGATTTCTGCGTTGGTACCAAATCCCAGGGCACGGATTAAAACAGTCACTGGCACCTTACGGGTCCTGTCTACACGTACATAAAATACGTCATTGGAATCTGTCTCATACTCCAGCCATGCGCCACGGTTAGGGATGACGGTACAGGTATACAGTTCCTTACCTACCTTATCATGGCCAATACCGTAGTAGATACCAGGGGAACGTACCAGCTGGCTGACAATAACACGCTCAGCACCGTTAATTACAAAGGAACCGGTATCTGTCATCAGGGGCAGGTCGCCCATGAATATCTCGTGTTCGTTCATTTCATCTTTATCTTTATTGTACAGTCTTACCTTTACCTTAAGTGGTGCGGCGTAAGTTGCATCCCGTTCTTTACACTCTTCGATGGTATATTTAATATCATCCTTACACAATGTAAAGTCAACGAATTCCAGACTTAAATGTCCTGCAAAGTCTGCTATCGGAGAGATATCATCAAACGCTTCCCTGAGTCCTTCGTCGAGGAACCACTGGTAGGAGTCTTTTTGAATCTCAATCAGGTTTGGCATCTCAAGAACTTCTTTCTGTCTTGAGTAGCTCATTCTTACGCTTTTCCCGGCCGGTACCGGACGTATTCTGCTTTTCTCCATTGACGTTTCACCCCTGTTTTCTAATTTGGTTCGCAATATTTTCATTCCGTTCATACGGTATGGACGCACCATACGCCATTCCATAAAAACACAAATATCACTGTCGTTCTCTGTGATTGGGCGAGAGGCACAGGCCAAAGGGCGCAAAAAGCCCACCTCACCACAATAGTGCACACTCCATAATAACACAGCCTTGTCAAGGTGTCAAGCATTTTTTGCTTGCAATTTGTTTATGAAAATGATATACTATTATAGAATGTCTCCTGAGGGGTTGTAGTTTTTTTACCCTCGTTTTGCCAGGGTAACAGGGGCAAATGATAATATATTTACGTTTGGAGGTATACCTTTATGGCAAATACCATTATGCACGTACTGCTTGTGATCTTAATCATTGCAGTGGTGGTTCTGGCGGTTCTCTATTTTCTGGGGAACAAGCTTCAGAAGCGTCAGGTGGAACAGCAGCAGCTCCTGGACGCGGCAGCTCAGACCGTATCCATCCTGGTGATTGACAAGAAGAAGATGAAGCTCACACAGGCCGGACTTCCAAAGGCAGTGACAGACCAGACGCCCAAGTACATGCGCTGGGCCAAGGTACCGGTTGTAAAAGCCAAAATCGGTCCTAAAGTCATGACTCTGATTGCTGACGGACGGGTATTCGAATCCCTTCCCATCAAGACAGAGGCCAAGGTTGTGATCAGCGGGATTTACATCACCCAGATTAAGAGCGTGCGCGGGGGCGCTATCCCAACTCCTCCTAAGAAGAAGGGATTCTTCGCAAGATTCAGGAAGAATAAGTAACTAAAAAGAAGCGGCATAACCGCTTCTTTTTTATATGTCCCTGTTGGATTCCTGTCCGTCACAGTCCTTACATGGACGCATATGACTGGGGGCATGACTGTACATCCAGCCGGATGCTGCAGTCTGACAAATGCTCATAATTAATATCCAGGGAATAATCGATATCCACCTTCAGTTTATCGGGCTGTTCATTAATCTTGATCTTATTGGCCTGGATGCCCACCACCATATCGCCCAGGGGCGTGGTGTAGCAGGACAGGTTCTTCTTGTTTTTCTCGAACTGCATATGGGTGTTGGCTATGCCCTTTTTGATGATATCCATCCCGACCTGTGATATCTTAATCACATTCTTTACCTTGCCTTCAAAGCCCTCCATCACTTCCTCATAGAGGATATAATGCTTTCCGTTCTTCTGATAATAATCTCCTCTTACTATCATCTCAACATCGGAGTCTTCTTCGTCCATCATCTGGATACCGCTGATTGTGATCAGCACATCTTTTGTCATCGTTCATCCTCTTTCCATTATGCGTAGCGTTCCATACCATGGGACAGCAGCATCCCTACCAGCTGGTCCTTCCCGATTCCCCTGGCCTCCCACAGCATGGGGTACATGCTGATGGCTGTAAAACCAGGCATGGTATTAATCTCATTGAATACTACTTCTCCGTTATCCTTTACAAAAAAATCCACCCGGGCCAGACCGTATCCGTCCACTGCCCTGAATATGTCCATGGCCGCCCGGCGTACCTTTTGTGTGGCCCCATCCGGAAGCACGGGGTCCGTGACCGTCCTGGACTCCTCATTAAAATACTTGGCGTCAAAATCATAAAACTCCGCGGCTGCCAGGATTTCTCCCACGCCCGAGGCTTCAATCCCGTGGCTGCCACCGCCGAATACCGCACACTCAACCTCCCGGCCCACAATGGTTTCTTCCACCAGGATCTTCCGGTCATGGCGGGCCGCTTCCATAAGCCCTGCCTCCAGTTCCTGCCTGTTCCCAGCCTTGCTGATTCCCCTGGAGGAACCTGCGTTGGACGGCTTGATGAACACGGGGTAAGGGAAATGCTTCTCAATCCTGGACGCCACCTGTTCCATATCCCCTAACTCTTCCCTGTAAACCGATTCATATTCAGCCTGGCGGATTCCCAGGTCTGACACGATAATCTTGGTATACAGTTTATCCATGGAAACAGCAGACGCCAGGACACCGCAGCCCACATAGGGAATCCTGGCCAGTTCCAGAAGTCCCTGGATTGTGCCGTCCTCGCCGTAAAGCCCGTGAAGGATGGGGAACACGATATCCACTTTCACCTCTTCTACATTGTCTCCATCCATTAGTAAAATACACTTCTTAGTTGCATCAGGCGGGAGGACTGCCCATACCTTCCCGTCCCTCCACGCACCGCTTTTCACATCTTCCAATGATTCAGTCTTTATCCAATGGCCTTCTTCTGTAATACCAACCAGTATGATATTGTAACGTGTGCTGTCTATGTGTTCTATGACATTGACCGCCGACATGCAGGACACGATGTGCTCTGATGACTGGCCGCCAAATATAACCGCCACTGTTAGTTTACTCATGTCAGTCTCCTTTATGTACGCAAAAAAATGCGTTTGCTTCATGATTATAGTATATCATATGTGGCAATAATTACAAACAGAAATTAATTTGGCATCTGCTTGCAGATTATTGAAAATCTTTGATTCCGGGAGGATGAACCATATATGAAACATAAAATCAGTCTGTGCATTTCCGCTCTTTGCTTTATCACCGCATTCCTTATCACCATGTCATCCCGCACAGCGGGCGAGGAAGCCCTGGCCTCCCGCATTGCGCCGGAGATACTGCGTTTCCATATCCTGGCTGAAAGCGACAGCGCCCATGACCAGGAACTGAAGATTGGCCTGAAAGGCCTTGTACTGGACTATGTCCACAGCCAGGTGCCGGACAGCACCGGCAAGGACGGACTGATAGAGTGGCTGGAAAATAACAGAACCAGTATTGAAACCATGTCCGAGGACTGGCTTGCTGACCAGGGCGCGCCCTATGGGGTCACCCTGGAGGTCACAAAAGACTATTTCCCCACAAAGGCCTATGGGGACATGGTGTTCCCCTGCGGCACCTATGACGCGGTGCGCATAACCATCGGACAGGGAAAAGGACACAACTGGTGGTGTGTCCTCTATCCTTCCCTCTGTTATACGGATTCCCTCCACGCCGTTGTCCCCGAGTCCTCCAAACAGACACTTTCCTGCCTTCTGGACCAGGATGACTACGGCGCCCTTCTGCCCCGGAAGGAAAAGGGCACAGAAAAGCCGGAAGTCCGTGTCCGCTTCCGGCTGCTGGATCTGCTGCGTTAAGTGCCTGGTCCGGCTGGCTTCAGCAGATTATGGTACTGGCTGCCTGCATCAGACACCTCATCCCTTCTGCCCGTCCAGCATATCCTGGAGCGCATCATCGCTCTCATCAATCCAGACATCCTCTTCCTCCGCGTTCAGGCCCAGGTACTGGGCCAGGGTGCGGGGATCGTCGCTGTTGTTCCAGCGGCTTATATAACGGTCTATCTCCTCAAAGGGAATCTCCCCTGCAAGATACCGTTCCTTAAATGTGCCTTCTGCCATCATTTCCTCCCCCGTCCTGAAACCACGGTATCCTGTTCCTTGATATTGCGTGAAACCGTGATTTCCTGGTTGTCAATATGTTCCCTGGTGGCATTCTTCGCATCCGCGATATTGCGGCTCCTGAGTGCCTTCAAGATATGTTCGTGCTCCACCAGCAGCACCTGCCTCTTATCCTCATCCTTTATATACTCCAGGCGGTAGCGGTACATCTGCTCCCTCAGGTTATTAAGCATCTGGACCAGCTTATCATTACCCGTGCCCTGATAAATCACATCATGGTACTGCTCATCCGTTTCCGCAATGGTCATGGCTTCCCCTTTGGCAATGGCATTCCTGAAATTTCCCTGCACGCGCTCCAGTTCATCCATATCCTCCTCTGACATCCTCTGGCAGGCAAGTTCAATGGCAAGCTCCTCCAGGGAACGGCGCACCTCCAGCACGTCCCTTAAACTCTTTTCCGATATCTTGGCAACCTCCGCGCCTTTCCTTGGAATCATGAGCACCAGGCCTTCCAGTTCCAGCTTGCGGATAGCTTCCCTTATGGGCGTCCTGCTGACCCCCAGCTTCTCAGCCAGCTGTATTTCCATCAGGCGTTCCCCCGGCGCCAGCTCCCCCTTAAGTATGGCCTGGCGCAACGTGTTAAATACCACATCCCGCAGCGGCAGATACTCATTCATGTTAACCTTAAAATTATTCTCCATTCCGTGAATCCCCTTTCCTGTACAGCCTGATACGTATCTTCTGTATGACTGCTCCACATGTTCCTTCTATAATAATAGTTATGAATTCCTTCCCACATTAAAAAAGTTAGTCAGGTAAACCTGTTTGGCAAGCTCTGATTCCTTTCCAAAACGCAGCGCCTCATATGCGTCCTGCGCAGCCTTGGGGTTGGTAAATAGTCCGAATACTGTTGGGCCGCTGCCGCTCATCATGGCATTGATTGCGCCGTAATCCTTCATTACCCCCTCAATCCTGTCAATGATGGGATACTTCTCCCCTGTCACCAGTTCCAGCACATTGCCGAACTTGCCAGCCACATCCATCAGGTCCCTGCGGCGTATGGCTTCCACCATGCCGTCTATGTCCGGGTGGTCTTCCGGCGCCAGATCCATGGCATCCAGGCTTTCGTAAACGGTTTTGGTGGACACGCTGATGCCTGGTTTGGCAATCAGCACCTGGCACTGGGGCATGGGAGGCAGCTCCGACAGCTTTTCCCCGATTCCTTCTGAAAGCGCTGTCCCTCTCATGAGACAGTAGGGGATATCCGCCCCCAGGGTCACGCCCCGCTTCATCAGCTCACCGGCAGACAGTCCAAGGCCGAACATCTTATTCACCCCGAACAGCACGGAAGCAGCATCCGTGCTTCCTCCCGCCATGCCGGCTGACACAGGGATGAACTTGCGCAGATGGATGGAAACGCCCTGCCTGATGTGGAATTCATCCATCAGAAGCTTTGCAGCCCTGTACGCCAGGTTCTGCTCATTGGTGGGCAGGTAGAACAGGTTTGTCCCTATCCGGATGCCTGCTTCACTGGTCCTGTACAGGTCAATACGGTCATGAAGCCCAACGGTCTGCATGATCATACGCACTTCATGGTATCCATCCTGGCGCTTTCCCAGCACATCCAGGGCCAGATTGATTTTGCCGTATGCTTTTAAGCGTAAATGTGTAATCATCCCCGTGCTCCTCTTTATGTATATTGTTTGTATCTCTGTTTTTATAATACATTATATTGTATACAATACTTTTTGCTTTTTTTCAAGTACAAAATGAAAAATACAGCAGTTTTTTTGCAAAAGCCCCTGTCATGTAAAAAGCGCTGCCCATAGCAGGTGTTACGGGCAGCGCTTTTATATTGTAAGGAAACGTGGGGGTATGGGTGTATTTATGGGGTATGGATATGTTTATGAATCATATATGTTTTAACAGATTATCTGCCTTTTAAACTCTCGATGGCCTGCTTCATGGCCTCGTCCTCTTCTCCCAGCATCGGCGTCCCGTCCGTATGTTCCTCGTTCTCCTCCGGTATGTAGCGTTTAAAGACGGAGTTGAAAATATAGGAATTAACAAATGCCAGAAGGGGCATTCCAAAAAGCATGAGGAGCACGGACATCTGGGGCAGGTAAAACAGGCCGAAGTATGAGGCGGCCACGATTGCAGCGTCAGCCGCAAGGATGCCCAGGGTCTGCAGGAGATGCCTGGCAGACATGAAGAAGGCATTGAGCAGTGTCCTTTTCACCGGATTATAGAATCTGGCCTGCAATGGAAATGCATAAGACGCGATGAACAGATAGATTAAGAACATGCCCCCGGAAACCGCTGTAAGCACAACGCTTAACACGCTCCCAAGCCCCATCTGTCCCGTGGCAAAGAACCAGAAATCAATGCCCAGCACAATGCCTGATACCAGAAGGATCATCCAGATTGCAGTGGCCTGTCTGAAATTCCCCTTGAAGGAATGGAAAAAGGAACGGATGGTGGAATCCCCCTCATCCCGTACCAATTTAAGCGTCACATAATACACGGCCGTGGTGGATGCGCCTATGGTGAATACCGGGATGGAACAGACAATCCAGAGGATGTTAAGAAGGATCAGGTCCCCCAGCTTCCCAATGAACCGCCATACCGGATTATCGTAATTAAAAAAGCCCTGCAACATAGTATGTCCTCTTCTTTCTGTAGATAAAATCCTAATGAACCTGGTGTTATTCTATCATATTAGCTGGAAAATGCAAAGAGCTGGATTCATTTCATAAAATTTTCATACACTGTCCCATATTCTATGATATACTACAGGAAATGACATTTTTATTGCGGAAGGAACCATCCCCATGTCCATACGGAAAGAAGCAGAAACTGAAAAACAGAAGTTAAGGAACATGCCCCCCAAAGACAGGGCATGGTATATCTGGGAATACTATAAATTCCATATCCTGGCCCTCATCCTGGCGGTTGCGGCACTGTGGACCCTTGGCGGCATACTGTACCGACAGACCTTCACCACACGGCTGTCCATTGCCATTGTCAATGACCGGGCAGGAAACGCCAGTTCCACGGCCAACCTGGAAGCCGGCCTGAGGGAAGCCCTTGGGTTTGGCAAAAAGGACCTGATTGAGATAAATGAGGGCCTGACAGCCCGTTTTGGCGAAGAGGGCATGTCACAGTTTGAATACGCCAGCCTTGCCAAGATATCCGCCCTGGTTGCCAGCAGATCCCTGGATGTATTCATTGGGGACCAGGAGGCGGTGGGCCACTACGAAACCGTCAATGCATTCCAGGACCTGGAAGAATACCTTCCCCCTGAACTCTACAACCGGGTAAAGGATTCCGTCTACAGCGCAGAGGATGAACAGGGTGTCCTTAAGCCCGTGGCCCTTTCCCTTGAGGGAACCTCCTTTGCCAGCCAGACCGGGATTGTCATGAACCCGCCTTATCTGTCCGTGATGTCCACCTCTCAGCATAAAGAAGAGGTGCTTCAGATGATTGAATACCTGTTCCGCTGATACATTCCATCCCCAGGCCTTCCGCCACAGCGCGGCTGGCCTGGTTTTTTGTCTGGATCATGGCGCAGAGCCGGACCTCAAGTACCTCATGGGCATAGTCCCTGATGGCTGCGACGGCCTCCCCGGCATAGCCCATACGGCGGAAGGGCCGGAAAATATGATACCCCAGTTCCAGCCAGGGCAGGCATTGCTTCTGCCCCGCCCTGTCCGGTCCGGAATCCTCACTCCCGGAAAATGCAGTCCCGGGAAGCCCAGTCCCAGGAAGCCCAGTCCCAGGAAGCCCAATCCCGGGAAGCCCAGTCCCAGGAAGCCCAGCCCCGGGAAGCCCAGTCTCAAACCGCCTGAGCATTTCTTCCAGGTCTTTGGGCAGCCGCGGGTTGGATACGCCTGCCATACCCACCAGCGCACCGCTTTCCTTCTCCTCCAATGCCCATGTGCCATACTCGTAGAAACCATACTGCTTTTCAATGTAATGGGCCATCAGCTCCGGGGACCGGAACACATTTTCCTCCATTCCGTACTCCTCCCTTGGGATGCGGACCGCATCGTCTTTCACGAACTCCCTGATAATCAGCCGTTTTGTTGTCCCGATTATCCATGGAAGCCCTATGTGGCGGCGCAGCACCAGCTCTGCCAGTTCCCTGGTGGCGGATGTGAAATCAGGAATGATGTAGTGGGCGCACGTAATATTCCATTTATTTCCATCATTCTCAACGCCAATAATGGCCCTTCCGGCTGCTTTCGCTGCCAGAAGGGCCTCAGGCTCATCTGATATGACCACTGGATGGGACCTGCCCTCCAGTGATATATTGTATTCCATTACCATATGTGGCCTGCTTTCTGCCTCTGCACTAGAATCAGCATGTCTCCGGTTCCGGATATGTCTCCCCAAAGGTTTCCACTGTCATGGACTTAATCTTCTGCTCCTTTAAAGGACGGTCCTGGTAATCCGTCTGCACTGCCGCAATCCTGTCCACAATATCCATGCCCTCGGTAACCTTGCCGAATGCGGCATAGGAACCGTCCAGATGGGGTGAGTCCTTGTGCATGATGAAGAACTGGGAACCCGCTGAGTCGGGGGCCATTGCCCTTGCCATGGACAGGACGCCCGGGGTGTGCTTCAAATCATTCTTAAAACGGTTCTGGGAAAATTCACCCTTGATGCAGTAGCCTGGGCCGCCCATGCCGTTGCCGTTGGGGCATCCGCCCTGAATCATGAATCCACTGATTACCCGGTGGAAGATCTTACCGTCATAAAAGCCCTTGTTAATCAGGCTGATGAAGTTATTCACTGTGTTCGGTGCAACCTCGGGATATAATTCTGCCTTCATCACATCCCCATTGTCCATGGTAATGGTAACTACTGGATTGGTCATAATGTCATTCTCCTTTTTGTCGCCGGCCGGATATTCCCGGCCCTATTCTTTTCTAACTATAACAAATTCTGCCCGGTTTGTCCAGCAGACTGCTTTTTCCTGTCTTCCTTCTGCATTTTCCCGAAAATATGGGCCAGCATGATAACGGCCGCAGCTGCCAGCACGAACTCTGCCGTGAACTGGGCATAGGCAAGGCCGTACAGTGGGAACAGCCAGTTTAACAGATAAAGGGCGGGAATCTCCAGCACGATCTTGCGCAGGATGGCAAAGCTCAGGGCCGCGCCGCCCATACCGATGGCCTGGAACACGCCCACTGCCAGGAAGTCCATACACATGAAGGGAAGTCCCAGGCAGAAGCCCCGCAGGAACCTTGTGCCGTAGGCCACGATGGCGTCATTGTTCATGAATGCCCTTGTCATCACGCCCGCTCCAAAGTAATAGCCCAGGGACACCACCACCAGGAAAGGGAGCAGGGTCTTGATGGTAAAGGATACGGTCTCCCTCATGCGCTTATGGTTCCCGCTGGCATAATTGTAACTGATAAGCGGCATGATTCCCTGGGAGAATCCAATGGCAATCTGAAGGGGAACCATGTTGATCTTCTGGGTGATTCCCATGGCAGCCACTGCCTGGGCGCCATAGGCAGATGTAAAATTGTTCAGGATTGTCATACCGGTAACGTTCAGCAGGTTCTGAATGGCAGCCGGGACGCCCACGCCGCACACGCCCAGCACAATTGCCTTCTGCATGGAAAACTTCCTGGGCAGTATGCAGACAAAGGTGGTCTTCCTCCTGACATACAGCAGTACAAAAAAGTAAATGCAGGCAACACAGTTGGAAAGGAACGTCGCCAGTCCTGCTCCTGCCGCCCCCATATTAAGTCCCCACGGAAGGATGAAGATGGGATCCAGGATGATATTTAACAGACAGCCGCTCATGGTTCCCACGCTGGCGTGGAGGGAGGCGCCCTCAGAACGGACCATATAAGCCATTACCACGTTCAGGATGGCAGGGGCCGCTCCAAAGAGCACGGTCCACTTAAGATATCCCGCCGTGGCCGCCACCGTGTTGGAGTCCGCACCTAAAAGCCCCAGAAGGGGCCCCTGGAACATGGTGCACAGAAGGGAAAATATGATCCCGCAGAACAGGGAGCAGTAAAAACCGAATGCGGAACTGTGGCGGACCGCCTCATAGTCCTTCCTGCCCAGCGCCCTGCTCATCATGCTGGAGCTTCCCACGCCGAACAGGTTATTGACCGCATTGAATGCCAGCAGTACCGGCGCGGCCAGGGTTACAGCCGCGTTCTGGACCGGGTCGTTCATCATACCCACAAAATAAGTATCAGCCAGGTTATAGATTACCATGACCAGCGAACTTAAGATGGTCGGCACTGCCAGCTGCATGACCGCCCTGGGCACCGGTGTCTGCTCAAATAAAACCGTCTTCTGGTTATCCATCATTTGTATACAACCTCCTTGCCTGGCGCAGCAGGCCGCTGCGCGCACTTCCTTTTATTCTATCACGGCAGGGGTTGCAAAACAAGACGTTCATTTTATACCCCAGGGAACCGGATATCCAAAAAGCGGTTCTGAGGGCATGTTTGATAATTCGTTCCCGCCATCCCCACACCTTTAGGCTCCAGGTCCTCCCATCTGCCGTATCTCACTGAGGATATCCTCATAAGGCTGGCCGTACATGTCGTAAACAGGCCGGACCATTTCCCGGAAACCTGTTTTATCCTCAGGGTACAGGATGCGCACCCCAGCCTTTTCCAGCACCTTCCATTGTTCGCGCTCATATTCCGTCCAGAGCTCCCTCTGCCTTAAGGAGGATTCATACGCCGCCTGCCGGATGGTGTCCTGGTCCTTTTGGCTTAGCTGTTCCAGTACATGACGGTTCATGATTACCATTTCCGGTATCCTCACATGTTCATCCATAATCATATAGGGGGCTTCGTGGTAATGTCCGGCGCTGGCATAGCTGGGAAAGTTGTTCTCAGCCCCGTCAATCCCGCCGTTCTTCAGGGCCTCCCTCACATCCTCATAGGGCATGTCCACGGGAATGGCACCCATTGTTCCGATGACATCCATCATGAAGCTGCTCTCCTGGACCCGGATCCTCATGTCCTTTAGGTCGGCAGGGGACCTGATTTCCCTGGAGGAGGTATAAAAATTCCTGGCTCCCGCCCCATACCAGCACAGCCCCTCAATCCCCTTTTCCTCCATGCTTTCCAGATACTTATCTCCCAGCCCGCTGTTAAGCACGCGCCACATATGTGCTTCATCCTTGTATAGATAAGGCATCTGAAGGGCAAGCAGCTCCTGGTTGTAACTGGTCAGAAGGGCAATGGATACCCTGGCCATGTCAATGGAGCCATATTCCACTTCCTTGACGGTTTCGGCTTCATTTCCAAGGACAGATGAGTGGTACACCTGAATCTGTATCCGGTTGTCCGTGCGTTCCCTTACCAGCTGGGCAAAATAGTCGCAGGCCTCGGACGCGGGATGGTCCGGCTTCTGGTTGTTGGCCAGGCGCAGCAATATCCGCCCGTCCTTTTCCATGGGCGTGTTCCAGCTTACTGTCTTCACTTCCCCGCTGTCCTTAGGTCCGCGGCCCGCATCATCCCGGCAGGCCGTTAGCAGGACCATGCATCCGGCCGCAGCAAGGCAGATGCCTATCCATTTCTTCTTCATCGTATCTGCTCCCCCTGTACGCCGTCCGGCTGGAAAAAGCACTTGTTCCTGTATTCTATGGGCGTCATTCCAGTCTTCTTTTTAAATATCCTGGTAAAATAATTGGAGTCCTCATACCCCACCATAATTCCGGCCTCGCGTATGGTCAGGGCCGGATTTTTCAGATATTCCATGGCATGGCCTACCCTGATGTTAATCAGATACTCCTTGCTGGAAATGCTGTAAGCCTGCTTGAACATTTTATTGAAATAATTGGCCGAGACCTGGAACATACGGGCCATGGTATCCACCCCGATATCATCCATATAGTGAAGGTCCATGTACTGCTTTCCTTCCTGGCTGATTTTTACGGCCCTTGCGCCGAAGGATTTTATGGCTTCGTCCAATGTGTGTGACCCGCTGTCTGATATATGTATCCCTGCGCCTTCCGCATGTACCCCTGAGCATTCCGCACGTACCCCTGCGCCTTCCGCACGTACCCCTGCGCCTTCCGCACGTACCCCTGCGCCTTCTGCACGTATTCCTGCGCCTTCCGCACGTACCCCTGCGCCTTTAGCACATTCCCTGTTTCCATACGCCGGGTTCCTGTCCTCTGCCGTCCGTCCCATTCCTCCCGCTGTCCCGTCCACACGCTCCCTCACACGCTCCAGGACCTTTTTCAGTTCGCAGGGGTCCACCGGCTTCACCAGGAATTCCGTGGCTCCCAGGGAGATGGCCTGCTTGGCATACTGGAATGTGGCAAATGCAGTCAGGAAAATGATGACGCATCCTTCCTTCCACTGCCTGAGGCGCCGGGCGGCCTCCATACCGTCCAGTTCAGGCATTTCTATATCCATGAGCACCACATCCGCGTCCAGTTCCATCGCCTTTTCCACTGCTTCCCGGCCATCGGACGCCTCTTTTACCTGCCCGGCCCAGGGACAGTAATTCCGTATCATCCTCTGGATGGTTGCCCTTGATATCATCTCATCGTCAGCTATCAGAATCCTCATGTGTCCTGCACTCCTTTGCATTTATCCGGATTTCCACACAGGTTCCCCGCCCTTTCCGGCCGGATATCCGGATACGGCATCCGGGGAACATAAGTCTCAGGCGGCGGAACACATTGCCTGTCCCGATTCCGGACGCACGGTTGTCCTGCCTTTCCTTTCCGGCGAGAAGCATTTCCCTCTGGGCTTTTTCCATGCCTGCCCCATTGTCCAGGACCTGTATCACCAGTTCTTCCCCCCGCTCCATGATACGGATGGCCACCACACCGCCTTTGGGCCTTACAAGGATACCGTGCCGGATACTGTTTTCCACCAGGGGCTGCAGCGTAAAGGATGGGATTTCATAGGATTCCAGGTCCACATCCGCTTTCAGGACATAGGAAAGACGCTCCCCAAAGCGTTTCTTCTCAATGTAAATGTAATCCTTTATCACGGTAAGCTCCTGGAACAGCGGTACCCGGTCCGAATGGTTCTCCAGACTGTACCGGAACAGTCTGGACAGGCTGCGTATCAGTTCCCCCGTGGTACCGGCCCCTTCCATGTCCGCCATACCGTTAATCACATTTAATGTGTTGAACAGGAAATGCGGGTTAATCTGGGACTGAAGGGCGGAAAACCTGGCTTTCTCCAGCTCCATTTCCTGTTCATAGAGCTGTTCCGTCAATTCCTGCTTCTCATGGAGGGTGGTGATGACCGACTTCATGCTGTCCTTCATCTGGTTCACGGCCAGGTTCAGCTGGCCGATCTCATCCCGCCTCCTGACCGGCAGTTCCTTAATGTCAAAGTTTTCCATCCCCACCTGACGTACAAAGGCCGCCAATGCCAGGATGGGGTCCAGAAGCCATTTTGTGATGCAGCGCCCAAAGATGATGCATACCACCATCACTGCCGTCATGAGCAGGAAGGCATTCTGCTGCCCCATCACCACGTTACGGCGGATATCCTCATGGATCCTGTTGCCGAACGTAAGGTTGTCCTGAAGCAGTTCTTCTGTGTAACGCTTCATCAGCTCCGATATCTCCCACAGCTGAAGTTCCCGTTTCATCTCATCCTTCGGTTCCAGGGGCGCCCTGGCCAGGCTGTCATAATGATGGTACAGGTTCCGGATGGACTGTACCCGCAGGAAGCCTTCCTCCGACATATCGTCTGCATCCCGGACCATCTGCGCCAGCAGTTCCTTAAGCCTGGTGCCTGAGGAGACAAACATGCTCCAGCTGTTTTCTTCCCTGTCCCGGAGGTATCGCTGCCACAGCTCCATATTACTGTCATAGACCGAAATGAACTCATTGATGGTATAATAGCGCTCCACCAGCCGGTCCAGCTGCTTCTCAAACCTCTGGCTGCTGTTTATGGAATACAGGTTGGATAACAGGAAAACAGCCACAATGAACCCCAGGAATACCAGGACCCTTGTCTTGATTGATTTTGCTTTTTCCTTTTTATCACCCATTTCCAGTCCTTTCCCCCATACAGGCCTTATCTGCGGTTAAAATCAGAGATTGCCATCACACAGTCAATCAGTTCCTGCTGTGTGGCCGTATCTCTTGGCCGGTAGTATTTCCCTTCCTTTGCGCCCACAAATCCCAGATAGGAACTGACCCCCACGCCGGAGCGCAGGCCAGGCCGGATATCCCCTGCATCCTCATAATCAGGATACACAATCATCAGTTCTTCATAGGGTATCCCGCAGGCCAGAAGGGCAATCCGCCCCATCTCATCCCTGGCCACCGGATCATCCGTGTCCATCCGTATGCCCTGTTCCTCCAGAACGGATTGTATCTTACCGGCCTCCGGTCCCCAGAAAGCGGACAGAATCCCGGCACATTCCTTCATGGTGACTGGTTTATCCGGCTTCAGCCAGCGGGCGTCCACATATCCCCTGGACAGGGCGCCTCTTACCGCCCCATCCTTAAACCTCTCCTGTTCTTCCCCTGTCAGCACCCGGTATGCCATGCTCTGCCCTTGATTCCCGTAAGGATCCCTGGCTGTCAGCACCAGGTATTTTCCCTGCATGTCATCCGTGATATCCAGACTCCTGCCACGTCCTGCGCAGGAGGCGGCCCGTATACCCGCCTGGCCTGTGTCCGCGCTGTCTGCACCATGGCCATCCGTCTGCGCCCCACACGGCTGGTCTGTAAGATACCATTCATAGGACAGACCGCCCATGCCGGCTCCCAGCAGTTCCCCAGCTGCGCGGACCGTCCCTCCCGCCACGAAGGTTCCCTCCGCCCTGACATCCACCGGGCGCGGGTATGTATGCCCATTGATACGTACCTGTTCCAAAAGGGGATCCTTCCAGTTCCTGGCCCTGACCTCGTGGTCCACGTCCCGGATATCCACATCCACCAGCTCCAGCCCGGTAATTGGGACCTGGTCAAATGCCTCCATGAAAATCCCGTATGTACCGCCATTGGCCGTGAAATCCTCAATCCGTATATCCCTGTATTCCGGCAGATAACTGCCCATCCACCCCTCGTCGTACAGCATGGTGGCGTGAATGGATACATACCGGATATTGGATGCCCTGGAACCGCGGATGTAGATGCGTTCCACCACGCCGCCCCTGGCAGCGTTGGATTTGAAACGGATTGCATAGTCCAGGGACTGGGTGCCGAACCGGTTGTCATCCGCATAGATATCCCTGATATCCCCGCTCATCTCACTGCCGAACGCTATACCGCTGGTCCCCCCGGCAAATTCATTTCCCCGGATTACCATGTTCCGGGCAGACCAGCCAGTCTCCTTAAGCTCCCATCCGTCCCGGTTACGGCCGGATTTAACAGCCACCCCGTCGCCTCCCACCTGGAACCGGCAGTCCTCAATCAATACATAATTGCAGTTTTCCGGGTTGCAGCCGTCATTATTGTTGAAGTTCCCATCCACCTCAATCCCCCGCACCGTCACATTGGTGCACAGCACAGGATTCACGCCCCACATGGGCGGGTCTTTAATGGAAATGCCTTCTACCAGCACGTTTTCACATCCAATGACCTGTATGAAATTAGGGCGCAGGAAATGGCCCTCGCCAAAGACCCGCTTCCTGACATCCACGCCATCGTCCACCATGCGGCGCAGGATTCCCACGTCAGAGGACGAGGGCCTGGTGTAATCCTGTCCGATATACGTATCCCCATACCAGCTCCACCATGTATCCTGGTCCGCCTGTCCGTCCAGCCTGCCTTTGCCGGTCACGGCTATATTATCCTGCCCATAGGCGTATATCAGGGGACTCCAGTTGTAACAGGGCGCTCCCTCGTAATACGCCAGCACCAAAGGATAATTCTCCGGGATGATGTCCCTGGTAAAGCACAGGACCGTGTCCTCTGATTCCAGGTGCAGGTTGACATTTTCCTTCAGCACAATGGCTCCTGTATCAAATCTGCCCCTGGGAACCATCACCATACCGCCGCCCTGGGCGCTTACATGGTCAATTGCCGCCTGGATTGCCTTTGTATCCAGGATACCGTCATCCGGAACCGCGCCGTAATCCGTCACGTCCACCCGCAGATTGGGGAATACCGGGTCGTGGATCTGCTCCAATATGGATTCCGCCGTGCTCCAGCCGGGGGAGGTCCGTTGGGCATTAGAAGCCGGGCTGCCGGAGGACATAATACTTCCGTCCACATCCCCCACCGTATTCTTCCCGATATGTATCCCTGCGTTCCCTATTCTCTGGATCACGACACTGTCCGTTTCCGTGTTCCCGGACACAGCTACTCCCTTGTTCCCGGCAGCATCCACTCCCTGGCTCCCGGCCGCATCCATTCCCTGGCCCCCGGCAGCACCCATTCCCTGCCCCCCGGCCGCATCCACTCCCTGCCCCCCGGCCGCATCCACTCCCTGCCCCACAGCCACGCCTTGTCCACCGCCCGCGCTTCCATCCATATCACCAGCCGCACAGGCAGTAAGCAGGATTGCGATGGCCGCGGCGGCCAGAAGTCCTGTCCTGTTCCTCATCATAAACACGTTTCCTTTTCCTCATGTTAATTGATTTCTATTGTATTCATTCTCCGGACTCCCGTCAATACAGGAAAAGCCGCCGGAATATCCGGATACGGATTTCCAGCGGTCTTTTCAACAGGATATGCTATCTTCTGGCGTATACCGCCACTTTATCCAGTACATCAATGACAATGGCAAAGTCAGCATTCTTTTTAGGTTCAAATTCATTGCCCTCAGCGGCCTTCATGAATCCAAAGTCATCGCAGGTCGCCACATTGGTATGGTAATACACGTCAATGTCATCCGTGTCATCATAAGTAGGGGTTGCCCAGAAGGTTGTCTCATCATAGGGCGCGCCGCAGCTCTTAATGGCGATATCGGCCAGTTCCTGCCTGGTAACCGGGTCTTCCGGTGCAAATGCCCCGTCCTTCAGATCCATCATGCCTTTTTCAATGACAGCGGCAGCTATGGCGTACTGCCCGTCCTTGGCAGTCAGGTCTTTCAACTCCACGTCGCCCTTTGGCTGCGTCAGGTTCCACATACCGGCTAACATCTTTGCAACATCATACCGGGTCACTTCCTGACCCAGGTCCACGGTTGCCGCCGGGTCTAAAAGACCCTTGGCCGCCAGTCTCATGACGCTGCCGCTGAGCGCATTTCCTTCCTCCACACCGCACACGGGACCTGTGGGAAGGATGGTGTAGGCAATGCTGGTATTCTGGTTTCCATTCTCATCCGAGGCAGTTACCTTTAAATACCTGCCTTCCAGGCCTTCCGGCAGGGTCCACTCCTGGCCCTGGCCCGCTGTTTCGTATGTTCCGTCCTTTTTATCCGATACCTGCCAGGTATAATTAAGACTTGCGGGGTCTCCTCCCAGAAGGATTGAATCCGCCTTTACCACACGCCCGGCTGAGGGGATGCCGTCCATCCTTGTGTCTGAGGGAGCCGGATATTTCATGCCGTTAATGACCACATTTTCAAGGACAGGGTTTTCCCAGTTTACTGCGCGCAGGGGATTCTCCACTTCGTTTAATTCCACATTGCGCATGACCAGACCCGTTACAGGGACATCCTCAAAGGCTTCCACGAAAATACCGAAGTCCCCGCCCGTGCTCTTCAGGTTTTCAATGGTTATGTTCCTGAACTGAGGCATATAATCCCCATGCCTGCCTTCCTCATACAGCATGGTTGCATGGACCACTGCATCGGAAACAGACTGGATGGTGGTATTCCTCAGGTAGATATTCTCAATGATGCCCCCGCGCACGGCATTGGTCTTGAACCTGAGCGCGTATTTCAGGTTAGGGCTGTTGAACTGGTTGTTGTCCGCGAATACATTGTTGACGCCTCCGCTGACCTCGCTGCCGATGGTAATGCCGCCATGGCCGTCCGCAAATATATTGTTGCGGATAATGATGTTCTGGGAAGGCGTGTTGGTGGCCCGTCCGTCTGCATTGCGGCCTGATTTGATGGCAATGCAGTCATCCCCTGTATCAAAGTAGTTGTCCTCAATCAGCACATAGTTGCTGCTCTCCGGGTCAATGCCGTCATTGTTGGCTGCCTTGGTGCTGATATGGATTCCCCTTACGGTCACATTGGTACAAAGCACGGGGTTGACCTCCCACATGGGGGAGCGCAGGAGGGTGACGCCTTCCACCAGTACATTCTCGCATCCGATGACCTGGATGAAGTTGGGCCTTAAGAAATGCCCCTCGCCGAATATGCGCTCTTCTACCGGCACACGGTCATTGTTCATATTAATCAGGGCCGTACGGTCATCATCCTGGTAATCCGTCATATAATCCCTGGACATCCAGCACCACGGAGTGCCGTCGCCAGCCTGTCCGTCCAGGGTTCCCTGTCCAGTCAGGGCAATATTGACCGCGTCCTTGGCATAGATGAACGCGCTGTAGTTATACATGGGCTGCCCTTCCCAGTGGGAATAGACCAGGGGATAATTGTCATGATTGATATCCTGTGTGAACTGAAGCTTGGTCTCCTTGTCCTCCAGGCACAGGTTCACATTGTCCTTCAGCGTGATGGCGCCGGTGTCATAGGTGCCCTTTGGTATGACCACCTTGCCGCCGCCCTTTTCAGATACCTCGTCAATGGCTTTCTGGATGGCTTGTGTGTCCAGCTTATCATCATCCGCAACAGCGCCGTAATCCAGTACATTTACGGTTAAATCCGGGAACCTTGGGTCGCTGATATGGGTCAGTATCTCTTCTGCCATATCCCAGGTCATGCCGCCTTCCCCGCCTTCATCCCCGGTTTCCTCAGCCTGTGCTTCTGTTTCATTCTCTGTTTCTTTCGTTGTCCCAGCAGCCGTTGTAGATGGCGCTGCCTGCTGTGTATCTGCTGTTTCCTGGCTGCCGCCGCATGCCGTAAGCCCTATGGCTAATGCTGCCGCCAGGGAAATTCCCCATATTTTCTTTTTCATGACACTTGCTCCTTTAGTATGTTCGGTTCATCCATTTATAAGGCGCGCGTTCCTTATCTGACCTAATTATACTAATCCGGTCCGTGTCCGGGCAACAGGACTTTTCCGCTATTCACAGCATTTTTCGGAACCAGCGCTTAAGCTTCATCATAAAGCGTTTTCATCCTGGCCCCGCACCAGGCGGCATTTTCCGGGACCGTGTTCTCCAGGGTGGCGTAAATGAAGGGCTTCTCCTGTTTTATGAACCTCATGATGGATGTATAGTCCATCTCACCTGTTCCCGCGCCCACTGCCTTCAGCCCATGGCCTTCGGGCACGCGGATATAATCCTTAAAATGCACCATGGCAATATCCCTGCCCAGAAGCTCCATTGCCTCTGCAAACACCTCTTCCCTGCGGTCCACATTGTCCAGGTCCAGCATGTTCACCGGGTCGAACAGGATCTGAAGGTTGGGGGAACCAATCTCATCCAGCACGGTACGCGCACGCCTGGGATTCCACACGATGTGCCGGGCCACCGGCTCCAGCGCAAGGATTACCCCGAACTGTTCCGCACACCGCACCACCGGCTTAATATTCTTTATGAAGGTGGACAGGGCCGCGTCCGTCCTGCATTCCGGACAGTATTTATACTCAGGGTTGGGGGCACCTGTTTCTGTCCCCACCATGCCGCAGCCCAAAAGGGATGCGAAGCGGATATGGGCGTAGTATTTTTCCAGGGACGCGCGGATTACCTCCTGGTCCGGATGGGCCAGATTCAGGTAATTGCCAAGGACAGCCACATCCATCCGGTTCTGTTCGAACAGATGCTTCAGATAATGGGCATAGCCGGGTGTCAGGGCAGAAGGGCCGCAGGGGTATTCCTTCATTGCCTTGCTAAGGGCCAGGTGGACACAGGTATAGCCTTTTTCCCTCACAATGGGGAGAAGTCCTTCCATGGGCAGATTTTCCGCGTCATGAAGGCGCAGTCCTAATTGGAGCATGGATGATTCCCCCTTCTTCTGAGCTGTTCGCTTACCGCCATCATACAGGCAGCCGCGCCATGCTGGTTGTCGGTCATCTGTGCCTCACTTATATAGTACTCCGGGGTTCCGTTGCGGTCCTTGCGGTTATGGGGGTCCGGCCCTGCGCCCAGGCCCGCGCTTGCGCAGATTCCGTGGAGATGCCAGCCATCCTCCTCTTTTTTTAGCCAGGTACGGCGGATGCCTTCAAGGACCTCATTTCCTTTATCCCAATAGGAGCCGTCAATCATCCCAAGGCGGGCGCCCTTCATCAGGGCATAGGCTGCCATGGCGCTTCCCGATGTCTCTGGATAATTGCCTGGAAGTTCCCCATGGTCCACAGCCTGGAGGAACATATGGGACTCCTTGTCCTGATACTGCAAAAGGCCATCCAGACCATTTTTAAGAAGTAAAGCCAGTTCCCCTGCCCGCGGTGTATGATTCTTTGCCAGCTCATATACATCCGCCAGCGCCATAAGGAACCATCCCTCCGCCCGGAGCCATACCCCGGGGCTGCGTCCGGTCACCGGGTCCGCCCAGTCCGCCTTACGGCTTACGTCACAGCCGTGCAGGTACAGCCTTGTCTTTTCGTCCCACAGCAGGCGGTGGGTGCTTTGAAACTGGTCCATGATGTCATCCCACCGTTCCTCACCGTTTTCTTCCAGGCATTTTGCGTAAAACGGCATGGCCATGTAAAGGCCGTCCAGCCACACCTGGTTGGGGTAAATGTCCTTATGCCAGAAGTTGCCGGTGGCTGTCCGGGGATAATGTTCCAGAAAAGCATATGCCCTCCCGACCCCGCGTCCATACCTCTCATCCCCGGTCAGGTCCCGGAGGATCCGCAGGGACTTGCCAAAGCTGACCTTATCAATATTATTTTCATCCTCTTCCCAGTTAGCAACCCTGCCGTCCTCATCCACCAGCCACTTACCGGCATCCAGGATGTAACGGTTCCAGCGCGGATTGCCCGTGGCATCCGCCAGGAAGGCTGCTCCTGTTACACAGAGGTCATTCTTATAATTCCAGGGCCGTTCACTGAGGAAACGCGGAAATGCCGTCTCCATGTACTGTGAAAAATACTCTAACCACATATTGCTTCATTCTCCTTCACACTCTATAAAATTCACTGAACCGTCAAACCTCCGCTCAGATACCTGCAAAATCGGCAACCCGGTTTAAAATCCCGGCAGCCTCTCCAATGGTAACAGGACGCCGGGGATCAAAACATCCGTCCGGGTCCAGGCTCATGAAGCCAAAATACAAAGCGCGGGCCACATTGGTGCCGTAGTTATTGTTTACCAATGCCGCATCGGCACAGACCGGCATGGTGCTGGAGGCATTGCGGTAATTCACGCCGCAGGCCTGCATGGCTACCGTGGCCATCTCCTGGCGGGTGACATGGGCGCCCGGCTGAAGCCGGGACGCATGGCTATCCGGTTGAGGCTGGGATGCACAGCCATCCGGCTGACCCTGAGACATATCCCCATCCTCCCAAGACCGCTTCTCCGGCGCAAGGAACCCATTTCCCACCGCAATCCGCAGCGCCTCGCTGCACGCTTCCCCGTCCTCTCCTTCCCAGCGCAGCGCCGGGTCTGCCAATGGCAGCAGTATCCCTGCAAGCTGTTCCCGGGTCATGATCCCGTCTTCCGGTATGGCCTCCGGACGCTCCCACATTCCCCGGCAGTACAGCCGCTGCCACCCGTAATCCCGGCCACTGCCGGACATGCCCTTTGGAAGGACCCGGTATACATGGCTGGTTTCGGCATTTCCCTTATGGTCCATGACCGTAACACGTATGAAAGCCGCTGTCTCAGGAACCGGGAACTGTTCCCCTTCCCCAGCCTTATTCCAGGCAATGCCGTCAGTGGACGTCTGCCACCCGTACATAAAGTCCATATCCCCTCCGCAGGTCCTTGCCTCGGCCCTTACGGTCTCCCCATTTACGGGAATGCCAAGGATGCGGACACCGCCGGGACGCGGGAAGCTTTTTCCGTTGATTACCACATCGTCAACCACCGGCTCCTTCCAGTTCATGCTGCGCATGGGCCGGGCCACCCCGTCTATGCGGATGTTCCTTAAGGTCAGGCCGGTAACCGGGACTTCGTCAAATGCCTCCAGGAAAATCCCGTAATCCCCTCCGTGGGCAACGATGTTTTCAATGGTTATATTGTGGAATTCCGGCAGGTCGCTGCCGTTTCTCCCATCTTCATAAAGCATGGTGCCGTGGACCGCCGCCCCGTGGACATGGTCCATCACACTGTCCGCCAGTATGACGTCCTCCACCCTGCCTCCGCGGCGGGCATTGGTCTTTAAGCGGAGCGCATAGGTCAGGTTAGGGCTGCTGAAGCGGTTATTGACAGCCAGCACGCGGCGAATCCCGCCGCTCATCTCACTGCCCAGGGCAATCCCGCCATGTCCGTCTGCAAACTCGTTATTTTCTATCAGTACATTCTCACAGGGTATACCGGCCATGCGGCCGTCCCTGTCCCTGCCGGATTTCAGGCTGATGCAGTCGTCCCCGGTATCGAACCGGCAATTGCGGATATGTACGCCATTGCAGCTCTCCGGGTCGCACCCGTCATTGTTGGCCCCATGGCTGTACAATGTGACGCCGTCCACCGTCAGGCTGCGGCACATCACCGGGTTCAGCTGCCACATGGGGCTGTTTTTCAGGGTAAATCCCTGAAGGAGCACCCGGCTGCAGCGGATGGTCTGTATGAAATTGGGCCTCAGGTAATGGCCGGGGCCAAAGACCCTATGTTCAACAGGCACCCCGTCCACATTCATCCGGCGCAGGGCCTTGCGGTCCTCCAGCTGAAGGTCAGGCTTATCATCGGACCATGCATCCTCCACCTGATGGTGCCAGTTCCACCAGTGCCCAAAATCCGCGCCCCCATCCAGGGTCCCTTCCCCGGTAACAGCAATATCATGGGCATCGCAGGCATAAATCAATGGGCTGAAGTTATAACAGGGCGTTGCCTCCCAGTGGGAGAAAACCACCGGGTAGTGGAGTTCCGGCTCCTCATTGACAAAGGCCAGCACGGATTCCCTGTCCTGAAGGTGAAGCTCCACCCTGCTTTTCAGCTCCAACGCCCCGGTGCGGATTGTGCCGCCGGGAAGCAGGAGCCTGCCTCCGCCTTCCCTGCTGATTGTATCTATGGCCTGCTGCAGGGCCTGTGTCTGGACCGCCCCGCTGTCTGGGACCACGCCGAACAAACAGGCCGGGAACTCCCGGTCAGGAATATCCGGTCTTTCTATCTGTTTCAGGATTGTCTCCCTCAACTGTAATTTATCCATGGAAAACCTCCTGATTGGTTTTAATCTGTTCATGGCTGTCTGTTAACTGTCTAAGGTGGACAACCAGGTCCTCCCCATGCCATTGGTGGGGTCCTTCGCATATTTCATGGATTACCAGGCCGGGCGCGTCCATCAGCCTGTATGCATTCCGTATAATGTCCACCTGCTCCGTGACATTGGCAATCCCACGCGGCCCGTTCAGCCTGTCACCCCGGCAGGACTGGATAAGAAGGGGCCTTGGGGCAATCAGGCTGGCAATGTCCCCCATATCCAGGTGTTCCCAAAGATGGGGCACATAGTTGCAGGAACAGTTCCGGTTCAGGGCCAGCAGCGCATCCCGGTATCCGTACATGTAGCCGCTGATCACAGCCAGGCTGACCCGCTCATCCATGGCTGACAGCCAGAGGGTCTGCATCCCTCCGCCTGAAAATCCCAGGCAGCTGACAGCCTCCGTATCCCATTCCCCGCGTTCCATAAGGTAATCCACAACGCGCATCAAATCCCAGGCCAGCATTCCGGCCACAGGGATTCCCAACGGCTCCCCCATATGGGCCAGGCGGTAACAGTCGCCCTTCATGGCGGCTGCCGCATCCCTGGTGTCCTCCAGGTCCTCGCGCCGTTCCCCGAAGCCGCGGCAGTCCGGACAGACCGCCACATACCCAAGCGCGGCAAGCTGATAGCCGTAGTCATAGTTATACTGCCGGATTTTATCCCGGATTGGCTTATAACCATCCAGTCCGGCCACTGAATATTTTCCGGCCCCATTATGCCCGGGCGGGCATAGGAAGGGACGGGAGGAGGGTCCGGCTCCCGGCGGCACCAGCACGAACATGGGCATCCATACATCCGGTTCCACCTGGATCCTTATGTGTTCCCGCCTGATTCCTCCGGGCAGCATCAGGACATCCTCCAAAACCGGGGACAGGGCGCAGCCCTCCATCTTATCAAGCCCCAAAAGCCCGTGCAGAAGGGACCGAATCCCGGACCGCCACTGCTCAAACTCCTCCCTGGTATTTCCCCGGAAGGAATCCCTGCGGGCATACCTGTCAAACTTCCTTATCATGGAGGGAAGGGTGCCATAGCACTGTCCCATCACGGGCAGGCCGTTATTAGGGTCAGTCATCCTTTGCTTCGCCCCTGCCGGCAGCAGGTACTGCGGCCCCTGCTTTTTTCTTCTTCAGGTGCTCTGACAGAAGCGGCCATACAACGCAGAATACGGAAACCAGCAGCAGGGCGCAGGAAAGCGGGCGGGTGAAAAACTCCTTATAACTGCCGTGGGCATAGCTGATGCCCTGGCGGAAATAACGCTCCAGCTTGCTGGACAGGATGAAGGCCAGCACCAGCGGGGAGGTGGGAAGTCCTGACATGCTCATGAAGATTGCCAGCAGGCACAGGGCAAGCATCACGTAAATGTTAAACATGGTATTGGAAATCCCGTATCCGCCGATGTAGCAGATGACCAGGATGACCGTGTACAGGTAATGGTAGGGAACCTTCAGTATGTAAGGGAACCACCGTTTCCCAATGATCTGTACGATGTAAGTCACGATTGCAGACACCATGACGCAGGCAAAGATCAGCATGGCCAGGTCAGGCTGTTCGGTCATGAACAGGGGGCCTGCCTGAAGTCCGTGGATGGTCAGTCCTGCAATCAGCATTGCTGTAATGCCGTCGCCGGGGATTCCCAGGGCCATCATGGGGATGAGCGCCCCGCCAAGGGAGGCGTTGTTCGCTGTCTCAGAAGCCCACACACCGGCCGGATTTCCTTTTCCGAAGCTCTCCGGGTCCTTGCTGATGCTTTTTGCATAGCCATAGGCAACCATGTTGGAGATACCGGAGCCCATACCCGGAAGGAAGCCAATCCACAGGCCGGATACAAATGCAAATACAATGGTCTTGATATTCTGCAGGATATCCCTCAGGCCCACTCCCAGACCCTTCATGTCCACCATGTCGGCTTCCGGCATCTTTGCCTCGCCCCTGGCGGAGTCACGGATGATCTGGCACATTGCAAACATTCCTAACATCTGGGCAACCGTACTGATGCCGGAACTTAAGTACACATTGCCAAAGGTGAAGCGGTTGGAACCATTAATCGGATCCATGCCGATGCAGCCCATCAGAAGACCGATTCCTGCCGCCATGATACCCTTGAAGATATTTCCCTTGGATAAGGAAGCAACCAGGGTGATGGCGCAGAAACACAGGGAGAAATACTCCCACGGCCCAAGGTGCAGGGCAAACTCGGCAATCACCGGGGAAAGCACAGTAGCCAGGGCCACGGAACCCACCGTTCCGATGAAGGAAGCCGTCATACCGATTCCCAGGGCTTTGCTGGCCTGCCCGTTCTTGGTCATGGGAAATCCGTCAAAGCAGGTGGCGATTGCGGACGACGACCCCGGGATACCAATGAGCACAGCGGAAATGAATGTGCCGGACACGCCTCCGATCCAGATGGCAAGCAAAAGCACAAAGGAGGTCTCAGTGGGAAGGCCAAAGGTAACCGGAAGCAAAAGGGCAATGCCCAGGGTCGCGGAAAGTCCCGGAATGGCCCCGAACACGATTCCCAGGGAAACCATGGCAACAATCAGCAGCAGATTGATTGGCTGCAGGCAGACCATTAACGCACTTATATATTCTGTCATTTATCCTGTTCCTCCTTTTCCTTATTCAAACAGCCGCCCGGCCGGAAGCTTTACCTGGAAGCCAAACACGAACATGGCGTAAAGGCCTGCGGTTACCAGCACGGAAATGATGACTGCGGGAACGGGTTTCACCTTGCTGACACCCTTCAGGTCATAAATCAGGGCAAAGGTGGCAAAGGGCGTTGTCATAAGGAACCCAAGCCAGGTCATGGCAAAGGCATAGACAATCAGAAGCAGGTAGCTCTTAGTAATCTTCAGGGCGCCGCCCTTTGGAAAATACGGTTTCTCTTCCTTTGCGCGTTCCTTAATTCCCTTGATGATCAGTGCAATGGAACTCATTGCAATCAGTACGATTGCCACATAGGGCAGAAGGCGCGGGCCTGGCTCCAGAAGCTTGGCTGGCTGCTTGATGGACTGGGTTGCTAACAGGAAGAACGCACACCCCAGAAGGCCCACAATGCCGGTAACTGTATCTCTGCGCATTTTCATGGATAATTCCCCTTTCTTTTAAAATGTCCCGGGAGGTTTCTCCCAGGACATCCGGTAAATCGTTACGTATATAGGTACTGCCTGAACATGACAGGCCTACTCCTGGACAAACATATCCAGTTCCTTGGCAATCTCCACAAACTGGGCATACTCCCCATCGTGGATTTCCTTGGATTCAGCAAGGTCATGCCATCCCGGGATATTACCGATACCGGCAATACCGGCGCTTACAGTCTCATCCTCGCAGACAGCCTTCATGGCGGCGTTCATGTCTGCAACCATGGTCTCATCCATGCCGGCCGGTCCCAGGAGGTAGTGGTAAATGGACATTACGCAGTCATCAAAGCCCTGTTCCTGAAGGGTCTTATAGTTGTCCGGCAGCGCTTCCGGATACTTAGAAATGGTGGTCCCGTCAGAGGATACGGTGCCGATTACCTTCAGCTTGCCCGCTTTCTCATATTCCTGTGCATTACCAACGCCTACAACACCGATGTCAATGAACCCTCCTGCCAGGTTGGTCAGACGGTCGGACTCGGATGCACACTCAACGGAATTAAGCTCGATACCGGTGGTGGAGGTCAGCATACCAAAGAGGAAGGTGTTGGCGCCAGCCGCAGGCATACCTGCGTTCAGCTCGCCCGGATGTGCCTTTGCATACTCAACAAATCCAGCGAAATCATCATATGGGGCGTCGGCCGGTACCGCCAGGGTTGAGAAGCCATTGTCCTGCAGGCAGGCAATCAGGGTGAAATCTTTCATCGGGTTGACCTCGGCGTTGCCTGTTATGTACTGGATGTTCAGGGCTGAGGTGGCAACGGTCAGGGTTGTGCCGTCCGGTTTAGCCGTGGCAACGGTCTGATGGCCGATGGTGTTGCTGTCATAGTTGGTAACGGTTGTCTTCAGGCCGTAAATCCGGTTCAGCCCTTCGCTGTAATAACGGATGCCAAGATCGGAGCCGCCGCCTGCCTTGCCAGGCACAACCAGGGTAATGGTTTCCTTTTTAGGAAATCCGATGTCATCTCCTGATGCTGCTGCTTCATTCCCAGCGCCGCCGTCCGCCGTGGTGGTGGCTGCCGCCGTGGTATCACCTGTGCCGGTTTTGCTGCCGCAGGCAGTCATTCCCAGTACTGCTGCTGCCATAACCCCTGTCATTAAGAAACGATACATACTCTTTTTCATAACGTTTTTCTCCTTTTATTCCACTTTTTAGGCAGACTTACCCCGCCTGATTTTAAGAACTGACTCTCAACACACCGCCTGGAAGAAACTGGATATATAGGGAAATATTGTATAATCTGTCTGTTTTTAACCCTTCGTGTGTTTACATTTTGTATTATATAGTATTTATAAAGATTTTACAAAGCAGATTTAATTATAGCTTTCATACCACTTTGGTTATAGTAAAACTTTTTCTTCTTGACACTCCGCCAAAATCATATATGATGGAAATAAATCCTGACATGCAGTTTATGATGGAAATAAATCCTGCACATGCCGTTACGGACCGAAAGGAGGCAGCCATGACCACGCGCCAGCTTTATTACCTTGTTACCATTGCCGACCTGGGAAGCCTTTCCAGCGCAGCCCAGGTGCTGGGGATCTCACAGCCCGCACTGAGCAAATTCCTGACTGAGTATGAAGCATCCCTGGGCTTTCTTATATTCCTCCGGTATCACCGCCATCTGACCCCCACTTCCGTGGGCAGGTACGTCATAGACTGCGCCCAGAAGATCCTGGACGAGCAGACCCGTATGCTGCAGATGCTCCGCGCCGTGACGGACAGCAACCACGCCCGCATACGCCTGGCCACCGCGCCCAACCGGGGCGCCATTATCTACAGCCGTATCTATAACCAGTTTTCACACCGTTACCCGGACATCTCCCTGACGCTGACTGAGCTTTATGCCCGGGACCAACCGGGGGCCATCCTCCATGGACAGATTGACCTGGCCATCGGTTCAGGCAGGGATTCCGATAAGGTGACGGACCTGCCCATTGCCTATGAGGAACTGCTGGTATCCCTTCCGGTCTCCCATCCCCTGGCAACGGCGGAGAAAATCCGCCTGTCCGACCTCAGGGATACCCCCTTTGTACTACAGGGGCCCAGGCACAGTATCCGTATCCTGGCAGAAGAGCTTTTTCAGGAAGCCGGATTTAGTCCGGTGGTAACCTTTGAATCCAACGACGTCATCCTGGTGGACTCCATGCTGCACCAGGCCGTAGGGGTGGGGCTGGTATCCCAGGCCCATGTGTTTCCATGTGAGGAGCTGGTTTACCGCTCCCTGGACCCTCCCATCCACCAGACCCTTCATATCCGCTATCCCCTGGGGCATACCCTGACAGAACCGGAACGCTATCTTGCAGGCCTTCTGATCCATGAGCGGTTATCCGATTCCCGCTACAAGGCCATCCCCTCTGCCGGGGCAGAGGAGCTTCTCAGGATGGTGGACCAGGACAGCCAGCCAGCGGCCGACGTCATTTCCCCGTCCCAGGCAGCCATCCGCGCCCACACAGCCCACTATACTGCCCCGGAGCTTAACCTGAACACCCAGCTTCTCAAGTACGTCATCGCCATTGTGGACGAGAAGAGCCTGACAAGGGCAGCGGAAAAATACTTCCTTACCCAGCCAGCCCTGTCCCGCCATCTGCACAACGTGGAGGGCATGCTGTGCGCCCAGTTATTCACCCGGGTGCATAACCGTCTTAAACCCACTAATGCAGGTAAGGTATTTGTCAACTTCGCCCGTAACATACTTCAGATTGAGGCTGAGATGACGGCCCATATCCATGCGTACCAGACCGGACATGGAGGCGGTATCTACCTGCACTGCGACCCAGGGCTGTCCGGCATCCTGCACAGCCAGGTGGCGGACAGCTTCAGCAAACTCCATCCGGATGTCAACCTGTACATAATAGAAAGCGGCCGCGAAACCGCCCAGGAAGCCCTGCTCAATGCATCGGCGGACTTCGGCCTTTACTTTTCCTGCGAGGAGGAGCATCCAATCCTGGACAGCCGGATCCTGGACGAGGATGAGCTGGTGTACTGTTTCGGGACAGAGGATGAGCTGGTACGCTGTTTTGGGACAGAGGATGAGCTGGTATGCTGTTTTGGGACAGAGGATGAGCCGGTACGCTGTTTTGGGACAGAGGAACGCCCCGACCCGGTGCAGGATATCCGGGTCCCTATTCCGGTTTCCACGGCCATGCACCCCCGCCGGATCATGCTCGCGCCTCAGGACAGCGCCCTTCGCATGGAGCAGGACCGTCTCCTGGGGGAGTGGCCCGGACGGCCTGGAGCGGTTGTGTGCGAGGCCCGGCCGGATATCCTGCGGACCCTGTCCGTGTGCGGTGCCGCCGCCACCATACTTCCGGCCCGTTCCCTGGGACAGGAGGCATTGTCCCGGTGCAGGTCCTTTGAGGAACCGCAGAATTACTATCTGCTGCTGGTCCATCACCCGGGACGCAACCTCCCGGCCTTTGTAAAGGACCTGGTCCGGCTGCTGAATGATACATTTGAAACTTATTTTTCCAACCATGACCAATGATAACAAGGAGGCCCACGATGAACCAGTTATTCTGTCACCCCGAAACCATTACAATCAAGAAAGCAGTGTACTACGACATTGCCCCCATCCCCTTGCCCACGCCGTTTAAGGACGGCACCGGCGGCGTACGGCATGCCTCCTTTTTCAAAGGCTGGATGAAGATATATGATGAGGACGGCTTCTGCGGACAGGGACCGGCCGGCCCTTTGATGACCGACTTCTTCCTTCCCAGGATGTTGGACGCCCCCGGGAAATCCAATGGGGAATGGATGGAATATTTCTGGTGGGAAATCCGCAATTTCGGCTATCAAAGCCCCTATATTCCTGAAATGACCAACCTGGACTGGCTGCTTTTAGACCTTCTGGCCAACCGCGCAGGGCTGCCCCTGCACCGCTTCCTGGGAGCTGACCGGGACTGGGCCTGCGTGTATAAAGGGGGCGGTTCCGTCCTTCTAAGCGACGAGGCGCTGATTTCGGACCTGCAGCGTTTCAAGGACGAGGGGTATAAAACCACGAAATTCAAAATCGGCGGCAGCGGCGCTGACTTCTCCCAGGACATACGCCGTCTTGAAAAGGCCCGTCAGGCGCTGGGGGACGGTTTTGGGATTGCAGTGGATGCCAACCAGGCCTGGGACGCCAAAACAGCCTTTGCCTTTGCAAAAGAAGCAGCCCCCTTGGGCGTGGCATGGCTGGAGGAGCCGGTCCACGCCTATGACATGGATGCCTTAAGGGAGCTTCGGGACCTGTTAGACGGGGCCGGGATTGCCATGGAGATTGCCATGGGCGAATCCGTGCGCAGCTACCACACCCATGTGGCCTACGCGGAACATGGCGTGGACCACCTGCAGCCCGCCCGCCTTTACTGCATCGCGGAAAACATGCGGGTCCGGGAATACGCCCGCCGGCACGGGTGCCGGATCTCCACCGGGGGATTTACCTTCCAGAACGCTGCCCTGGGAGCGCTTTACTCAGAGGACGAACTGTTAGAATACCACCAGCCCCTCAACGAAGTGCTGGTCCCCTACTTCAGCCTTGTATCCGAAATGAAGGACGGGCGCTTCTATCTGCCCGATGTCCCAGGACTTCCGGTGCATCTGGATTTTGAACGTCTGGAACGGGACGGGCTGCTGAGAGGGATACGGTTTTACTACCATAAATGATAAAAATACATTGACATATGTTTTTCTTTGGGATATAGAACCCCCCTTTCACCAGACAGTTCAGCCTGATGAAGGGGGCATTTTCATTTCAGGGACGTGTTTAAAACCTGCTATCTGGCGTCTGTGCATCCCACATTCCAGGAGAATTTAAGGCTTTTTATTGTACTCTCAGGCATTTTACATTATAATGGAAAATAATAGACTTTTTATCAATATGTAACCCGGACAAAAAGGCACAGGATCTGAAGGCTGTCAATGAGGAAATATCATGAAAAAAATAATTAAAAAGCATTTGCTTGTCTGTAATTGTATTGCAGTTGTTTCAGCTGTCTTAATGGGCATCCAGGGATGCAGGCAGGACAGGGAACCAGAGATTGAAGTGGCGCTTTGGAACCTGGATGTTTACGAAGATTACACGAAGCAGGTCCAGGATCTGGTTCCTGATGTAAGGATTAAGTGGGTCAAGGGCCAGCGGGACCTTGGATATTACAGACAGCTGGCTGAAACCGGCAATATCCCCGATATCATAACGGTCCGTAAGTTTTCCCTGAAGGACTCCCTCAGCCTGGATCCCTATCTTATGGATCTGACCAAAACAGAAGCAGCGTCCGCTTACTACGATATTTATCTTGAAAATTATAAAACCCTGGATGGAAAGGTGTTCTGGGTTCCCATGTCCGGCACAGTGGATGGGATTGTAGCAAACAAAAGGCTGTTTGACAAATATGGCATTCCTGTCCCTAAGGATTTCGACAGCTTCCTATCAGCCTGTGAGGCGTTTGACAAGCATGGAATCACCGGATATTCCCTTGATCTGCACCAGGATTACAATGCCCTGCACCTTTTACAGGGTATGGGAATTGAAGAGCTGTCCTCCGTTGATGGGATTATTTGGAGAAGAGACTATGAGGACGGAACGATAAACCAGCTGGATACCAAGGTATGGTTGCCGGCTTTTAAGAAACTGGAACGGCTTAATATGTCAAACATCCTGGACCAGGATACGATGTATTCAGATGACCTCCTCTGCTATGATAAATTCATGGACGGAACACAGGCCATGGTCAATATCAGCAGCGAAAGTTTTTCCAAAATCCTTCCCGGCCAGGACCTGGAAATCCTCCCCTACTTTGGCAGGGAGCAGGACTTCCTGCTGACCTATCCCACATTCAACGTGGCCGTCAGCAAGGGTGTGGAAGAAAACAGCAGGAAAAAGGAGGCGGCCTGGAAGGTCCTGATGGCCATGACATCTTCCCAGGCCCAGGAAGTGCTGAATGAACATACGGACGGATTGATTTCTTATAAGAGGGACATTACCTTTGAATACAGCGGCGCCATGAGTATGGTACAGAAATATCTGGAAACCAACCGCACTTATCTGCGCCTTGGCTCTGAGGAATTTTTTGGAATTTCCACAAAGACCCTGGATGGGATGCTGGAAAACCATCTGTCAGCTGAACGTGCACTGGACTTAATGAACACATATCTGTCCCATCCTGAATGAAGCATAGGGATTACCGCCCGCCAATACGAATGAAAAGCTGGAAACCATATGAATCCAAATAAAAAAAGAATGTATGACCATAGCAACCGATATAAACATATGCGCAATACAATAGTAATCAGCTCATTGATTGCCATTTCAGGCGTTATCTGCCTCATGTCCGTTTTCCTGAAAAATATGGAAAATAATGCCAGAAAAGAAAATGAATATCATCTATCAGAAATTGCGTATCAGGTAGCCGACAATATAAATTCCAAGCTGAATCAGAATTGGTCCTTACTGCATAGTATCGATTATGATTTAAGCCTGTTTTCCCGGATTCCGGACATGGATACCCGTGAATACAGGCAGAACATGGTAAAGGAATGGAAGTTCAGCCATATTTATCTCATTGATGATGCAGGAAACTGCCGGGATGAATACGGGCAGAAAAGCCGGCTCATATCCAGGGACAACTCCATTGCGCTTTTAAAGGACAAGACGGATGTCTCATTTTTAAGACGGGATGTAAATGGCAATGCCACACTGTTTTTTGCAATTCCGGTGGAGAAGAAGCAGGACAGCTCCGGAGCCATTTCCGCCATTGCCCTGGAATATAAGCTGGATACCATTCTGGACATCCTGACCATATCGGCCTTTGAAAAGAAAGGGATATGCTATGTCATCGACCAGAACGGAAGCAGGCTGTTCAACACCCAGACTGACAAGGCCATTAAGGATTATAATCTTTTCAATTATCTGGAGTACGCATCAAGGGATGGTAAAAACAGCGCTGAAGCGATTCAGGCAGCCATGGACAGCGGTTTGAGCGGGGTAACCGTCTATACAAAGGACGGATCCCAGGAATATATCAGCTACACGCCTCTGGAAAACGGAAAATGGACCCTGCTTCTCTTTGTGGGCGGGGATATCATCGGGGCAAACATGAACCATTTTTCCAGGAATGTATTTTCTACATGCGCGGTAATTGTGTTTCTACTTATCCTCATAAGCGGATTTATATTTTTCAGGCTTAATCAGATTGCAGACAAAAAAAGGGATGCCGACGTATATAACCGCGAGCGGATGCTAAACCTTCTGATTGACCGGGGAAATGAAGTATACATGATGTACAACAGAACAAAACGCTGCCTGGAGTATGTAAGCCCTAATCTTGAAAGCGTGATGGGCTGGAGCCGGCAGGAAGCAGAGCAGCTGTTTTCAGAGGGCGGGGACGGGGACACGGATGATATTGCCGGGATTAAGGATGAATTAGCCAATTGGGACAGACAGGGGGATTTTGTAGGTTCCATACACAGACATCTGAACCGGAATACAGGGGACCTGCGCCGTATACGCCTTCAGGTCAATCCCGTGCACCTTGATTCGGAAGAAGTATGGATTGCCAATCTTTCCGATATGACCAAGGAGTGGGAGCAGCGTGAGGATTTAGAGCAGGCGCTTATCGCTGCCAACAGCGCTAATATTGCTAAAAGTAATTTCCTTTCCAATATGAGCCACGACATCCGTACGCCTATGAATGCCATCCTTGGAATGGCAGACATCGCAAAGCAATATGCAGCGAACCCTGAAAAAGTAACAAGCTGTATGGAGAAGATTTCTTATTCCTCAAAGCACTTATTGTCGCTGATTGACGAGGTGCTTGACATGTCAAGGATTGAAAGCGGGAAAATGCTCCTGGATAATACGGCCTTCTCACTGTCCTGCATGCTGGAAGGCATCGTATCCATGTTCCAGGCGCCAATCAAAGAAAAAAAGCTAACATTCCACATGGAGAAAAACCATATTGAAAATGACTCCCTCATAGGGGACGAATTCCGCCTCAGCCGTATCCTGGTAAATATACTGTCCAACGCCATAAAATACACGCCCGAACAGGGAGAAATCTCATTTTCCATTGCTGAATCCCAGCCGGACAAAGAGGGCTATGCCAGATACCGTTTTATCATAAAGGATACTGGCCGGGGGATGACGGAAGAATTTTTAAAAACCATCTTCCTGCCATTTACCAGGATGGAGGAAAAAGATGGAAACCATACCCAGGGAACCGGACTTGGCATGGCCATTGCAAAAAGCATGCTGGATTTGATGGGTGGAAGTATCCATGTTGAAAGCGCGCCGGGGAAAGGAAGCACCTTTACTGTTGATGTGGAACTGGAAATGGGGGATGCCGGGGAATGCCAGGAAGAAAATAAGGAACCGGATACCATCCCGGGCAGACGTTTTGACTTTACCGGAAGAAGGATATTGATTGTTGAGGATAATGAAATTAACGCGGAGATTTTAAACGAGCTACTGCACATAGAAGGCGCCCTGACGGAAAGGGCAGGGAATGGGCAGGAAGCCGTGGATCTGTTCATGCAATCATCTCCTGGTTATTACGGCCTTATCCTGATGGATGTCCAGATGCCGGTCATGAATGGATATGAGGCTGCTTCCAGGATCCGCGGCCTGGACCGGCCGGACGCAGGGACAATCCCAATCATAGCCCTGACCGCCAATGCCTTTTCCGAGGACAGGAACAGGGCTTTAGCGGCCGGTATGGATGCCCATGTGGCAAAACCCATTGATATGGCAAGTCTCAGCAAAGTGCTGGGTGAAGTATTTTCCTCATGAGGAAGGAAGCACCTACCCCAAAATGGATGCTCCCAGCGGATTACTTAAATGTCCTTACAGACACCGCCCACCCTGTGGTTCAGACAGGGCGGGCATTTTATTTACTTATTTTCCATCACACCAATCCTATGCCTATTCCGTTCCATCCATATCAGCTGATTCCTTTCCACAGCTGTTTAATGAATACATGACTTCTCCATACGGCACTGTTATATCGATTGGCCCTGCAGCGTACGGCGCAATCGTGCTTTCATCAAAAGGCTGTGATGTCAGCTTTCAGCTGTCCGCCGCCGATATCACTTATTTTCAGTATTCCTTTGTCCGGAGTAATTGTATAATATGCATGGGTATTATAGTTGTATTCCGGAAAGCCGGTGGGAAGGAGACAGCAGTGTCCCCCGCATTCACACTATGTTCATATTTCATTCAAAAACCTTTTACACAATCAACATTATTTCTTCATGTTTTCCCTATATACTTTAACCATAGACAGTTAGAGATAGCTGCCACACAAAAACGCTTACAAGATTTTTTTCATAATACTCGAGCTGATAAGAAATTATCAGCTCTCCTCCCTTTTAATAATACTTTTTAAAAAACGTATCATCCCCAGGATGGTACGTTTTTTCATGGTATGCATATTCACTTCTGTCAGAAAAACAGGATTTTGCCCAGTCCCAGAAGGAACAGGATGACAACAAGCCCCACAACCAGCTTCATGGCTGCATCCTGGTCTGCAAGCCATCCCCACAGGCCCTCCTTCGCTTCTTCCTCAGACTCACTGCCGGATCCGTCTGTCTCATTCTTCTTATGATCATCCCCAGTCCCTTCCTCCGGCATATCCAAAAATACCACAGGGGCCTCCTGGTCCTTCTTCGTCTCCTCTTTGGCAGACTTAAGCGCTTCCCTGGCTGCTTTCCAGTTACTTTTATCCACATAATAATTTGTAAACGGAACGATTTCCACAATTCCTTCTTTAAACCTGTTGGTAGGCACGGTATTCTGGCCTTCCTCCACATAATACGGCACATTGGCGGCCTTTAACGCTTCTTCCAGGTATACGGTGTCAACATCATGTCCGTTGGACAGGAGCACCGGCTCCTTTACCATTGAGAAAGAGGCCTCAAAATCAGATGCAGCATCAATCAGCTGTTCCCCGCATTCCTCACATACAATCGCATCCTGCGGGAACCGTTTCCTGCATTTCGGACAAATCCTTCTTGTTTCCATAGCTGCTCCTTTCCGGGTTCCGGCCCTGGCGCCTCGCAACACTGCCTGAGATGCACCGGCAGGACCTGGGTCTGTCTTTTGTTTTACTGTACGTCCATTATAGCTGTACTGTCCGGTAATTTCAAGGGAAGGTTTTCCCATATATCCGGCGCCGGTTCATCCTCACGTCTTCCCTGCCCTGAATCCCTCAGGCAGGGTTACCTCCTTATATAAAAACAACAGGGCAGTCAGGTTTGGAAATGCCATGAGCCCGTTCCATATATCCGATAACATCCACACAACGTCCAGCCTGGCCTCGCTGCCAAGAAACACCGCCCCCAGGAACAGCAGCGGATAGACCCTGGCCGCAAACCATCTTCCGGCCTGTTCCCCCAGGCCGGTTCCCCTGATGAAATAGGCTGCTGCCTGCTTCCCCAGATAAAACCACGCCATGATGGTGGCAAATGCAAACACAACCATGGAACCGCTGACCAGGTATTCCCCTGCAATCCCCAGCCGGCCGCTGAAACACCAGGCGGCAAGGGCAGCCCCCTCATAGGGCACCGCATCCAGGGCCGAATCCGTCATGCACAGGATGACCAGGGCCGTAAGGGTACACAGTATCACGGTGTCGAAGAATACTTCAAACATGGCCCACATCCCCTGCTCATGTGGCGTTGTGCCCTCAGCCGGACCGTGAAGCACGGCCAGGGTCCCAAGCCCCGCCTCATTGGAGAACACACCCCTGGAAATACCGTAACGGATGCTGCGGCTTACCACATAACCTGCTCCCCCTCCCGCGGCTGCCTCCGGACAAAAGGCGGATGACACCATGGATGCCAGGGCGCCGGGAATCCGGTCATAGCAGGAAAATATCACTATCAGCGAAAATACGATATAAATACCGGAGGCAGCGGGCATCAGCTTCTCAGCCACATTGCCAATCCGGTTTATGCCCCCGCAGATGACCAGCATCAGGATTCCTGTAAATACCAGTCCTCCTGTGAGGGCCGGTACCTTCCATGTATATTCCATGGTGCTGATGGCTGAGTTGGCCTGCACCATGCTTCCCATACCCAGGGAGCACATCAGGCACAGGAAACTGTAGAGGATTCCCATGCCTTTTATCCCAAGCCCCCGCTCCATATAGACAAATGGCCCGCACACATAATGTCCATCGCTGTCCTTGTACCGGTACCGGATGCCCAGCATGGTCTCGCTGTAGGCTGTTATCATCCCAATCAGGGCCGACACCCACATCCAGAACAGGGCGCCGGGACCGCCTGCGGTCAGGGCCGTGGCCACCCCGGCAATGTTGCCGGTCCCCACCGTTGCCGCCAGGGCCGTGCACACGGACTGGAACTGGCTGATTCCTTTTTTTTTGCCGGAATCAGTTCCATTTCCTTCTCCCGTCCCCTCCGATACCTTTCCTGACAGGATACGTCCTGCCGTGTTCCTCCACCAGTATGAAAATCCTCTTATCTGGAAAAAATGACATTTAAGGGTAAAAAATATGCCGACTCCCAGGAATATGACAAGGGTCCATGGCCCCCATACCATGCCATGGATCTGCTCCAGCCGTTCCATCATCTGCTGCCTACCGTCCAGCGTCTGTTCTTATTAAATGTCTTATTCCGGGAAGCGGCGCGCTATGACAATTCCAGGAATTTTCTTATGGATGCACCTCGCATTTTATAGTGGTTTATGATAAAATAATGAATAGGTATTATAAAAGAATGAATGAGAAAAGAGGTATGCCGATGCCAGGTTTTACAACCCATTACGTTCTAGGCATGAAAGCATACAATGATATGCCGCAGAACAATCTGAAGTTTATCATTGCCAAGTACCGGTGGCTTTATCAGCTGGGATTGCAGGGGCCGGATATGTTTTTCTATAACCTGCCTATCCTGCGCCACCGTGACCACCGCAATGTGGGTTCCCATATGCACGAACACCATGTGAATGATTTTTTCCGCTGCTGTTTCCTGCAGCTTGCCAGGATTGATTCACGGCAGCAGCGGGAAGAGGGACTGGCCTACATGTGCGGTTTTATATGCCACTATATCGGCGATTCCATATGCCACCCTTATGTCTATGGACGGATTGAGTATGATGTCCATCATCCGGGCGCTTACTACCACGGACTCCATGCCAAGCTGGAGAACGACATTGACGCCCTGCTGCTTCAGAAGTATAAGAGGAAGAAGCCGTCCCAGTTCAACCAGGCTGCAACCATCTGTCTGAACGGCATGGAGACACAGTTCATCTCCCGTTTCCTGTCCGACTGTATCAATGAGGCATTTTATCCCCTCAGCTATAAGAACCGCTACCAGGTCACCGCGCCCATGATCCACAGATCCATACTGGCCCTGCGCTTTGGCTGCCGTACCTTATCAGACCCCAACAGCCGGAAGAAGGACCGGATTGAGTTTTTTGAGTCCATTTTCCTTAAGAATCCGGTGGCTTCCAGCAAGCTGGTGACGGATGTGGTTGAGAATCCGGCCTGGAGCCTGAACCTGCATCATGAGACATGGTGCAATCCATGGGATAAACGGATTGCCTCCAAGGCGTCCTTCCCGGACCTGTTCAAACAGTCCCTGGGCAAGCTGAGCACCATCTTTTATATGATTAATTCCATGCTGGACACGGGACAGCCCCTCCGTACAGGCAGCCTGGAGATGCTTTTATCCGAACTGGGCAACTACTCCTATCACAGCGGACTGCCCTGCATTGATGAATGAAGCCAGTACAAAGACAGAATAAAACATACGGTTTCCCGCTCATATATCACGGGAAACCGTATGTTTTTATTTGGGCTTTCTCTTATTCAATTACCTGGTCCCCATCCTTAATGCAATAGGATGTCTTAATCCCCAGACGTACCATCCAGTTCTTGGTTTCCTGGGTCAGCCACGGACCGGTGCCTGCACCGCTGCCTCCGTCATTATCCCACAGCCATTGAGGGGTAGGCCACAGGGCAACACTGGGTTTCAGGGCCTTATAAACTTCATAATCAACACCATTCTGTCCATGGTGGGCCAGCTGTACAACATCGCACTTGAGGGCGCGCAGGTCGTGGTCCGCCATGAGCATCTCGCCTCCGGCCCTGGCAAGGTCCCCCAGGAACACCACATTGGTTCCGTTAAGGCTTACCATGTATGCCACACTGCTGTTATTCACAAAATCACTGGTGGCCTTATAAGCCTTGTTCAGTACCTGTATCTTGGCAGGACCTGCATCGATGACCTGACCGGACACGATGTCACCGTGAAGCGTGTCCTGGGGCACAAGGGCAAATGCCCCCTTGAGGTAGGCAACCATGTTGGCAACCTCTGCATCCTTTTCAGCATACCAGCTGTCCTCGTGGAAGGAATAGTAGATTCCGTCAATGGTTATCTCACCATTGTGCTTGTAAAGTATATCGGCAAGGGCTCCTGCATGGTCTGAATCAGGATGGGTGATAAGCCAGGCCTTAACATGGCCGCCCTTCTGTTTAATCTGGTTTAAAAGATATTCCGTGTTGTTGGTCCATCCGCCGTCCACAACAATCAGCCCGCCCTCTCCGTTTTCAATGATAACGGACAGAAGCTGTGCATTGGTGTCGTGGTTTGCCAGCATGGTAAGGCGCCCTTGGCCAAACAGTGAGGACGTGTCTGTCTTTGGTGTGGAAACCTCCCCAAACTGGGCCACCTGGGCCTTGGCCTGAATCACAGGCTGGCTGGCCGCCGCTGCCTGGCTGGAAACCGCAGTCTGGCCTGCGTTGGCCTGTCCGGCTGCCTGGCCGCCGTTAGCCTGACCGCCGTTGGCCTGCCCCGCTGCCTGGCTGCCGCCAGACTGTCCTGCCTGGCCGTTGGTTGATTGGATCTGCTGGATTACAGGAGCCGTCTGGCCGGACTGAGCGGACTGGCCCTGGTCCTGGTCATCTTTTATGATAATCTTATCCGGTGCAGTAAGGGCCTGTCCCTGGGCCTTGAATGGCTGTGAATCCGTCATTGCAAAGCTGTCCATCCCTCCGCCTGCTGTCATGAACATCATCATGGCAAGCAGTCCTGCTGCCGCCTGTTTCCAGTATCTGTCAATTCGCATCCCCATAATCTCCTTACTAATTCTGGGCTGTCAGCGCCCGCTGTTCGCCTGCCTTCATGGTGTCGTTAACCAGATAAGTATCGGTCTTGCCTTCCTCATCATAGAAGAACACCTGAACGCACACATCATGCTCATCAAAATAGCTTCCGTAATAGGTCTTGTCCGCCTCTTCCTCATCCGGCGCTTCATAATAGAAGTTCTGGGTGGCGATGGAGGACCCCACTGCCTTGAGCACTGTCTCCGCATAGACAACGGCAACCTCGCCCGTGGTCTTATGGGTAACAGGAAGCAGCACGGTAAGCAGGCCGCTGCCCCCGTCGTACCTCACGTCCATGTCCAGTACATAATCGGCAAACTCACCGTAAGGGTCGAGGAAGCTGTCCCTTAAATCTTCCCTTACTTCGGGCCAGTCAATGCTGATATTCTTATCCACTTCCACATCCGGGACCCCATCCCCTGCAATGGTGCCTCCGGTTGGGGATACAATATTACTCTGGGTACATCCGCAGAGCAGAGCCACTAAAGCCGCTAATATCAATGATAATTTTCCAATTTTTTTCATGATATGATAAACCTCCTTTTGTCAACGGTACTATTATAACGAAGATCCATACAATTTAACAGTCCTTTTTTCTTACAAAATTATTGTTATTTTTCCAAATACTACTTGCTTTTTCCATGGACTGGTGATAATATGTTCAATATGATTTCTATTTTTGATTTTTTGAACATTTGAGGAGGACATCGAATGAAACCGGAACCAAACACACCCCAAGGCACCAGCTTGAAAAAACGTCTGGACTGGATAACCACCATCATACCTTTTATATGTATTGTCATATTATGCTTCCTGTTCATGGCATTTCCCCAAGGCTCCACGTCCATCCTGGAATCGGTCCGTTTCTTCCTGGGCGACCAGCTGGGAAGCTATTATCTAATCATCGGTCTGGGGGCGCTTATCTGTTCCTTTTATATGGCATTTTCCAGATACGGCAAAATCAAACTTGGGAACCTGGAAAAGCCTCAGTACTCTGCCTTCCAGTGGGGCTCCATGATGTTCACCGCGGGACTGGCGGCCGATATCCTGTTCTACTCCCTCTGTGAATGGATGCTTTATGCCAATGAAAGCCATATCACGGACATGGGTGCCAGACAGGACTGGGCTTCGACCTATCCCCTGTTCCACTGGGGCCCCATCCCCTGGAGTTTCTATATCATCCTGGCAGTTTCCTTTGGGTTCATGATCCATGTGCGCAAGCGCAGCAAGCAGAAATACTCTGAAGCCTGCCGCCCCCTCCTTGGAAAAAAGGTAGACGGGATATGGGGGAAGCTTATCGACCTTACCGCTGTATTTGCACTGCTGGCAGGAACCGCCACCACATTCTCCCTTGCAACCCCGCTGCTTTCCATGGCCTTCAGCCGGGTGTTCGGCATCCGTGAAAGCAACCTGCTGACCATCGCCATCCTGGTTGTGATCTGCGTGGTATATACCATGGCCGTATACTTTGGTATGAAAGGCGTTGCAAAGCTGGCGGCTTCCTGTGTCTATCTGTTTTTTGCACTGCTGGCCTACTTCCTGTTCCTGGGCGGCGAGACACGCTACATCATCGAGACGGGCATCACTGCCATCGGCAACCTGACCCAGAATTTCATCGGCATGGCAACCTGGACCGATGCCATGCGCACCTCATCCTTTCCCCAGACATGGACGATTTTCTATTGGGCATACTGGATGGTATGGTGCGTGGCAACCCCGTTTTTCATCGGTACGATCAGCAAAGGCAGGACCATACGCCAAACCGTGCTAGGAGGGTATTTCTTCGGTCTGGCAGGTACCTTCACCTCCTTCATCATACTGGGCAACTACGGGTTAGGCCTTCAGATGCACGGGAAGCTGGACTTAATGGCGCTGTATGAACAGACCGGAAGCCTTTATGAGGCAATCATCGCGGTGTTTGAGACAATGCCCCTGGCCCAGGCAGGGCTGGTGCTCCTGGCCGTTACCATGATTGCATTTTACGCCACCTCCTTTGACGCGCTGACCATGGTTGCCAGTTCCTATTCCTATAAGGCCCTGGGCGCGGATGAAGAGCCGGATAAGATTGTAAAGTTATTCTGGGCCGTCATGCTGATGCTGCTGCCCATAGCGCTTATCTTCTCGGAAAACTCCATGGCAAACCTGCAGACTGTCTCCATCATTGCTGCATTTCCCATTGGGTTCATCATTGTTCTCATTGTATGGAGTTTCTTTAAAGATGCCAGGCATTACCTGGACAATGAAAAACAGATTTAAGATTTTCTTCCATAAAAAAAGCATCGAAAACGAGGGCCGCCCTTTCAGCCCTCGTTTAGTGTGTACACCGCATAGCTGTTATTCTCCTTATCCCTTACTGATCCTCCCAGAGGATACTCTGTATCCTGTCCTCGGCTTCCGTCTCGTCACTTCCCTTAAAGTAAAAAGTCAGAAATCCCGTCATCCTGAGATTCTTAACTTCATCATAACGCTTCACGTTCGCCGTGGTCTTATCACTTGTCACATAGATGTCGCAGTCAAATTGATTTGCTGTCTGAATTAAATAGGAGATGGGGATTGCCTTGAATACCTTCTCCTTACTGTCAACCTGTCTCGTTAACATAGAATCACCTCAATTCAAAAACAAAACCAACTACTTGTTACCACTCTCCCTCGAATAATTATACATGCCCCTATATTGAAAGAATAACATTTTTTTCCTTTAAATGCAAGGGACAATCTGGAAAACTTGTTTATTTTTTGTAAAATGTTAATAAAATTAAGTTAAAAAATATCCTGATTTTACGTCATATTGTCAAAAGACAAAATAAATGGTAAAATCAGGAAATTTTTGTAACCAAACACTTGGGAAGTGTTAAGATGCACTTACATCCAGGCCTTTCACTGCCCAGGTATAATTCTGCATTGCCTGCTGCAGGTTCAGGTCAGCGGACCTGTAGGCTGCCCTGGCCTGGAGGTATGCCAGTTCCTGCTGCATATATCCAATCTGGCTTAAGCTGCCTGTCCTGTACTGGATCTGGGCTGCCTGCCATGTATTCTGGGCCGCCTGCCACGCGGTTGTGGCGGAATCATATTCCACTTTCTTTTCCAGGATGGTGTCGTACAGGGTCTGGATATTGGAGCGTACCAGGTCTTCGCTGTAGGCGACGTTGCGTACCTTGTTCTTGGTCTGGGTGGTGTTCTTTGATATGATCTGCTCAATCTGGTCCATACCGCCGCCCTTGGCGCCCCTCATGGATATGAGGCTGTAGTTGTTATTGACCGCCTTTTCCTTGTCCGCATTCACGTCAATGGCCGCAATGGCCGCCACATCAGAGGTTGGGACTGCCCCGATGACGGGATTGCCGTCCGAACCCCACCCGGTAAATGTACACAGGGTCTTTTTAATGCTCTCAGCCTGGGTGTCCAGCGCAGCCAGCTGGGACCTTGCCGAGGTCAGGCCGGAGGCGGCGCTGATCACATCCGCGTCAATGGCCAGGCCCTGGGCCTGCATGGTCTGCTGTATGTTCCTGGCTGTTTCTGCAATCTCCACGCCCTTGGCTGCCACGTCCCGGTTCAGCATAATCTGTTCATAACCGTTCATGGCCTGCTGGAGGCTGTAGACGATTTTGTTTACACCGCGCTGGATCTGCTTCAGGTTCTTGTTGTCCTCCCTTATTCCCAGTTCGATGTTGTACCCCATGCTCTGTGCCCCGGAGCGGTAGCCCTTGGCGGTTGCCTTGGCTACCATCAGGTCCCCCATGGCATCTGCCGCTGAAAGCGCACCTGATTTTATGGCGTCCTCCAGGTCATCCGCCGCATCGTCCATTTCCCTTGCAGCCTCAAACATGGAGTTCACGATGCCTGCCTGCTCCTCCTCATAAGTATTATAGTAGGTATCGTATGTATTCTTTATGGGCGGATAGAAATTCTTAACCAAATCCTCAAGCTCATCATAATCCATCTGATTATCATAAAGCCTCTGATACGCCTCCGTGAATTCCTGGTCCGGGGCTGCCTGTGGAAGCGCCAGGGATGTCACGGCGCCGGATGCCGATATGACCAGGGCCAGGGACGTTGCAGCCAGGCTCTTTTTGTGTCTGTTCTTCATAATCATTACCCTTTCTAAGCAACTGTCTTACCTTGGCTTTAGCTGAATGTCAGTCCCTTTTTTATCCAGTCATACTTTTCCATGGCAAGGGTGAGCTGCATTTTACCGGTTTCCACGCTGTTTTTGGCTGTTGTGTAACTGGTCTGCTGCTGAATCAGTTCCAGCGCGCTTATATTGCCTGTCGCGGCTTTGGCCGAAGCAACATTCATGTTCACAGTCTCCAGCTGAAGCTTTATATTGGCGGCGTCCAGGGCATCCTTTGCATCCAGGACCGCATTGTACTGGGTCTTCAGGCTGCTGTATACCTGGTTGCGCTTATCTTCCAGGTCCGCCTTGGTGGCATCCGCCTGCTCATTGGTCTTCAGGTTCTTAAGTTTATGTTCATCGGATTTGATTCCATAGTTATTCGCAATGGCCTGCTCCCTGTCAGCATCCGGGTTCATTGCCCCAATCCTTGCCAGGTCCGGCTCAGGAATATCCCGTATCTCAGGCTGGGAATCCGCGCTCCAGCCCAGCATAAGCAGAAGGGAACGGTATACATTGTCCGTTGATTTCTGTGCGGACAGGATGTTGGCGTCTATGTCCTGAACACTCTTGAGGGAGGTCAGCACATCGGTCTGCGTGGCCAGGCCCGCTGCCTGACGGGCAACCGTGGCTTCATAGGAAGCCTGGGCCAGGGCGCGGTTGGCGTTAAGGTTCTCCATGGTGTAGGCGGACTGTTTGTAGGTGGTCATCAGCTGCTGGGCCTGGAATACCAGGTTGGCCTCTGTCTGGTCATATGAAATCTTGTACATTTCCGCGTCCATGAAGTTCTTGTCTGCTGTCTGCGCAAGGGTATTGCCTGCAAAATCCAGGTTGGCTGCGGTCATCCTCCCTATATAGCTGTCCGTGTCGGTGGAACCTGCGTCATCCCACAGATCCATGGCGTCACTCAGAAGCTTGTCATTGATTTCCGTCAGATCCTGATTCTTCTTATCACTGAGCGTGGAGCGGTTACTGCGCACAGTGGGGTTGTATTCATGGATTAAATCGGCCAGTTCCCCGTACTCCATCACATTGTCCCTGAGGGACGCCCATTTATCGGCGGAATATGCAAATTCCGGGCTGATATCCTTGCTGATATCCGGCGCCGGCGGCTCTGCCACTGAAAAGTTCTCATCGGGTTTGCTTGCCAGGGTGGCGAAGGCGGTCATGGGCGTGGTTCCGGCAATTGCCGATGCTGCCAGAATGACTGCTGCCCGGTATCCATATTTCCTGTCTCTGATATTCCTCATATTGATTCTCCTCTTTTTTCTGTATGCCCTTTCATAGCTTCCTGACATGTACCTGGGCAGACCCCGTTTTCCAGAATCTGCATTTCCTTCCTGGCCACATCCAGAAGCTGGTCCTTGCCTGCAACATTTTTATAATACATGGTTATAGCCCTGATGACGATGAGCATGAGCATATCCACCAGATATGCCAGCATTTCCTTCTCAATGGGATAACGCTCCCCATCAATCTCCTCATGCACCTTTTCCACAAATTCCATGTACGTGCTGTCCTGGAACAGGAATCCTCTTATGCCAAACAGGTGGGTCTGGTTCACCAGGCTCATATCTGACAGCATGTTCCTGTACATCCTGTACCCCAGGCCATCCTCTCCCTGTTCCATCACGATTCCCAGCAGCCCCATGGCCGCTTCAAACGGATTGCCCCGCTCTGCCCTCAGGAATTCAAATATCCTCCTCTGGCAGTTATCCCTGAACCCGCGCAGCATATACCGCATCAGGTCATCCTTATCCTCAAAATATGTATAGAAGCTTCCCCGTGAAATGTCAGCTTCCTTGATAATCTGGTTAATGGATGCAGATGAATAGGGAACCCTGGAAAACTCATGGACAGCGGCCTCCAGTATGACCTGCTTCTTTTCTTCCTTTAACTTCAAAAAACGTTGTGTCGGCATAGAACCAGCCTCCTTGCTATCATTCGTATCCTCATATTCCCTAAAATGACATAATGTCATTGTGACATATTGTCACGAAGCCAATTATAAACACTTATGGCATGGATTGTCAAGAAAGGAAGCATTAAATTTCCATTAAAAATCACTCCGGCGCCGGGGAACTATTGTTTGGAAGGTAAAAACAGGTAAAAAAAATCCGGGGAACCCCTTACGGGCGTTCCTCGAAATTCTCAGTTCTGTCAACAATATAGATTGGCCTGTCTTTCAATTCAGTGAACAGGATGGCAATATATTCACCGATGATTCCTATAATAATGAACATCATTGCAAACATGAAGCAGAGCAGGACCACGATGGTGGCGTAGCCGCTGGGAGCACCCCTGCGGGTCAGGAGTGTGTAGACCATGACCGCAAAGCCCAGGAGGGCGGAAAAGATGCCTGCATAGATTCCCAGCTTCAGGGGCATATTGGAAAAACACAGGATTGTGTTGATGGAGAATACAAACAGCTTCTTGATGCTGTATTTGCTTTCACCTGCAACCCTGGCCCTGGCCTCATATTCAATGGTGGTCTTCTTAAAGCCCACATTCTGTACATAGCCCCTCAGGAAACGGACCTTTTCACGGTAGCTGTCCTTAAGGACCTGGGCCACATGACGGCTGATGGCAAAAAAGTCTGAGGCGTTGGACTCAAAATGCACGTCTGAAATATGGTTAATCAACCAGTAAAAACCGGAAGAGGTTATGTTCTTAATGACCCCGGCCGTCTTATTCCTGGTGCGGACCATGTTGATGACCTCATAGCCTTCCTTGAACCGCTCCAGGATGACCGGGATACATTCCGGCGGATGCTGGAGGTCTGCGTCCATGCAGATGATCCCGTCCCCGCTGCTGTAATCCAGCCCCGCAATCATGGCCGCCTCATGGCCAAAGTTCCGGGAAAAGCTGACCACCTTGACCGCGCTGTCAGAAGCAGACAGACGGTCAAGTATGGCAAGGCTCTGATCCGAGCTTCCATCATTGACAAATATAAGCTCATAGGCCCAGTCAATGCCCTTTAATATCCCGGTGGTTTCTTTGTAAAATTCTTCCAGCGCTTTTTCTTCGTTGTAGACTGATACCACAACTGATAACAATCTGTCCATGAACTATGTCTTAAGTCCTTTCTTTAGTCATATACCTCAATCTCAAGGCTGGAATGGGAGGGAACCCGCTGTTCCTCTGGCGGAAGCTTCATATATTCCCCGTACACCAGGGCAAGGACCTGGTGCCAGCCTTTTGGTATCATAAGCCGGGTGTCCTCAAAATCAATATCCTCCACCTCATCGCACCAGTCCTTATCCAGTGTGACATACAGGAAATCCGGCTGGTAATTGCTGTAATAGCGCAGGCGTCCCTTGCTGTTCCTGTCTTTAAGGGCCAGGGCCTTCTGCATGGCAAATATGGCCTTCATGGGGATGACACGTCCCACCATGGCAAGGCCGCCCACGAAGATTTTGTTCATCAGGCTGTATTTGCTGAAATCCAGCTTATCCCGGTGGGCCATGGCCATGCCGTAAACAGCCATGTGCAGGAACTTCGTAACAGCCGCGCCCGCCCTGCCGGCCGGAAGCCTGTCAATGACAAACAGATCCACCCACAGGTGGTTCAGCTTGCCTTCATAGAAAGCCATCTGCGGGCTGTCCTCATGGCACCGGCTGTTCTTATAGATGATACGGGCCGTAAAGTCATAGAATCCCTTCCCGCCCCTGAAGCTGTTTGGTTCCAGCAGTTCCAGCCCCTCAGGCAGCTCCCTCCTCACCACCTTCATGAAGGCCTCATACTGGTTTCTGGTAAATGCCACATCCGCGTCATCATCCCAGGGAATGAATCCATTGTGGCGCACGGCCCCAATCAGCGTGCCTGCGTCCAGCATATATTTTATATTGTATTTGCGGCATATCCTGTCAATCTCCTTGAGGATCTTAAGGTTAGCCCCATGAACCTTTCCCATGTCATAAGATGGTTTCATTCCACTGCACTCCTTCAGGGCCTTGGGCCCTTTCATCCATTGTTATTGAGGCGCTGCCGGTCAGGACCTTATGCCTCCACTGCCTGGCGGATTGTCTTAGCCATATAATCAATCATCTCATCTGTCATGCCAGGATACACACCTACCCAGAAGGTATCCGACATGATCCGGTCCGTGTTTGAAAGGCTGCCCACAACCCTGTATCCCTCTCCCCTGCTTCTCATCTCATCAAAACAGGGATGTCTTGTCAGGTTCCCGGCAAAGAGCATCCTGGTCTGTACGCCTTTGCCTTCCACATACTGCACCACCTGGTTCCTGTCCACACCTTCCCTGCAGGTAATAAGGAAACCGAACCAGCTGGGAGTGGAGTGTTCCGCGGGTTCAGGAAGGATCAGCCTGTCCTCCAGCCCTGCCAGTCCCGCCTTTAAACGGGCAAAATTCTGGCGGCGGCGTTCCACGAAGGACGGAAATTTGTCCAGCTGGGCGCAGCCCACGGCTGCCTGCATATCTGTCGCTTTCAGATTATATCCGAGATGGGAATACACATACTTATGGTCATACCCCAGGGGCAGTTGGCCGAACTGCCTGTCAAACCTGTGTCCGCACATGTTATCGCGTCCGGAGGGGCATACGCAGTCCCGTCCCCAGTCCCGGAAGGAGCGGATGATCTTATTCAGCAGCGGGCTATCCGTGTACACGGCGCCGCCTTCCCCCATGGTCATATGGTGGGGCGGGTAAAAGCTGGAGGTGCCGATATCGCCGATGGTCCCGGTAAATCTTTCAACTTCCTTCCCATCCTCTTCCATGGTATACCTGGTTCCCAGGGCGTCACAGTTATCCTCCACCAGCCACAGATCATGGCGTTCACAGAATGCCTTCACAGCCCTCAAATCAAAGGGGTTGCCAAGTGTGTGCGCAATCATCACTGCCTTTGTCTTATCAGACAGCGCCTCCTCCAGCTTTGTCACGTCAATATTATACTGGGGAATGGTCACATCCACGAACACCGGCACGGCGCCATACTGGATTGCAGGCGCGACCGTGGTTGGGAACCCGCATGCAACCGTAATGATTTCATCTCCCCGTTTCACACGGCGCTCCCCTAAAAGAGGGGAGGTAAGTGCCATGAAGGCCACCAGGTTTGCCGAAGAACCGGAATTCACAAGGGAACAGAACCTGACGCCCAGATATTCCCCAAGCTTTTTCTCAAACTCATCCGTAAACCTGCCAGAAGTAAGCCAGAACTCCAGGGCGCTGTCCACCAGGTTCACCATCTCGTGATGGTCATAGACACGTGAAGCATAAGGTATCCTGTCCCCCTCCTTAAATGGTCCCTTCTTATTATGGAAGGTATCACAGTACTCCTCCACCAGACCCAGGATCTGCTCCCGGGCTTCATTTTCCGTCATATTATCAAATTTCATATCATCATCTCCTGTCCCAAAATCCCAGCGCCGTAGGGCGTGTTTGAAAATTGCTTTCCGTCGGCTGTGCGTCCCACTTTGTGGGAGATTTGGTCCCGATGATGGAGGCGTAGCGGGCTACGCTGACTGAATCGGGGCCAAATATACCGCGAAGTGGGGCGTGCAGACGGCGGGAATGAATTTTCAAACAGGCTCTAGGGCGCCGCCTACTCAAAAAACTCCATGATCTGCCTGTCCATCACATCCAGCATTTCCTGTCCATCCAGATAGGCCTTGGACCATTCCACTGTTTTTTCAACAGCCTGTTCCACACCGTACCTTGGACGCCATCCAAACACACGCTTAATCTTAGAACAGTCCAGCTTCAGGAAATTAGCCTCATGGGGGCCTCCATCGTACCGGTCCACCCATGTCATCCCGCCGCCCCATGCGCGGCAGAAGATATCCACCAGATTCCCGGTGGTCACGCAGTCCCTGTCATCCGGTCCCACATTATAGTATCCCTGGAATTTCCCATCCTCATACTGTCTCATGGCAATGGTCAGATAAACCGCCAGCGGTTCCAGCACCAGCTGATAGGGCCTGGTGGAATGCGGATTCCTTACAATTATATCTTTGCCGGAAGCAGCCGCCCTTACACAGTCCGGAATGATCCTGTCATTGGCAAAATCCCCGCCGCCGATTACATTACCCGCCCGGGAGGTGGACACAGCACACCGCCCGTCCGCCAGGAACGACTTCTGATAGCTATGGGTCACCAGCTCCGAGCAGGACTTACTATTAGAATACGGATCATACCCATCCAGTGGATCGCATTCCCTATAGCCATACTCCCATTCCCTGTTCTCATACACCTTATCCGTGGTCACATTCAGAAAAGAACGCACGCTTTCCGTGAGCCGCACACACTCCAGCACATTCACTGTCCCCATCACATTGGTCTCATACGTATACACCGGCTCCTTATAAGAGTCCCTGACAATCGGCTGTGCCGCCAGATGGAACACAACCTCGGGCCTGACCCGGTCAAACACCTCCCGCAGATGCTTAAGGTCCCGTATATCCCCAATCACGCTGTCCATACAATCCTCCAGCCCCGCAATCTCAAACAGATTCGGATCCGTCGGCGGCTCCAGCGCATACCCCGTCACCTGTGCCCCGGCCAGCCCCAGCATCCTGCAAAGCCAAGCCCCCTTAAACCCAGTATGTCCGGTAACCAGCACACGCTTACCTTTATAAAAATCTCCCAATTCCTTAATGGTCATAAAACACCTCACTCAATCAATCCACCTACTATTTCACAACGTTTTTCCTCCCTGGCGTTAGCGGAAGCGTAGCAGGGCTGCGGTATTCCTTCCTGCTAAAACCATCTTTTCACGCCGGCACTTAGGCGCGGTCTTTCACGCGCCTTAGGGCGTGTTTGAAAATTGCTTTCCGCCAGCTGTGCGTTCCACTTTGTGGGAGATTTGGTCCCGATGAGGGAGGCGTAGCGGGCTACGTTGACCGAATTGGGACCAAATATACCGCGAAGTGGGACGTGCTTTGTCCGAAGGGGGTACCTCTGGTGGATTCCTTCGGGCAGATGGCGGGAATGAATTTTCAAGCAGGCCCTGGTACCGCTGCGTGGAAAACAAGCGCGAGCGGGTTGCAGCAGGAAGGAATACCGCAGCCCTGCGGACCTCCGCCAACCCTACCCCCATATCTTCCACGGCGCCTTCCCCGACTGCCACAGTTCCTCCAGCTTGTTCATCTCCCTCTGGGTATCCATGCACTGCCAGAAGCCGCTGTGATAGAAGGATTTAAGCTGTCCCTCCATGGCCAGCCTCTGCATGGGCTGCTTTTCAAACACAGTGGTATCGTCTTCCAGATAATTGAAGATTTCCGGTTCCATCACCATGAAGCCGCCATTAATCAGGGCGCCGTCGTTATCCTCCTTCTCGCGGAAGGAAAGGATGGTATTGTCATCATCAATGTCCAATACCCCCTTCATCTGGCCGATGTTCACCGTGGTGATGGTGGCTGTCCTGCCATGGGACCTGTGGAACTGTACCAGCTTATCCAGATCAACCGTGCTCACACCGTCCCCATAGGTCAGCATGAAGGTTTCATTGCCGATGTAGGGCTGGATCCGTTTCACCCGCCCTCCGGTCATGGTGTTAAGGCCGGTGTCCACAAGGGTCACCTTCCATGGCTCGGAATAATTGTTGTGGACTTCCATCTTGTTATTGGCCAGATCAAAGGTTACATCTGAGGTGTGAAGGAAATAGTCAGCAAAAAATTCCTTTACCACATACTGCTTATATCCAAGGCAGATGACAAAATCGTGGAAACCAAACTCAGAGTAATATTTCATGATATGCCACAGGATGGGCCTTCCGCCGATTTCAATCATTGGCTTTGGTTTTAAATGGCTTTCCTCACTGATCCTGGTTCCAAGTCCGCCTGCTAAAATAACAACTTTCATCTTTATCCTCCATTGTGTCCCAGCAGCCCTCCATGGGGCTGCCCGTCATCTGAATACGTTCCATCCATGTTCCTTCAGGATCCGCAATGCATCCTGTATCTTGTCCACACCCTTCCTGTACTCAAACAGGTCGGATAGTTCCTTGTCCATGGCCTTAAGCTCCTCCTCATCCATATCCGGCACCTGAAGGGCCATGGCCGCCATATTTTCAAAGTTTTCTTCCCTGTACGGCGCCTTCTGGATCTCATGGTAAGTAGTATAACCATTTCCTGACAGGATTGCAAGACAGAATAGTGCGATCAGGCACCGACGCCATATGACGCAAACGGTATGGGGCCTTCCTGTGGAATCCGGATTTCCATTTACATACTGGTTTCCTCTTTGTTTCCCTTGTATATCCCGGTTCATTCCCCGGTTCCCTTGTACATCCTGCTTTATTCCCTGGTTCCACGCAAGGGCAAAGGTGATGACCATTCCAAGGATCCCTACCTGGAACTGCAGGGCGTACCTGGAACTCAGGGCATATGACTCGCTCTCAAATATATACCTGGATATGAATATGAGTATATGGTTCAGTCCGCCTCCCACCAAGAGCATCATGGGGAGCAGTGTTTTCTCATAAAACCGGAACCTCAGGTTAAGCCAAAGCGCAAACAGGTATCCGCAGACCACAAAGAGCCCGATGACATAAATCATGCGGTCCGTAATCATGCCCTGTTTCACCAGCTCCTGCAGCTCCTCCCCTCCCACAAGGATACCGGCAAAGGATTTAAGCAGGAACCGGACGGGAAATGCAGGATGGTCGGAAAGGATTTCCATCAGGGAACGCCCGGTTGCCCCGGCATGTTCCTCCACTGCAAATGAGTTGCTGAGGATGTAGAGAAGCAGCGGAATCAAGGTACAGGCCATATAGGCGATGTAGCGCATGTCCCATTCATTTTCCCGCATCCTGCCCCGGACCATGCAGAATAAGTAGGACATCAGGATTGTCACTGCGTAGATTGCGCAGTAAGGGCCTGCCGTTCCCAGTATGATAAGCCATGGAAGCGCCAGAAGCTTTATCCTGTCCCCGTTCTTTTCCTCACCGGCCCATACCCGGTCCAGCACCAGTTCGTGGTAATAAAAGCAGGCAAAGGCGAAAAAATGGGACCAGCCGCTGCCGTTTGTAAGCATTTCCCATTTATTAAGACTGAACATCACTGCCATGAGAAGCGCAAACCAGCCAATCCCAATCCTTCTGTTTTTACAGTAAATCCCAAGTACCCAGCCAGCAAGCCCCAGGCTTATAACCCCCAGGACACGTTCCAGGGTAACGGAGAATCCAAACAATCCCACATTGATGATCCGGCACAGATAGTTGATGGGAATCCGGGTAAGCACGTCCGGCACAAAGAATCTGGCCGGGTCATACACATCGGGAAGATAGCTGTTGACCAGACGGATGTAGTCGGAATACACCACGTCGCAGGTGGAATTCTTAACATACCAAAGGCAGAAGCCAATGCCAAGAAGGGGCAGAAGCCAGTATATGATTTTTCTGTACCTGGATGTGTCCATGGTTCCTCTCCTTTTCTGATGTGTATTTACCTGGGCGGATATCGCTCCGGCAGGGCATTGCCTACCTCGCCGTCATATGCACAATTGCAGCCAGACGGTCCTCACCGCGTTGTTCCTGGGCATTGTGCATATAGAAATTATAGTCAAAGGTCAGGTGTACCATCTGCCACGGTTCAGCTTCAATGGTCTCGTTCACCACGGTGGAGCGCACCGGGATTGTGACCGGATCCTCCTGGTCCTTTGTTATCTTAATGCCCTCGCCTCCGCTCATGACGCCCGGATATATGATTTCCAGGTCAATCATCCCTGTCTCACCTGCCATGACCGTCAGGCTGGCATGTTCATCCATCCATCCGTCATCATAATATCCATACTCCACATTCAGCTTCAGGTCCTTTACGAACTGGGTGATATCCTGGAAACCATTGTGCTCCGGATCCTCCCTCAGCACAAGCATACGGTCGTCCACCAGCCCGATGTCGCGGATACTGTCAATGAATTCCACGCTGGTCCCCTCCGCCGTCCGTTCCTTGTCAAAGACCTTAAAAAAGGTACGGGCTGTAAAATCACTCATCTCATAGCTGTTGCCTATGATGTAAATATTCTTTCCGAACAGGCTGTCGCCGTACCGTCCGTATGTTTCCTCCGCCAGCGAATTATAACGCAGCTGGCTGGGCCACAGATACAGGTTCGGGTACTGCGCCCGGTAAAACAGCTCCACCGGAAGCATGAGGAATACATAACAGATAAATGCCGCCCCCCAGGGCCACAGACGTTTCAGGTAAAGCTCCGGCTTCACCCCTTCGGTCAGGACCCCGTACATGTACGCCAGAAGCAGAAGGGCTGCTGTCAGGGAAACATAGACCCACCGCATCTCCACCCGGATGGTCACGCTGGAGGACGCGATACAGGCCCCGATGAATAAAAGGAACAGGGCCAGGTTGCATAGTACCTTCCCCCTCACGTCCTTCCTCTTATCCTTTATGACCTTTATAAGGAAGCCCAATACAATAACGGCGATGGCCACGTCAGCCAGCAGGACCAGGATCCTGATTGACAGGGGGCTCTGTCCCCACGGGCAGCCGTTGAGATGTTCCGGGCCTGCATTCATGCCGAACACATACGCAATCTGGCTCAGCCCATAGCGGACCGTATCTGCCAGGCTGAAGGTATCCGCCACCTGGGTCCCTCCGGTGCCCGCAGGCAGGACGCTTCCGATGGTAAATGCGCGGATTACCTGGACCAGCAGGAAGGACATCAGGCCGGAGCCCCATTCCGCCAGATTCTTAGACCGCTTGATAAGCAGTACAAGGAGCAGGAGCGGAAACAGTACCATATACCGTTCATGTACAAAGCACACGCCGAAATACAGGGCGCAGGACAGATAATAATACTTCCTGCCGTCCTCCCCGTTCATGTAACGGTACAGGTACCAGAGGATGCCAATGGCCATCCAGAGCGCCATGGTTTCCATCAGCCCCAGGACCTGGCCAATCTGGTAATAAGCCATCCGGCTTATGAGATACATGAAGCCGCACAGGAAGCCGATTCCCTTGGAGCGCGAAAGCCGTCTTCCAATCAGGTAGACCGACCAGGCAACAGCCGTGTTCAGCAGGATGTTAAACGGCACGAACCAGTTCACATGGTTACCGACCACCGCCATCTCAAGCCAGGCCGCCAGATAGTAAAGGAAACGGAACCTGGTGCTTCCCAAAGGGAACACATACTGGAGAAAGCCCTGCTCGCCATAACAGGACCAGAAATACAGGTCATCCATATAAAGCCCTTTGATTTCAATGTTCCTGTTCACCCACACTGCCATGGCCAACAGGATTCCCATGAAAATCACATGGTCTTTCCACTCATATTTCTTCTCCATCCTGGAGAAACCAATCCTGGTTCTTGACCGTTCTTTTGTCTCCACAGCTTATGCCTCCTTTGCAGTACCTTCTGCGTAAATTCTCCGGTGTCCATGTCAGTGCCGCCCGGAAAGGGCCGCGCCGGAACATGGTCATGACTTCAGTCCGATGAAAAACTGTAATTATTGCGGAAATCCCCTACCGCCGCCTCCGGATCCGCAGGCAATACCGGCGGCAGCGTGACCCTGGCCGACAGATTGCCCCACTCATATTTAAGGTCCGTAAGGCTGCCCTCTTCTATCATATCCTCTATCATCTCAAGGGCACGGGGCTGCGCTGCCAGATATCCTTTTTCCACAAAAAAATACTCTGTGCCCGCATATTCCAGGAATTCCTCAAAATATTTAAGCCTCTTCACCAGATATACATTGCCTCCGCTGCCAGTGACATCGTAATAACTCTGTACACTGCAGGATATATCCAGGACATCCGGATGGTTCCCGAACGCCAGCACCCTTGTCCTTGGCGAAAAGCCGGATACAAGGTTCATGCACCCTATTTCCAGGTCGCGCTGACGCGCCTCCCTCCGGTGGTCATAATATCCCATATGCTTTAACCGCACCGGCGTGAAACCAGGCTGCCCGGCCCAGCTGGTCAGGCATGTAAGCGGGACATTCACTATCATGAAACAGATGACCGCCATGCCGATCCCACGTCCCAGTCCATGCATTCCGTCAGGAGCCGTACCACGGCCCAGCAGGCTTCCTTCCATCCTCATGGAAATGATGACCAGAAGTGAATAAAACAGGATGAAATAATTGCCGTCCACCTGGGACAGTGTGTAAATGCTGGCAATACATCCCAGTGTCATGACAGCCATCAAAACCCTGTCAAATACTTCCAGGGGCGTCCGCGCCTTTCTGCCCCTTATGGCAGAAACACTCCATATAAACAGGAACAGTGTCACAAGTCCGGTTCCCCAGGCAATGACCACATGGTCCATGTCCATGGAGACAGGAGCCGTAAGCATTTCCCCAAGACGCCTGCCCAGGCGGGCCAGTTTTTCCCCGGCTGTCAGCATGGACGGGTCCCCAATCACATGGCTGAAGGAGAAGGGGTATCTGACCTTCCATCCCAGGCGCTCACAAAAGCCAGCAAATATGGAAGTCACCGGAACCCCGGTCATGAGCCATGTGCGATACCATAACCCGGCTGCGGCGCCTGCTGGCAAAAGAAGCAGCAGCCATCCCTTTTTATCTCCCAGACTGAACCTGCCTGTGGCTATGAGACAGATAAGGGCGGTTCCCCCAAGGGCGGTTGAAAATACCAGGGCCGTGGGCTTATATACCAGGGTCAGCAGATAGGTTGCCACCGCCATGAGAAGCCATGGCGTCCTCTCCTTTTTCTCAAATGCACGGCACAGGAAGTCATATATGATCAGCTGGTGCAGCAATGTGATGATATCGCTCTTGGCCGTGGCAGCCATGTTCATGATTCCCGGGATGGAGGAAAGCACAGCCGCCGCAAAAAGCCCCATTCCCAGCCCCCTTTTGCGCCTTACCATAGACACTGCCAGTACCAGGACCGCAATTGTCATCCACAGGGAAAACGCCAGCACAAATCCATAGGTAGGCGTGCCGCTCAATGGAAGGGCCAGCACCTCCAGTCCCTTACTGTAGGTGTAGACCAGATTAATCATACCCAGGTTTTCATAAATCCCCTTCCCATTGTCCAGCACGAATGCCGAGCGCAGCCCATAATGCAGGGAGTCATAATCCAGCTCTATATTCAGACGTCCGGCCTGAATCAGGACCATGGTGATGATAAATGCCAGAAGCCATGGATAGGTCTTCCCGGACTGCCGCCGCAGACATCCCGGCGTCCCTGGCATCCCCGGCGTCCCCGGCATCCCCGAAGTCTCCGGCATCCCCGAAGTCCCCGGCATCCCCGAAGTCCCCCGCATACCCGGCACCTCCGGCATACCTGGCACCTCCGGCATTCCCGGCATCTTCTGCCCAATCCGGCCTCTTCGGACAGCCAGATACGCCTCCGCCCCAATTGCCGCACCGCCCAGAACCAGCGCCAGCACACGCCAGAACTTAATCCCGCCATGGCCTGTCAGGGATATGAGACACACAATCACCATCCAGAACGCGCTTCCGGTCACCAGGGACATGGACAGCTCCTCAACAGATGACTGCCGGATTTTCCAAGCAAATAAGCGGTGGATCCATCTTCCCCAGAGAATCAGGACCGCCACATAAAGGCCGGATACGGCAATCGGCACCAGGATCTGGTGGCACCAGGTAAAAACCGCCGCGCCGCCAGCCACACAAAGCCAGCAGGTCCTGGGGTTTCCTGCATTCCCGGCTCTGGATATTTTATCGACCGGGTTTCCATTCCCACCCGTTTTGCCGCCTGCTTTCCCATTCCCGCCATAAGCCTTCCTGAGCCAGAACAGGTTCCATGCAAATACAAGCGCAACCTCCCCAAACATGATCCATGTGGCTTTTGACTCCAGGACACTCCTTAAAGGCCCGGCCATCACTTTGTAATACGATATGATAAGAAACGCTCCTGTCAGCCCCAACAGCACTGCCAGAAGCAGATTCCCCCTTTTGCTACCCTTCATATTCAGAATCCTTAATTTTTTTCATCACTCATATTCACCATAAGCAGTTTTATAAAAATGCATCAGCAGCCTGGCAGCCGGCCCGGGCCAGAACCGCCTGAACATGGCCTCCTCCTCCTCTGCCCTCCTGCCCCCCACGATACACGCCTTGGTGGTGGCTTCATCATGGACCCGGTAATACAGAAGCGGACGCTCGTCACAGATAAACCGTCCCTTTTCACAGGCCAGCTGATATAAGTTATCCCAGTCCAGGGCAAACCTGTATTCCGAACGCACCAGGGGTGTGCCCAGCAGTTTCTTCTGATAGGTTGTGGCAGGACAGCAGATGGGATTGCCGAAAATCAGGGACATTTTCTTAATCCATGCCCGGTCATTCAGGGCCGGGACCCGCAGCGGAAGGCGGAGGATACGTTTCACCCACAGCATGGCGTCACCTGTGATCAGCCGTCCATTTTTCACAATCACATAGTCCGTGGTGAACACGGTCATGTCAGGATATGCCCTGTAGGCGGCCAGAAGCCGCTCCACGTATTCCTTATGGTACATGTCATCCTGGTGGGCAATGGTGACCAGCTCACCGTCCGCCATTTCATATGCAAAGTTCCAGTCATCCCTTATATTGCTTCCGCCGTTCCTTACGAATACCTGGATGCCGTATTTCCACGCCAGTCCGTCTATGTATGGGCTGGGGGTGGAGGTGCACAGTATGATATGGCTGGGCACGCTCTGGGAAACCAGGGAGCGGATCAACGGTTCCAAATAGGGCGAATCCTTGTAAGCGCATATGGAAAACACATGCTTATACTTCATAAAAATGTTCCTCCAGCATCAGGCAGAGGGTATGGTAAACCGGCAGGTGTAATTCCTGGATCTTAAATGTCTCCTGCTCCGGCACCACGATGGACACATCGCAGGCCCTGCCAAGCTCTCCCCCGTCCTTGCCCGTAAGGCCGATTGTCCTGATGCCCGCAGCTTTTGCCACCGCCAATGCATACATGATATTCTTAGCATTGCCCGAAGTGGAGATTCCTATGAACACATCCCCGGGCCTGCCGTAACCGTAAAGCTGCTGGGCATAGGTCAGTTCCCCATTCACATCATTGGAAAATGCAGTGGACAGGGATATATGCCCGGTAAGCGCAATGGCCGGAAGGCTTCCCTGAAGATGTGCCGCCAGTTCCCCGCCCCGCACCGGGTCCGCTGCCCTCAATGCGTCAGCAAATTCCCCGGCTACCGGACGGCGCTTGACAAATCCCTTCATCAGTTCCCCCACGATGTGCTCACTGTCAGCACAGCTTCCACCGTTTCCCGCAATGAGGACCTTTCCCCCATGCTCATAGCATTCCTTCATCATCTCATAAGCAGCAAGGACATCCGCCTTCACCGCATCAAGCACCGGATACCTTCCGGTCAGTTCCTCCAGATATTCCATTTCCCTCATGGGATTCACACCTGTCCTTTCTCTACAATCCACCGGGCAGCAATCAGCAGGTCCTCCGCATAAAAGTCATATGCCGGGCTTCCCCCTGTGCGCATGTCCTTTTCGTGCTGTTCCCTGCCGTATCCGGTTCCCACCAGGATGGAGGTAAGGCCATAATTCTTCCCCGCCTCCACGTCCAGCAGCTTATCGCCCACCATGAAGGAGTGGGCCTTATCCACGTCAAACCGCTCTCCGGCCATCTCAAACATCCCGGTTCCGGGCTTGCGGCACCGGCACTGTATCTTATATGGTCCAATTCCATGCACCGGGTGATGGGGGCAGTAGTAAAATGCATCAATGCCGGCCCCGTCCCGCTCCAGCAGTTGGTTCATATGCAGGTGAAGCTTCTCTACGTCCTCCGTCCTGTAATAACCCCTGGCCACACCCGCCTGATTGGTCACCACCACCAGACGGTATCCCGCCGCTTTTAACATCCTCAGCGCTTCTTTAACCCCTGGGAGTATGTGCAGGTCCTCCGGTTTGTAGAGATAGCAGACCTCTTCGTTCAGCGTCCCGTCCCTGTCTAAAAAAACAACCCGTTCCATGGCTTTTAACCGTCCTTTATATGTCAAACTTATATTCCCCATCCGGCATATGGACACTGACCTGATCATACTGCCATCTGTCATCGTCCATGACCCAGCTCTGGGCGCCCCGCAGTTCAAAGTTCCAGTCAGCCAGCTGACCGCCCACCTGTTCCATCCTGGCCGCCACCTTGTGGCGCACGTTATACGGGCAGTACATAAGCAGGTAACCGCCGCCGCCAGCGCCCAGAAGCTTACCGCCCAGCGCCCCTGCCTTCAGGGCCTCATCGTAAAGCTCATCAATCTGGGGCGTCGTGATCTTGGCGCTCATGCGCTTCTTGCTCTGCCATCCATAGTCCAGAAGCTTCCCAAAGCTGTGAAGGTTGCCCTTTAAAAGTTCATCCTTCAGGGCATAGGCCAGGGCCTTTACCTCGCACATGGCCTGAAAGCTGTCCTTTTTCTCATAGTTCTGCACCTGGTCCTTGATGATGTTGGCAGACACGTGTATCTTACCCGTGTAGCACAGCAGCAGGTTGTATTGGAGTTCGTGGATGATATCCTTCTTGATACGCAGCGGATTCACCACCACATTATTGCGCCCATGGAACTCAATGAAATTAAAGCCGCCAAATGCAGCCGCATACTGGTCCTGGTATCCGCCGTCTATGCCCAGGTCAATCCTCTCCACCTGGTAAGCCAGGTCAGCCATGGCATACGCGTCCATCATGATTCCCTTCCACCGGGCCATGGCCATCAGCATGGCCACCATGACGGTGGATGAGGTTCCAAGGCCGGAACCCGGAGGCGCGTCGCACTGGAGGTATACCTCGCATCCCTGCTTGATATCCATGGCCTTAAGGGCCGCTGTCACAAGGTCCAGTTTTCCGTCATAGACATAATTCTCATTGGTGTTATATTTGACCGTCATATCAAAATCAATGGAATTGACAATGATCTGGTCGTCCTCCCTGGGAACAATGGAGCAGTACGCGTATTTATTGATTGTACTGCCGATGATGGCGCCTCCCTGCTCCACGCAGAATGGCGCTACGTCCGTCCCGCCTCCGCCAAAGCTTACCCTGAGAGGCGCCCTTCCTCTGATTACCATATGTTTCTCCTTCCGTATACCTTCCGTATATGAACATACCGGGTTTCCCGGCAATTACATAGGCTAAACCACCACCTGGTTCCTCACATCCTCCTGGAACTGGCGGTATGCCTCCGGGATCCCGATGTCAATGAAGTATCCATCATTGACAAAACCTCCCAGGCCTTTCCCCTCTCTTAACCACTTTGGGATCATGTCATTTTCCAGCGATACCTTGCCCTCGGGTATGGTATCCATAAGGCTGCGCCTCATCAGGTAAATGCCGCCGTTGATGGTGCCCTTCCTGGTTTCCTCTGTTTTCTCGTTAAATGCAGTCAGGAATCCCTTCCCATCCAGGATGGCCTGGCCGTATCTGGACACATCCGGCACCTCCCGCAGCACCAGGGCCATGTCCAGATCCAGCGAGTCCTGAAGCCGCTTCAGGCGTGTATAGTCAATCTGGTAAAATGTATCCGCATTCAGCACAAAGAACCTTTCCTCCGTGACAAAGCGTCCCGCGTTCTTAATCGCGCCCGCCGTCCCCAGCAGGGTTTCCTCATAGGCATAGGAGGCGTGAAACCCAAACCGCTCCCCATCCCCAAAATACTCCTCCACCATGGTTCCTTTGTATCCAACGGCAAATATGATATCCGTCATGCCGCTGCGCACCAGTTCCCTGGTAACGTATTCCATGAAAGGCCGTCCCTCAATCAGGGCCATTGGCTTGGGCCGGTCGCTTACCACGCTGCGCAGCCGCGTCCCAAGGCCTCCGGCCAAAAGTATTGCCTGCATCGTACTCCTCCTTCTTCCTGTGATGTGTACAGCTGAACATGGGATTCCTGGCTTTCAGGCGGAAAGCCACACCGGTCCATCCTCACAGTCACGCCCGGAAGTCCTCGTCAATCACCTTCCAGGCGCCGTCCATGCTGAAATACTTCTTGATATAATCCTGGGTCCTGCGGCACAATTCCCGGCAGCGCCCATTATCATTGTAAAGCCCCACAACCCGGTCCGCAAATGCTTCCGGCTCATCCGCAATCTCCAGCACGGTCTCCACAAACGGTATCCCCTCCGCACCCGTGGATGTGGTCACAATGGGGGCGCCGTTATAGATGGCTTCCACCACCTTGCCCTTGACCCCGGCGCCATAGCGCAGCGGGACCACCACCAGCTTACAGGTGGAATAAAGCGCCTCCAGCTCTTCCTCGCTGACAAAGCCCTTTATGATGATTCCCTCTTCCTGGCCAAGCGCCTGTATCTCCTCTGTCACCTTCGAGCCTACCACATAGAACCGTATGCCCGGGATCCGTTCCCGGATGGCAGGGAATATCTCCTTTGCAAACCATAAAACCGCATCCGCATTGGGGGGATGGGCAAAGCCGCCCACAAACAGAAGGCCTTCCCTCTTAGCAAAGTCATCCTGTATACCGGACAGGAACGTGTCATAGACATATGCGGTAATGGCCTTTGCGTTGATGCTTCCGTCAATGGCATGGATCGCGTCTATCTCCACATAGGACGGATAGTAGGAAACCGCCGCCTTATGCATCATGGTCAGCTCCACTGATTTCCAGTAATCCGCCTCCCGCTTGATGTTAATATCCCCGGTCAGCCCATACTCCCTGCCCAGCCTGAGGAAATGAAGGTCGTGTCCGTAATAGATGACCTTCATCTTCGTATAATCCTTAATATAATCCACATACTTGGTGGCAATGTGCGGTCGGTTCAGATATGCATAGTCCATCTCGTCCCCATTTGTCTTAAGCCAGTCCCAGATGCCGGCTGCATATCCATCCCCGTACAGAACCTCTATGCCCATCTGCTGGAGCGTGGTGGAGTATGGTTCTTCATGGAGGAAGTTGTCTCCCAGGAATTTTACCACAAAACCCTTTTTCAGGAACATTTTCAGGTACTGGTACGTGGTCTTGGAACCAGCGTCCTTATCAAACGTGGGCACATAATGGTCCACCACCAGGATGATTTCCTTTCCCTGGCTGCGCTCCCTTGCCCTGAAGGGGTTGGGATTGCCTGTATTGACACACTGCTGTTTCAGTTCCTCCGCCCATTTCTCCTTAAGCTTCCTGCTGTTTTCCACCTGGTAGCGTTTCAGCCCGGCTCCGTTTACATCCGTGCCATTGGACACTCCCTCAAAATGGATTACCTTTGAAAGGGGCTGATACACGACCCGGTATCCCGCCTTCCTCACCTCGAAGGCAAGGTCTGAATCCTCACAGTACGCAGGGGCATACCGTTCGTCAAAGCCTCCTATCTGCTTCCACAGCGCGGTGGACAATAGGATGGCTGCGCCTGATATATAGTCTACATCTTTTACATAATTGTATTCTGCCTTGTCCGGATCATCCAGACGTCCATAGTTCCAGCCGGAACCGTCACTCCAGATGATTCCGCCCGCCTCCTGGAGACGCCCGTCCGGGTAAACCAGCTTGGATCCCACCATACCGATGGTGTCATCCGATTCAATCAGGTCCACAAGGGAGGAAAGCCACCCCACAGTCACCTTGGTGTCGTTGTTCAGGAACATGAGGTATCTGCCCCTGGCCGCCCTGGCCGCCTGGTTGCAGTTTTTCAAAAAGCCCTGATTGGTCTCATTGCGGCAGATAACCAGGCCTTCCACATACTGCCCCAGACGGGCCGTGGCATCCGTGGACACATCGTCCGCAATAATCACCTCATAGGTCACATCCTTTGTAAATTCCAGGATGGACTGAAGGCACGCATAGGTATAATGCACCTGGTTATAGCATGGGATTATAATGGAAACCAGAGGTCCGTCCCAGCCATCCGGGCCTTCCCCGCCCTGTCCCGGCACCTGCGGGAATATGAGCCTGCCATACTTAAGATAGTCCTCTCCTATCTTAAAATCCCCGTCAATCTGGTTGCGCCCTGAGCTGGTGGCGTACAGCCTGCCATAGCGGATTGGGTGCTTAACCGTATTAAAGCAGTAATTCAGGACCTTGCGCTTTTTCGTCCCCTTTGGAAATGCCTTATTGACCTGGGTGCCCAGCCTGCGGCGCGCCTTGAATATCAGGGCCTCATGTCCGTTTAAATAAGTGGCCAGCTTGCCCAGTTCCTCAATCTCATGGCGTAAATCCTTAATCATCACTTCCAGGTTGGCAACATGATTGTTGGTAAGGCGCTGCACTTCCTGCTCCTTGCGTATCTGGAAATTCTTTTCCTCCACCTCTGCCTGAAGCGCGTTTATCCTGTCCCTGGCCTTGGTAAGCTCTCCATCTGTCTTCTTTAACTCATTAAGGCCTGTAACCTTCTGGCTGTACCTTGCCAGATATCCCTGGCTGCCATCCCCGTGCACATAGGACTGGAAGGCTTCTTCCATGGATGCATACAGCGCCGCCATCTGCCTGGACATGGAAAATTCCTCCAGAAATTCCTCCAGGCCCGGGTACTTAAGCAGCCCTTGGTATTTATAATAGAAGTAGGCAAGGTTGCGGTACTGTACAAAATGGGCCGGGACCGGGAAATCGAATACCCACTCATAGTCCAGACAGCAGAGACTTTCATCCCCTGCCGGACCAGCCTGTTTAGCCGGTCCGCGGTCATCCGCATTCCCCTTCACAAGCATCAGGTTCTCGAACAATCCGTCTATATTACTTACTTTATAGGAAATGTCGTCTATATCCGGTATTTCCCCAAAGACCTCCGTAAACTCCGGTGTCACGGCAAATGGCATGGTCTGGTCCTTGTCCACATCAAAAATCACCTTCATGGCCGCCCGGATATCCTCCACCGGAGCCTTCCCGTTCCTGATCCGGCTGCCCAGCTCCTCTGCCAGGGTAATCCCCCGAAGGAACTGGAACCGCACCGTCATGCCGTCCTCTGCCAGCAGCGGCTCCAGTACACGGACCGACGGGTTAAATGCCTTCAGCTGGGCGTATTTCTTTGCAAAGGAAAGGATATGCCAGCTTCCCTCGCTGTCCAGGGCCGCCTTTTCCACATACCGTGTTCCATTTTCTTCCAGAATGCTGGTGCGTATCTGAAAGCCCTGCTTCCTGGTGCGGTTATATTTTACATAAACCGTCTTCTGGAGAGGCGCTTCCTTTGACGCAATCAAAAGGAAGCCATTGGAAAACCTGGGGAAATCCCCCTCTTCCAAAAGCATGTCATAAACTTCTTCCTCATTCAGGCAGGCATATCTGGGCCTGTCATAGGATACGTCCATATGGGCGATGTCGCCCTTGCCCGGAAGATACCGGTCCGAATAAATGGATACAGGAAGGCGGTAATCCGGCATGGGATAATAAAATTCCGTACTTGTAAAACCGGCTTCATGAAATGCAGACAAAAGGCGGCCCTTTGTATAGGATGCCTCCTCGCCGTCATGGTCACCGCCCGCCAGGAACCTGAGGCCCATTGCATTTTCACAGGCAAATACAAGCCTGCCTCCGTCCTTCAGATATCCTGCGGCCCTGCGGACCGTTTCCCCAAGCGGTTCCTCACGTCCGGGTCCCACAAGGAAAACCCAGTCATACAATGACTTCCGGCCTTCCAGGTCTCCTCTGTCCGGCAGGCCTTCCCCGCCTTCCAGCCCATAGGTTATATTTCCCCTTGCCTGGTTCCGTTCCCGGTTCACTAAAAGGTTCTCATCCCTGTCATCCACCACGGTCACGTGGGCGCAGCGCTCTGCCAGAAGCCCGGTAAACACGCCGTATCCCGAGCCGATCTCCAGGACCTGTTCCTGCCCGGTCAGATCCAGCCATTCCAGAAGGTTTTCCCGGATTGGCGAAAGGGCGTGAAGCACCTGTGGGCGTTCATCCTGTTCCAGGGCCTGGTCCATGCCTTCCCGGGTACTGCCATATGTCTTGAACAGATCTAAGATTTCATAACTGATATCCTTCATGAATGTCCTCCGCCACAGCTTTTCTTCTCCGCCTTCACCTGGGATTCCATATCATAGACACCCACCGTGTTCTTATTGGAGATGACCGTAATATTCGTCACATTGTACAGGCGGTGATAGACCACATGTTCTCCGTGCTCAAAGCCCGTACAGGACATACTCAGGAGATATTCCCCTCCCTGAAGCGTCATTTTCTGGGAAAATTCCACCGTGTATTCGTCCCCGCGCTTCACCGGCTTTATATCCGCGCCTTCAAACATGGTATTGGTCCCTGTCAGGTCGCTGCCCTTCTTGTCCTTGATGGTGTAGGTGAAAATGGGGGCCTGGATATCCGTATTAAAACGGATGCATTCCCTGATGGTGAAGGTTTCCCCTTTTAACAGCAGATTGGTAAGATTGCCCCGTTCGTCAAACAGGCCCAGGTCATAAATCTCAGCCCGGCCGTCCCCGTATTCCGTCCTGTCATAATTAATGGTCAGCTGGTCCTTCATAAGGCCTTTGCCATGTGCGGCACTGCCGTCCTGCCGGGCGCCCGTCCCTTTCCGTCCGGAACCATCCGGCTTCCCTCCGGCCTCTGCGCCTTCCTGCCCCATCTCCATGCCGCCGGAAAAATCAGACATTTCCACTTGGTTTTTCTTCTCAAGTTCCGCTTTCAGCGAATCCAGCTGGCCAGCCAGTATTTTCTTATATAAATCCACCATATGTCCGGGAGCGCCTTCCGACACAAATTCCCCTTTATTAAGAAGCACGACCTTGTCGCAGTACTTGATGATACTGCCCATATCGTGGGTCACCATCAGGATGGTGGTTCCCTTCTTACGTATCTCCTCCATCCTGCGGTAACACTTGGACTGGAAGAAAACATCGCCAACGGACAATGCCTCATCCACAATCAGGATTTCCGGGTCCACATTGATGGCTAACGCAAAAGCCAGCCGTACAAACATACCGCTGGAATAAGTCTTGACCGGCTGGTACACAAAATCCCCAATTTCCGCAAAGTCCAGGATATCCTGAAGCTTGGCGTCCATCTCCTTTTTCGTGTATCCCATCATGGTGCCGTTCATATATATATTTTCAATTCCTGTATAATCCATATTAAAACCAGCGCCCAGCTCCAGGAGGGCCGATATCTTACCGTCCACCCTGGCCTCTCCTGTGGTGGGCGTCAATACCCCGGTAATGATTTTCAATATAGTGGACTTGCCGGAGCCGTTGGTTCCGATGATTCCCACTGTCTCCCCCTTCTTCACATGGAAGGAAAGCCGGTTCAGTGCATAAAAATCCCTGTGGTAATTCTTATGGGAAATGCTCATGGATTCTTTCAGACGGTCAATGGGTTTCTCATATAATCTGTATACCTTGGTCACGTCCGCGACCTTAATGGCGTACTCACTGTCCTTTTCTCTATCTGGCATAACTGTCTCCATCCTAATACTGCATACTTTTCCACTTTAGGCATAAGTATAGCATAGAATGTGGGATTTTTATACCTCTAACAATATTTTTCAAAAAAAGTTAAGGATTACCTATTGACAAACGCAACTGTATATACTATAGTTACAGTAACAACTGTATCAAAATTAATTACAGAATAAGGAGGCGTAAAATGACGAAATGGACCTATCTCATAGCGGCAGCATTTCTCTGTACCGCGGCATTGACAGCTTGCAGCACATCCAACAGTGCCGGCGCGGCACCAGGCCAGGGTAATATGGCCGCACAGGGTTCGCAGGACAGCATGGATTCCAACGATTCACAGGGCAGCATGGACGCCCAGACTTCGCCGGACAGCATGGACGCCCAAACCACACAGGGCGAAAGCGTCTATCATAAAATCTCAGCAGAAGAAGCCAAAGTGATGATGGATAAAGGCGGCGTGACCGTGGTTGATGTACGCAGGGAAGACGAATATGCGGCCGGACACATACCAGGCAGCATCCTTGTTCCCAATGAAGGAATCAGGGACACA
>OLOS01000026.1_pt1 | contig 170765 bp, 159 predicted proteins | sample 1672631 | NCBI WGS metagenome assembly OLOS01 (sample SAMEA3136707, study PRJEB25190) | human gut metagenome | biome: human gut; feature: human-associated habitat; material: faeces | place: Austria | collected 2013
TGCCCGCGTTCTCAGATAGCTTCTACCACTGCGGCGCGGCTATTGGAAACTTGTTAATCGGGTTTTATAAAGTCGCTTGCTTTACCTTTTGGCAAATGTCCTCATCCGTTTTTTCGTGTTCTGCGAATTTTTAAAAGCCGTAAATCACTGTAAAAACTGCGGACGGATAATATCCGTCTCTACATGATGATGATGTTAATTTACAATATTAAAATTGTTTGCTTGACGCGTTTGCATCTCTTTCATCCCACTTTTCCGAGTGAATCTGAGGCGTATTTATTACACGGAATCCGAATATATAGCAAACAACAAAAGCCAAGCAGAAAAAAAATGCTGCTTGGCTTTCTTTATTTTCTTTAACTGTTTTACAAGCGCCGCCGACGGGCGGATATTTTTTTACAGCAGGCAGATGCCCTGCGCTCTGAACGCATCCACTGTCTCCTGCGACCAGGTGGAGGCCTGAACCTCGCCGATATGCGCCTTTCTCAGGAAGAACATACACATACGCGACTGGCCTATGCCGCCGCCCATGGTCAGCGGAAGATTGCCGTTGAGCAGGTCGCGCTGGAACGGGAGCTTTGCGCGTTCGGGGCAGCCTCTCTCCTCGAGCTGAGCGGCCAACGACTCGGCATTGACGCGAATGCCCATGCTCGACAGCTCATATGCCATATCGAGCAGAGGATAATATACGACGATATCGCCGTTGAGACTCCAGTCGTCATAGTCGGGCGCACGTCCGTCGTGGATTTCGCCGGAGCGGAGTTTGCCGCCTATCTGCATGATAAACACCGCACCCTTGTCGCGGGCGATTTCATTCTCACGCTGCTTGGGGGTGAGGTCGGGATACATATCCTCGAGCTCCTGCGTGGTGATAAAATATATCTCGTCGGGCAGAAACTTGCCGACAATGTCATATTCCTCGGCTATATATGTCTCCGTATGGCGCAGGCTTCTGTAAATGGCGCGGACGGCTCTCTTGAGGGAATCGACGTTGCGCTGCTCGGGAGTTATTATCTTCTCCCAATCCCACTGGTCGACAAGGACGGAATGGATATTATCCGTATCCTCGTCGCGGCGTATGGCGTTCATGTCGGCATAGATACCCTCGCCGGGCTTGAAGCCGTAGTCCTTGAGGGCGCGGCGCTTCCACTTTGCGAGCGACTGGACTATTTCAACATCGCAGTCCATATCCTTTATGTCGAACGCCACAGGGCGCTCAACGCCGTTCAATGTATCGTTGAGTCCGGAATCCGAGCGCACGAAAAGCGGCGCGGAGACGCGGGTCAGGTTGAGCTGAATTGCGAGATCCCTCTCAAAGAAATCCTTGACCTTCTTGATAGCCACCTGAGTCTGCCTGATATCAAGCAGGGGCTTATATCCTGCCGGAAGATAGCTTGAATCCATGTCATCACATCCCAAAAATAAAACTAATATATATAATATCATTATATCGCGCCTTGTGCAATAAAAATTTTGCACATTAAAGTTAAAAAGGGCGGATACGGCCGTGCGGCAGTCTTTGACAGGGTGAATTCCATTGAAAAAAGCGCCTGCATTGCAAGTGCTTTTGTATTTGAAAACGACGATTTCAGAGAAAAGAGAAGAACGATGAGCGAAAAGTGAAAAAACAAAGAAACGGCAATCTTCTTTCGAAAATTGCCGTTTCTTCTTGGCGCAGAAGGAGAGACTCGAACTCTCGCGCCGGTTTCCCGACCTACGCCCTTAGCAGGGGCGCCTCGTCACCAACTTGAGTACTTCTGCATGGTAACTTATATTATAAAGTTTTGTTGTTGTCGCTGGCGGAGAGAGTGGGATTCGAACCCACGGTACGTTGCCGTACGACGGTTTTCAAGACCGTTCCGTTATAACCGCTTCGGTATCTCTCCATAAAGCGTAAGTTATTCTAACACAAATCAAATGCCTTGTCAACGCTTTTTGTGTGAATTTTATTTTCCGATATCCTGTCTGAGCAAGGCTTCAAGGCTCACTCCGAGGGTGTCGGCTATCACGATAACCTCGATGTCCGTCACAAAGCGTTTACCGCACTCGATGCGCTGAACGGCGTTTTTGTCTATATCGAGCCCCGCGAGCTGAAATGCATCGGCGAGCTGCCGCTGCGAAAGCTCCATATTTTTGCGCAGAACGGCTATATTTTTTCCGCAGACATTGTTAAGCCCGTCTTTTGCTTTGTTGATAAACATAAAAAAGCCTCCGAGACATTCAGTGCTTGTCAATAAGGCTATTATATGTTATGATTAGATAAATATTGACATTTACTAAATGTCACAGTTGAGAGGCGAAATTATATGTTCAAAAAAAGCAAGTCCGAAAAGTACAACAACAAGAAATCTCGTCAGAGGAAACTAAAAGCCTTTGATATCTCAGCGTTTGTAATGATGCTTCGTCTCTCTTTGCGGGCATGGCTTTTCTTGCTTCGGGTTGTTTTTCTTTTCTTCGCTCGGGAAATTCATCCTCTTTCCTTTTCTGCTTGGTATTCGCTCTTGCATTTTTTATATTTGCCGTCTTTTTTCTTGTTATTTTCACCAATTTGATCAATAAACAACTTCCCTAATGTAGCAATTTGTGATATGATTATCGCATACCGACAACGGAGGGAATATATGAACGCAAAAGAACTGCTCGGCAGGCTCTGCGAAAATGCAATATGCGGCGAAAGTTCCGTTTACGACTGCGGCGACGGCGCTTATATGCGGCTTATAAAAGGCGCGGCGGAATCGGATTTTTCAAAAATCTGCGGCGAGTGCAAAAAGCTCGGCTATACGATTTTTCAGCGCAACGACCTCGAAGAAAACAGACACGCATCATATCACGGGGATATGCTCATCCACATATATTTCTGCCCGTCGGAAAAAAGCCTGCGCGTCATATGCGACCCGTTCTCGGCTCGGTTCGAGTGCGAGGAACCGAAATATGAGAGAAGGTGCGGCAGCGCTCTTTGGCAGTTTGAAAACGACCACTCGTATATTGACTGCGGGATGTGCTATATCCTGCGCTGCGCGGACAACAGCTTTTTTATTATAGACAGCGGGCACTTTCTTCAGCCCAATGACCACAAAAGGATATACCGCTTTCTGCGCGAGCGCACGCCCGACGGTGAGCGGACGGTTATTGCGGGCTGGTTTTTCAGCCACGCACACGACGACCATGTGAGCCAATTTGTCGATTTTATCCGCGAATACGGCTCGGCGGTCGAAATCGAAAGGCTCTATTACAACGACGCGCCCATAGACCACCGCGACAGCATGAGCTGGGGCGAGTCCAATAAAAAATATATAAGGCGGTTTGAGGACTGCGCCCGTTCCTGCAAAATTCCCGCCGTGAAGCTCCACACGGGGCAGCGGTTCTTCGTGCGCAATCTTCGCTTTGACGTGCTCTGCACTCAGGAGGACGTTTGGCTTCAAAGTCTCGAAAACTTCAACAACACCTCGTGTGTACTCGCGCTCGAGGCAGACGGGACGAGGATAATATTCCCCGGCGACGCCGCAGATGTCGAGAGCGACATAATGACGGCACGCTACACAGAAAAAACGCTCGGCTGCGACATTATGCAGCAGTCTCACCACGGGCACAGCGGCGCTTCGCCCGAGTTCTACCGCAGAGCTGACGCAAAGACAGTAATGTTTCCGATAACAAAAATAAAATTCGACGAGGAATATCCGAAGCAGGAGGCGAACAGAGTCGCCTGCTCTATAGCCGAGGAATATTTCATAGCTTCCGACGGCACGGTTGAATTCCCCCTGCCCTACTCGGTCGGCAGCGCGAAAGTTTATCCCGACGAAACCTTTGAAAACTTCGCCGCGATAAAAATGCTCTGGGGCTACGACTACCCCGAAGAATACAAGAAACAGCTCTTCGAGGATTTTTTAAGACGCGGAGGCCTGCCCTCTCTCGGAGAGGTAGAGGCATAACACGAAGCTCTCGAACGCTTTGCCGAAAAATAAAACCGCAACGGAGGATAATATACAATGATAAATTTTGACAGCAAGAACAGGATATTCAAGCTTGACACTCCCAATTCGAGCTATGTTATCGGAGTCGTCGACTCCGACCAGCTCGTCAATTTATATTACGGCAGCAAGATAGCCGACACCGAGGGGCTTGAGGCTCGTTCGTTTCGTCCGCGCTGCGCGTCGTTCAGCCCGCTGACCAATGAGCACTATACCGACTCGCACGATTTTTCGCCCGACTGCGCGCCCATGGAATACGGCTGCAACGGCTGCGGAGATTTCAGGGTTAGCGCGTTATCAATAAAAAATGCGGACGGCAACACCGTCACCGATATGCGCTATGAGGGGCACAGGATATACGCGGGCAAGCCGTCCGCCGAGCCCCTGCCGTCTGTTTACCTCAACAGCGACAGCGAGGCGGACACGCTCGAAATCTATATGGCGGACAGAGCGACCGATATTCGCGTCACGCTCATATATACCGTATTCAACGCGCTCGATGTAATCATACGCAGCGCAAAAATCGAGAACGCATCGCAGAAGCCTGCGGATATCGAACGCGCGATGAGCCTGTGCGTCGACCTGCCGAGCATGGATTACGACCTCATAACTCTCTACGGCAGACACGCCAAGGAGCGCTCCGAGGAGCGCCGCCCGCTCGCCCACGGACTTCAGGGAATTGCGAGCAAGCGCGGAGTTTCGAGCCACTGTCAAAACCCGTTTGCGGCTCTCGTCTCCGAAAATGCCGACGAGGACAGCGGCGAGGCCTACGGCTTCAATCTCGTTTACAGCGGCAACTTCGAGTTCTGCGCCGAATGCGACTTCTCGGGCACCTCGCGCATAGTCATGGGCATAAACCCCAATGACTTCTCCTGGCGTCTTGAGCCCAGCGAGAGCTTTATGACTCCCGAGGCGGTTATCGTCTATTCGAACGCGGGCATAGGCGAGATGAGCCGCACATATCACAGGCTCTATAACAACAATCTCGTCTGCGGCAAATGGAAAACCGCAAAGCGTCCCCTGCTGATAAACAGCTGGGAGGCGGCATATTTTGATTTTGATACGGAAAAGCTCGTCTCCTTCGCCGAGCGTGCAAAGGAGCTCGGCATGGATATGCTCGTCATGGACGACGGCTGGTTCGGCGAGCGCAACGACGATCGCAGCTCCCTGGGCGACTGGTTCGTAAACGAGAGCAAGCTCAAGGGCGGCCTGGGCGAGCTTATAGACAGAGTAAACGCTCTCGGGCTGAAATTCGGAATATGGTACGAGCCGGAGATGATCTCCCCCGACTCGAAGCTGTTCCGCGCCCACCCCGACTGGTGCGTCCATGTTCCGAACCGCAAGCCCTGCATAGGCAGGCATCAGTATGTTCTCGATATGTCCCGAAAAGATGTGCGCGACAACATTTTCGACCAGATGTACTCCGTGCTCTCGAAATATAAAATAGACTATATCAAATGGGACTTTAACCGCAATATTTCCGACGCGGGTTCCGCTCTGCTGCCCGCGGACAGGCAGGGCGAGTTCTTCCACCGCTTCATTCTCGGCACATACGAGCTCATGGGCAGGATACGCGACGCGTTCCCCGATATGCTCTTTGAAAACTGCTCGGGCGGCGGCGGGCGCTTTGACCCCGCCATGCTCGCATTCTCTCAGCAGATCTGGGCGAGCGATAACACCGACCCAATAGAGCGGCTGACGATTCAGTTCGGCACCTCGATGTGCTACCCCGCCTCGACTATGGGCGCTCACGTCTCCGCCTGCGACAGGACGGATTACAAAGTAAAGGGCGACGTCGCGCTCTGGGGCACGTTCGGCTACGAGCTTGACCCGAATGAGCTGAGCGCAGAGGAGCGCGGGCAGGTAAAAAAGCAGGTTGACGAATACCGCAAATACTATGACCTCATTCACTCGGGCGACCTCTATCGGCTTAAAAGCCCCTACAAGGACGGATATCGCTGCGCGTGGAGCTTTGTCGCGCAGGACAAGAGCGAGGCTCTTGCGACGGTCGTAACCATGCGCGCGCCCGAAGTGCCGTTCTTCATTCTCAAGTTCAAGGGTCTCGACCCCGAAAAGCGCTACAGCTGCGACTTCGACGGGAGAGTTTACTCCGGCTCCAATCTCATGAACGCCGGACTCAACCTGACCCGCTCCACCGCAAAAACTTATTCGAGCGTCAAGATATATCTCAAGGAGGAAGAATAACATGAAAAAGAAGCTTCTCAGATTCGTTTCGCTCGCGCTCGCTTCATTTGTGCTCGGCGGCATAAGCACCTGCGCCTTTGCCGAAGAATCGGAGAGTGAAATCGACGGATCGAACTGGATGAGCGCGATAAAGCCGGATGTGCCGATAACAGCCATAAATATGCCCGGCACGCATGACAGCTCGACGAAGTATGTTGACATCAGTCCGATATTCAAGACACAGGACGGTTCCGTCTCGGAGCAGCTCTACCGCGGCGCACGCTACTTTGATATGCGCTTCGAGCTTCAAAAGGATAAAAGGCTGGTTGCCGTTCACTCGGCGGCCTCCTGCCGAAAGGCTTACGGCGTAAAAGCCGAGAAGCTCACAGCGGCGGACGCCGTTGAGATGTGCGCCGACTTTTTGAAGAAGAATCCCGGCGAGACCGTGCTTTTCCAGCTCAAGGAGGGAAACGGCAAGACGGGCACGGTTTTCTTCGACGCCTTCTACGAGCAGTGCATAAAGGGTCAAGAGGATATATGGTTTCTCGAAAACCGTATCCCGACCCTCGGCGAGGTGCGCGGCAAGATAGTTCTCCTGCGCGTTGTCAAAGCCGATCGCTCGAAGTTCGACGATCAGAACAGCGGTCTCGATTTCGGCGCATATCCGCACGTCCCCGTAAAAGAGGTCATAAACTTCATATCGGGCAGCATGAAAAAAGCCTCGACGGGCAAAACCTATTCGCACCTCTATGTTCAGGATTCGTATAAGCTCGGCGGCAGCAAAAAATGGCAGGCAGTCACAACATTCCTCGAATCCGAGTTAGACCCCGAGAACTTCAACATATGCCTGTCAAGCTGCGTCGGACTGGGTCTGCCGCTGATGAACTCGCGGATAATCAATCACAGACTCAAAAAGTACGACTTCAAGGACGGCAAGACATACGGAATAATCGCCATGGACTTTGTCCCCGAGGACGTTTGCAGGAACATATACATGACAAATTCCGCAATAATGACCGAGGCACCGAACGCCGCCACCGAATATTCGGAGCGAACTTCGTTCACTTTTCTCGGGCGCACGTTCTTCGTTCTTCGCAGCCTGCTGTTCGGCATCGTCCATGCCGTGAGCTTTATTGCGAACTTGTTCTACCGTTAAAATTCAATATTGACACTTCTCGCTATACCGCGGCAAAAGCTTGTGTTTTTTGCCGCGGTATTTTTGACAGATTTTTTATATGTGAAAATATAAAATAATAATTGTGTCAAAACAGCCCGCACAGGTTTTAGTCGCGGCGCAATATCTAAAAGAGAAGTGAAAAAAATGGAGACATCAAGGATAAACTCGGACAAGCTCAAATTCATAGATGAAGAAAAGCGCGTGAAGCTCATCCACGCGTTTAAATACGTTTTTTCGTGCGCCGCCGGGCTGCTGCTCGCGCACGCAAAAATTTTCGGCAGACTGTCCCCTCTCGCGCTCGCGTTTTCCGCGGCGGCGGTTCAGCCCTACGCCCTTGCGGCGGCGGTCGGCTCGCTCTCGGGCTATCTGCTGTCCTTATCGGGCACGGAGGGAATAAGATACATGGCGTGCGTCGCGGGAACAGCGCTGATAAATTTTTCCGTCAACCGTCTGCGCGGCGAGGACTGCGTGCGGCGCACGGCTCCCGTCTCCGCCGCGCTGTGCTGTGCGTCTACGGGCATAGCCGTGCTGCTCGTCGAGGGCTTCACGCTAAACGGCGTTGTTAGCTTTCTCTCCGACTGCATTCTCGCGGGCGGGATGACATATTTTTTCTCGCGTTCCCTCCGTCTTACGGAGCGCAAAAATAAATCAAACGCTCTCGGCAGGCACGATATAATCTGCATCGCCGTCTCCTGCTGCGCGGCGCTGACCGCTTTCGCCCGGCTCAATATACTGAATTTCCGTCCCGCCGGGACTGCGGCGGCTCTCGCCGTCATGCTGCTGTGCTTTGCCCTGCGTGAATCGGGCGGCGCAATAGGCGGAATCTGCTTGGGCGCGGCGCTCGCGGCGGCTTGCGGCGAGCCCGCTTTGGGTGCCGTATACGCGGCTGCGGGGCTCTGTGCCGGGCTGTTCTCGAAATTCGGTCAGTTCGGTATTTCGGCGGCGTTTATCTGCATCTGCGGAATAAGCGCGGTCATCTCCCCGAGCCCGCAGGCGGTGGCGGCTATCGCCGAGAGCGCGGCGGCGGCTCTGATTTTCGTGCTCATACCGCGTGCAAGGCTCGAAAAGCTGCGGGAAAAGCTGAGCCCCGCGCAGGAATATGCACCCGACGGCGAGCGAGGGGAGCTGTGCCGCCGCCTCAACGACGCGGAGAGTGCGCTCGAGGGCGTAGGGCGATGCATCGAACGGGCTGGCAAGAGAATAGACTCCGTGCGCCCGGACGGGGCGGAGATAATAACCGCGAGGGTCAAGCAGAGCGTCTGCGCCGGGTGCGGGAAGTGCGCCGGAAAGAGAGAAAAGCTCCGAGAGCGAGCTTTTTCGGACGCGATAAAAATACTGCGCGAGGAAAATCATATAACCTCGGAGGAATTGGGCGCGGAGTTCTGCGTCGAATGTCCGAAGTCTTACGCTGTAGCCGAAAGCTTCAACCGAATTTTTGCGGGCAGCGTCGCATCGGCTTGCGCGGCGCAAAAGACAAACCAGCTCCGCCGTGCCGTTGCGGACAGCTTCGGCGCGATGGCCGATATCATAGGCGAAATCGCTGCGCAGACGGCAAGGAGTGAAATGTTCCTCCCCGCGCAGACCTCCTGCGCCGTTGACGTGCTCGGCGAACTCGGATTTAATATTATCTCCGCCTGCTGCAAAAGAGACTGCGAGGGGCATATTAAGCTCACGGCGAAAGCAGCGGAGCTGCCGGAAAACTCCGTCCTGCGAAAAGCCGCCGACACGCTCTCTCAAGAGCTCGGAGCGGCTTTGGCTCTCCCCGCCATACGCGACACGGAGGGCGGAGTCGAGCTGACCTTCGGCGAAAAGCCGCGCTTCTGCTTTGAAATAGGCTCCGATCAGCGCCCCGCCTCGGACGACGGGGACTGCGGCGACTGCTGCGACTGCGTGGGGCTCGAGGACGGTCGGAATGTGATAATTTTGAGCGACGGCATGGGGACGGGCAGACGCGCCGCCGTCGATTCCGCTATGGCGACAGACCTTTTCGCTTCGCTCATCTGTTCGGGGCTCTCCTGCGAGGCGGCGCTCAGAACCGTCAACACCGCGCTCATAGCAAAGAGCGAGGACGAGAGCCTTGCAACGCTCGACATAGCATCGCTCGATCCCTACTCGGGCGAGATAAGCTTCTTCAAGGCCGGCGCCGCGCCGTGCTTCATAAAGCGTGCGGGGCGCACGGCGATACTCGAGCTGCCGTCGCTCCCGGCGGGAATACTCAGCCGCATAGGTTTTTCAACGGCGGGCACCGAGCTGCGCGAGGGCGACACGGTGGTTATGATATCAGACGGCGTGGCTGCGGACGGCAGCGAGTGGATATTAAAGCTCCTTCGCTCTTGGCGCGGGGACGCTCAGGGGCTCGCCGAGGAGCTGACCGCCACCGCCTTGAGCCGCCGCAAAGGAAAAAAATCCGACGATATGACCGCGATATGCGTGCGGATTCACGGCGCCGACCGAATCGGGAATTGACAAAGCCTGCGGCATAATATATAATATTTGCGAAAACAAATTGGAGGTATAAATTATGATTTTAGCAGCTGTCGGTAAGAACGGCACAGGCAAGGATTTCTTCCTTGATTATGTTGCTCAGAAGTACGGCTTCCCGATGATTTCCATCGGCGACGTTGTCCGCGAGCTCGCAACCAAGGACGGCCTTGAGCTGACCCGCGACAATCTTCACGCCACCAGCAAGAAGTACATGGGCGAGTTCGGCCAGACCTTCTTCCCCGAGATGATAGTCAAGAAGATAAAGGAGTCGGACGCTCCGAACTACCTTGTTTCCGGCATTCGTCCGCCCTCGGATATAGAGATTTTCCGCAAGGCCTTCGGCGAGGATTTCATCCTTGTTGACGTTGTTATCAGCGACGACGAGGTTCGTTATCAGAGAATGATAGCCCGCGGCTCCGAGCGCGACGGCAAGAGCGTTGAAAAGCTCCGCGAGAACGATCTCCATGAGGAGGAGATCTTCCACACCAGCGAGAGCGAGAAGATGGCGAACTATGTCATCAAGAACGACGGCGGCGTCGAGGATTTCTACGCGGCAGTCGACAATTTCTATGAGACCGTTCTCAAGCCGAAGCTCGGCTGATCAGCTGATTCAAAAGCATAAAACGTCCTCCGTATGGCACCATACGGAGGATGATTTTTTTATATATAAAAGTAAAAAGTCCGCACAGCATAAGCTGTACAGACTTTTCCGATGTAAAGATTGATTACTGCTGGGGAGCTCCAACAGGGCAAGCATCTGCGCAGGAACCGCACTCGGTGCAGAGATCCGCGTTGATCTCATACTTGCCGTCGCCCTCGGAAATAGCTCCTACGGGGCACTCAGCCTCGCAAGCGCCGCAGGAAATGCAATCGTCGCTGATATGATAAGCCATTAGTCAATCCTCCTTAATCAATTTATCTGTCAGCAATCGGCGGAGAATCTCCGCATATGCTGTATAATCATTGTAACACATTATATTGAAAAATCAAGAGTAAATTATGCCCGTATTTATTCTATTCCCTTGAGAGCCTCAAGCTCGGAGCGTTCAACCTTGATTTTGCCGTCCTTTATGGTCTTTACCTCGCGGCGGCCGAACGCGTGCGGCGCGGCATCGGGGCAGCGGTCGAGCCTGACCTTGAGCTGGCCGGAGAGGAGGTTCACCTCAACTACCGTTCCCCTGCCCTCGGGAGTCTCAACGAGAGCGCCCTGCTTCGGGGTTATCTTCAGAAGATACTCGTAGTTGTCCTGCTCGTATTTCAGGCAGCACATGAGCCTGCCGCAGGTGCCGCTTATCTTGACGGGATTGAGCGAGAGGCCCTGCTCCTTGGCCATCTTTATCGACACCGGCTGGAAGTCGCCTATAAACGTGCTGCAGCAGAACGGTCTGCCGCACATACCCAGACCGCCGAGCATCTTCGAGCCGTCGCGCACGCCTATCTGCCTGAGCTCTATTCTCGTGCGGAACACGCGGGCAAGGTCCTTGACAAGCTCGCGGAAATCGACTCTGACGTCGGAGGTATAATAGAAGAGTATCTTCTTGCCGTCAAAGGCGTATTCGACATTGACGAGCTTCATCATGTCAAGCCCGTGGTCGGCTATCTTCTGAAGGCAGATATCAAAAGCCTCCTGCTCCTTTTTGCGGTTCTCCTCGACTATCTTGAGATCCTCGTCCGTCGCGCGGCGCACCACGGACTTCAGGGGCTTGACTATCTCCTCGTCGCTGACCTCGCTGTTTTCGAGCGCCACTTCGCCGCACTCCATTCCGCGAACAGTCTCGACGATAACATAATCGCCCTTTTCGAATTTATTGTCGAGGGGGTCGAAATAATAGACCTTTCCGACCTCTCTGAATTTAACTCCTATGACCTGAGCCATATATTCCATCCTTTCATCTGCCCGACGCACGGCGCAGCTCGGCGCACATACGGGTAATGAGCAGAGTGTAATTTTCGTTTCTTTCAAATGCTGCCGCGAGTCCGTCTATACAGGTTATCATGCGCATAAGATTCGCCGTGGTTATATTGACGGCGAGCTTTTGCGCCGTGTCTCTATACTCCTCGGGCGCTTCGGCTCCGGATTTTATCAGCACCGCAGCGCGGAAAAATTCCGGCAGAACCTGCAAGGCGGCTCTGAACAGCGTCTTATCCTTTTCAAATGCCGCCGTCGCCGCGAGCAGGGGATATTCGTTAGCCTCGGGCACAGCCGCCGCCACAGCCCTCGCGGCGTCCAAAACGCCGCTGTCCACTCGCCTGCCGCCGCCCTGCGAAAACACGGCGCAGCGGGAGAGGACGGTCTGCAAAAACACGTTTCTGTCATCCGTCAGCAGCAGAAAGCACACGCCCTCCGGCGGCTCCTCGAGCACCTTGAGCAGTGCATTCTGCGCGGGGACGAGCATATTCTGCGCGTCCTTCAGGATATACACCTTTCTGTCCGCCTCGTTTGCGACTATGTAGGCATCCGAGCGCAGCTCACGGACGGTTTCAATCCTGAAATTATCCGTTTTGGGGTCGGGCTCGAATATTTTGATATCGGGATGCGAATCGGAGAGTGCCTTGAGGCAGTTTATGCATCTGCCGCAGGGCTTGCCCTCCCCCGAGCACACCAGCGCGGCGGCGAGGGTCTTTGCGGTCTGCATAAGGCGTTCGCCGTCCTCATCCTCGAGTATCGCGGCATGGGGAAAACGCCCTGAGTTCACTGAGAAACTCAGAGCCTTTTTCAGCGGCTCCGATATTTGCAAAGATTCAAATCCCATATATTCTCCGGCGTTACAGCTTATAAAAATCCGCCATGTTCACAACGAACACGGTCGCTCCGCCGATCGCCACCTGAACGGGCAGGGTGACGAAGCTCTCCGCATTGTAGGCGGGGGCGGCGCTCATGAGCTGAGTGCGTCTGGAGCAGTTTTCCCTGAGTATCTCCATGACATCGTCAACTCGGCTGTCCTCAACGCCTATGAGCAGGGTAACGTTGCCCGCGCTTAAAAAGCCGCCCGTTGTCGACAGCTTTGTTGCGTCAAAGCCGACCTTTGTCAGCTCGCTTAATACGTCGTACGAGTCGTCGTTGCTGATTATCGCAATGATGAGTTTCATCGGAAAGGCTCCTTTCTGTTTTACTTGCATATCTTACTCAATAATATTATAAAACATCTTCGGCTATTTTACAACTTTTATATTGAAAATACCGTATCTGCGAAGCGCCTCGATTTCCCTTTCGCCGAGTATCTCCCCCGGCATAGCGGCGGGAATGGCGGGCGGGCACGGGCAATACGCCTCGGCAGCCGTCCGTCCGAGGGCGAAATCGATATCAATATATTCGCATTCCGCGAGCAGCGCTTCGCGCGGTGTCATGGCAGTCTGCGGCAAAAATGCGCTGACCTTAACGGGCTTTTTGCCGCTCGGCGCGGCTTTTGAAAATATCGATTTCAGTGCTTCGTCGAGCCTGTCGAAGTCCCTGTCCGTGTTCATGACGGAGGGGATGAGAATTATCTTTCCGAGTCCCGCATATTCGGGCTCGATTCCGTGCCCGCGCAGCAGCTCGCCGACAGCCTCGCCGTCAAAGCCGAAACGCCGAACATCAAAGGCTATGCGCGTCGGGTCGCAGTCGCCCTCGGGCAGAGTCAATCCCAACGAGCGGCAGAGCTCCGCGGTCCTTTGCACGCGGCGACTCAGGCGGACAAATTCGCCCGCGTTATTCTCCAGCCAATCCCGCGCAAGGTCTAAGGATATCATTATCGGATAGGACGGGCTCGTCGAGCCGAAAAGAGCCATTGCGCGGCGTATCTCCGGCACAAAGCTTTCGTCGCCTATCTGAAGCCACGCGCCGCCCGTTAGGACGGGCAGAGTTTTATGCGCGCTCTCCGCGCTCATCGAAGCGCCGAGGGCGAGCGGAGAGATATCCTTTTCCAAAAATTTAAGATGCGCTCCGTGGGCGCAGTCGACAAGCAGCGGCACGCCGAACTCGCGCGCGGTGTCCGCTATCGCGCCGATATCGGAGAGCACCCCGAAGTAGTCGGGTGAGGTCAGATACACAGCTTTTGCGCCGGGCGTTTTTTCGAGCGCACGGCGGACATTCTCAGCCGTTATGCGCCCCGAGAACAGCTCTCCCGCGCTGCCGTCCGGCAGAACCCAGACGGGCTCTATGCCGAGCAGGGACATGGCGTTTATCGCGCTGCGGTGAACAACGCGCCCGCAGACGACCTTTCCGCCTCTCGGCGCGGCGGCTCTGAGCATGGCCTGAATGCAGAGCGTGCAGCCCCCGGCGCTCATAAACGTCGCCGCAGAGCCGAACAGCTTTTGCGCCTGCGCCTCCGCGAGAGCCGTTGCGCCCTCGCCGTCAAAGAGGCTGCCGGTGTCCGGTATCTCCGTTATATCAAAGTCCTGTATACTCCCGAGCGCGGAGAAATTTCCCTTGTGTGCGGGCATATGCATACTGACCTTTTGCTTTTTTGCGTGCGCCTTAACGGCTTCAAAAAGCGGAGCAGACATTTTTCACCTCAAAGTTTCGCTTCGTTGAGCATTATTCCGCCGGGCACTATGTCTATCATGCCGTAGTGCCCGTCGCGTATGCTGCCGGGGTTCATTATATAGAGCCCGTCGTCATATGCGGTAACACCCGAGTGGGTATGGCCGTATAATACTATGTCGGCACCCTCCTGCCTTGCGCGGCAAATAAGCTCGTCCGTGCCGTACTTGACGTGCTCGGCGTGGCCGTGGGTGCAGTAAATTTTCTTGCCGCCGAGAGTCACCACCCGCATGAGCGGCAGCTTTGAGGAAAAGTCGCAGTTGCCGGCGACTCTTATCATGCTCGGCAGGCTGCGGCAATAGCTCTCGAGCATTTCGATGTCGCTCTCTCCGTCGCCGAGAAAAATCAAAGCTTCCGCCTCGGGATGAGCTTCAACGGCATCAAGTATGCGCGAGGGCATACCGTGAGAATCGGAAATAACAAGTATCCGCATTGTTTCGCCCCGTTTTCGGACTTCAAGTCCGCATAATGACCGCACGCCGGCAGGTTCTATGCGCCGTATGCGTGCATAAGTTTATTATATATGAAAAAAGGTGGTTTTGCAATGAGCAATATTAACGGCAGCGGGAACATGACGCCCGAACAGCTTATGGCGCTCGCCGGCAGTCTCGGCGGCAAGGACTCCCCCGACCCCGAAAAGGCGGCGGCTGCGCTGTCAAAACAGCTGAGCGAGGAAAAACGGCAGAGGCTAAACGAGGTTCTGAGCGACAAATCGGCTCTCGAAAAGCTGCTGCAAAGTCCGGAGGCACAGAGGCTGATGAAGAAATTCGGAGTAAACGGCAAGGGGTAAGCTATGGACAACATCGGCGACATACTCTCCTCTTTAAGCGACGACGACATGAAGGCGCTCGGCGACGCGGCGCGCAGCCTGCTCGGCTCGGCGGAGCAGGAGCAGGAGGGCGGCGGGCAGGGCTTTTCTTTAGACCCGACCGCAATGGCGAAGATAGCGCAGATAATGAGCGCGATGAACCGCCGCGACAGCCGCTGCGACCTCATAGCCGCTCTGCGTCCGCTTTTAAGCGAGCCGCGCCGCCGCAGAGCCGACGACGCCATGCAGCTGATAAAGCTCATTGACCTTTTGCCGATGATAGAGGAACTCGGGAGGAAATAGGTATGCCCGCATATACGGAAAACGAGCTGCGGCGAATGCGTGAGAGAGCTATAGCCAGCGCAAAGGAGATGCAAAAGCGTGCGGCCATAAAAGAAAGCGGCGCACAGTGCAAAAATCCCGAGCCGCCGAAAACACCGGAACCGCAGAAGCCGCAAAATCCGCCCGCGCCCCCCGTTGACGACGATAAGCTGCTTCTGCTTTCGCTTATTATAATCCTCGCGGCGGACGGCGCGGATATGCTGCTGATATTCGCTCTTATGTATATCCTGATGTAATTTCCCCGACATATTGAAAAAGCCTCCGTTTTAGGTTAGAATATGAGTAATATAATAAAACGGAGGAACGCATATGACATATTCATATAAAACTCACGGCACCTGCTCAAGGCGAATCGACTTTGATCTCGACGACGACAACACCGTTCACAATGTTCGCTTCACGGGCGGCTGCAACGGCAACCTCTCGGGCATATCCTCGATAGTCGAGGGCATGAACGCCGAGGACGTTATCGACAGGTTCGACGGCATACGCTGCGGCTTCAAGCAGACCTCGTGCCCCGATCAGTTCGCAACAGCACTTCGCAAGGCACTCGAAGAGAAAAACGGCAAATAACAAAACAGCAGGAGCGCATCGGATATCCGATGCGCTCCCGCCGTCATTTGGAAAGGCAATAACTATTTTGGAGGATAGTAATCGCAAGTGGTTGGTTATTTTGTGTAGTCGCTCTTGTAGTTCGTGTGCTTGGCGACGTGGTGCGGGTATGATATCCAGAGCTGCTGCGCCTCGCCCATGAATTTCTCCGCAAGATCCACAATGGAGTGAAACGCCTTGTTTCTGTCCTTATCTGTCTGTTTGAGTACGGCATCGGCAGCAACAGAAAAAGCCGCTCTTCCGGTTTTGTGGGTTAAGGAAGCTACTTTTGACACTGTCCTTTCGCTGTAAATAGAACCGACAGACTTGGCAGAAATTGTAAGGAATAAGGGAAAAGATGGAAAAGAGGGACTGCCGCGTCCGTCGGTCTTTGGATATATTATAACAGTCCCGGTTATTTTTTCACACGGTCAAAATTTCTGTTTTGTTCCAAAAAATCTCATCTTTCGGAAAGTGTCGTATTTTTGGACACTTCTCCGTTTTTGTCCTCAAAAAAAGACTGTGAACCGCAGGAAACTCCCGCAGTTCGCAGTCTTTTAAGCTTCTGATTTTATTTTTTGAATATCTTCTTGTACCACGGAAGCGACTCGGTGGTGTCGGTTGCGGTTGTAGAGGTGCTGCTGCTTGAAGCAATAGGCGCAGTCTGATAGATGAACATGACGTTAGACTCGGTGCCGGGGGTCTTCTCGGTATAGATATCGTAGGTCGTGCCGTAGGAGATCATCGCCTGGAGCTTCGCTATCAGGTCATCGGCATCCTCGGCGAGCACGCCGTACTTTTGAAGCTTGCCCGCATAGTTGCCGGAATCGATGCTGTCGATAAGGTCGTTGAGCTTCTGAACATTTTCCTTGCTCATAAGCTTGGCGAGTCCGTCTATGAGCTCCTGATTGTCGTCAATGGTCTTCTGTATCTCGGAGAGCTGCTCGAGGGTCTTGGGCAGGTTGTTTATTGCCTTCTGAACCTCGGGGTCGGACATATCCTTTGAGAACTCCTGAATAATAGGCAGGACATCGTTCATGTTCTCTGCTATCTCGGGCAGGTTCTTGAAGAACTTCTGGAGCACGGGGTTGTTGAGCAGGGTTATGACTTCCTTGAGCTCATTGGGGTCAAGGCTGTTGAAGAGCTTCTTGAACTTTGCAATGTTCTCTTTGGTCATATACTTGGGCAGTATCTCAAAAAGAACGCGGTTGTTCTGATAGAGCTCAACTGCCTCGTTCATCGTGTTGACAAGCTCGTTTATCTTCGTCTTGTTGGTCATAAGGCTCGTGATAACCTTATTGGGATCCATTGAGTTGAGAGCCTTTTCGAGCTCCTTGAGCTGGCCGAGAGTGGTCTGGAGATCATCGAGGCTGTCGGGCATCTTGAACTCCGTGCCGAGCATGGACAGCGGTACGGCCGCAAAGTACATATTGCCGAGCGAGAAGTTCTCGACGTACGCCGAAAGGGTGAACTCCGTGGCGAAGTTCAAATCCTCTATATTGAGCTTGTCGAGGCCGAGGGTCTCGTTGATTCCGGGCATACTGACGACGAGGGCTATCTGCTTTGTACCGTCGCCGATGAGCTTGCCGTTTGTCAGGGTCATATTCCGGAACTGACCCTCGGGCAGAACCATGCCGCCCACTACTGCGATGGGGTTGTAGATTTTAACATTCTTGCCGTTTATCTTCTCTGTTTTGTAGAGATTGTTTTCAACGGATATCTTTATCTCGACCTTGCCGCTTTTGCCGGAAATCTTCTTGGCGGACATCTCTTTGCCGTCGAGGAAATATTTGATGTCTATCTTTACGGGCAGTTCCTTATTGCTCTTGCCGCTGTAATAGAGGTCGGTGGTGTCCATATGCCAGGTGATTCCGCCGTTTTCGCTGACGGGCTTTATATTGCTCTTGACATTGGTTATATTCTTCAGCGAGCTTGTGTCGCTGACCTTGACCTGACCCTTGTCGGTGTGGAGCCAGTCGGTGACGGTTATATCCTTGACCTTTCCGCCGTTGTCCATGTTGACATAGACGGTCTCGCTCTTTTTGACGGAGCCGGGGGTGTCGGTATAGTATACGGGCGCAGACTGCTCGTCGCCGGATGCCGAAGTGGTGTCGCCGTTATCGCCCGTGCTCTTGCAGGCGCCCATGGTGAGTATGCTCGCCGCGAGGGTGAGGCAAAGCGCCGATTTGAGAATAAAGTTTTTCTTCATTTTTATTGCCCTCCTTATTCAAGCCTTGGCCTTGCGGCTCTTGCGCTCCTTTTTAACGCGGGGAGCACGCCAGCCGACGGATGTTTTATTGATAATGCCTTCGCAGATTGTGAGTATGCCGGGGAGCATAACCATAATGACGAATGCACTGATAACGGAGCCTCTTGCGAGCATGAGGCACACGCCCTTGACTATATCGATATCGCAGATGCAGTAGACTCCGAAGGTTGCGCTGAAGAACACGAGTGCGCTCTGGAAGATAGATTTGCTCGACTCCTGCGCGGCTGTTTTGATAGCCTTGAGCTTATCGCCGCTCTTCTGAAGCTCTTCTCTGAATCTCGTGGTCATGAGTATCGCGTAGTCGACCGTTGCGCCCAGCTGCACGCAGCTTATAATGGTCGGCGCTATGAAGCATATCGTCGTACCCGTCAGAGTCGAGATGCTGATGTTGACCCAAATGGCAAGTTCTATGGACGCTACAAGTATCAGCGGTATCGTCAGAGACTTGAATACTATCGCAACAAGGATGAATATTGCAAGCATTGATATGGCTCCGGTGACTATGAAGTCCTTCTCGGCAACCGATATCAAATCCTTTGTCAAAACGCCTTCGCCCGTCAGTATTCCGCCCTCGTCGTATTTCTTGACTATCGAGGTTATCTTATCTATCTGTGCATTCTCCTCGTCGGTTGCCGCCGAGTAGGATGAGTTGAGCATCATGAGCTGCTTTCCGTCCTGGACGCATATCTCCTTTATGGAATCGGGGAGCATGGCGTTGGGGATTGCCGTGCCGATGAAGCTGTTGAGTGAGAGGACATTGGTGACGCCCTCGACCTCGTTAAGCTCGCTCGTCAGAGCGTTTATATTTGCCTCGCTTATCTTGTCGTCAAGGATGATGAAGTGGGTCGTCGCCATGTTGAAATCCTTCTTCATCGTGTTAAGCGCGGATATCGAGGGCAGATCCTGCGGTATCGCCTTATCCATATTGTAATACTTCTTGACGTTGTTCTGCAGGAAATAGGCGGGGATAAAGAGCACCAGGAAGATTATCGCCATGACTCTTCTGTGCTTTATCGCAAAGTCGCTCAGCTTGTTGAACTTCGGCGCGAGGCTCTTGTGGCGCGTCTTTTCGATAACCTTGTCGAGCATGAGTATCAGCGCGGGCAGGAAGGTGACGACGGTTATAACGCCGAGGATAACGCCCTTCGCCATGACAAGGCCCATGTCCTTGCCGAGCGTGAAGCTCATGAAGCACAGCGCAAGGAAGCCGAAAACGGTGGTCAGCGAGCTGCCCATGAGGGAGGTAAAAGTCGAGTCTATCGCCGCCGCCATAGCGTCTCTGTTTGTGTCGTGGCGCTTCTTCTCCTCCTCGAATCTGTCCATGAGGAAGACCGAGTAGTCGACCGTGACGCCGAGCTGCAGGATAGCGGCGATACTCTTTGTTATGAATGATATCTCGCCGAAGATTATATTCGTGCCCATGTTATATATGACCGCGGTTCCCAGCGCCGCAAGCAGCACTAACGGGAGCACCCACGAGGTCATCGTAAACGACAGGGCTATAAGCGCTAAGGCGATGGCTATCACAACATAGAGCGGAGCCTGGCTGTTTGTCAAGTCTTTGGTATCGACGGTTATCGCCGAAAGACCGCTCAGGAGCATATTCTTGTTCATTATCTTGCGTATGGAGGCTATTGCGTCCATGGTTATCTGGGAGGAGCCGGAGTTCGCATACTGAACCATTATCAGCGTCGAGCTGCCGTCCTGCGAATAGAACACATTGGTGAGCACCTCGGGAAGTATCTCCTTGGGGATAGTCACATCCGCTATGTCGGTAGCGCCGATAACATTGCTGACGCCCTCGACCTTGCGTATCTGCTCCTCAAGCTTTTGGATATCCTTGGGCTCCGTGTCCTTGACTATAATGAACGAACTTGCCGAGTTGTGGAAAGTCTCGTCGAGTATCTGTTCGCCCTGCACGGACTCGAGATTTTCGGGCAGATATGACAGTATGTCATAATTGACGCCCGTCAGAAAATATCCGATTATTGACGGGATTATCAGTATAAGGCAAACTATCAGAACAGTTTTGGGATGATAAGCTATCCACTTGGCTAACTTTTTAGATATCATAATCCCTCTCCTCCTTATTGGCTAAAAGTTTATTGACAAGACGCTGCATACCGTGCTTTATCTCGTCGAGCTTATACGGCTCGCCGTGAACCGCACCGTCGCAGCTTACGGATGTGAGCATCGAAACCAACATATATATGTTCATCTCGCTCTCATATTCGGTATAGCCGTGCGCAAGAAAAAGCTTTACAAGGCTGCCGTAAGCGTCCTTGAGCTCGGCCTCCCTGCCCTTGAGCATCATGCGGTAGCAGGAGGACACGCGATCTCTGACAAGCGGCAAAAACGCTTTGTTCTCCTCGATATACACAAAGACGTTATCGAGAAAGGTATTCACCCGCTCCGCGTCGTCCGTCTGCCGCCCCGCAAAATGCTGCCGCGTTTTAAAGAGCGCGGAATTGACGCATTCGGCGAGCTTTTTCAAAAAGAGCTGATCCATAAGCTCGTATTTATCTTTGAAATAGAGATAAAACGTACCCTTTGCAACGCCTGCCAGCTTGACAACTTCGTCTATCGTCGGGGGCTTGAGCGCACTGCCGCTCGTAAAGAGCGAATGCGCGGCATCCATAAGCTTCGAGCGCTTCTCGTTCTTGTTTTCCTCAACCGTCGGCATAGGCTCGCCTCCTTACTGACCGCCGGTCACTTTCTTTTACGTGTGATACTTTACTACAAAAATGACTGTTAGTCAATCAAAAAAAGCAAATTTTCATTTTTTGTTCACAAATCTCTACTTCTTGATTATTATATCCAAAATCTCAGAGGTGTTTTTGTGCAATTCGCATGGAGATTCGACCGTTTCCGCACCCAAACAGGCTCGGCGTGGATTTTCTGCTCAAAATAAAGACCGCCGCGCGGCAAAAGTTTTTCGGCTTTCGCTGCGCGGCGGCAGGCTGTTTTTTTATGTGCTTTATTTGTCGAAGAAAACGACCTTGTTCTCGGTTCCGCTCTCGAATATCGCGTCAACAAGCTTGAGCAGTCTGCGCTGCTGGTCGTGGGTTATAAGCTGTTTTTCTTCTCCGCGGAGAGTAGCAAAAACATTCTCGTAGAACTGCGTCCACCTCGAGTCGACCTCGGGCAGGCTGTAGCGCTTTATGGTATCGTCGGTTCTCGGAGCCATGGTCTTAGTCAGCCCCACGCCCGCAAGTATCGGCACCGCGTCGCGGTTCTCCCAATCGGAGACCTTGACTATCTCGCCGTTTACCTCCCAGTCGTTTATAACCGCCGAGCCGTTCTCGCCGAGTATATACCAGCGGGGAAGCTCTATAAAGTTGCTCGTAGTGACCTCGACATACATCGACAGGTCGCCCTCGAAGATGAGCGTGGCTCTGAAGCCGTCGTCGCACTCCTCGTTGGTGACGTTTGTGAGCTCCGCATAGACGGAGATGAGCTTTCTGCCCTCGCCGATGCACAGAGCCTGATCGAGCAGGTGGATGCCCCAATCGAGCACCATGCCACCGCCGTGCACCTTCTGATTGCGCCAGTCGCCGGGGATGCCGCGCGAGCCCTGAACGCGTGACTCGATGCGGAACACCTTGCCGAGTTCGTTATCCGCGAGGATCTTCTGGACGCACTTGAAATCCGGATCCCAGCGTCTGTTTTGATGGACGGTGAAGAGCTTGCCGTACTTTTTGGACGCGGCTATCATCTCCTCAAGCTCCTCTTGGCTCAGCGCCACGGGCTTCTCGGAGATAACATTCTTGCCTGCCGCCATGGCGGCTATGACTATCTCCTTATGTACGTCGTTGGGCGTTGCAACGGTGACGAGGTCAATTCTGTCGTCCGCGAGCAGCTCCTCGCGCGAGGAGAAGGCGTGAATACCGTCGGCCTCGGCAGCCGCGCGCCTCTCGGGCTTGATATCATAGATGCCTATGAGTTCAGCCGTGTCTTTGAAATCGTCCGCGCAGGTCGATGCGTGCCAGCTGCCCATTCCGCCGTAGCCTATAACGGCAAAGCCTATTTTCTTACTTTTATCCATTGTTTTGTATACTCCCGATATAAAAATATTTCGCAAAAAAGCTTATCACACCCACCACATATCGCCGGTGTTCTGGGTTATAAGGACGTCCTTGAGGAAGTCGACGGCCTTTGAAAGACCCTCGTCCTGGCTCATGAGGGAGTCCTCATGCTCTATGCTTATGGCGTAGTCGTAGCCGACCATGCGCAGGTTGGAGATCATGTCCTTCCAATATGCGTAGTCGTTGCCGTAGCCGACGGAGCGGAATATCCATGAGCGGTGGATCTCGTCCGCATAGGGCTTGGTGTCGAGCACGCCGTTGACGGCGGTGTTATATTTGTCTATCTTCGTGTCCTTGGCGTGGAAATGGAAGATAGCGTCGCCGAGCGCTCTTATGCAGGCGATGGGATCCATGCCCTGCCAGATGAGGTGGCTCGGATCGAAGTTTGCGCCGAGCTCGGGGCCGACGGCCTCGCGTATTTTGAGCATACTCTCGGTGTTGTAGACGCAGAAGCCGGGATGAAGCTCGAAGGCTATCTTGTCAACGCCGTGTTCCTTGGCGAAGGCGACGGTCTTTGTCCAATAGGGAATGAGAACCTCGTTCCACTGCCACTCGAGTATCTCGGAGAAGTCATTCGGCCAGGGGCAGACGACCCAGTTGGGATATTTCGAATTTTCCGAGTCGCCGGGGCAGCCGGAGAAGGTGTTTATCTGATGAATACCGAGCTTTTCGGCGAGAAGAATCGTGTTCTTTATCGTCCTGTCGAAGTCGGCTGCTATGGCCTTGTTCGGGTGGATGGGGTTGCCGTGACAGCTGAGCGCGCTTATTTCAAGGCCGCTGTCGGCGACGGTGGACTTGAAGGTGCTCAGAGCCGAGGGATCGGCGAGCAGGGTGTCGGGGTCGGCGTGGGAGTTGCCGGGATAGCCGCCGCAGCCTATCTCGACCATCTCAAGACCTTTGGATTTGAAATAACCGAGTGCCTCTTCGAGCGGAAGATTGCCTAAAAGGCAGGTGAATACGCCTAACTTCATTTTTTATCTCTCCTTTAAAAATCAGATGATGGATTTAAGATATTTTATGCTCCTGCCGATGTCGTCAAGACCGTTCGGCACGGGGTCATCGTTTTCAACTATCAGCCATTCCATGCCTATCTCCTTTGCGGCGCGGACAACCTCGCGGATATCGCACTCGCCCTCGCCGAGAGCCTTGGGAGTGTGGCCTATTCCGTCCTTGACATGGAGCTGAGCTATCCTGTCGCGGTTTTCGGTGATGAGCTTGTAGTTATCCCGGCCGGCAACGAAGCTCCAATAGGTGTCTATCTCGAGATGAGCGGCTTTCTTCAGCTCGTCAAACGGGATAACGCCGTCGGAAATCGGCTCGAACTCCGAGCAGTGGTTGTGATAATAGACGCTCATGCCGATTTTTGCCGCCCGCTCGTCCGCCGCTTTCAGCTCGGCGCAGGTCGCCTTGAGCTCCTCGGGAGTCTCGTGGTCGGCGCCGCCCATGCCCATGGTTTTCATGCCGAGAGTGCGGCAAAACGCCGCTGTTTCGTCGAAGTTTTCGGGCGAGTAGCTCTCAATGGCGATGTGCGTACCGACGGCGACGAGCCCGGCGGAGTCGAGCGCCGCGCGCAGAGTCTCCGCATCAACGCCGAAATATCCGGCAAATTCAACGCCGTCATAGCCGAGAGCCTTTATCTTCGGGAGAATGGCAAGAAGCTCCTCTCCGCTGCCCTTTATAATATCTCGAAGGCTGTAAAGCTGAACTGCAATTTTCATATTTTTCACTCCTGTCGGGGATTAATTTAAAGGTCGATTATCGCCGCACACAGACCGCCGCAGGGATACACAAAGGAGCAAAAGGTGTGCTGTGTGCGTGATATGATTCAACATATTTTGAGTAAGATTGCGTGCAGTGGCTGTGCCGCGAGGGGCGCAGTGTATGCCGATACTCAAGCCCCTAGCGGGGCAGTCAATGTGCGTGATATGACACAACGTATTTTGAGTAAGATTGCGTGCAGTGTGAGTTTTTTTGCGACTGCCGCGTATCGAGATACGCAAAGGAGCAAAAGGCTCACTATATGCGTGATATGACACAACGCATTTTGAGTAAGATTGCGTGCAGTGGCTGTGCCGCGAGGGGCGCAGTGTATGTCGATACTCAAGCCCCTCGCGGGGCAGTCAATGTGCGTGATATTACTCAAAATAAAAAGGTTTGCCTTGCTTGGCGGATTCATATATTCCTTCGAGTATCTGCGTTACAACGAGTGCCTGCTCCGGCTTGGTGCTGACCTCGGTGTCGTTGATGATAGCATCGATAAAGGCGCGGGCTTCAAGCTCGGAGGGGTCGTCGGTCGCGCCCTCGAAGAATGCGGCTCCGCCGGCCTCAAAGTTCGGAGTCTCGATGCACTGGCGACCGTACTTGACATAGTTCAAGTGAAGTCCGCCGCGCATATCCGCGCCCGCCTTGTCGCCGCAGAGATATGTGACGGCCTCGTTGGGGTCGGCAATATTGAGAGCCCAGCTCGCTTCGACGGAGATAGTCGCGCCGTTTTCCATGGTAACAAAACCGAAGGCCGAATCCTCGACAGTGTACTGCGCGGGATCCCATTCGCCCCATGCGTTGCCGGAGCGCTTCTGATCCCCGAGCTTCTTGTAGACGTTGCCGACTACCATCTTGGGCTTGTAGTTGTTCATCATCCAAAGGGTGAGGTCGAGCGCGTGGGTGCCGATATCGATAAGCGGACCGCCGCCCTGCTCGTACTCGTTGAGGAAAACGCCCCAGGTCGGAACCGCTCTGCGGCGCAGGGCGATGGCGCGGCCGTAATAAATATCGCCGAGGTCGCCGTTGTCGCACGCCTCCTTGAGATAGAGCGAATCAGCTCTCCAGCGCTGCTGATAGCCGATAGTCAGCTTCTTGCCGGTGCGCTGCGCGGTCTCGTACATCTTCTTTGCCTCGGCATAGGTCTTTGCCATGGGCTTTTCGCACATAACGTGCTTGCCCGCCTCGAGCGCATCCACCGTTATAAACGAATGCGAGCGGTTGGGGGTGCAGACATGGACGCTCTCTATGCTCTCGTCCTCGAGCAGCTCTCTGTAATCGGTATAGACCTTTGCGCCCTCGACGCCGAACTCCTTTGCGGCCTTTACCGCTCTCTCCTCGATGATATCGCAGAAAGCGACCATCTCGGCCTCTTCGATCTTTTTAAGTGCGGGCATATGCTTGCCGTTGGCGATGCCGCCGCAGCCGATAATGCCTATTCTTACCTTTCTTTCCATATTGCCTCTCCTGTCCTTTATTCCGTATATTTAAGGTATATTAATATATCCCTTCTTTATCAGTTTAATTATAAACAATTGGATAAATAGTTCAAGGATAACCGCCGATTCTTTCGCCGCGAGAATGACGAAATTTCAGTCGCATATTTGGGCAAAGTACACAAAAGACAAAAAACACTTTCCGGGAAAATGTCGCACGGGACTAAACTCTTAACAAAAACAATTTTGATTATTAAGACTCTGTTCACAGGGGCTTAACAAAACTCGGGTATCATATAGTTGCACACAAGGGCAGGGAGCCGCACCCTGCAGTGTGCGGTGCCTGAGTTCGTCAGGCATCACCCCTCCTCAAACCAGATGCTAAAAGTTGCATCGAACCCCTCATTACGAAAGGGCGCTCGCCGAAAGGCGGGCGTCTTTTCGTTTTTATTTTTCATAAATTTTGCCTTGCGCATAAAGCGCGGCGGCACGGTCAAAAATAGGAATGAAAAAACACCGTGACACCGCACGCGGAGAAACGAGGCAGATATGATAGACAATTCATTCAACAAAAAGAGCTTTTTAAAATCAAAAGGAATATACGTCCTCGCGGCGCTGTGCATTCTTGCGGCGGGCGCGGGAGTCTGGGGCGCCGTGCACGTATCCAAAGCGCCGAGCAAGGTCGACACCTCCGAGCAGTCCTCAAGGCAATACAATATAGACTATCTCGTCCCGTCGGAGACGCCGACGCAGGCGAACAACCCCGTAAAGAACGTCCCCGACGACAGAACCACCGCCCCGGCGCAGACGACAAAGGAGAACGACAGCAAAAATACACCCTACACCGGCAGCTATGCCCTGCCGATGGGCACGGACATCCGCAAGGATTACAGCGCGGACGAGATGGTGAAGAACAAGACTACGAACGACTGGAGAGTTCACAACGGCATAGATTTCGGCGGCGCAAAGGGCAACGACGTTATCGCCATACAAAACGGGCGCGTCACCAAAGTCTATTCCGACCCGCTCTGGGGCAACGTGGTTGAGATAGACCACGGAAAGGGGCTTGTGGCGCGGTACTGCGGGCTTGCGGACAAAAATCTGCCCAAGGAGGGCGACGAGGTGGAGCAGTTTGACTGCATAGGCACTTTGGGCACCGTCCCCGTCGAGGCGGCGGACGGGACACACCTGCACTTCACCGTGGCCGTAAACGGCAAGACGGCAGACCCGCTCGAGGTGATGAACAAATTGGGCTCGGGCGACAGCCAAAAGACGAAAGCGGATTCGGGCGAATGAGTGCCCGACGCAATCAGCGGCAGCGGGGCGCCGCAGCCGCCGACTCTATAATTAACAGCAATTCAAAAATCGGCATTATTCTTATGCTCATTCTGCCGGGTCTGCGAATAAACGCAGATCCGGTTTGTCTATTCTAACTCAAAAATACATATAAAAATTATCTCATTTGCTCATTGATTTTTGGTCATATTAGTTATATAATAGTCACGCCTAAGATATATTTCACTCGCACAGAGTAGAGAAAGGATTGAAACGAGTCATGAGTAAGAAAATCAAGGCTTTGCTCGCCGTTGTGCTCTGCGCGGCGATGCTTATAGCCGCGGCGTCGCCCGCTTTTGCGGCAGTCGACGACAACGGTATTCTGCGCTTCAACAAGGACGGAAAGCTCAAGATAATGCAGATTTCCGACACGCAGGATATCGACATACCGAGAGAAGCCATGATAATGTTCATGGAAAAAGCTCTCGACGCAGAAAAGCCCGACCTCGTCGTATTTACAGGCGACCAGATAGCGGGCGGCAAAATCAAGACCGCAGAGGGAGTCTATGCCGGAATAAAGGCGATACTCAAGCCCGTTACGGACAGAGGCATCCCCTTCACCTTCGTTTTCGGCAACCACGATACCGATGAGGGCTGCCCCGTCAGCCGCGACGAGCAGTTCGCATATTATCAGACGCTCCCCGGCTGCCTCGCTTATGACGCAGACCCCGAGCTTTACGGCAGCGGCACGCACAACCTGCCCATCTACGCCTCCAAGGGAAACGACATAAAGTTCAACCTTTGGCTCTTTGATTCGAACGACTATGACAGAGAAAACGGCGGCTACGACTATGTCCATCAGGATCAGATAGACTGGTATGTAAAAACCAGCGAGGAGCTTGAGAAAAAGGCGGGTCATCCCGTTCCCTCCATCGCGTTCCAGCATATTATAGTTCCCGAGGTCGCGGAGCTCCTCGTTGACTCCCCGTTCAAGGGCGAGACCGCGATAACCAAGAAGCTCAACGGACAGAACAAGCTCCTCATGCTCAAGCCCGGCAAAACCACCGGCACGATGCTTGAGTTCCCCTGCCCGTCGAACACCAATTCCGGCCAGTTTGCGGCATGGAAATCGCGCGGCGACGTCATTGCGGCGTCCTTCGGCCACGACCACATCAACAACTTCATCGGCAACGTTGACGGAATAGACCTTATCATGTGCCCCGGCATCACCTTCGAGTCCTACGGCAGATACATATCGAGAGCCGTGCGTATCTTCGAGCTCGACGAGAACGATCCGTGGAGCTACAACACCCACCTCTACAAGTACACCGACGCTTTCGGCTGGGGACTTTACAGCTGGTACATCGGCGCGAAGTACGGCAAGTCGCCCGCCATGTGGATTCCGATAATCCTCACGGCAGTGCTCGGCGTTGCAGCCGGAGTCGGAACTGTCGTTCTGATGAACAACATCATCATCGGTGCAACGGTTACGGCGGGAGTTATAGCGCTGATTTATTTCATAACGCATTCTCAGCAATAACGCCGTAACAAACTAAACAGGCAATCCCCCGCGGAACGAATCTGCGGGGGATTCTTTCATCGCGGTTCTGCGCGTCTCAAAATTTCTTTGGTGCAAATACACAAATCGAATTATGCATTTTTGTAATTTGTAACAAAAATGTATAATGTTCTCGTAAGACGTTATAATGTTGGCAATTTGTGTTAGCATTGTGTTGCGATAAGTTCTCAGCTAAAACTTTTATAAAAAATATCATTTCTGCAAAGGAGGAGATTCCGATGGCTTAGTTTACGGAGGCAAAACATATAGAACACATGATTAGAACACATAATATAATAACACAGAAGGAGACTCGGTGTTATGAAAAGATTGATAAGCTTAGTTCTTTGCCTCGTCCTTATGCTGTCCCTCGCCGCCTGCGGCTCGAACAAAATGCGCTCCGATTACATATTGAATTTCGACACAGGCGACTCCTACGCCTTTACAAGCAAATATCCGGATTTTCATGTATTTCGCGGCGACATAAAGCTCAAAAGTAAATACGGGGATGTTTCGATAACCCTTTGCTATTACAACGACTTGGGATTCAACATAACATACTCCCTCAAAACGACAACGGCTCAAGCCGATAAAATCGAGGCAATGGCAAACGACGAAAATCACAGCCTGTATGCCAAAGTAACTCTCGGCAAAAAAGAATTGCCTATAGACGGCTACGGGTATTTTATTCGCGAGAGGGGCGCTCCTTATCCTTATCCCAATCCCAACGGAGGTTCCGTCACATTTGACCTTAGCTCAAGCTACAGCTACACCAAAAGGGTAAAGGCGGACAAAATACACTTTGAGTTTCTTGATGTTTCAACGGATATTCCGCTCTCCACTGTCAAGGGAGAACCCATTGACTCCGAGCGCGGTCAGGAATACTTAGAGCAGATGACCTCGACATATGTGGTAACGCAGTCGTGGAACAAGTGACTCTCTGCCGAAAATATAAACCGAATAGATAATATAATAAAGCTGTCCCCCGCGGAACGAATCTGCGGGGGATTCTTTCATCGCGGTTCTGCGCGTCTTAAAATTTCTTTGGTGCAAATACACAAATTGAATTGTGTATTTTTGTAATTTGTAACAAAAATGTGTGATACTTCTTTAAGCCAATTAAATCAGTTGCTTTTTAAGTTACTATATTCCCGTAACACATTCCAATTTTTATTTGATATGGGTTATAAAAATTGGAAAGGAGGCTTTTATTGCTTTTTATACAAATTTGCGCTTGATCAAATTTAACGTTCCGCTAAGGTGGTTTTACTATGAAAAAACAGTCCGCCGTCAAGATAATCCTTTATATACTCTACATTCTGAGCGGTGCATATACCGCTTTCGGTATTTTCAAATATTCATACCCACCCACTGCGGTTCGCGAGGCCGTGACGGGCTTTTTCGGCAAGCTCGGCGTGGATATCGGGGTTACCGGCTCCGAAATAATATACCACTTCTTTTGTCTTGCCTTTGCTGCCGTTTCAGTGATTGCATTCTTTTTTCTACTCAGAAAAGGATCCGAAACAAAAGAAATGTTTATCTCAGGCGCAGTCGTACTGATATTCACAGCGCTATATTTATTGGGTTACCTTATAACAAACAAATATATGCACATCTTTGAGTTTATAGGATATGTAATTTCATATCTCACTTTCGCCGTAATCTGCGGGAGAAAGGTATTTAAAAGAAGCGATAAATAAATCCAAATATTAAACGCGCCGCCGCAGAGAATATCTGCGGCGGCGCTGTTGTTTGTAATGTTTGTTTTATTTCGCCTTTTCAAGCTCGCTTGCGGGGACTATTGCACCCTCGCCGGCGTTGAAGCGAATCGTGACAGTGTCGTTTCTGTTGAGGATAACGGCGGTTGTCGACTTGGAAGCGGCTATCGAATAATAGACGTCGCCGCCCTCGAGCTTGATATAATAATATGTCTCGCCCGAGATGACCTGGGTGCGGATATCGGCTATCTTACCGTTGACGGTCTGCACCTTCGGCTCGGAGCCGCCCTGTGCGTCGGGATGATCTGCGGGGTCAACTACCTGATTCGCGTCGATATCGACATTGATACCGTTCGCCTTGAGCTGGTCGACATACTTTGCAAGGCACTCGGCAAGGGTCTTGCCGTAGACCTTTATCTTCGTGTACTGCTTGACGTTGATGAGCGCGTAGCTCTGAATGATCTGAGAGCCGTCGTCTCTGACGTCCTTGAGAGCCATGAAGTAGGTCGGCTCGCCGTCGATATTGAGCAGCAGCGGGAACGTCGCCGTGTAGCCTGCCGCCTTTATCTCATCAAGACCCTCTGCGGAAGCCTGCGCCGACTGCTCCTTTGCGCCCGCGACCGAATAATAAACAGCCTCTTTGGTGCGCTGGTTTATCATAATAAAGCCGGTTATCGACTGGTCGTTGGTGACGGAGGTAACGCCCGTGTACATATAGACATCGTCGTTCTGGGCGATGTAGCTGTAATCCTCGGTGGTGACGTAGACATCCTCCTGGCCGAGAATCGAGTTCCAAAAGCCCTTCTGATATCTGCCGTAGTAATTGTACTGCTCGACGAGAAGGTCGGAATCATAGACTCTGTCGATCCACTGATACTTGGGATCGCTCTTGACCGTCTCTATCGGCACATATTCGCACTTGCCGTCAATTGCGTTGACGATAACGATTCCCTTGACGTCGGTTCCGCCGAACAGGCCGATGGTCTTATCGACTCTCGCGCAGATCCAATAGGGATTGCCCTCATCGTCGATTTCAAACGAGCTCGAGCCGAACATATAGGTCGGATACTGCATTCTCAGGTGACGCTTGAGAAGTCTGCCGAAGTGCTCGGCGGGAGAATACTTGATACCCGAGTCAAGCTCCTTGAGGGTGGTCACTTCGTTCGCCATGTCTATAATGATATAGCCGGGCAGACCCTCGGTGCGGTTTGTGAGCCACTTGATGATATTGGAATACTGGAGCGGAACGACCCTGACGGGCGTGCCCTTGTAGTTTATCTGCGTGTAGAGCGGATAGACCGAGAACTGCGAGACATAGCCCTTTTCCGCCAGCTTACCGAGCGCTCTGGGCGCAAGAGTGGCCGCAACGCCCTCGTCAAGCTTCGGGATGTTGCTGAAGGACTCCGCGTCCTGCTTGTCTATCTCATCGGCGAAGTTGCTGTCGGTGCGGACATCAATTATCCTGCTGTAAGCCGAGGCCCTGAAGAACGGGCACGAGACGAGATAGCCTATGCCCACCGTAAGCGCGATAACGCCGACGATAACGCCGGGGACTATCAGCTGACGTTTGAAATACGGCATATATTCGGGTCTTTTGAACACGCTCGTGAACAGCGCCGAAAACAGCGCATAGGACGCGACGATTATCGCAAGAAAACCGTAGAACTCATATGCCTTGAAGTTGAGGGGCGGCAGCATTATATAAAATGCAATGGCCGCGGTTACCAGCGAGCAAAGCACGCTCAAAACTATCTTGAGCGCCGCTTTATCGGGAGGTATAACTATCTCCTTGGGGCCGCCTTTTTTTGAAAAATCCACTTTAATGGGATCCATTGATTCATCTCCTTTTAATAAAAGTGTTACATTGAGTTATTATACAATATTATTGACATAAATACAAGAACTATTTTCACTCATTCCGTCTTTTTGCATAAATCGACAATATTATTCCCTTTGGCTTTGACTTTAACCGCTGTAAATGGTATTATTAGGTTAATCTTTGTCCGATTTTTTCAAGAGGAGGAAATCACAATGTACCCTGATTTTTTTGACAGCGCCAAGCTCGTCGCACAGTATGACCCGGAAGTGGCGGACGCCATGGACCTCGAGCTCGGCAGGCAGAGACGCAACATCGAGCTTATCGCCTCGGAGAACTTCGTCTCCCCCGCCGTTATGGCGGCAATGGGCAGCGTGCTGACCAACAAATACGCCGAGGGTTATCCCGGCAAGCGTTATTACGGCGGCTGCGAATTTGTTGACATCGTTGAAAATCTCGCTATCGAGCGCGCAAAAGAGCTCTTCGGCGCGGACTGCGCCAACGTTCAGCCGCACTCAGGCGCGCAGGCTAACATGGCCGCTTATTCCGCGCTCATAAATCCCGGCGACACTGTCATGGGTATGAGCCTCGCCCACGGCGGACATCTGACCCACGGCTCGCCCGTCAACGCGAGCGGCAAGCTCTACAAGTTCGTGCCCTACGGCGTGAACGACGACGGCTACATCGACTATGACGAGCTCGAAAAGACCGCCAAGGAGGTCTGCCCGAAGCTTATCGTCGCGGGCGCATCCGCTTATCCGCGTGTTATCGACTTCGAGCGCATCGGCGCTATAGCAAAATCGGTCGGCGCATATTTCATGGTAGACATGGCTCACATCGCGGGACTCGTCGCGGCGGGACTTCATCCCTCGCCCGTGCCCTATGCCGACGTTGTCACAACAACCACGCACAAGACCCTCAGAGGTCCCCGCGGCGGACTCATCCTCTCCAAGGCTGAGCTCGGCGCAGCTATAAACAAGGCTATTTTCCCCGGCAACCAGGGCGGTCCGCTCATGCACGTTATCGCGGGTAAGGCCGTCTGCTTCGGCGAAGCTCTCAAGCCCGAGTTCAAGGACTATCAGCAGAGACTTCTCAACAACTCCAAGGCTCTTGCAGAGTCTCTTGCAAAGCGCGGAGTCAACCTCGTCTCCGGCGGCACCGACAACCACCTCATGCTCCTCGACCTGCGCTCGCTCGGCGTAACGGGCAAGGATCTCGAGAAGAGACTTGACGAAGTCAACATCACGGCGAACAAGAACGCCATACCCAACGACCCCGAGACCCCGTTTGTCACAAGCGGTCTGCGCCTCGGAACGGCGGCCGCCACGACAAGAGGTCTTGACGAGAGCGACATGGACAAAATCGCAGAGTTCGTCTACCTCGCGGCAACGGACTTCGAAAACAGCGCGGACGCTATCCGCGCGGGAGTCGCCGCAATTTGCGCAGCGCATCCGCTCTACGAATAAAAAAACCGAATACACAAGAACGGCGCGACAGCAAAAGTCGCGTCGTTTTGCTTTTGTGTCAGCGGCTCTCCGATACGTTGTTCGTTCCTTTTCAACCTCCGAAAAATATGATAATATAAAAACATAAATCAGTGCGTTACCCAAAGCACCTTTTTGTTGTCTTTAAGAGTGAGCGGATGTCGTTGGAGAGGAGGTAATTATGGAGGACAAACTGCTTATTGACGGCTTGTTCGCCCGCGACGAGAGGAGCGTGGCGCGGCTCGAGGAAAAATATTCGGGCTACTGTTATACCGTGGCCTATGCCGTTGTGCGCTGCCGCGAGGACGCGCAGGAGTGCGTCGGCGACGCCATGCTCGGCGCGTGGAATTCTATTCCGCCGAACAGGCCGGAGAATCTCGGAGCATATGTCGGCAGGATAGCGAGAAACTCGGCGCTGAATATGCTCAAAGCCCGTCGCTCCAAAAAGCGCGGCGAAAAGAATGTCGCCCTCGCTCTCGATGAGCTGTCGGAGTGTATACCGAGTGCCGAGAATACCGAGCAGCAGGCGGACACCGTTCTGTTGCGCGAGGCGGTGAACGGATTTTTAGACTCGCTCGAGCGAGAGAGGCGAATAGTTTTTATTCAGCGCTACTGGTATATGCTCGGCATATCGGAGATAGCCGCCGAGCGCGGAATGACCGAGGGCGCGGTAAAAATGTCGCTCAAGCGAACAAGGGACAGCTTAAAGATTTTTCTCGAAAAGGAGGGCTTTACGGTATGAAAAAAGAAGATTTATTGAAGGCCGTAGGCGGCGCTGACGACAGGTTTATAGCCGAGGCCGCGCCGAAAAAAACAAATTTTAAGAACAGAGCGCCGCGCTATCCCATGCGCTTGATGACGGCGGCAGCGTGCCTCTGCATAATCGCGGCGGTGTTCTTCGGCTATTGGCTGATAAGCCCCGCCAGGCTGCAAAAGATATCACTCGGCACAGTGGGCTTTTCCGGCGAGGGAGCCGGCGCTCACACGCCTGTTGTGCGCGACATAAGCGAATACACGACGGGAAACCCGTGGAGCGCGGAGATGAAGCTGAAGCGTCTGCCTGTCTACAAAAACACGCAGTCGCTAAGCTATGACGAGCTGCTCTCGACCGTGCGCAAAACTGCCGAAAAATCAGGCGCGCAGATAAAGTCGGTGACGCATGAGAATCTCCCGGAATGCGAGTGGGTAGTCAGCGAAAATTCGCTCTACGCCGTCAGAGCCGAGACGGACATCGGGACGGTTTCCGCATATGTGACGGGCGATGTCAGTATAGTCTTTTACGAGCCCGTCGCCGGCGAGGGTACCGGGCGCGAGGCGGCCGAATATTTCCTCGGGAAGTACTCCGCGGTCACAGGTTTCAAAGATCCCGTGCTCTGCGTCATTCGGTACTTTGATACGAACGGCGAAGAGCTCTCGGAATACCGATGCTATGACAACGCGAGCGCCGCGCTCAAGCGGGTGGAGAACTATAATTTCGAGAGCGTGTATTTTGATATAAACGAAAGCGACGAGCTTGAGTCAATAAGAATAAGCTCCGTTGACGGAGCAAAAAAGCTCGGGGACTATCCGGCGATATCGCTCGGGGAGGCGGAGAAATTGCTGCTCGACGGAAAATATATCTCCGGCTCGGCGGACGGGATAAAGGACGGCAGGGTGACGCGCGAGAAAACAAAAAAGACCGAGCTCGTCTATTCGACCGACGCTATGGACAGTTGCTTCGTGCCGTATTACAGATTCTATGTTGAACTGGATCACTCGCCCGTTCCCGGCCTTAAATGCTACGGCGAGTTCGATGTTCCCGCGATAAAAGGAGAGTATATCTCCGAATAAGCAAATATTTTCGGGGCCGTCCTCAGGGCGGCCCTGTTTTTTTATAATTTGTTTATTGGCTTGCGCGTCAAAAGGTGCTACAATTATATATCGATACAGCGAAGCGTTCGCGGAATGACTTCGCAAAAAATTTCCGAAAAAGCCGGAGACGGCGGGAGGAGTAGACGATGAAAAAAATAACAAACGGCAAAATCTTCGCCCTGTGCCTCGGAGATTTTGCGAGAGGACTCATCAACGGTATAATCACAACGTACCTGCTGACGTTCTTCATCCCCACGAACTCGAACACCACATTGCCGCAGTTCTTTGCGAAAGCCGCGCTGACCATGGCAATAATCCGCGGAATCGGCACCGTTATAGACGCCGTCACCGACCCGTGGGTCGCAAGCCTTTCGGACAACAGCAAGGCAAAGAGCGGCAGACGCATATCCTTTATGCGCTGGTCGGCCATACCCTACGGCCTGTTCTGCCTGCTTATCTTTTTCCCGCCCGTGTCGGGCTCGAGCATTATAAACGCCATATGGGTCGGCGTGATGCTCGCCCTCTATTACCTGTTCTCAACGCTCTACAATATCCCCTACAGCGCGCTGCAGGCCGAGGTCGTCGCGGAGCCGCGCAAGAGAGTTTTCCTCTATTCGATAGTGAGCCTGCTCTATGTCGTATCGTCGGCTATGGTGTTCTGCACCTCGATGATAAAGAGCTTGCTCATGGGAAACGGCGTCCCCGAGATATGGGCGCTTCGCATACCGTTCATCGTGTTCTGCGTGCTCGGCGGAATATCGGCGCTCATCCCGTCGTTCGTCATAAAGGAGAAGGACTATGTCGAGCCCAAGGAGTATCACCAGTCCATCTGGGGCGCTTTAAAGGCTACGGTCTCCTATCCGAACTTCGCCATAATCACAGTGGGATATCTCATTATGTGGATAGCGTTCACCTTCTTCAACACCGCCGAGGTCTATTACATAACCAATCTGCTGAGTCTCGGCGACGAATGGGTGACCTACGTCTCGGTCATCTCTATAGGCGTCGGCATAATGACCTATCCGCTCGTCAATATCCTGGCGCGCAAGGTCGGCAAAAAGCCGCTGCTGCTCGGCGCGTGCATAACCTATGTTCTGCTCTACTGCGCCATTTTCAACTACAAGCTCGTTATCGGCGCGATAGGCGCGAAGCCGTTTGCGATACTCATCGGCCTCGTCATAGCCATGCCGATAGCGATAACCAATATTATCCCCGCGTCTATCTTCGCGGATCTCGCGCAGTACGACTCGATAAAGACCGGTCAGAACAGAGCCGGTATGTTCTTCGCCGCGCGTAACTTTGCCAACAAGATGTGCCAGTCGATAGTCGTTATCGCGTGCTCGCTCCTGCTCGGCATGGGCGCGGACGGCACGGGCGCCGCAACGAGCAAGGGCGTTCGCAACACGGCGCTTGTGGCGATGATATTCGTCGCGGTGTCGGTCATTGTCTATGTCTTCTATAACGACAAGGAGATAAGCGCCGCGATAAAGGCGCACAACGAGGCGCAGGAAAAAGAGAGCAAAAAAGCCTGATTTCGGCACAAAGCAAGCAAACAAACATAAAATCAACCGCCCCCGGTATCGGAGGCGGTTTTGTGTTTTATTTTATCTTTAATTCGGCAGCTGCTCGAGCGAGCGGAATTCATAGCCCTGATTTCGCGCCCAGTCGATTATATCGGCGAGGGCGGCTGCATTGTCGGGCGAGACGGAGTGAAGCAGTATGACTGCGCCCGGATGCAGGCGCGAGGTCACCGTGTCGAAAGCGTACTGCTTGCCCTTTGTGTCGTTGACATCCCAATCGGCGTAGGCCACCGACCAGAACACCGATTTATATCCGAGCGAGGAGACGAGGTCGAGCGACGACGCGGAATAAGAGCCCATAGGGAAGCGGAAATACGGCGAGGAATAGCCGAATTTTTCGCGCAGGTAGTTGTCGCAGTTCTCTATCTCCGCCGCCATCTTCTCGCGGCTTATCTTCGAAAAATCCGGGTGGGTAGTCGAGTGGTTGCCGACTATGTGCCCCTCCTTTATCATCCTTGCGGTGAGTCCGGGCTCGGCCTTGATATTCGAAAGCGTGCAGAAAAACGCGGCAGGCACTTTCTTCTGCTTCAGTGTATCGAGCACGCTCGAGGTGTACCCGTTCTCCCAGCCGCAGTCGAAGGTGAGATAGAGCACCTTTTCTTTAGTCTTTGTGTCTATCGAGACGGCGTTAAAGCCGTTAGAGTCAAAATATTTCTGGGCGTTCGTCGAGTTCTGATGCGGCACGCCGTTTTTCGATACGCCGAAGCTGTATCCCACGGTAGCGGTCGAAAGTCCGCGCGTGTTCTGCGGGTCGGATACGGTGAACTTCGCTTTCGGCAGAGGGGAGAGTCCCGTATAAGTGCCGGTGTTCGGGTCAAGCTTTCCCTTCTCCGTCCTGCGCTGCGGCGCTGTCACGCGCTCCGCGGAGGTAGTTTTAGGTGCCTGCGTCGTCTGCGTTGCCTCAGTCGTCTGTGCAGGCTCGGTCGTTGTCTCGCCGCGAGTCTCCCCCGTCACGGGTGCATTGCCCTGGGTGGTGTCGTCATCGACTATCTTCGTTTTGCACGCGCACAGCGAGAGCAAAAGCGTCAGCGCGAGCGCAAGGCTTAAAAATCTTCGTCTCTTCATTTAACACAGTCCTTTCACAGATATTCGTGATTATTGTGTGCCGAAAAAGGCGATTTTAAAAGGCTGATGATATCAGACTCCAAAAAACATTTTATGTTTGCGCTATACCAATTTACATTATATCACAATAACCAATAAAATCAATCGGGAATCCCCAAAATTCGCTTTCTTTAGGGGGAGCGGTGCATTGACACCGGGCGGGCGATAATATATAATTAAGTGTATTTGATTTTTCGGAGGTGCGTTTAAGTATGGTCAGAGCAATTGTGGGTGCCAACTGGGGCGATGAGGGTAAAGGTAAAATTACCGATATGTTCGCGGCTCAGGCGGATATGGTCGTGCGTTTCCAGGGCGGCGCCAATGCGGGACATACGATAATCAACGACTACGGCAAGTTCGCGCTCCATCTTCTGCCGTCAGGCGTGTGCCAGCCCGGCACGGTCAACATCATCGGCAACGGCGTGGCTCTCGATATCGAGAAGCTCGTCAAGGAGATAGAGCACGTCACTTCGGCAGGCGTACCGCAGCCCAATATCCTCGTTTCCGAGCGTGCGCAGATCATGATGCCTTATCATGTTATGCTCGACACCTATGAGGAGGAACGCCTCAAGGATAAAAAATTCGGCTCGACAAAGAGCGGCATAGCTCCGTTTTATTCGGACAAGTATGCGAAGATAGGCTTCCAGGTCTGCGAGCTGTTTGACGACGAGTATCTCAAGGAAAAGCTCGAGAGAGTCTGCGAAGTAAAGAATCTTCTGCTCGAGCACGTCTATCACAAGCCTGCGCTTGACGTTGACGAGCTGTTCGAGTATATGATGAAGCTTCGCGAGATGGTTAGACCCTATGTCGCGGACACCGGCAAGATCATCCGCCAGGCTGTCAAGGACGGCAAGAACATTCTTCTTGAGGGTCAGTTAGGCTCTCTGAAGGATCCCGATTTCGGCATCTATCCCATGGTCACATCGTCGTCTACCCTCGCGGGCTTCGGCGCTGTCGGCGCAGGCATCGCGCCCTATGAAATAAAGGAGATAATCACCGTCACCAAGGCTTATTCGAGCGCCGTCGGAGCAGGCGAATTCGTCAGCGAGATATTCGGCGAAGAGGCGGACAAGATGAGAAACCACGGCGGCGACGCCGGAGAATACGGAGCGACGACCGGCAGACCGCGCCGCATGGGCTGGTTTGACTGCGTCGCTACCCGCTACGGCTGCGAGGCTCAGGGCGCAACCGCAGTAGCACTCACAGCTCTCGACTGCCTGTCCTATCTCGACGAGATAAAGCTCTGCGTCGGCTATGAGATAGACGGCGAGGTTACAAAGGATTTCCCCGTCACCCCGCTGCTTAAAAAGGCAAAGCCCGTCTATGCCACACTGCCCGGATTCAAGTGCGATATCCGCGGCATAAGAGATTTTGACAAGCTTCCCAAGGAGGCCCGCGACTATGTTCTCTTCATCGAGAAGGAGATAGGCGTGCCGATTAAGTTCGTCTCCAACGGACCGAGAAGAGAAGAAATAATAGTCAGATAAAAAGGGTGATATAATGCAGGACGACCATGAAAAAGTGCTTGTGCTCGATTTCGGCGGCCAGTACAATCAGCTCATCGCGCGCCGCGTGCGTGAGCACAATGTCTATGCCGAGATAAAACCGTACAGCCGCATAACCGTCGAGGAGATAAAGTCGGCGGGCTATGTCGGAATAATATTTACAGGCGGACCGAACAGCGTCTATGACGCCGCTTCGCCCCACTTTTCGCCCGAGATACTCGACGCGGGTATCCCCGTGCTCGGCATCTGCTACGGCGCTCAGCTCATAGCATATATGGCGGGCGGCACGGTTAAGACGAGCGGCTCAAAGAGCGAATACGGCAAGATAGCCATGACCCGCAGCAAGGACAGCCGTCTGCTCGGGAACATTCCCGAGGATACGAGCGTCTGCTGGATGAGCCATACCGACTATATAAGCGCTCTGCCCGAGGGCTATAGGGTGACAGCCGTCACACGCGACTGCCCGTGCGCCGCGATGGAAAACGACGAAAAGAAAATCTACGCCGTTCAGTTCCATCCCGAGGTCATGCACACGCAGTACGGCGAGGAGATATTCAAAACTTTTCTCTTTGATATCTGCTCCTGCAAGGGCGATTGGGTCATGTCGAGCTTCGTCGACGAGCAGGTAAAGAGCCTGCGTGAAAAGATAGGCGACAAGACGGTGCTCTGCGCCATGTCCGGCGGAGTGGACAGCTCCGTTGCGGCAGTGCTGCTGCACAGAGCGGTCGGCAAGCAGCTGACCTGCGTCTTCGTCGACCACGGTCTGCTCAGAAAGAACGAGGGCGACGAGGTTGAGCATATATTCCGCGAGCGCTTTGACATGAAGCTCGTCAGAGTCAATGCCCAGGAGCGTTTCCTCACCAAGCTCGCAGGCGTGACCGAGCCGGAGAAGAAGAGAAAAATTATCGGCGAGGAGTTTATCCGCGTTTTCGAGGACGAGAGCAAGAAGCTCGGCAGGATGAATTTCTTCGTTCAGGGCACAATATATCCCGATGTTATCGAGAGCGGCGTGGGCGACGCGGCGGTCATCAAGAGCCACCACAATGTCGGCGGACTGCCCGACCACATCGATTTTGACGAGCTCATAGAGCCCCTGCGCGACCTGTTTAAAGACGAGGTGCGTAAGGTTGGACTCGAGCTCGGAATACCCGAGGACCTTGTATGGCGTCAGCCGTTCCCCGGCCCCGGACTTGCCGTGCGTATCCTCGGCGACATAACGGAGGAAAAGTTAAGCATCCTCAAGGATGCGGACGCCATCTTCCGCGAGGAGATCAAGCTCGCCGGCATCGACCGCGACATCAACCAGTATTTCGCGGTGCTCACCAACGTCCACAGCGTCGGCGTCATGGGCGACGCGAGAACTTACGACAGCCTCATCGCGCTTCGCGCGGTGACTACCGACGACTTTATGACGGCGGACTGGGCGCGAATCCCGTTCGAGGTGCTTGCAAAGGTCTCGAACCGAATCACCAACGAGGTCAAGGGAGTCAACCGCGTAGTCTACGATATTACAACAAAGCCCCCGGCAACGGTGGAATGGGAATAAAATTCACAAGGAGAACAAACTATGAGCAGCAATGTGCGTCCCGAGTCCATGGAAAGAATAACCACATCCAAGCTTGCAAATAAATTTATCGAAGAGCAGGTTGCAGCCGTGCGCGAGCAGGTAGGCGACAAAAAAGTTCTTTTAGCGCTGTCCGGCGGCGTCGACTCGTCCGTAGTCGCGGCGCTGCTTATCCGCGCGATAGGCAAGCAGCTGGTCTGCGTCCACGTCAACCACGGACTCATGCGCAAGGGAGAGAGCGAGCAGGTCATCGAGGTTTTCAGAAACCAAATGGACGCGAACCTTGTCTATATAGACGCTGCCGACCGCTTCCTTGATCTCCTTGCCGGAGTCAGCGACCCCGAGCAGAAGAGAAAGATAATCGGCGGCGAATTCATAAAAGTATTTGACGAGGAGGCCTCGAAGCTTGAGGGCATCGAGTTCCTCGCGCAGGGAACGATATATCCCGACATCCTCGAATCTCACGGCGTAAAGGCTCACCACAACGTCGGCGGTCTGCCGGAGGACATGAAGATGGAGCTCGTCGAGCCCGTAAAGCTGCTCTACAAGGACGAAGTCCGCGTTGTCGGCGAGGCGCTCGGCCTGCCGCACAGCATGGTCTACCGTCAGCCGTTCCCGGGACCCGGACTCGGAGTGCGCTGCCTCGGCGCGATAACGAGAGACCGTCTGAACGCCCTGAGAGAGGCGGACGCCATACTCAGAGAGGAGTTCGACAAGAACAGGCTCGCAGGCAAGGTCTGGCAGTATTTTATCGCCGTGCCCGACTTCAAGAGCGTCGGCGTGCGCGACGGCAAGCGCTATGAGGGCTGGCCGGCAATCATCCGCGCGGTAAACACCACCGACGCCATGACCGCCACAATAGAGGAGATACCCTATCCCCTCCTGCACCATATCACCGACCGCATCACCCACGAGGTCGAAGGCATCAACCGTGTCGTAATGGACCTCACCCCAAAGCCGATCGGAACGATTGAGTGGGAATAAATTGAAAAAGTCTGAAACCCAAGTAATATCAAGGGTTTCAGGGTTTTCAAAGAGCCCGTTGATAAGATCTTGATAAGATTCTGCTCGTTACCCTTTATCGTGTGTATCGAGTGGTTTGTGAGTAAAAAGTAATATCTTGTGGCTCACAAAAACACCATATTAACATTAAACCCCGTACTGACGGATTAAAGTCAGTACGGGGTTTTTGTCGTTGGCAGGGTTATTGCAGCTTACACTTGAACTAAAAAGCTTGAAACACCGATACGATATTGGGGGGGGCAGAAGATGAATAATATTCGTAATAGTGCGACAGAAATTGTAAATACAATATAATTTTCAACTAACCGAAAGATCGTAGGCATAGAGATTAACGCCCCTTTCTCGCTATTTATTCTTGTAAAATCGCAACTTCTTGCGATTTTTAGTGCTGAAATTAGACACAATCCTTGACCAAGTGTCATTTCGCCTATATAATTAATTTGTTGGAATGTCAATTTCCGGAGGTGCGTAGTTTGCGGATAAGCTATAAAAAACTATGGATACTGCTTATTGAAAAAGATGTTTCCCCTGCTACGCTGAGGAAAGATTTGAACATTGCAACCGGTACAATGACAAAGTTGCACCGAAATGAAGAAGTAGCCTTGTCTGTGCTTTTGCGTATTTGTGAATATTTGGATTGTAATATTGGAGATATATGCGATACTGTGAAATCGGAAATTTAACAAGGAGTAGCCACAATGAAGGTAGTACGCAATAACGATGAGTTTTTTGATGGAACCAATTGGACAAATCCACACTCGGAGGAAACTTTCGGGATTGCAGGAATTGGCTTTACAAAGAAGACAATAAAAGCAACAACAGCTGTTGCAGATTATTGGGACGACAATTTCACCATTGAATATTTGAACCGCCAAAAAGAAATGATAAATCAAGGTGTCAAGATATTCCGTGTATTTATTATTGAAAAAGGTTGTGTCGAAAAAGCGGTGCCACAAATGCAATATCAGCATAGTTTGGGCATTAACGTTTATTACATAGAAAAAGGAAATGAATTTATTGATCCCTCCTGGCTTTTGGAAGATTATCTAATTCAAGATGATGAATTATTAGTACAAATATATTGCGAATCTCACCATTTTGATTCTCAAGACAGCAACAATGAAGAAATAACAATGAATCCAATAAAGGTGAAGAAAAAAGTAGAAAGATTTCAACGAATTATAGAGCGGTCTATAAAGTATGATCCCAAAGACTATGAACACATTCTTAATTCTTGATTGACTTCATTTAATTTCTAACGATTGAATTGGCAACAGTATGGCAACAAAAAATCAGATAGCCTCTGCCGTCTGAATAATAGAAATAATCCTAAGACCTTGAACCAAATTGTATAAGCAAATCTGTTTAAGATTTATTTTTCAGGAGCGAGTGGGAATAGTTCCCTTTGGTTTAGATGTGCCGAAAAAACCAGTATTTATGCGGGTTTCGGGACTCGGCACTTTTCGAGTAACCGTTTTTGCAACAGATGAAATAGTAACACTTGGCTTACAACTAAACCTAAAAATCGCATAATTTTTAAGGCTTCTGCCCTGTTAGGGGCGGAAGCCTTTTACATATTCGATAAAAATTCCGTTTTGGCATACCGTCAAGGCGGAGAAAAATATATTAAATGAGAGAAATTTTCTTAGCATAAGCATGAAGAAATCATAGAACAACTTGCCTTATATGTTTCTTAGTAACATATAAGTTCTCGCTTTTCTAAGTAAAAACACAATATTTTGAAGCGGCATAGCTTGCTGTTATCATAGCTGTAGGTCGAGTGTTATCAGTTTCGATAACAAACCGATAACACTGCCGGTATAATCAGGATAATTTGGATATCTCGAATAATCAAAAACGCCGCGAACAGTACGCTCTTTCTATGTAAAAGCTTTTTTGCTGCTTGCCGTCCGTTTATTCGGCCGACGCAAACTCCTTAAAATGATTATATAACTGATTGACATTGAGGCTTGCTATATCGACAAGCGAGTATTGCCGCTGCAAATATTTGACGAACTCGCAGCCCAAATAATAGCCAACATCGCTGTGATTTTTGTAGCTGCACCAATCCCCGAAGAAATCCTGCGTGCTGATATTTTTGTCGACGCGGCGGAGATATTCACGCTTTATTTCGGCTTCGTTTTCCTTGCACCAATCGAGCCAGCCGTTTTGATTTTGATGATAGTATCTGTCATCTTGACATAGAATATGTTCGCAGACCATGGCAAGTCCCTCTTGATAGAGCTGAGCCAGTGAATTTTCGCCCTCTGACCGAGCCTCGGGATAGAGATTCCCGTAGGTTTTATGCCATATGTGGCCTATTTCATGAAAAATCAGAGCCTGCATGGCTGATTCATCCTGCCAATTCAATTCGATAATTTTTTCTATTCCGAGCAAAACCGCGTCTCTGCCGTCAAGCGATGTCGCCCAACCCGCGCCGTTACACAGTCCCAAATAGAGAATAATATCCGTCTCGACGCCGTTTTCAAAAAGCCGTCCGATATTTTCCGCAAGCTTGTCGGTCACGGCGACAAAGGAGTCGTTTGCCGCAATCGCCGCGTCCCTGTTGAGCAGCACGTTATTGACTACGGGCAGCACGTCGTTATTGAAATCATATTCCCTCGAATCCCGTTCGCATTTTTCGCCAAGCTCCGGCGAAATCGCGCGGGCGTATACTCTCCATGCATCCAAATCAAAGGCGCTGTTCTTAAAGCAGCCGGGTATTTTATCAAAAGTATTTATTATTCTCATAGCTCTGTTCCTGCGATTCTCTCAAATTATTTTACCTGCTTTGACATATGCATTTCGCCGCTGCACTCGAAGCCGATGGCGGAGTAGAGCTTTTGCGCAGCAGTGTTATCGCTGCCCGTCAACAGCTCGAAGCTGTGGAGCGGGTATATTTTTTTGCAGTATTCCTGCGCGAAGGTCAACATTTCCCGCGCGACTCCCCGCCCGCGATACTCGGGACGGACATAGACCTCAGTTATCTCGGGCATATATTCGTCGTAGCAGAACGATTTTTTCAGCTGAACGCAGACGAAGCCGGCGAGCCGTCCTCCGTTGCCGTCCGCAACGATGACAACCTCGCGCCTGTTTGTAAGAAGCGAGGCGCGAATGCTTTCTTCCGTAGTCTTGCCCTTGCCGTTGAACTCTGCATTGAGGCGCTCAAGCTCTCCCGCATCGCCGACCGATGCCAATCTCACCATTTTCATCTCTCCCCGTAAGTTTTACGGTTGAATTATAACATGATTTTTTCGAGATGTAAATATATCACAACTATGCGGGCAGAACGGCATTGAAAACGCATAAGGCAAAAAGATAGATTTTCGGTGACGCTGTCGCGTCAAAGGGTCGTCGAGTCGCCGACCCCTACAGAGTGAACAGCCACAAATTGCCGCATAAACCGCGGGCGGATGATATCCGCCCCCTGCACGCTTATGTCGATTTGCAATATTATAATTGTTTGCCCGACGGCAGTTTTTCTCCGCAAGTTCCGATTTAACAGAGGCTTCAGGGCTCAAAAATACAAAACGACCCTCCGCATTATTTATTCTGCGGAGGGTCGTGCTGTTTACTTGAGCTCCCACGAGCTCACTTCGTTGTAGAGTGCCTCGGCGCAGTTTTCGAGCGGATAGAAAAAGCTCCTCATTCGCTCGGCATATATCTGTTCCGGATTAAAGCCGCTTTCCGCGGCTTTTTTTATTTCCTCCACCGCGCCGTCCGGGTCGAGGACGAGCGGACCGAATGCCTTTTCAAACGGTAAATCCAGCTCGCGGTAGTGGTTCATTCCCGCCTTGAACTGCCCGTAGTCCGGCACGAAATAGAGCACGGGGCGGCAGAGACAGGCAAAGTCGAACACGAAGGACGAGAAGTCCGTTATGAACATCTCATAGTCCTCGATATCAACGTGCGCGCCCGCCATAACGACGCGCGGGCTCTTGATGTCAAAGAGTCCCTCGGCATCCGCGATTATCGGGTGGAGCTTGACATCGAGATAGGTGTCCGTCTTTTCGAGCAGCTCATGCAGCTCTTCGCTCTCGAGAAAGCGCGAGAAATTCCTGAAATAATCGGAGTTTTTGAGCTTTGAGTCTATCAGCTCCCACTTCGAGGAATTTATCTCCTGGGTCAGATATTTGCGCCACGACGGGGCAAAAAGAATCCTGTTTTTCGCCTTTTTATTTCTGTCGATATGGTCGTAACGCGCCATGCCCGTGGGGATGAGATTGTCCTCCGGATAGTGGTAGTTGGTCATGTAGTTCTGCTTTTCAAACGGCGCGGAAATAACGATTTTATCCGCGCGGCAGCGCTCGACCGAGTTCTGCGAGCGCAGGGAGGCGTGGAGCACTCCGTGCTGGAGATAGACGGTCTTGAAATCGAGCAGGTCGGCATAGGGCACCTCGCCCGCCGCCGAGCCGAACGGAGAGACGGGGGTCACGCCGTAAAACGCCGTGAATATCACTCGCGCCGAAAGATACAGCAGCTTGTGTCTCTCCGAGCCGAATTTCACGAGGTGCGCCTGCTCCTCCTTTGTGAAAAGCCCGTCGATATTTTTATATTCGCGGCTGTAGATATAGTAGCGTTCAACTCCGTCGCTGTGCTTTATATCGTTTTTGAATTGGTAGTAGCCGTTGTCGAAATCGACCGTATGCAGATCGTAGTAGAGCTCGACCTTGTGCGCCCTGCGGTATTCTATGGCGGCGTTGCGAAGCTTCCTTATGCTTCTCTTGAAATTCTTGCTCTGCTCACGCTCGGCGCGGTACTTCTCGTCCTCGGTGACGCTCCTGCTTATGAGCGCCCTGCCCTTGAGCGTGAACATCACGCCGTTTCGGACATACATACGCACCTTGCGGCTGAACACGGCGGTCGGCTCAGCCAAAAGCTTTGTGGGGTATTCCACGCCGCGTATCACGACGAAGAATTTTATCTCGTGCCTGCCGTCCGCGGGAAACTCGCAGAAAAACGCCGGGAAATCAACTACATTGACAGCTGAATCCTGCGCGCCGAAAACGGAAGCAAACGTCTCGAGCTCGCGCCTTTCGCCGTCTACCGAGGCGACTATCTTCCACTCGCCGCGCCCGAGATGCGAAAAAATCGGAGATTTTATAAACGAGAGCAGCCTCGCCTTTTTATTTTCGACAAATATTTTTCTCATCATCAGCGGAAACGCCGACGCGGAGAATATTTTTCTCCCGTCCGCCGCAACGCTCAGGTTGCCGTCCTGCGCGAGCACCGTCGGATGGCAGTCGGGCTTGCGCGAGAGCCAGTAGTGAATATGATACTCGTTGACGGACGGATGCAGGATAATCGTATCCTCGTCGATTCTCGCAAGCAGCGCGTCTATGCGCTTATTGGCGCGCTCGAACTCCTCGGGGGAATAGTGATAGGGCAGAAGCTTATCCTCCTTGAGCTTCCAGCGAAGGTCGTTGAAAACAATGCCCTGAAAATACGGCGGAACTCTGCCGCCGAACGAATCGAACAGCGCCTCATAGAACGCCATGGAGGTTTCGAATATATAATAGGGCGAAAAAACGGTTGAAACTATGCTGTTCTCGTTGCCGCGGTTGTAGCGGTATTCGCCGTTTTTGCAATAGCCTATCTTCATCTTGCGGCGCAGGATATCGCAGCAGTATTTTTCGTCCTCATGCCTGAAATTCGGCGACTCGTCGAAAAAGATACCGTTGCTTTTATCATTCTTGACGCAGATATTTATATTCGTCTGCGTAATAAATCTGTTTTTCGGGTCGTCGAGGTCGTATACGCCGGTATGAGTCAGCGTGCGGTATCTGAAATGATAGACGGGCGGCGCATTCTTGAAATACTGCGTTATTCTATAGGTCACCATATCGACCTCGTCATATACCGTGTCGAAATAATCGACCACGCTCTTCACCGTATCGGGCGCGAGGGTGTCGTCCGAGTCGAGGAAAAAGATATACTTGCCCCGAGCGCGGCGCAGGCCGAAGTTGCGGGTCTTTGAAAGTCCCTCGTTCTCCTTTGAGTAGAAGCAAACATTTTCATTTTCGTCCGCCAATCTCCGGCAGATATCCGCGCTGCCGTCCCTGCTGCCGTCGTTTATCAGAAGTATCTCCATATTCTCAAACGGCTCCGTCTGCTCCTTGAGCGAGCTTATACAGCCGTCGAGATATTTTTCGACATTGTAGACGGGAATGAGTATTGTGGCTCTGAACGGAAAATCAGACATTCAGGTCACCCCCGGCGAGCCTTGAGCAGATTTTGCAGCCGAGCTTCTTCGCCGCCCCGCCCATGCGGTAGAGCTTGAAATAGAGCCACGCGGCGACGCAGCGGCGCAGAGTGCCGAAGCTCAGCTTTCCGCCGTAGAAATCGCGCACGACATCGTCGGCGAGAATCGGCAGAGTGACCTCTTTATACATGGCGTTCGTGCCCGCCGAGACGAACTCGCCGGCTCGGCAGCCCTCTCTGAGCAGCGCGGAATCGACATTGAAAGCCGCGAGTGCATACGCCTCATATGCGGTATTTTCAAAAAACGGCTTTGCCGCCGCGCAGAACATATCGAAAGCTCTCTCCTTTTCGGCTCCTTCAAGTCCGCAGTAGGCGGAGAGCAGGAGCGTCAGCGCGGAGAGCCCGCCCGCGGGCGAGACGCTTTCTGCCGTAATGCTGAAGGTCTGTGCGGTATATTCTATCGGCTTTGCGCCGTAGAGCAGCACCTCGTGCAGGGGCTTGAAGCTTTCATATGCGGCATACTCGGCGGCAAAGGCCGCAAAGCCCGCCGTGTCCGCAGACAGAAGCTCCATTTTATGCTCGCTTATAACCTCGGAGCGCATGACAAAATTCACGCCGACTGCGGGCGAAAATGCCTCATGCTCCGAAAAGCTGTCGCGGTAGAGCTTGCGCGGCGCGTCAATCTCCGATTCCGCCGCGTTAAAGACGGCGGCGCCGTCGAGCAAGCCGACAAATCCGGGCGCGAAGGTAGTATTCGGCTCGGCGAACATGACAAGCGGCGCATCGGGCGAAGCGAGAACGGAGTTCAACGCCTCCAAAGAGCCGTGCGCAAAATCCAGCCTGCCGGTTTCAGCCGGCTTCGGGAATTTCCCGGCATCCGCGTTATCCGTGCAGAGCACAAGGCGCACTCCGTCCTCGCGGGTCAAGAGCGAATAAGCGAGATTCACAGCCGCGTCCCCATCGCCGGGACATATAACGCAAAGTTTAAAATTACAGTCCATAAAAGTTTCTCCGATTGCAAAGTGCCTCCGCAGAGAGTGATCTGTGCGGAGGCAGCTTATTTATTTTTGTTATACCGTCAGTGCGGCGGCGGCAACCGCGCCCGCCATGAGAAGAATGTTGAGCGCATATCTCTCAAGGAACGCGCCCGCAACAATAACGGCGGTCGGGATAAAGAGCACTATCTTTACGAATAAGTTGGCTCCGTCCTTGCCGTAGAGCGCATGCCACAGACCGATGGCGTCCTCCATGAGCGGATACTGATTCGCGCACAGGGAGAAGCCGAGGTAGAACATAAGGCAGTAGACAATGAACATGAGCGCCGTAGAGGAATCGGCGGGGACCTTGAAGAAGAACAGTCCCGCAAAGCCCATATAGAGCATGGGCGCGCCGATTATCGCGTTAAACAGACCGGGCAGCAGGCAATAGAAGAAGGTCTTTGCCTTGCTGTCTATCGCGTCATGCTCGACGTGACCGCAGCCGTCGGTGTTTCTTAAATATTTCGTGTCCTCAACGGGGATGCTGAACGCTCTGGCTATAAGATGCTCGAAGAAAGCCTTTATATATGCACCCGGGAAGGTGAGCACCTTGCCGATTAAATAGATAACAGTTGAAATCATGAGATGACACCTCCGTCAGTGATGAAGACTTGCTCGACGGTCTTTTTGCCCGCAAGGCAGTCCGTGACAACCGAGCTTACCTCATAGTTATAGGTCTTGAGATAATCCTGCATCGACTTGTAGGTCTCATCGTCCTTTGCAAGTCCCGCCGCAAGAGCCGCGGTGTTGAGCATATCGAGCGTAAGGTCGCCGTAGTTCATGGAGAACTGATACGCGGCCTTTCCGCACTCGTTGGCCTTCTTGTAGTCGCCCTTGAGCATATAGGCTATAGCCTCGTTGCGGTAGATATCCGAATCGCCGCCGGAGGCCTCAAGACCCTCCTCGCAGACCTTTATCGCCTCGTCATACTTGCCGGTGTACCAATAGAGGTTGGCGCGCAGGCTGTAGGAGGTGTAATCTCCGCTTGCGACTCCCGCCGCGTTCTCGGCCGTGTCAAGCGCGTCGCAGACTTTCGCTGCGCCGTCAACGTCGCCCTTTGCAAGCAGAGCCGTGACCTTCTGCTCATACGCCGAGTAGTAGTTGCGGTTCTTCGCTATCATCTTGTCGGCATATTCTATGGCCTTGGCATAGTCGCCCGAGCGGTAATAATAGTCCGTTATGGTCGGGCCGTAAATCATAAGTCCCTCGGGATATTCCTTTTCCATCTTGAGCAGGAAACCGAGCTGAACGTCAATGCTCTTGTCCGCCTGCATGGCGACAAAGCACTTGTAGTAGTCGATGTACTTATCATCGACACCCTCCTGCCCTCTGAGAGCCTCAAGCTTCTCGATAAGCTCGTCGTAGGGGATATCCTTGGCGTCGGAGTTGATATAGTTCTGGAGAATGGAATACGCCTTCTCCTGCATGGTGTTATAGCTGTTATAGGCCTTGACATACTTACGCACGCCCAAAAGCCTCGCGTCCGACTTCACCGCGTCCTCACCGAGGTTGTTTACAAGATATCCGCCCGCGTCTATCTCGCTGTAGCCCCTCGCATAGAGCCTGGCGGTCATGACGGTCTCGCTGTAGCCGAGGGTGAATATCGTCTGATTGCCGAGGGTCTTTGAAAGATTCGAAACAAAGTCTCTTTTGTTTAACGCGGCGTTTGCCTCGCTCGCCTGGGACACCTTGTTGAGAGCGGCGTTGACATAACCCTGATTCATAAGGGAATCGGCCTCGAGCATTGCGCTTATCTGAGTGGCGTTTGCGCCCAAAAGCATAAGAGCGAGCAGCGAAACCAACACGCAAAGCAGCGCGGCGACAACGGGACCTCCCTTTATCTTCGTTTTCATCATCTTGGCACGGCAGTCCTCGCAGTAATAGCTGCCCTCTTCGCGGGCCTTCTTCTGGCACAGGCTGCAAAGCGTTCTGTCATACTCAAAGCTTTTCTCTTCTTCGGCAGCCTCGTTCTCAGAAAGCGGCTGCTTGTTTTCTTTATCTGACAAACCGATACCTCCTTGTCCGGTAACATTACCGTTCTATTCTATCAGCTTTCCGGTGAAAATTCAAATAAAATCCGACTTTGTTTACAAAAAACTCATAAAAAACCGCCCGCTACCGAAATATCCGCGTATCTCAGGCAAATATCGGAGCAAAATATCTTGTCATATCAACGAAAAATCTGTATAATCAACCTGCATATATATTTAAGCGAAAGGAAGCAGAATATGCTTGAACTGAAAAACGTCTCCTTCTCCGTCGGCAGCGCCGACGACGAGCTCGAGATAATCGACGATATCAGCATAACCTTCGACGACGGAAAGTTCGTTGTCATAACAGGCCCCAACGGCGGCGGAAAATCCACGCTCGCAAAGCTCATCATGGGCATAGAGCAGCCGACCGCGGGGCAGATAATCTATAACGGAACGGACATAACGCACATGAGCATAACCGAGCGCGCAAAGCTCGGCATCGGCTACGCGTTCCAGCAGCCGCCGCGCTTCAAGGGGCTCACCGTGCGCAGGCTTCTGAGTCTCGCCCACGGCAGCGAGCTGCCCGAGGACGCGTGCTGCGCGTACCTGACGAGCGTCGGGCTCTGCTCGCGCGAATATCTAAACCGCGAGGTTGACGCGTCGCTCTCGGGCGGCGAGGTAAAGCGCGTCGAGATAGCCACTCTCATGGCGCGAAAGGTGGACCTTGCGATTTTCGACGAGCCGGAGGCGGGCATTGACCTTTGGAGCTTCGCCATGCTTGTCGAGAGCTTCCGCTCGATGTGCAAAAACAGATACGAGACTGTTATAGTCATCTCGCATCAGGAGCGCATAATGCAGCTTGCCGACGAGATGATAGTCGTCGAAAAGGGCAAGATACGCACTCGAGGCACAAAGGAAGAGATTCTTCCGCAGCTGCTCGGCGAGCTCGAGGAGAGCTGCGATTTCAACAGAAAGGACGGTGAATAATATGTCCGAGCCGTTAAAGAAAGTCGATATGTCGCTTCTGCACACGATAGCCGATATGGACGGGCTGCCTGCCGCAGGCGCGTTCAACATCAGAAGAAACGGGCAGGGCGTCGCAAGGCAGTCGAGCGAGAATATCACGATAGAGCCCAAAAGCGGCAAGCCCGGCATAGACATATATATAAAGCCGTTCACAAAGGGCGAGGAGGTTCACATCCCCGTCATAATCACCGAGAGCGGAATAAATGACAAGGTGTATAACGATTTCTATGTCGGCGAGGGCGCGGACGTGCTGATAGTCGCGGGCTGCGGGATACACAACTGCGGCGGCGAAAAGACCGAGCACGACGGTATCCACCGCTTCTTCATCGGCAAAAACGCAAAAGTCAAATATGTCGAGAAGCACTACGGCGAGGGCGAGGGCACGGGCGAAAAGATATTAAACCCCGTGACCGAAGTCACCATGGAGGAGGGCTCCTACTGCGAGATGGAGATGATTCAGCTCGCGGGCGTCGATTCCACCCTGCGCGAGACGGACGCCTCGCTTGATGCGCGGGCGAAAATAGTCATAACTGAGCGCCTGCTCACTCACGGCAGGCAGAAGGCCCGCTCCAACATGACCGTGAACCTAAACGGCAGAGATTCGAGCGCGCAGATAGTCTCCCGCTCGGTCGCCAAGGACAGCTCCGAGCAGGTGTTCTACCCGAGAGCCGTCGGCAACACCGCCTGCCGCGCCCATGTTCAGTGTGACTCGATAATTATGGACAAGGCAAAGATCCGCTCTATCCCCGAGATAACGGCGAACGATGCCGACGCGCAGATAGTCCACGAGGCCGCCATAGGACGCATAAACAACGACCAATTATTGAAGCTTATGACCTTCGGACTGACCGAGGAGGAGGCCGAGGAGGTCATAGTCAGCGGTTTTCTTAAATAAATAAAATATTCTTATGCAATAAGTTTAAAAACCACTTGAAAATCCGGACAGATATGTTACAATTACACTGTTTGAGACCGCGCACTCGGCATACGGCCGCGCGGCATTTAAGGAGGTAATAACCAGACATGGAAAAAGCGAAGCAGTATTTCTGTGCTAAGCCGAACGGCAAGCTGCACTACCCACACACGATTCTCACGGGATTCGGTTTCCTTGCGTCGTCTATCGCATGGGCCATTTACGATCCCTACATAACAAAGATACTCAACTATCTGCTCAGCAACAGCGCCACGATAACCTCGTGGTCGGCAAAGCTCAACGAGACGTTCCCGAAATTGGCCGAGTTCGCCGCGGCAAACGGTGAGAATGTCACCACCGCCGCGGGCGGCATAACGCTCGTCCCGCTGTTCATCGGTATTATCATGACGTTTGACAACATCTTCGGCGTCATCTTCCAGCCGACCTTCGGCAAGCTCTCCGACAACACCCACTCCCGCTTCGGAAAGCGCCGCCCGTATGTCATCTTCGGCGCACCGATTTCGGCAGTTCTGTTCGCCGTTATACCGTTAGTTGCGATAAAGTTTAATTCTCTCCCGCTGACGATGCTCTTCATCATACTCTTCGTCTTCATCATGTCGCTCTGGAGAGCTCCCGTCGTTGCGCTCATGCCCGACCTTACCCCGAGCGAGATTCGCTCCGAGGGCAACGCCGTCATCAACCTCATGGGCGGCGTAGGCGGAGCACTCGGCCTGTTCGCGGGCACTATCGTCACGGCTGTCTACTGCGCCGTTACGGGAATCTCCTCGAAATCCCCCGAGTTCAACGAGCTCAACACCTTCCCCTACGTTTTCCTGCTCGGCGCCGCCGTTATGGTAATCGGTATGCTCATCATCCTCTTCTTCGTCAAGGAGCCCGACAGCCGCATTAAGATAAAGGGCGAGATGAATCAGGCAGCCGACGCAGAGGCAAGACGCAAGGCTGAAAAAGAGGCCGCAAAGGCCGAAAAAGAAGCGAGAAAGAAAGAGAAGCTCACCTCCGGCGAGAGAAGAAGCCTTATCTTCATGCTCATGGGTCTGTTCTTCCTCTTCTGCGGCACGAACGCCATCTCCACCTTCTTCGCTCTGTTTGCGGATGAGATTCTTCATAAGACCGCCGCTCAGGCAACCATCATGACCACCGCCTTTGCCGCCGCCTCCGCAGTCGCCGCCATCCCCGCGGGCTGGCTCGGCAAGAAGTTCGGCCGCAAAAAGACCATACTCGGCGGACTCGCCATATTCATCATCGCATTCGGCGCATATCTGCTCACCGAGATACTTCACATCAACGCACTCAGCGGAGCGCTCATCTGGATAGCTCTTGTCGTGGGCGGCGCGGCGAATATGTTCATCACCGTCAACACCCTGCCCCTCGTGCTCGAGATAGGCGGCATAGACAAGGTCGGCACCTTCACCGGCTACTACTACACTGCCACCTTCTCAGCGCAGATAGCCACTCCGATAATCTACGGCATCGTCCGTATGTTCACGGGCACCTATATGTCCCTGTTCTACTATTGCCCGATAGCCTTCATCCTCTCGACTCTCTGCATCCTCGTCGTTCACCACGGCGAAGCGATACCCGACGAGATAGTCGAAAAGATCAAGGAAGAGAACGAGGACTGATAAAAAGTCTTACAGCAAAGCCCCGCCGGGAAATCGGCGGGGCTTTTTCGCCGCAAAAATTTCAAAAAGCCCTTTATTCTCGGACAGTTCTATTGTATAATAAAATCAGAAGAATGCAAAGCGATAAAGAAAGGACAGTATTACCGTGGAAAAGAATAAAGTCAAGCTGACTATCTGCGGCGCAGAATATGTCATAGCCTCGGGGGAAGAAAACAAATACATGATCGAGCTGGGAAACGAGGTCGATGAAAAGATAACCTCGATTCTCCGCCAGAATCCGCGTATCTCCGTGACTCAGGCGGCGGTTCTCGCGGCGCTCGAATTTGCGGATGCAGAGAAAAAGGCAACTTCGGACGCAGAAAAACTGCGTTCAAGCATTCAGGAGTATCTTGAGGACTCGTCGCGTGACAAGCTCAATTGCGAGATTGCGACACGCGAGGCGGACAGGATAGCAAAGGAGTTCGCCGAATACAAGAAACGTCACGGAGGACGGGATGAATAAGCCGGAGATACTTGCGCCCGCCGGCTCGTTCGACTCGCTTACGGCGGCCGTGCGCTGCGGCGCCGACGCCGTATACCTCGGCGGACGGAAGCTCAACGCGCGCCGCAACGCCGCAAATTTCAGCGACGAGGAGCTGGCGCAGGCGGTCGAATACTGCCATGCGCGCGGGGTCAAGGTTTATATCACGCTCAACACCCTTGTGCGTGACGATGAGACTCAAACGGCGATGAACGCCGTCAGGTGCGCCTGCGACATCAAAGCAGACGCACTTATTTTACAGGATATCGGGCTTGCTTCGCTCGTTCGCAGAGCGGCTCCCGATATGCCGCTGCACGCCTCGACGCAGACCTCGGTTCAGACTCTCGACGGGATAAAGCTGCTCGCGGATTTGGGCTTTTGCCGCGCGGTGCTTCCGAGAGAGCTTTCTAAAAAAGAGATAGAAAAAATAGCCGCGCAGTCGCCGATAGAGCTTGAATTATTCGTCCACGGCGCACTGTGTATGTGCCTGTCGGGTCAGTGTCAGCTGAGCGCCGTGCTCGGCTCGCGCTCGGGCAACAGAGGCCTGTGCGCCCAGCCGTGCAGACTGCCGTTTTCGGCAGAGGGCGGCACGGGGCATGACCTGAGCCTCAAGGATATGTCACTTATCGAATATCTGCCGGAGCTTGCGCAGATGGGCATTACCTCATTTAAAATAGAGGGGCGCATGAAGCGGCCGGAGTATGTCGCCGCCGCCGTGACCGCCTGCAAAAAGAGTCTTGCGGGCGAGGATGCCGCCGGCTATGAGCGCACGCTCGGCGCGGTGTTTTCCCGCTCCGGATTTACCTCCGGCTACTATGACGGCGCTCTCGGGCGCGATATGTTCGGCGTGCGCCGCAAGGAGGACGTAACCGCCGCAAAGGAGGTGCTTGCGCCTCTCGCCGCTCTGTATGACGGCGAACAGCCGCTGATAAGAGCCGACATGTATCTCTCGGCACAAGTCGGAGAAAAGGCGGGGCTCGCCGTTAAGGCCGCCGGCAAGAGCGTCTTTGCCGAGTCCGACAGCGCCGTGCAAAAGGCGCAGAACAGAGCCGTAGGCCGCGAAGAGACAGAGACGCGGCTTCGCAAATGCGGCTCGACGCAGTTCTATGCCGGGGATATTGAGACAGACATCGGAGACGATATATTTTTAAGCGCGGCGGAGATAAACTCGCTTCGCAGAAAAGCGCTCTCGGCGCTCGAGAAAAAAATCGCCGAGCGCGGCGAAATCCCGTTTTATCCTCAGCAGACGACAACTAAACGCAGCCGCTCCAAAAATCGCGGCTATGTCATAAGATTGAAAAGCGTCTCGCAGCTGCCCTCAGACCTCTCTCTCGTGCGGCGCGTGATACTGCCCCTCGACATTGACGCCAAAACAGTCGACTCGCTCAAGGAGAAAAAGATTCAGCCGGCGGTCGAGGTCCCCGCCGCTGTTTTCGGCGGCGGCTCGGCGGTTTACAACGCCATTGTCAACGCGCGCAAAAACGGCGTTTCTCTCGCCGCGGTCTGCTCTCTCGACGGCGCGGCCATAGCAAAAAAAGCGGGCATGAAGCTCTGCGCTCTGCCCGGGACAAATATATTCAACACCTTTTCGCTCGACGAATTCGAGCGCCTCGGCTTCACCGACGCGGTGCTGAGCACGGAGCTAAAGCTCACCCAATGCGCCGCGCTCGGCGGACATCTCCCGCGCGGAGTGTTCGCCTACGGGCGGCTGCCGCTGATGCAGACGAGAAACTGCCCCGTTAAAAACGGCACGACCTGCGCCCAATGCCGCAAGCACGGCTTTTTGACGGACAGGATGGGGGTCAAATTCCCCGTCGAGTGCACGCCTTTCGCCTCGACCCTGTTAAACAGCGTGCCTGTAGTCGAGAGCGACAAGCGCGAGCAGTTTGAATTTGCGGATTTCTCGCTGATGTGGTTTACGACCGAGACAAAGGACGAATGCGAAAAAATTCTCGAAAGCTACCGCAGGGGCGACGCCCCGCAGGGCGAATTTACGCGCGGACTTCTCTACCGCGGCGTCGAATAAAAGGAGACATATCATGCTCACACTCAAGATGAAAAAAATGCGCCCCGGCGCAATAATTCCGAAGCGTGCGACAGCGGGCAGCGCGGGATTGGATCTGTGCGCCTGCACCGAGGGCGAGGTGGTTCTCAAGGCGGGCGAGCGCACCGTGATACCCACGGGCATAGCCATCGCCATAGAAAACAACGAGACCGCCGCGTTTATTTATGCACGCAGCGGACTCGGGATAAAGCACGGTATTTCGCTCTCGAACGGAGTCGGAGTCATTGACAGCGACTACAGAGGCGAGATATGCGTAGGGCTGATAAACACCTCGAACGAGGACTACGCAATACAGCCCGGCGAGAGGATAGCCCAGCTTGTCCTCGCCCCCGTCATTCCCGCAGAGCCCACAGAGGTCGAGAGCCTCGACGAGACGGAGCGCGGCGCGGGCGGCTTCGGCTCAACCGGCAGATGAATTTTTCCTGTTTTTGAAGAACTTTATCACCCACCAGATTATCACGGCGGGGATGCAGCAGACTATGACGAGAACTATCTTATCCATGGGGATGTAGTCATATATGCCGTCGCCCAAGATAGTAAAAAGTATAACGCGCGGCATTATTCCGCCGATTGAAAGGAGCGCATATTTCCAAAACGGCAGCTTCGTTGCGCCGAGGAAAAGGCTGACAAAGTCAATCGGGAACACGGGCAGCAGGCGCACCAAAAAGAGCGCGGAGAGCTTCTTTCCGTCGCCTAAGGCGAGCACCTTATCCCCCGCCTTGCTCCCCTTGAGCCGCTTCTCGACATATTCTCCGCCGAGAAACCAACCGAGCAGATAGGTCGCGGTTATTTCGAGCGCGATGCCCGCGAGGTTTATCGCAATGGCCGAGGGCGTGGGGAACGCCATGCCGACGGAAATATATATCATCGACGCGGGTATTATAAACAGCACGGATTTCACGGCATAAACGCCGATTATCACCGCCACCGCGGCGGCAGTGCTCCCCGCCCCGTCGACGAGGGCGCGCATATCGATTTTTGTAAGCCTGTCGTAGTTCACAACGGCGATAACCAGCAGCGTTATCGCAACCGCACAGCGCAGAATAAGCATGAGCACATCCCTGTGCTTTTTAAAAAAACTCTTCAAATCGGTTCTCCTGATAAAATTACTGTCTTATAGTATATCCGCAAAAAGCGATTTTTGCAACCTCGGGAGAAAACTTAATACTTTATGAACAAACCGAAAATTTTGTTCCTTTATTCCGACTTTTTTCTTTTAGATGTGGATTTTATCTTGAACCTGTGTTAAAATATTTATCTAAATTGACTGACAGATATGAAAACAGCTATGAAAGGAGCCGCAAAAATGACTGTAAAAGAGAAGATACAGCGAGCAGCAGCCGCGGCGGTTCTGTCCCGCATGATAAAATATGTCAGAAAAGATCCCGACACAAACTTGGTTAAGCTTATTGACAAATCCGAGCTGTTTGTCGGCAATATATTCCCCTCGAAGAACTTCGACAGCTTCCGCGAGGGCGCTAAGGACCCCGAGAACGTCTGGCGTCAGCTGGCGCTCAGGCTTATAGATGAGATCGACAACAATGTTCTGATGAACATGATGCTCGCTCTCGGACTCGGCGCGGGAGTCAACGGCACAAAGACCGTTCGCGCAAACCGCGAAAAATATCACTGCAATATTCCGTGGGTCATTTTGCTCGACCCGACAAGCGCCTGCAACCGCAAGTGCAAGGGCTGCTGGAGCGCGGAATACGGCCACAAGCAGAGCCTCACCTTTGACGAGCTCAACGATATCGTAAACCAGGGCGTCGCCATGGGCACCCATTTCTATATGTTCACGGGCGGCGAGCCGCTGCTGAGAAAGAAAGACCTCATCAAGCTCTGCGAGCTACATCCCGACTGCGCGTTCCTCTCCTACACAAACGCCGACCTCGTCGACGAGGAGTTCTGCGAGGAAATGAAGCGCGTGGGCAACATCGCTCTTGCAATAAGCATCGAGGGCAGCAAGGAGAGCAACGACGCAAGACGCGGCGAGGGCAGCTACGACCATGTCATGCAGGCTATGGACCTGCTCAAGAGCAAGGGATGCCTGTTCGGTATCTCCGTATGCTACACCCGCGCAAACGTGGACGCGGTCACCTCCGATGAGTTCGTCGATTTGATGATATCCAAGGGTGCGCGCTATGCGTGGTACTTCAACTATATGCCCGTCGGCTCCGGCGCGGTAGAGGAGCTTATCCCCACCCCCGAACAGCGCACGCATATGTATAACTGGGTGCGCAAAATGCGCAACAGCAAGACCGGAAAGCCCATGTTCGTCATTGATTTCCAGGATGACGGAGAATATGTCGGCGGCTGCATAGCGGGCGGCAGAAACTATTTCCACATCAACTCCGCAGGCGATATCGAGCCCTGCGTGTTCATACACTACTCGGACTCCAATATCCGCGAGAATACTCTTATCGAGGCGCTCAAGCGTCCTCTCTTCCAGGCCTACTGGCACGGTCAGCCGTTCAACAACAACCATCTGCGCCCGTGCCCGATGCTCGAAAACCCGCAGTGCCTGAGAAAGATGATAAAGGACACGGGAGCGAAGTCCACCGACCTGCTTGCGCCCGAGGATGTTGAGACCCTCTGCGCGCGCTGCGACAAGTTCGCCGCTCAGTGGGCGCCCGTTGCTCAGGAGCTCTGGGAGTCCAGAGAGCACCCGCATCCCAAGACCCAGTATTACAGGGACACTCCCGAGGGAAAAGCGGAGCTGCGCGGAAAAAAATAAACAAAACCGAATAGCCAGGGGTGCTGCCTTCGGGCGGCTGAGATGATACCCTCTGACCTGATCCGGATAATGCCGGCGTAGGAAGGATAATAGACAGCGTTTGCTGTATATTATATAGACTGACAGCGTCTGTGCATACCGCATGGACGCTGATTTCATTTTTTTGGAGGAAAAACACCATGTCAACAACCAAGAAAAACAACACAAAAGTGCTTGTTGAGTGCGCTCTGCTTATTGCTATCGCAACCGTGCTCAACGTCGTTTGCAGCTTCATACCGTTCCTGAATCTCCCCTTCGGCGGCGGATTCACCGTATGCAGCATGCTGCCCATCGTGCTTGCGGCTTACCGCAACGGCACAAAGTGGGGTCTGCTCACCGGCTTCGTATATGCCGTCGTTCAGATGCTCCTCGGCTTCAAGACCGTCTCGGCGTTCTTCATGCCCGGCTCCGACAGTTATATGGTTCTCTGGAAAGCCGTTTGCGTCTGCCTCATCGACTACATCATCGCCTACACCGTCCTCGGCCTCGGCGGCATCTTCAGAAACAAGATAAAGAATCCGTCCGTCTCCCTGTGCGTCGGCTCGATATTCGCGCTCTCCCTGCGCTATATCGCGCACATCATATCCGGCTTCATCTTCTTCGGCACCTGGGCTGACTGGTTCTTCTCGCAGGACGGCTTCACCCTCGGCGCAAAGATTCTCGAGAAGTTCAGCGGCCAGGGTCTGGCGTTCCTCTATTCCGTTATCTACAACGGCCTCTACATGATTCCCGAAATCATCATCACCGCTATCGTCGCGCTGATAATCGGCCGCGTACCGCAGATCTCCGGCAGGAAGAACACAAAATAAAAACAACTTTTACAAACCTCACCAAAATAGAAAGAGACAGAGAACAGGGAACAGCCGCAGCTATACGCTGCGGCTGTTTTCATCTGTTAAAGATACGCTCTCAGCCCCGAGAGCAGGTTTTCCTCCGCGCCTATAATGCGCCGCGCCGTGCTGCGGGACGATCCGTCTGCGCCCTTATACTCGTTGAGATAGCGGGTCAGGCTTTTTATGCCCATGTCGCACCCGTCCGTCATCAGCCCCGCGACCGTCTTATCCGTGTCGTTGAGTCCGAGCTTGACGTTGGTCTTTATCCATGACATACTTTTAGCCACTACGCCCGGATCCTTGCCGCAGTCGCCGATCAAAGCCAACTGCTCCCTGACCTCCCGGCCTATCCTGTCATGCTCCTCCCTGCTCTTTTCAAGCAGATTTTTGAGCTCCGTGTTTTTTATATGCCCGCTCACCTCGTCTATGCTGCCGACCGCCATTTTTATTCCGCTGTCGCATTCGCGAAGCAGCTCCAACGTATCCTTGCTCATTTTATGCACCCTTTCCGTTTCTTTCTTCGTATAGTTTACCCCGTATGCGGCGAATTATCACAAAGGCGAATATGATATATAGTGCACAAAAATCGATAAAAATTTACGGGATTTGTATAAATATAAAATAAAGTTTATTCTCTTGACAAATCAATTAACATAAAGTAAACTTGAATCGTAACATGGCAGAGGATGCTCTGCCCCAAAGACGAAAGGAGAAAAATTATGAAGAAAATTATTGCACTCCTGCTCGCACTCGCGATGATATTTGCGTTTGCGGCGTGCAAGGGCAAGGATGACAACAAAGACACGACGGCCGACAGCACTCAGGGTGCGGGCGCGGATGTTCAGGACACCCAGGCAGGCGGCGAGGACACCACCGCAGCCGAAGCTCCCTCGGGCGACAGCACCGAGGCTCCCTCCGAGGGCGGCAGCGAGGCGGCCACACAGGGTCAGCAGGGCGGCACTCAGGGCAGCGCCGACATCAACGCTCCCGTCAACGGCAAGAAGAACGACATAGTCGCGTTCTTCAACAAGTACGCTACCGCTATGAAGCAGTACAAGGGCAAGGTCACTGTTAAGAGAGTTCAGGGCACGACCTCGAAAATCAACAGCCTCAACCCCAATAAGATACTTGGTATCGATCTTGTCGCAAAAGCAGAGCCCCTGCTTCCCAACGACTATCCCAAGACCGCAACACAGACCTTCAACGGCGGCAAGGCTGCCGACGGCACAACTCTTGCGAGCTTCCTGCCCGCATCAAAGCGCGCTGCCTACAATGTCAACCCCGCAGGCGTTAAGTCCGCCTCCTGCGTCAAGCAGGGCAACGGCTGGAAGGTCAGCATCACTCTCGTTGTCGAGAGCGGCGAGGGACTTACCTTTGTCCCCACTCACCACGGCTCCTGCTTCGACACTCTTTCATTGACGCCCGATGACTTCAAGCCCTTCAGCCCGAAGAGCACAAAGGTCACTTATCAGAGCGGCACCTTTACTTTCGTACTCAACGCAGACGGTACTCTTGCGAGCATCAGCGTCAGCGAGCCGGCAAATGTTGTCTGCAGACTCACCTTTGTTAACAGCAATGTCGGTATCGATGCTAACTTCACCGGCACATGGAAGCAGGATTTCACCTTCACCTATTAATCGCAAATACACACGGGGCTGCCGCCATGCGGCGGCCCTTTTTTCGCCCGGCGACGGAAATTTTTGCAAATATATTGACTTTTTCGCCGAAAGCGATATAATTGAGCCACGACCAATGGGGAGTAGCTATGGTATATCCATCCGTCTGTCGTCAACCGCACGCCGAAGCGTGCCGGCAGCGGACATTACCGGCACAGGCTGTGAATGAAGCAAGACCTTTGGCAGAGCGACTCTGCCGAGGGTCTTTTCTATAGGACGCGAGGTGAATTATGAAAAGGCTGTTAAAAAGGCTGTCGTCCGCGAGGATAATCGCGCTCGGCTTTGCGGCCGTGATATTTGCAGGCTCGGGGCTGCTTATGCTGCCGTGCAGCGTGCGAGACGGCGTAGACTTAAAATACATAGACGCGCTTTACACTTCGGCGAGCGCCGTCTGCGTGACGGGACTCGTGACCGTCGATATAGGGGACACGTTCACCGCGTTCGGCCGGTTCGTTGTTGCGGCGCTGATACAGATAGGCGGACTCGGAGTCGCGTCAATGGGCGCGGGCGTTATCTTAGCGGTCGGAAAGAGGATAAATCTCAAGGGGCGCAGCGTTCTGCGCGACGCGATGAACCTCGGCTCCGGCAGGGGGATAGTGAAATTTCTCAAGGGCGTGTTTCTTGTCACCGTGACCTTTGAGCTCGTCGGTGCGGCGCTGAGTTTCATTGTTTTCGTGCGCGATTACCCGCCGCTCAAAGCTCTCGAAATAAGCCTTTTCCATTCCGTCGCCGCGTTCAACAACTCCGGCTTCGACATCCTCGGAAACTTCCAGAGCCTCTCCGCCTACAAGGAGGATGTGTTCTTAAATCTCGTGACCTGCCTTTTGATATTCTTCGGCGGAATCGGCTTTCTCGTTATCCGCGAGATTGTCGAAAAGCGATTTCGCTGGCGCAGGTTTTCCATGCACACAAAAGTAGTGCTCACGATGAGCGTCGCGCTGACGGTCGGCGGCACGGTAATCTTCAGAATGACCGAGAATATTCCGTGGATAGGCGCACTTTTCAACAGTGTGACAGCGAGGACGGCGGGCTTCTCGACATATTCGCTCGGCGAATTTTCAAACGCGGGACTGCTCGCTATGATATTTTTGATGTTCATAGGCGCGTCGCCCGGCTCCACCGGCGGCGGAATAAAGACGAGCACGCTGTTTGCGCTGATACAGGGCATAAAGACCGCCGCGACAAACACCTCGGGAAAGGCGTTTCACTATTCCGTGCCGCGCGGCGTGTTCCGCAAGGCGTCGGTCATAGCAGTCATGGGTATAAGTGTGATAGCAGTGGGAACGTTTATGCTCTGCGCCTTTGAGCCGGATATAGCAATAAGGGATGCCTTGTTCGAGATGACGAGCGCGTTCGGCACGGTGGGACTCACTACCGGGATAACCACGGGACTCTGCACCGCGAGCAAGCTTACATCAATAGTCATGATGTATATCGGCCGCTTGGGGCCGCTTACAATAGCGACTCTCTGGTACTTCACAAACGGAGATCGAATAAAATATCCCGACGGAAACATAGCCATAGGCTGAGAACGGAGGACAAAGATGTTTAAAAAATCAAAAAGCGACAGCAAATCTTACGGAATAATCGGACTCGGGCGCTTCGGCTCGGCTCTGGCTGTGGAGCTTGCGAAAGCGGGCGCGGAGCCGCTCGTAATCGACGGCAACGAGGAAAAGGTGCGCGAGATGCGCGAATACACGGAGAACGCCTTTGTCGTCAGCAGCTTTGACAAAAAGACGCTCTCGGAGACCGGAATACAAAACTGCGACGTCGTAGTGGTCTGCATCGGAGAAAAGATGGACATATCAATTCTGACCACCCTGAACGTCGTAGCCCTCGGCGTGCCGACGGTCATATCAAAGGCCGCGAGCGCCGAGCAGGGCGAGATACTCAAGAAGCTCGGCGCAGAAGTCGTCTATCCCGAGAGGGATATGGCGGTAAGGCTTGCGCACAGGCTCGAGGCCCCCAATATGCTCGACTTCGTTCAGCTCAGCAAAAAGCTCAATCTTCTAAAGCTCGAGGTGCCGCAGAAAGTGATAGGCATGACGATAATGTCCGCAGACCTGCGCGGAAAATTCGGGGTCAACATAGTCGCCATAGAAAACGACGGAAACATGACGGATTCCGTGCGCCCCGACTATATGTTCCAAAAGGGCGACATACTCTATGCCGTCGGAAACGAAAAAGGAATAGAGCGCCTGTCCGAATGGATGGATGGGAATAAATAAAACAACGGGCACCGTTTTCATGGTGCCCGTCTTTTATGCGGTTTTGTGTGTCGGCCGGATTTTGGGCTTGTTGCGAACATCTTTTTACGATTCTGTCTGCTGTTTTGTATTCTTCTTTGCGGTAGTTACGGAAGCGATAAGCTTTCTTCTAATTACTCTTCAGTTTTCGGAAATTCATATCGCTCGAGACAGCAAGCATACCGTCTCGACGTGCGCTGTCCTCGGGAAAAGATCGACGGGTGTCGCTTCTTCGACTTCGTAGCCAAGCTCTTTGAACGCGGCGCAGTCGCGTGCGAGCGTGGCCGGGTCGCAGGAGACGTATACTATCCTGTCGGGAGCCATTTTTGCGGCGGCTCTTATCGTCTGCTCCGAGCAGCCCTTGCGCGGCGGGTCGAGGATTATCACCTCGGGGCGCTTGCCCTCGGCGAGCAGCTTTTCTGCGGCTTCACCCGCATCCGCGCAGATAAATCGCGCGTTCTCTATTCCGTTTGCGGCGGCGTTTTTCTTCGCGTCCTCAACAGCGGGCGCCACCGTCTCTATGCCGATTAGCTCCTCCGCCCTGTCCGCCATGGAAAGTCCTATCGTGCCCGCGCCGCAGTAGAGGTCGAGCAGGAGCTTTATTTTTTCCGCTCCGGCGTATTCGGCGGCCTTTTTGTAGAGACGCTCCGCCTGAGCGCGGTTGACCTGATAGAACGACAGCGGCGATATCCTCACCTTTACCCCGCAGAGAATGTCGGTTATGCAGCCGTCGCCGAAAAGACAAATGCACCTGTCTCCGAGCACGGCGTTCGTGTCGTCGGAGTTTATGTTTATCAGCACGCTCTTTATGTTCTCTTCGCTTTTGAGCGCGTCAAGAAGCGCGTCCGTATTCGGCAGATTCTCCTGCGCGCTGACGAGGCAGAGCATTATCTCGCCCGTCGCAAACGCTTTTCTGAGATATATGTGCCTTATCGCTCCGCTTTTGCTTATTTCGTCGTAGACGGAAATATTGTATTTCTCTATCCACTCCGCCGTTATGCCGAGTATTCTTTCGTACTCGGGCGGCGCGAGGCGGCACGCGCGGCAATCGACTATCCTGTGTGAACGGCGGGAGTAGAAGCCGATTTTTAATTTCCCGTTTTCGCATCCCACCGGGTACTGCGCCTTGTTGCGGTAGCCGTCGGGTGACTCCGCGCCGATTATCGGCTTTAAATCAACCTCGAGTCCGCCGATGCGGGAGAATGCGTCGCGCACGGCGTCCGCCTTGAGCTTTAGCTCCGCGTCATAGCTCATATGGCGGAACGAGCAGCCGCCGCAGCCGGGATATGCCGGGCAGTCGTTTTCCGTCCTGTCGGGTGACGGCTCCGTTATTTTTATGCACTTGCCGACGGCGTAGCTCTTTTTTGCCTTGATTATATGCGCCTTTATAAAATCACCCGGCGCTGTCGCGGGAACAAAGACGGCGAGCCCGTTGTATCTGCCGACGCCGCTGCCGGTCAGCGAGACGGAATCTATATGAAGTTCAATGTCGTCATTTTTGTTAAGAAGCAAAATATCACCTCGAAAAAGCTTTATTAAAGTATATCAAACGGCGGGCGATTTTGCAATACGGGAGAAAACCCGTTGACAGAAAGCCGGCAAAAATATATACTTGAGTTAATATAAATCCAAAAGGAAGGAAATGATAAAATGATAAGAGTTACCGTCTGGAACGAGGGCGTTCACGAGGCCGAATCGCGCGAAGTGGCAGCCGTCTACCCCGAGGGCATCCACGGTCAGCTGAAGAGCTTTCTCGGCGCGCAGGAGGACATGGAGGTTCGCACCGCGACTCTCCGCGAGCCCGACTGCGGCCTGCCGCCCGAAGTGCTCGAAAACACCGATGTGCTCATCTGGTGGGGGCACAAGGCGCACGACGAAGTGCCCGACGAGCTTGTTGAGCGCGTGCACGACAGAGTTCTGCGCGGCATGGGCTTCATCGCACTGCACTCCGCGCATTTTTCAAAGCCGTTCAAGCGTCTCATGGGCACCTCCTGCGCCCTGCACTGGCGCGACGGCGATTTCGAGCGCGTCTGGACAGTCAACCCCGCGCACCCGATAGCAAAGGGGCTCGACGAATATTTTGAAATTCCCGTTGAGGAGATGTACGGCGAGCGCTTCGACATTCCCGAGCCCGACGAGCTTGTTTTCCTCGGCTGGTTCTCCGGCGGAGACGTGTTCCGCTCCGGCTGCTGCTGGAACAGAGGGCGCGGCAGGGTGTTCTATTTCCAGCCCGGCCACGAGGGCAACCCCACCTACTACATCCCGCAGGTTCAGCAGATACTGACAAACGCCGTGCGCTGGGCGGCTCCGCATGAAATCATCGACGAGATAGTCTGCCCCCACGCCGAGATCTCGCCCGAGCAGAAAAGGAATGCGCGCTGACAGGGCATAGAATAAGTAAAGTATTATTTATTACGATAAATATTGACTTCCCAAGCAGATTCGGTATATAATAGATTCCGATGAAAAAAGAAGCACTCGCTGTGCGCTTGGCGTGCAGCATCTATTTGGGGAGAAGACAAGCGACCGCCCGGCACTCGTTGGGTGGCCGCTTCCCTTTTAAAAAATCAAAAGAGCTGCTGATTCAGCAGGGCGATCATAAGGCAGAAAAGCCCCGACAGGTATTATACCGTCGGAGCTTTTCTGTTTTATGGATATTCGTCTTTCGGTCAGCTGTCTTTTTGCTTATTTGCGGTGTTCATGAGCATGAGCACTTTTTCGAGCAGGTCGAGCATTTTATCCTGCGGCATGATGCGAACCGCGATATGCGGCTTGCCCGCGGCGCTGACGGTCACTCTGCCGGGGAAACCCGCGGCTATCGCCGAAATCTCCTGCATATCAAGGTCATCGATATAGAGCAGCAGTCTGTCGCCCTTGCGCCCTATCTCGTAGATGTTGTGCTGGGCGGAATACGCTCTGAGCAGCGAGGTTCTGATAAGACCCAATACCGGGGCGGGCGGCTCGCCGAAGCGGTCGATGAGCTCATCCATGACATCGTCCGCGTCCGCGCGAGAGGTTATGTCCGCAATGCGGCGGTAAATGCCGAGTCTCTGCGGTACGCTCTCGATATATGTCGGCGGGATGTGCGCGTCTATGGGAAGGTCGACGAGGCATTCCTTCTTGGGCTTCTCCGTCAGGTCTCCGCGCTCCTCGCTTATCGCCTGCTCGAGCATCTGAAGATACATCTCGTAGCCTACGGCCTCCATGTGTCCGTGCTGCTGCGCGCCGAGTACGTTGCCCGCTCCGCGCAGCTCAAGGTCGCGCATGGCTATCTTGAAGCCCGAGCCGAACTCCGTAAATTCTCTTATCGCGTCGAGCCTGCTCGTGGCTATTTCCGTCAGCTCCCTGCCGGGTCTGAACGTGAGATACGCGCTCGCCCTGCGCGACGAACGGCCTACGCGCCCGCGTATCTGATGCAGCTGCGCCAAGCCCATGCGATCCGCATCCTCTATTATCAGGGTGTTGACATTCGGAACGTCAACACCAGTCTCGATTATCGTGGTGCAAACCAATATATCTATCTCGCCCTCGAGCAGCTTGCGCCAGACCTCGCTCAGCTCGTCCTCGCTCATCTTGCCGTGGGCTATGCCGACTACGGCATCGGGCAGCATATCTTTTATTTTTGCAGCCGTGTGCTCTATGCTCTCAACGCGGTTATGCAGATAATACACCTGCCCGCCGCGCCTAAGCTCCGCGTTCATCGCCTGCGCGAGCATCTCGGGATTGTGCTCGACAACATAGGTCTGCACCGGCGAGCGGTCGTGCGGCGCCTCCTCGAGAATCGACATATCGCGTATGCCGGAGAGCGCCATGTTGAGCGTTCTCGGTATGGGCGTCGCGGTCAGGGTGAGAACATCGACCTTCGGATAAAGCTCCTTGAGCTTCTCCTTTTGAGCCACGCCGAAGCGCTGCTCCTCGTCTATTATTATCAGCCCGAGGTCACGGAACTTAACATCCTTTGAAATGAGCCTGTGCGTGCCGACTACTATATCTACACTGCCGCGGCGCAGACCGTTCAGAGTATCCTCTATCTCCTTTTTCGAGCAGAAGCGCGAGAGCATACGCGCCTCCACGGGGAAGCCCTCTATCCTCTTTAGCACCGTCTGATAGTGCTGATAGGCGAGAATAGTCGTAGGCACGAGTATGGCGCACTGCTTGCCGTCCGCAACGCATTTGAACGCGCCGCGAAGCGCAACCTCCGTCTTGCCGAAGCCGACGTCGCCGCAGAGCAGTCTGTCCATGGGGCAGCTTTTCTCCATGTCGCCCTTCATCTCATCAATACATCTGAGCTGATCCGAGGTCTCGTCGAACTCGAACCTGCGCTCGAAGTCGTTCTGCATATCCGTGTCGGGCGAAAAGGCGTGACCCTCTATCTTGAGTCTGCGCGAATAGAGCTCGGTGAGCTCCTTTGCCATATCCTTGACCGCGCTGCGCACGCGCGAACGGGTCTTTTGCCAGTCCTTGCCGCCGAGCTTGTTGAGGCGGACGGGCTTGTCGTCGCCGGACGGGCCGATATACTTCGACACCTGGTCGAGCTGAGTGACCGGGACATAGAGAATGTCGCCCTTGTCGTAGCGTATTTTTATATAATCTTTTATAGTTCCGCTCGCTTCGAGCTTGTTTATGCCCTCGAACACGCCGATACCGTGCGCGACATGAACAACATAGTCGCCGCGGTGCAGCTCGTCGAGGCTGTGGAACGCGTTCGCATTCTTGCGCATGCTTCTCTTCTTCTGAGCGACCGCAGCCCTGCCGGAGTGGGTGAAAACGGTTATTTTTGCAAGCGGATATTCAAAGCCCGCCGAGAGACAGCCGGGCACAACGGTCAGCGTGCCTGGAGCCAGTTCGTTTGGCAATTCGTCCATATAGAGCGCACTGTAGCCGTCGTCGATAAGATCGCCGCGCAGTGCGTCGGCGGCCTTGCGCGTGCCCGCAAAAATCACGCAGGCGCGGTTGCCCCTGTCCGACAGCGCATCGAGATCGTCCTTGAGCACGGAGAAAGAGCCGTTCCACGCGGTTATCTGCCTTGCGTTGACGCCTATAAGCTCCTTTACGGGCGTGTCGAAGCCACCGCGCGGGAGATTGTCCATATATACGGCGCCCATCTGCTCATATGCGCGCAGGAGGTCGGACTGCTGCAGAGAGAATCTGTCGAGTCCGGGGCAGAGCTCGCCCTCCTCGAACATCGCCTTCATGGCCTCGCGCATGAGCCCGATGGCGGCGTTGAACCGCTCCTTGACGGAAAAGCTCTCGCTCACGCAGAGGATATAGCCCTTTGCGTAGTCGAATATCGATGCCACGTCATAGAGAAGCGGCATATATTTATCAGTCGATTGCAGGCGCAGACCGCCTCTTATTCGGTCGATGTCTTTATCGACGCACTCGCGGGCCTTGACCGCGCCCTTGCCGCGTATCTCCGAGCGGAAGCGCTCGAGCAGCTCGATAAATTCTTCCGTGTCTGGCGGGAGTATCTCGTTCGAGGGAGTTATTTTTATCTTTTCGATATTGTCGGTGCGGCGCTGAGTTTCGATATCGAAATACGCCATGCTGTCTATCTCGTCGCCCCAGAGCTCAAGGCGGCAGGGATATTCCTCGCCGGGCGTGAAGAAATCGAGCACGCCGCCACGCACCGCGTACTGACCCGCTCCGTCGACCTGCGCCGAACGGGAGTAGCCCGCGCGCAGCAGCGCCTTTACTATAGACTCAAGCGGCATCTCGTCGCCTACTTTAAGCTCGAGCGTGCGGTTTTTGAGCTCCTCGGGCGGGAGAGTCAGCTGCGACGCAGCCTCCGCCGAGCAGACCACCGCCTGCACCTCGCCGCGCAGCATCTTGTCGAGCACGCCGAGTCTCCTATGCTCGTATTCGCGCGACTGACTCTCTGTTGAGCGGAAAACAAAATCCCTTGCGGGATAGAGCAGGGCACGGCAGCCGAGGGTTTTCATATCGAGCGCCAGACGCGAGGCCTGCGCCTCGTCCGCCGTTATCACAAGCACGGGTCTGCCACAGTCCGCATTCAAGGCGGCTGCAAAATGTGCCTTATGGATATGGGAAAGACCCGTCATGCCGACGGGCAGACGGGTGTTTCGGACGCAATCGAGCAGCGCGCCGTATTCTTCGATTTTTTTTGCCGATGCGATAAGACCGTTCATAATACCTCTCTATACCCCTATAATGAAGTATATTTGATTTGCCTAAAATCTAATTATACTATGCGCGGCCGAAAAATTCAATGACAAGAGTGACAAATTCGCAGGCTTTTTTACTGCCCCACTCCCGCCGTTTTGCAGTTTTCGAGATGCTCCCGGTAGGTTTTGGCGAAATAGTAGTTGCCGTCGTTATCCGTGACAAAGAAATAGTATTCGGTATCTGCGGGATTCAGTGCGGCGTTTATCGCCTCGATGCCGGGATTCGTAATCGGACCCGAGGGAAGCCCCTTTCGGTCGTAGGTGTTATAAAACTCATCGTATTTGTCCGCCTGCTCCTCACCTATATAGGGCTTGACGCTGCGCTTTAAATAGAATATCGTCGCGTCGCACTGCAGGCGCGGATAGCTCGGGGAATTGAGCCTGTTGTGGAGCACGGACGAGACATTTGCCATGACGGACGGCACAGACGCCTCCTGCTGGATTATCGAGGCGAGCGTAATAACCTCGTCCATGGACATCCCGAGCTCTTCGGCCTTCTTGTACATCCCGTCGGTGAGCTTCGACTCCGTGTTCGAGAGGAAACGGCCGAGCGCCTTTTCCGCGCCCTCGCCGACATAAAAATCATATGTATCGGGATAGATATAGCCCTCGAGCAGGAACGGGCGCTCCTGCGGATTCTTTATCGACTGCACAAATTTATTCTCACGCGAAGCGTCGTTGACCGCCGCGATAAACTCGTCCTTCGTGCAAACGCCGCCCTCTTCGAGCTTCTGCGCCGCCTGAATTGCCGTAGTTCCCTCGGGGAAAGTCAGTCTCACCGTCTCCGGCGCGGGCGCGGGCTTGAGGCGGTCTATGAGTGAGCACGAGCAGAGGCTCAGCGCGAGCGCAAAAATCAGCATAGCGGCGATATATTTTTTGAAAATCTTCATGATATTGACCTCCGTTTTTCGGCTGAACGACCGGATAAGATGATTTTATCAAAAATAACGAGCAAATTCAACTTTCTTCTTCGCGGAATATCGGCGCGACCGTGCGGAAAGCTAAAAAAGCAAACGCAGAGAAAGGAGAAATTTATGGACAAACCGAAAAAGCAGAAGAAAAAAATAATAGAAATGCCGCCCTATAACGACCCGATGAACAAGGAGGGCGAAATCCCGACCGACGTGCTCGGCAGCTACTCGGGCACGCCCTTGGACGGCTCGCAGCCCGTACAGGACGCGGATGACCTGTAAAATAAAAAAAGTCCCCGAAAAAAAGTTAAAGCCGAATGTGTGCAGCATTCGGCTTTAGCTTTGGGGAAAGAGAAAATAAAAATGAAAAAAGAAGTTGACAATTATTAAAACCAGATAAGTAGTTGTCTCTTCAGTACCTCCCGGGTACACATATAGAATAATTGTGCCGTATTGCATCAAGTATACATAAATATGAACAAATTGTAAACATTTCCTGTTCTTTTGCTAGGATTTGCCTTTTTTCGGCATTTTTATTGAAAAATTCTGTCTCAAAGCCTGTTTTTTCTGAGGCCGAACGGGCAATAATTGCGAGTTTCAGGTTGTATTATTTACATATCGGGTATAAAATAGTAGGAGCTGTATTTATACCTATATTTACAGCTATGCAGCAACAAACGAAAGGTTTGGTATAATGGATTATTCACTGACAAAGAAGGCCGCCGAGGAGCAGATAACCGCAAAGCTCTCTCACTTTTTCGGCGTAACTCCCGAGGAGGCCAACTACGAACAGTTTTACAAGGCTATCGCGATGATAACCCGCGATATGCTCAGACAGGGCAGGCATGAGTTTGAAAAGCGCTGCGAGGAGAGCGGCTCGAAGCGCGTATACTATCTCTGCATGGAGTTCCTCATGGGGCGCTCGCTCAAGAACACGCTCTATAATCTCAACCTCATCCCCGTCATGGAGGCGGCGCTCAAGGATTTCGGCATAAAGCTCGACAAGCTCTATGACTGCGAGCCGGACGCGGGTCTCGGCAACGGCGGTCTGGGCCGCCTTGCGGCGTGCTATCTCGACGCTTTGGCAACCGACGGCTATCTCGGCATGGGCTACTCCATTCTCTATGAATACGGTATCTTCAAGCAGAAGCTCGTTGACGGCTGGCAGACCGAGATGCCCGATTTCTGGCTCCCCGGCGGCGAGGTATGGCTCGTTGCGCGCGAGGAGAAGAGCGTTGACGTCAGCTTCGAGGGCAATGTCGTCGACCGCTGGGAGGACGGCTATCACAGCGTCGATATAGAGAACGCGAAGAAGGTTCACGCCGTTCCCTACGATATGATGGTCGCCGGCAAGGACGGCAAGGGCGTCAGCGTCCTGCGTCTCTGGAGCGCAAAGAGCTCGGAAATAGACATGAACTCCTTCAATCAGGGCGATTACCTGCGCGCCATGGAGCAAAACGCCATGGCAGAGGTCATAAGCAAGGTGCTCTATCCCGCGGACAATCATCCCGAGGGCAAGAGCCTGCGTCTGCGCCAGCAGTATTTCCTCGTCTCCGCGTCCGTTCAGGATATCATCAACCGCCACCTGCGCAAGTACGGCTCGCTCGACAATCTCTGCGACAAAATGGCTATCCATATCAACGACACCCACCCGACTCTCGCCATTCCCGAGCTTATGCGTCTGCTGCTTGACGAGTGCGGCTACAGCTGGGACGATGCATGGGCTGTTGTCACTGAGGTGTTCGCCTACACGAACCACACGGTTATGAGCGAGGCTCTCGAATGCTGGAGCGAGGATCTCTTCCGCCGCCTGCTTCCGAGAATATATCAGATAGTCAAGGAGATAGACAACCGTTTCCGCAGCAGCGTCTGGGAGCAGACCCACGACGCCGGCAAGGTCGAAAGAATGGCTATAATCTCGAACGGCGTAGTGCGTATGGCCAATCTCTGCGTCGCCTGCTGCCACAGCGTCAACGGAGTCTCTGCCCTCCACAGCGAGATACTCAAGGACAGCGTGTTCCACGACTTCTATACCCTCACGCCCGACAAGTTCTGCAACGTCACAAACGGCATCGCCCACCGCCGCTGGCTCTGCCAGTCGAACCCGCGCCTGACCTCGATGCTCAACGACCTCATCGGCGGCGACTTCGTATATAACGCCGAGTGCCTCTCGGAGCTTGCGAAATATAAAGATAACCCCGCGGTGCTTGCGGAGATTGAGAAGATAAAGACCGCGAACAAAGCGGACTTTGCAAAGCGCGTCAAGGCAAAGACCGGCATAGAGCTCGACCCGAATTCTATTTTCGATGTTCAGGTCAAGCGCCTGCACGAGTACAAGCGTCAGCATCTCAACGCGCTCAACATCCTCGCAAAATATCTTGCGATAAAGGCGAATCCCTCGGGCGAGTTCACTCCCCACACCTATATCTTCGGCGCAAAGGCCGCGAGCGGCTACTTCATGGCGAAGAAGATAATCAGTTTCATCTGCGCCCTCGCGGATCTTATCAACAACGATCCCGATGTCAAGGGCAGGCTCAAGGTCGTCTATATGGAGGACTACAACGTCTCCATGGCTGAATATATGATGCCCGCCGCCGACGTCAGCGAGCAGATTTCCCTCGCCGGAACCGAGGCGAGCGGCACGGGCAACATGAAGCTGATGATGAACGGCGCTATAACCCTCGGCACGCTCGACGGCGCGAATGTCGAGATTCACGACGCGGTCGGCGACGAGAATATAGTTATCTTCGGCATGACCACACCCGAGGTCAACGAACTCAAGAGCAAGGGCTATGTTCCGATGAATTTCTACAACAACAATGCGGAGCTTCGCAATGTTATCGACTTTATAAACCGCGGCTTCTGCGGCAAGCAATTCCCGGAGATAAGCGGAACCATCGTCTATCACGATCCCTATATGGTGCTCGCGGACTTCGCGGACTACCGCCAGGCGCAGAACAAAATAGACGAGCTCTGGGCGGACAGAACGCGCTGGAACTCGATGTCGCTGATGAACACTGCCTGCTCCGGCAGATTTGCCGCCGACAGAGCGGTAAACGAGTATGCAAAGAACATCTGGCACACCATCCCCGCAAAATAAGGACTGCCCCACTCGGCGCAGACCAAAGAGCAAAAAGAAAACCGCTGCTCGCGCTTTTGGGCGTTGGTTGCGGCTTTTTGCTTGCCTGATTTTGCTCTTTTAAGCGTTTTTTGCCCGTTCACAGTATACTCATACAGCTTCGGGGCAAGAAAACGCTTTCCGCATCCGATTGCGGCAGTCCTTTAAAAGCGGTTCCCCACTCGGCGCATCAACGAGTGTCGAGCCGGCGTCAAAGAAAATCCACTGGGCCATGTGAAATCCCCTTTGCTTGTACTAGTTCATGTTCCAGCACATCTGCAAAGCGCTGTATCGGCACTGCAAGTGTTTCTGCATAGTCAAAGGTCAGTTTATCCTCCTTATATTTCAGCGGATTTCTGCGAACCTTTAACGCATATTGCATTGCGTCTGCATCGGGGCAAAGATTATTTTCCAATGCCCATTCTGCGGCGGCGGTCTTTGCGATGATTCTGCCGGTGCGAAGGGTATAAATGCACCGTGCAATATCCAGCAGCCAGCCAAATGTGTAGAAGCTCCGTCCGGTGCTCTGTGCATATTGTCTGATTGTTTCATAGTGGTGTTTCACATCGGCATACAGCTCTTTGAAAGCGGGATAATTCAAGTTGTTTCTAATATCCGCCCCATACAAAAGAACGCTGCTCTCGACCAGCTCTGCCATGCAAAAGCTGTCAAACACATAACGGTCGGTAACTCTTTCTCCGCTAGTTCCCCAATATACGACCCGGTCAGACGCACCTGAGAGGAACGCATCTAACGTGAGCATACCGCCTTCAAAGGAACGGTAATAGAGGTTGCCCGGCTCATCTGCAAGCATCGCTTGCCGAAGTCCCACAAGCGATTGTGCCTGTCCCTCACTCATTTGGCTATCCGTCAGAACGAGAACATCAATATCACTCCATCCCAATTTGAAATCATCTAGGACGGATGAGCCATACAAATAAATCGACGGCTTAACATCTGAAAGAATACTACTGATTTCGCGAACCATCTTATCTATTGCACGTTGCACAACATTTCGCCTCCATTCATTCCAGTCTGTCCGAAGGAATAAACTTGTTGACCGCTGTCCATATTGGACACAAAAGACAATAAATTCTCCCTCCGGCAAACCTCTCGCTCGCCTGTGTGTACACATATTATATCACAAAAGATAGCCGCGTTTTCAATAGGACTCGCAGAAGTTATCATCCTAATAATGTAACTTTTCTGTGAGCATAAGCCGATTTGATGGTTTTTACGTTGCCGGACATACTCCACATTGAAATACCTACCTATCGTTTTTACCGTTTTGTGGTGTAATTAACGCAATCGCAAATATTCATGCTCATCAGGGAACGATATTCATCATAGCGTGATTTGCTGTTTCGTGGGGATTTTTCAATGAGGATGATAACTACTTCACCCATTTCACTATCATTGCCTTACAGAGCAGAAAACAAGCGTTTTTTCGACCCTTAAGCGCACAAAAACAGACGGCATCCAACCAATGTTGAATGTCGCCTGTTTTGTCCAATCCTGTCTGACAGATGCCGATTTCGTAATTTTCTCAAATTACTGTCTTATCGGCACACGCCTCTCGCGCTTTTGGGCGTAGGTTGCGGTTTTTTTGTTATAATTTGCTTTTGCTCTTTTAAGCGTTTTTTACACGGCTCGATTCAATACAGAAACCCGCAGAGACTGTCTCCGCGGGTCGATTTCTTACTTACGGTTTGTGGTAGAGCTTTTTGACCTGGTAGTGCGGCTCGCAGGTCAGGTTTATACCGAGCTTGCGGTAGATATCCGCGTCAACCTGTGAAAGTATAACGGAGGAGTGCGCCTCGCAGCCGCGCAGGAGCGAGAGCGTATCAAACGCTTTCTTCGCGGGCTCGCTCTCGATCGCGCTCATGGAGAGCGCTATGAGCACCTCGTCCGTGTGCAGGCGCGGGTTGTTGTTGCCGAGGATGCTCGTCTTGAGCAGCTGTATCGGCTCTATAACGCCGGGGTCTATGAGCAGCTGTTCCTTGGGCTGACCGCTTAACAGCTTTACGGCGTTGAGTATAGCCGCCGAGCTCGCGCCGAGAAGGTCGGAGGTTTTTCCGGTTATGAGTCTGCCGTCGGGCAGCTCTATCGCAACCGCGGGATTGCCCGTATCTCTCGCTCTGTCGAGCGCGGGGCGCACGCAGCGGCGGTATTCCTCGGTGATGCCCGCCTGATTCATCAGGCTCTCGATTTTAGTCAGCTCCGCGTCGCCCGTAAGCCCTCTCTTGTGGTCGCACAGGGCGTTGAAATAGCGGCGGATTATCTCGTTCAAAGAGGCATCGCGGGTCGCGGCATCGTCGGAGATACAGTAGCCTGCCATGTTGACGCCCATATCGGTCGGCGACTTATAGGGGCTCACGCCCTCGATTTTCTCGAATATCGCGTTGAGCACGGGAAAAACCTCAACGTCTCTGTTATAGTTGACGGTGGTCTTGCCGTAGGCCTCGAGGTGGTAGGGGTCGATAACGTTGACATCGTTCAAGTCGGCGGTCGCCGCCTCATATGCGAGGTTCACGGGGTGCTTTAAGGGCAGATTCCATATCGGGAAAGTCTCGAACTTTGCGTATCCCGCCTTTATGCCGCGCAGGTTGTCGTGGTAAAGCTGGGAGAGGCAGGTCGCCATCTTTCCGCTGCCGGGGCCCGGTGCGGTTATGACAACGAGCGGACGCTCGGTCTCTATGTACTCGTTCTTGCCGAAGCCGTCCTCGCTGACGATGTGAGGTATATTATAGGGGTAGCCCTCTATGGGATAGTGGATGAACACTCGCACGCCGAGCTTTTCGAGCCTGTTTTTGAAGGCGAGCGCGGCGGGCTGACCCTTATACTGCGCGATAACCACGCTGCCGACGAAAAGCTCTATGGCACGGAATGCGTCGATGAGCCTCAAAACGTCGCTGTCATAGGTTATGCCGAGGTCGCGGCGGATCTTGTTGTTCTGGATATCGCTCGCGTTTATAACGATGACGATCTCAACATCCGAGCCGATATTCTTGAGCATCTGGAGCTTACTGTCGGGCTTGAAGCCGGGCAGGACGCGCGAGGCGTGGTAATCGTCGAAGAGCTTGCCGCCGAACTCAAGATAGAGCTTGCCGCCGAAGTCCTCTATGCGTCGGCTTATCTGCTCCGATTGCTTTTTGATATAAAGGTCGTTGTCGAATCCCACTTTGAACATTATAAAACCTCACAGTATATTTTTTGCGCCTGACGCGCTTTATCGCCGCAGTATGCGCCGCTATTCGGCGCGAATTTTATCAAAATCAACTAATTAATTATACAACTTCCATGCAGCCTTTGCAACCGTTTTGAAGCAATACGGACGCGCACGCAAAAGAAAAAATCCCCGCATGAAGCTCATACGGGGACTTTGCATCGGCTTACTCTCAGATATATTTTCTGATGAACTTTTCGACTGCGGACCAGTACTTGTCGGGGTTGACCGTAGAGGCCTCTGCGTGCGGAGCGCCGGGGATAACAAGCTTTTCCTTGTCGCACGCGGCGGCGCGGTAGACGCGCTCCTGCATCCAGAAGGGAACGAAATCGTCCTTATCGCCGTGGATGAACAGGGTCGGCGTGACGGAGCGGGAGACCTGCTCTATGCAGGACGCCTTTTTCATATCGTAGCCCGCACGAAGCATTGTGGCACTTCTTGCCGCCGTAAGGAACGGGAACACGGGCAGGCTGTACGCGTCCTTTATGTTTGATCTGCACTCGTCCCAAACGGAGGTGTATCCGCAGTCCTCAATGGCGCAGACAACATTCGGCTCGAGCGGCTCGCCTGTAGTCATCATAACTGTGGCCGCGCCCATGGAGAGGCCGAAGAGCACGATCTTTGCGTTCGGGTCCTCGTTGATTATATAATCGACCCATGCCTTGATGTCTATTCTGTCATCCCAGCCCATGGCGACATGGTTCGATTCGCTGTCTCCGTGGCCGCAGAGGTGCGGGAACAGGCAGTTGAAGCCCATCTCGTGGAACCTCTTGCCGAACGCGCCCATGCTCTTGGGCGAGCCGGTGTAGCCGTGAACAACGATGACCCAGACGTCGCTCGGCTCATCCGCGAGGATTATCTCGCCGTGGACATAGCCGCCGCGCGGGGTAACTATCTTCACCTTTGCGGGATTGGAGGCTTCAAACCACTCCATGCCCCTCTGAGTGATCTCGTTATAAGTGCCCTGCTTTGCCTCAATTTTCTTGGCTATAGACTTCTTGCTCATGGTCATGTTGAAAATAACGTTGCCCAGAGCGAGATATGCCGCACCGACTGCTGCACCTGCGGAAGCGGCTGCTATGACAAGCTTTTCGGGTGATTTTTTCTTTCCCACTGTACTTCAATCCTTTCTTTTTTATAAAACGGTGTTTATAGAAGTATTTTACCATAAAACGCTCTCGGTTGCAACCACAAAAAGCCCCCTGAGCAAAACGGCTCGCGGAGGCATGTATATGTACCCGCCTTTTAGCGGGTGAGGTTATTCCTCTTTAAGCTTGTCGCGCTTGTTTTTGGCCTTGTTCTCCTGCTGATTCTGCTGCTTGTTGTTCTGCTGCTGATTCTGTTGGTTCTGACCCTGTTTGTTCTGCTGATTACGGTTTTCCATCAAGAGCACACTCCATAGATCCCTCTGCGGGAAAATTAGGATTTTTTGAATCCTTCCGTATTCTTTCCCCCGGCGCACGGTTTATGAGCGCAAAACTGATGAAATTTTTGCCTTTTTCTGATATAATTGTATCAGAACTTGACGGAGGGCAGGCATATGGAAATAACGGACAAGCTTATAGAGCATCTCGAAGCACTCGCGCACATAGAGCTCGGCTCCGAAGAACGCGCCGACTGCCGCAGAGATTTTGAAAAGATAATAACATATATGGACACGCTCTCGGCGCTCGACACCGACGGCGTTGAGCCGCTCGTCCACCTGTCCGGCAGAGTGAATGTCCTGCGCGAGGATGAGCTGGGCGAGACACTCGGATCGGACGAGGCGCTTTGTAACGCCTGCGAGACGGCGGACGGCTGCTTCTCCGTCCCGAAAACAGTGGAATGAGGTGCGGCATGGGAGATATAATTAAGCTTTCCGCCCTCGCTCTGGGCGAAAAAATCAGGCGCGGCGAGATAAAAATCGCCGAAGTCCTCGACGCGGTATATAAGTCGGAGGAAGAAAACAGACGGCTCAACTGCTTTATCACGCTCTGCCGCGAACGCGCATACGAAAAGGGCGCGGAGATACAGAGTCGGCTCGACGCAGGAGAGTATATCTCCCCGCTCGCGGGCGTGCCGATAGGCATAAAGGACAATATCGCGGTCGATGGAGTTAAAATGACCTGCGGGTCGCGCATACTCGAAGATTATGTGCCGCCCATCAGCGCGGCGGCGGTAAAAAAGCTCGAGGATGCGGGGCTTATCGTTGTCGGAAAGCTCAACATGGATGAATTCGCCATGGGCTCGACGGGCGAGACCTCATATTTCGGCGCGGTACTGAATCCCCTCGACGAAACGCGTGTACCCGGCGGCTCGTCGTCGGGCGCGGCGGCGGCTGTTGCGGCGGGTATAATCCCGCTCGCGCTCGGCTCGGACACGGGCGGCTCCGTCAGGCAGCCCGCGGCGTTTTGCGGGGTTTTCGGCTTCAAGCCGACCTACGGCGCAGTCTCCCGAAACGGCCTTGTCGCCTACGCCTCGTCCTTTGATCAGATAGGCGTGACAGCGGCTGCGGCAGCCGACTGCGCGGCTCTCGAAAATATAATCTCCGGGCGCGACGGCGGCGATGCGACGAGCGAAGAAATAAAGCCCTCTCGGGCGGACGGCGAAGAATTTTCGCTTCGCGGCAAAAAAATAGGCGTTCCCGAAGAGTTTATCTTCTCCTGCGGCAAAGATATCCGCGAGGCTGTCGCAGCCGCGCTGAAAAAGGCTGAGGCGCTCGGCGCGGAAGTCGAATATTTCTCTCTGCCGCCGCTTGAATTTTCCGTGCCCGCCTACTATATAATTGCCTGCGCGCAGGCGAGCTCGAATCTCGCGCGGTACGACGGAGTTCGCTTCGGGCGGCGCGCCGAAAACGCCGCCGACCCGACCGAAATGTATATCAAAAGCCGTTCGGAGGGCTTCGGGCGCGAGGTCAGGCGCAGGATAATGCTCGGAAACTTCGTGCTCGGCGCGGGGTACTACGACGCATACTACAACAGGGCGCTGAAGGCCCGCAGAGTAATACGCGACGCGGTTTTAAACGCTTTCGAAAAATATGATTTTTTAGCGTGTCCCGTATATCCGTCGGCGGCTCCGAGGCTCGGCGAGAGCCTTAAAGACCCGCTGAAAACCTATCTCGGTGACGCATACACCGTCACGGCGAATCTCGCGGGGCTCCCCGCGATAAGCATCCCGTGCAAAAATATGTGCGCCCTCCAGCTCATGGCGGCTCCGTTTGACGACGGAAGTCTTTTAAGCGCGGCGGGTGCTTTGGGGGAGGCGGTAAAATGAAATACGAAACCGTCATAGGGCTCGAGGTCCACATAGAGCTGCTGACAGAGACTAAAATTTTCTGCTCCTGCCCCACAAAATTCGGCGGTGAGCCCAACACCCACGTCTGCCCCGTCTGCTTGGGACTGCCCGGCACTCTGCCGACGCTCAACAGAAAGGCCGTCGAATTATCCGTTCGCGCGGGGCTTGCGGCGGGCTGCGGGATAACGCCCGTGAGCCGCTTTGACCGCAAGAATTATTTCTATCCCGATTTGCCGAAAGCTTATCAGATATCTCAGCTCTATCTGCCGCTGTGCCGAAACGGCTCCGTAACGCTCGACAGCGGCAAAACCGTGCGCATAAAGGAGATGCACATGGAGGAGGACGCGGGCAAGCTCATGCACTCCCCCGACTTAAACCGCACGCTCATCGACTGCAACCGCTGCGGAGTGCCGCTGCTCGAAATAGTCAGCGAGCCGGATATGAACAGCGCAGAGGAGGCGGTCGAATATCTCGAAAAGCTCCGCGAGCTCATGCGCTTTTCCGGCGTGTCGGACTGCCGAATGCAGGAGGGTTCTTTGAGGGCGGATATAAACTTATCCGTCCGCCCGCAGGGCGAAAGCAAGCTCGGGACGCGCACAGAGATGAAGAATCTCAATTCGTTCAGAGCCGCCGAACGCGCAATAAAAAGCGAGAGCGAGAGGCAAATAAGGCTAATAGAGCGCGGAGAAAAAATAATTCAGGAGACCCGCCGCTGGGATGACGGTGCGGGAGTGAGCTTCCCGATGCGCTCAAAGGAGGACACGAGCGACTACAAATATTTCCCCGAGCCCGACATTCCGCCCGTCGCCATTTTGCCCGAAGAAGTCGAGAGAATTCGGGCGAATATGCCCGAGCTGCCGCAGGCGAAACGCCGCCGCTGGCAGGAAAAATACAAGCTCTCCAAGGCGGATACGGACACCCTGATGTCCTCGCCGTTTACGGCGGAGCTCTTTGACCGCACAACGGCTGTCTGCGGGAGCGCAAGAGACGCTGCGGCCTGGATAAACGTCGAGCTGCCCGCCGTGCTGCGCGGCGCGGGGATGAGCATTGAGGACGCGAATTTCGACCCCGACTCGTTGGGCAGGCTGATAAACATGCTCTCGTCGGGTGAGATAAACAGAGGGACGGCTAAAAAGGTCTTTGCAAAGGTAGTGACCGAAAACGCCGAGCCTGCCGAATATGTCCGAAAAAACGGACTCGGACTTTTGACCGACACCGCCGCTATAGAGGATGCGGTGAGGCGCGTTCTCGCGGAAAACGAAAAGAGCGTCTCGCAGTACAGAGACGGCAAGACGCAGGCTTTTCAATTTCTCATCGGGCAGTGTATGCGCGCCCTGGGCGGCAAGGCCTCGGCGGCGGCAGTCAGTAAGGCGCTGAAAAAGCTGATATAAAAGCTATACGGCCATGCGAGCTTCCGCACGGCCGTATAATATTGTTTTTAGCTCTCGGCCTTCTCCGCGAGTTTATCAAAGACAAATTTTTTGAGCACAAACGCCAGTACACAGAGCACAAGCAGCACCCACGGGGTGGCCTCGGCGGATAAAGCTTTTATATCAAAGCCTGTCTCGCTCTTTATAACGGCATTGGCAAGAGGGGCGGCGAGCAGGGCAATAATTGCCGCAACCGCACCGAATCCGCAGGCGCCGACAAACAGCCTGTCGTAATCTCCGTTACCCTTGATAATGTTCACAACCGACATGATAAACGCCGCAGTGCTCACGCCGCAAAGCAGGAGAATAATCCCGGCGACAAGGACGACAATAACGCCGATTCCGTTGCCGCTACTCAACATATAATACTCCATGAAGTCGTTAAAGTTAATGCCCAGCTGCATTACCTTGAACAATCCGCCGCTTCTCCCGAAAACGCTGAACCAGGGACCGGCGACGGCGCAAAGAAACACGCAAACCGCCATTACGCCGCCGAGGATCGTCGTATAATTTATCTTTCCCGCTGACGAGGGGAGACTTATGTCTTTAACATAGTCGGCAAACTTTCCCGCCGCTTCGCCGAGAGTGGCGTAGCTTTTTCCGTCCGCCGCCGTGCCGCAGGCGCCGCAGAAGCGCTGTCCGTCGGCAAGCTTAGCGCCGCACTTGGGGCAGACGCTGACAAAGGGCTTTCCGCACTTTCCGCAAAAAGCATTGCCGGCGGGATTCGCGGCTCCGCAGTTTGCGCATACGATTACGCTGTTCTCCGTGTTGTCCGCAGCGTAAGAAGCATGCTCTTCGCTTTCGGCATACTCTTCTTCGGATATATTTTCCGTATAAAGCTCTTCGGGCGATTCCTCCGAAACAAGTCTGTTTCCGCAGGCTTTACAGAAGACGGCGTCGTCCGCATTTTCTTTTCCGCAAAAGTTGCACACCATATCTATGTCCTCCTTGATTACTTCTTATAATTGTTTATCGAGAGCGGGAACCAATATTCGCCGGCACAGTCCGGGCACAGAGTGTCGCTGTATTCACTGCCGTAATAGGCGTCGCCCCTCCACGTCTTGCCGCATCTGTCGCACGTCCACTGCTTTGCGCAGCCGGCAAACACGCAGGCGACACCCGCTATTATCAGCAGCGATATTGCGGCGGCCAGCTTTCTTATGTGAGCTTTTCTTGCCTGTTTTTTCATTGTTGTTTCCTTTCTGCAGGCGGTGCCTGCCCCTGTTTTATTTTGTGACATCATTATGGCATATTCGACGGTAAAAAACATCCAAACCGACTGTACGGTAGGCGTAATGGGATGAATTGCACTCAATGTGCCGTGAAAGAATATAGTTCGCTTTCCGTCCTGTATCAGCGGGAGCACAGAAAGTGCCTTGCGGCATTCGCAGACATCGGCATATATTGCCTCCGCTTATTTTTTAGTCCTCAATATAACGTCTTATTCTTAAGCATGAGGCAAAACGCAGTTATCAATAAGCGACCTCACGGGTGTGTTTTCAAAATATTTAAATATGTAAACGCTGTCTTCTTTAGAGTCAATTTTGCCGTTTGGTTTATAGTTGACTTCGACTATGTTTACAGTTATTTCGTCGTTTCCGTTTCCGCCTGCGCCTCTGTTTCTGTTTCGTTCTCCGGTGTCTCCGCCGCAACGGCTCCTGCCGAGGTCGATGCGGGGTCGTCCTTTTTGTCCTTCCTGCATCCCGCGAAGGAAGCCAGCGCAAGGAATGCCAGAATTGCCGCGATTGTTCTTTTGAGTTTCATATTCTTACTCTTCCGTTTAATTTGCTTCATTGCTATTAATTTGACAATTTACATTTGCAATCAATATAAATATTCTATCGCGGAAAATTTATTCGTTTCCTCAAGCGTCATCATCGGGGCGTGCGAGCGATATTCGTAGACAGTTACGTTGTGCAGTCTTTCGTCTGCGGAGTCAAGTCTCTCCGTTATGACCGTTACGCGATTTCCCTCATATTTGTATGACATCGCAAAAACTCCGTCAAGCTCGAGCTTCTCCATGCTCTCTCCGGAATATCGGGATATTTTAACGGCGTTCCCGTATTTGTCGTTTTCGCAAACTTGCTGGAATACTTCCCATTTTCCGACATCGTCGGAAGCTTGCCGTTTTTGTGTGAATTTTGTTATGCTGTTGTTTTTGTCATATTCGATAACTGTATGATTTGAAACCGTACCGTCCCTGTTGTCGTAATATGTCCGCTCAACCAGATTGTTTTTGCCGTCATATTTGTTCTTTGCAAGGAGAACCCAATTGCCGTTTACCGAGTGAGCTTTAACCTGTGTCAAATTATTTTGTGCGTCATACTCCATTGCGACTTGATCGTAGGACATAGAGCCAAAGTTGCCTTTTTTGAATTTGGCTAAGACCGGATTTCCTTTTTTGTCATATGTAAATACCGTTTTTCCGTACAGCCTTGTTTTTTCCGAGTCGTCTTTGCGAAGCTCCTCCAGCTCCGTTAATCTGCCGAGCTTGTCGTATGAGTACTTATGAATATATACGGCTCCGTCATCGAAACGAAGTTCCTTTTCCGCAACACGCTTTTGGGAGTCGTATTTATAAAAAATACAGGCCTGACCCGATGTGTCATCCGGCATAGACTTAACGGTTCCGTCGCCGTTATACTTGACCTCGCGGGGATAGAACTTCGATGTGCCGTTTTCGTTACGGCGCTTTTCACCTGTCTTATTTCCGCTTTTGTCATAGAAATACTCGTTTTCTATAACATATTTACCGTTTTTGTAACTGCCGTTTGAAACCTCGACCCAATTGTTCCAATCGCTGTTGCCTAATAAGTCGGAGTTTATGTCAAGAAAATAATACGGTTTTTTTGTGCGCGGATTCATTTTAACCGAGCTGCTTGCAGCTGCTTTTTCACTTTCCTTCGTTTCGCCCGCTGCGCCCTCTTCCGTCTCCTCTGTTTCGTTCTCCGATGTCTCCGCCGCAACGGCTCCTGCCGAGGTCGATGATGCGGGGTCGTTCTTTTTGTCCTTCCTGCATCCCGCGAAGGAAGCCAGCGCAAGGAATGCCAAAATTGCCGCGATTGTTCTTTTGAGTTTCATATTCTTACCCTCCCGTTTATGTCAGGCTTATTATAGCATAGATTTTCATGTTTAGTTTAATTTTGGTATGAAACGCATTTTTTAGGGTATGAAATTCACTTCGGCGCTTTTAATTCGGCTGTTAATGTCGAACAGGCATGAAAAAAGCACTTGCAAATGCAAGCGCTTTTTCAACGAAAGAAAATCCCTTTCGTGATTTGTGAAATGCCCTGCGGGCGTGAAATGCGTCTGCGGCGTGTGAAATCGCTGCGGCGGTGAGGATTTATTTCATTCCGCTTGACGCGAAGCTTCGAATATCACAATTCGCAGAGCAAATTATTCTACCGTAAGTGAAACGAACGGTTTCACTTTTTGTTTGGATAAAAAGCTTTGAATATCGGGCGCGGAGCGTGTCGAGGAGTGCGGAAGCACCGACCGAGCCGGCAGGCGAGACCGAGTCTTTCTTCCTCTGCCTAAAAAACCCGCAGAAGCGGCGGAAAACCGTTTCTGCGGGCAGGGTGTATTCTGTTTATTTTGCAATCTCGCAGGTCTCGGCGTTGATGATATGCTGGAACACCGCGATGTGGGACGAGGATATAAATTTGTCGATATGCATCGAGCCGAAGAACCAGTGCTTGTATTCGCAGGCGGCGCCGAGCTCCTCAAAATATGTATTGAGTCCCGTCACGCGCACGGGCTCCTTGTCCTTGAGTTTCAAAAATCCTTTGATTTTCATCGGCGGCTCGTGGGTGATGATGATATCGACCTTGTTGCCGAGCCTCTTTAAGTTGTTTGCTCCCTCGGTCAGCTCCGCCTCGGTGGGTATCTCGTCGCCCGACCAGGATTCGAGGTCGGAGCGGATATCTATATCCGGGCTCTCTCCGCCGCCCATGGCAAACACGCTCACGCCGTCGAAGTCATAGACCTGACCGCGCATGAGATGATAGAGGTTGCCCGTGATATGATGAACCTTGCCTCCCTTGAACTCGGAGACCTCATATTCCTTGAGCCTGCTGAAATTCTCGTGCGTGCCGTCGATAAAGCAGACATTGTATTTGAGCTTGCCTATCTTTTTGAGCAGCTTCTCCTCGTTCTTCGAGCCGTTCCAGATAAATCCGAAATCGCCGCAGATGAAGAGCGTGTCGCCCTTTTTCAGTTTTTTGAGCGCGGATGAGGTGAACCGCTCGTAATCTCCGTGGGTATCTCCCGTAACATAAAGCATGATTTTTAATCCCCCTGATAAACAAAATCCGTTTTATCACTTTATTTTACAGCCTGAAACTGATATAATCATTATAGCATAGCGTCAGGACAAAGCTATCTTATATCGTTTATATATATAATACATCATTCGGCGGTGACTGTCTATGAAAAAACTCATAAAAATTTTATTTTGTTTCATTCTTATCGTGTCTGTGCTCTCTTCTGCGCCTGCCTACGCCAATTATAACGCGGTATACGAGAAAAGTTTGACAGACAGCGGAGATAACCCGATATACGCGGGAATCTATCTGATGATAAACCTCGACAACGACACGGTGATTTTCGAAAAGGATGCCGACAAGCAGACCGCACCCGCCTCGCTGACCAAGATAATGACGGCGACCGTCGTGCTCGAAAACTGCAAGAACCTCGACGAGGAGGTCGAGGCGGACTACAGCACCATACACCTGCTCGACGGCACGGGAAGCTCGATGGTCGGCCTCGAGCCCGGCGAGAAGATGAGCGTTAAAAACCTGCTCTACTGTATGCTCGTGCGAAGCGGAAACGACGCGGCAAATGTCCTTGCGATGCACATAGGCGGCTCGATGGAGGGCTTTGTCAAGATGATGAACGACAAGGCGGCGGCGCTCGGCTGCAAAAATACGCATTTCGCCAACGCCCACGGACTCGACGACCCGAACCACTACACCACCGCGCGCGACCTGATGACAATAACAAGGCACGCGCTGACCCTGCCCTATTTTTCCGAGATAACCTCGACTACGATATATAAAGTCCCCGCCACGAACAAGAGCGAGTCGCGCATACTGCGCAACACCAACAACCTCATGAACAAGGCATATGCCGACTACTATTCGCCCTATGCCGTGGGCATAAAGACCGGCTCTACCGACAACGCCGGGCGCTGCGTCATATCAAAAGGCACGGGCAACGGCTACAACTACCTGTGCGTGATAATGAACGCGCCGATGAAGAACATCGACGACGACGAGCCGCTTGAAAACTGCGCGTTTGTCGACTGCCGCAGAATGTTCAACTGGGTGTTTAATCATATCGAATTGAAGTCGATAGCGAGCCCGACTCAGATAATAACCGAAGTCCCCTTGAAGCTCTCGTTCAGAACCGACCATATCTCGCTTGTCCCGGGCGAGGAGGTGCTGGCGCTTATCCCGACGGGGGCGGACGCGGGGAGCGTGCTCATCGAGCCCGTGCCGGAGACCGTGCCCAAGAGCGTTGACGCGCCCGTAAAAAGAGGGCAGGAGATATGCGAGGCTCGCGTGCTCTATGCGGGCGAGGAGATAGCGAGAATAAAGCTCGTCGCCAATGAGGATGTGTCGAGAAATGTCCTGCTGTTTTTGGGCGCGATGATAAAAAAGACCGCCTCGAGCACCGTGTTTAAAATAATCGCATCAATAGCGGCGTTCCTGATAGTCGGCTATATCGCGCTGTTTGTTATCGAGAATTACAAACGCCGCCAGAGGCGCAAGCTGAAGCTTGTCAATCCCGGAATTAAAGATACCGAATACACGGACAAAAAGAGAAAAAAGAAGAAATAATCCCGGGTTTGCAGAGCTGTAAGGAGGGAGGACATGAGCGAACAGACCAAGAACAAGCCGAATACGGCGGGGATAGTTGTCAGCATAATATGCGTGCTTATTTTGATCGTCACGCTGGGGCTTTTTGCGAGAAACGTAATAAGCACCGCCCGCGAGGACGAATCCCGCCGGCAGAGCGAAGCCGACGAGAGCCTGTACCGACACGATACGGCGGACGCCGAGCAATTGAGGCTCAGAGAAGCATTTGCCGCCGTCTGCAAAAAGCACAAGGTCAACGCGCAACTGACGGTCAAATCAGTTATTCATGAGCCGTACAGCAACAAATACCGCTACGACGAAACCGAGGACCCGATAAAATATGAAATTGAAGTATCGCTGAAATTAGACCCGCCCGAAAAAATAAAGGACTGGAAGAAGTTCTATTATTTTCTCGACGAGCTCGACGGCGTGAAGTCCGACTACCCGTTTATCTGTATCTCCCTGCATACATATTATGTCGGCGAGTATGTGACGGGGTCGGGCGAGGAGCATGAAATAAACTACAGTGTCTACATCAGCAGACAAAACCTGATATCGGTCAATGACGGCAGAGAGATTCACTTTCTCGGGATAAAAACCGACAAGGGGATAACCCCCGTCTCGGAGATTCTTCCGTATGAGGGGATGCCGGAGGAGCTGATAAATTCAACAAAGCTCGGCAAAGCGACCGCCGTCAACTATGACCCGCTCAAATATTCAAAGTTCTACGATCAGACAGTTGCCCGCCGCGAGGGGTATCATAAATATTATTGGAAGATCCCCTATTACGCAAAGCAGTCGGAGTATTCTGCTTGGTTATACGCATATTATGCGGCAGAGACGAGAAACGGTGTCGTAGAATGGGTGCGTCACTATCCCGAATATGAGACCGTACCGAAGAATCCTCCCGCCTCGGGCAGTCAGGGCTCATCCTCCGGCAGCCGCCCCGTGACCACGACGAAAAAGCCCCGCTGCGACGACCCGTACAAAGCCTGCGAATTCAACGACCCCGAGGATTTCTACGACTACTATTACGACGATTTCGAGGACTACGAGGAAGCGTACGACTACTACTACGATCATCAACACGACTGATAAAATAAATATAAAAGACAGCAGATCCCGCCCGCCGAGTTCTTTGGGAGGAATCCGCTGTCTTAATTTTTATCTGTCCGGGGTCGTGAAAGAAGCTTTTTTATCAGTCTCTCTCTTTTTCGAATGAGATGACCTTTCCGCTCTTTGCGTTAATCTTGTACTCGTACTCATATCCGCCGCACTTGAATTCTACATCGTAGTGCGCGGTGAGCGAATCGGTGTCAAGCTCTGCCTCGAGCTCGGTGACCTGCGCCTCGGTGAGTCCGGCGTGGGCGAGAGCCGCTTTCTTTGCGGCGTCGGCGGAGATGAACTTCGAGGTATCGACCTGCGGCTTCTTCTCCTCGCGCTCGCGCTCGTAACCGATTATTCTGCCGTTTTTCGCGTTGACCTCGACCTCGTACTCATAGCCGCCCGAAACGAAATCTATATCGTAGTGGGGGATGCGGTCGTCGGTGTCAAGCTTTGTCTTTGTGAAGGTGACCTGCGACTCGTCAAGAGCGGCTCTCTTGAGCGCGGCGGCCTTTGCCTCTTCAACGGTGATGAAATTCGAGGTGTCGACCTGCGGCTTTTTGTCCTCAATCTCGCGGTCAAACTCGATTATCGCACCGGTCTTGGCGTTTATCTCGAACTCGTACTCATAGCCGCCGTAAACAAACTCAATGTCGTAGTGGGGCACGCGGTCATCGGTGTCGAGCTTCGCCTTTTTGAACGTGACCTGCGACTCATCGAGGGAGACTTTCCTGAGTGCTATCGCCTTTGCCTCGTCAATGCCGATATAGCCGGAGACGTCGGGCTGAGGGTCGGAGGGCTTCGAGGGGTCCGCGGGCTCGACCTCTTTTTTGAGGATTCGTCCGTCCGAGACCGCTATCTCGTAGTCATATTCCTTTTCCCCTGCGACAAACTCGATGTCGTAGTGGGGTACGCGGTCGTCTGCGTCAAGCTTTGCCTCGGTGAATCTCGCGTCGGCTCTGGCGACACCCGCGTCGGCGACTGCGATGTCTATTGCGCCGTCAAGGGTTATTCTTACTTCCTGCTGGGTCTGGCCGGAGTTGCCCGAGCCCGAATCGGGCTTATCCTGCGGCGGGGCAAATGCAGAGAAGATAGCCATAATAACTGTCATGAGCGCGACTCCGATTGATTTGAAAATACTCATATTATCTGTCCTTTCTTATCGGGATCGTGTCCCTTATTGCACCTACATGATAACCCGCGAAAATTAAAGAAAGATTAGAACGCGAAACTTTTTTGAAAATTTTTTTATTTTCCGTTTCGCCCTTTGTTTTCCGGCGATAATGCCGAGCGGCGCGGAAAAAATATCATTGTCCGAAATCGGACAATAAAAAAAGGGGGCGGAGAATGAGGCAGGTAATAAGATTTTTCAGCGCCGTGGCGCTCATGCTCTCTGTGGGAATATTTTCCTGCGTCGCTTACGGCGAAATCCAGCTGCCCGACGAATACTGCGTCGTCGCGGGCAGCGGCGCCGAGATAGGCGAGAGCGTATTTTCCGCATCCGCGGCCGCATCGCCGCAGGGCGACTACGAGCTTGAGGTCAAGGTGTTCGGACTGTTTCCGGTAAAAACCGCAAGGGTGAAGGTATCTCAGCGCAGATATGTCACCGTCGGCGGCGGGATTTTCGGCATAAGGCTCTATACGCGCGGCGTGCTGATAGTCGGGAGCGAGGAGATAGACACAGCGGCGGGCGCAGTCAGCCCGGCGGCTCGCGCGGGGCTCAAAAAAGGCGATATCATTCTTGAAATCAACGGCGCGCCGGTCAGCAGAAATAACGACATTTCCTCCGCCGTCGAGTCGAGCGGAGGCGACGAAATCGAGCTGCTCATCGAACGCGCGGGCAAGAGGCAGACCGTGAGCCTGCTGCCGGCGCGAAGCAGGACGGACAAAAAATTCAAGGCCGGGCTCTGGGTTCGCGACTCGTCGGCGGGGATAGGCACGGTGACGTTCTATGACCGAAAAAACGGGATTTTCGCGGGGCTCGGGCACGCGGTCTGCGACGTTGACACAGGCGAGGTGCTGCCGATATCGGGCGGCGACGCGGTAAATGCCGCGATAAAGGGCTGCTATAAGGGCAAGGACGGCTCGCCCGGCGAGCTTTGCGGCGTGTTTGCTCCGGGGGAGATAGGCGAGCTGTATGAAAACTGCGGCATAGGCGTTTACGGCGCGTTTGAAGCTTTGCCGCAGGGAGAGGAAATCCCCGTGGCGATAATCGACGAAGTTAAGACGGGCAAAGCGCAGATAATCTCGACGGTAGACGGAAACGGCCCGCAGTACTATGATATCGAGATAACGAAGCTGTATACAAAAAGCGGGCAGCGCAACATGACGGTCGAGGTGTGCGACGAGCGGCTGATAGACAAGACGGGCGGCATAGTGCAGGGCATGAGCGGCAGCCCGATAATCCAAAACGGTATGCTCGTCGGCGCGGTGACGCACGTCTTTGTCAACGACCCACGCAAGGGCTATGCGATTTTTGCGCAGACTATGACAGACGAAGCTGAGCGTATCTCTTCGCCCGGATATTCCGACGCGGCGTAGTAAAAGAGGGGTTAAAAATAAAAATTGCCAAAAAATGGTAAATAATTATTGACATTTATTCCCATATATGGTAAAATCCAAATGAAAAATCAACCCGGAGGTACTAATTATGGGAAAAATGTTAAAAATCATGCTTGCACAGGATACGGACACTCAGACGGGCTGCGCCGCGGCTCTGCGCTCGAGCGGCTTTGAGGTCGAGACCGTTCGCAAGGACGGCGCGCAGATACTTCGGCTTTTCAGGCAGGGCAGCAGACCGGACGTGCTCATAATGGACGCTTTCATGCAGGGCACGGACGCTATCGGCGTGCTCGGAGGGCTCGCGGATATGCGCCTTGAGCCGCGCCCGCTGGTGTTCGTCACCGCGTCAAACGCGAATCCGCGCCTCGAGCAGGAGATAACTCAAAACGGCGCGGACTACTATTTCATAAAGCCCTTTGATACGCAGATGCTCATTCAAAGGATAAAGCAGCTCTCGGGGCTCTCCGCCCCGGCGCAGGGAAATATAGTCTCCTTTTCGAGCTCCGACAACAGCCTTGAGGTCACCGTCTCCGAGATAATGCACCGCATCGGCGTGCCCGCGCACATAAAGGGCTATCAGTATCTGCGCGAGGCGATTATACTCGCGGTCAACGACGGCGAGATAATGAATTCCGTCACGAAGCTGCTCTATCCCACGGTCGCAAAGACCTTCAAAACAACTCCTTCGCGCGTCGAGCGTGCCATCCGTCACGCCATCGAGGTCGCTTGGGACAGGGGCGACGTCGATGTGCTCAACTCCTACTTCGGCTACACCATACAGAACTCCCGCGGCAAGCCGACTAACAGCGAGTTTATCGCCATGATATCCGACAAGCTCAAGCTCAACCTGAAAATATCCTGATATCAACTAAAAACCTCCGCATGACTTTCGCCGTGCGGAGGTGATTTTCAGTTCTGCGTGAGGGTGAGGCTCGCCGTTATCGGGAAGTGGTCGCTCGGATAAACTCCGTCGTAGGTCGTCCTGACAACATCGTAGCTGTTGACCTTGAAGCCGGTCTTGGAGATCATTATGTAGTCTATGCAGTCATAGTCGAGATTTTTGCCCCAATTCTGATAGGTGCAGCTCTTTATCGGGTTCTCCGTCTGATACTTGACATCGAAGAAGTTCTCGGTCGCGCTGCGGTAGGTCGGGGTGTCCTCTTCAACATTGAAGTCGCCCATTATCATCGCGGGCAGAGAGCCGAACTGCGCTATCTTGTCGAGCACAACGCCTATGCCCTTTATTCTCGCCTCTTCGCTGACATGGTCGAGGTGCGTGTTGAACACGACAAAATCAAGTCCCGTCTGCTTCTCCTTGAGAATGACATAGCTGCATATGCGGTAACACGCCGAGCCCCAGTCCTTGCTCATCTTTTCGGGAGTCTCGGAGAGCCAGAACGAGCCCTTGTCAACGAGGTCGTAGAGGTCGGTGCGGTAAAACACGGGGCAGGCCTCGGCTATCAGCGTATCGTCGCGGAAGGTCATGACGGAATCGTAGCCCGTGAGCGTGCGGCACATATAGTTGTACTGCCACTTCGTAGCCTCCTGGAAGCCGATGATGGTCGGCGCCTCCGCTTCTATGTTCTTGACGATGAGATCCGCGCGGTAGAACCAGCTTGTTTTACCGAGGTCGGAGGTGTTCGCGCAGCGCAGATTGCAGCTCATAATGCGCATCTCCCCGCGCTCGAGCGGCTTATCCGCGATAACTGCGGCGTGCTGATTGCGCTTGTAGTGCGGATAATACCCGCAGTAAATGCACGCTGCGACAATGAGCGTTGCAAGCACGACGCTCAGAAGGCAGAGAAAAACTTTCGTGCCTCTTTTCATTTGATCCTCTCCTTTGAAGATTTTTATATTTTTTGTGCGCGACGCGCACTGAATTCCCAAGTTAAAACTGTCAGAGACCGTTAGTGAATATCGAATGTAAACAACGGGGCGGGAACGGTAAAGTAAACGTCAAAATAAATCTCGATGAACAAATTCCCTATAGCCGCACCGCGCAAAAATTTCACCCGCCATTTTAAAGCAGGTAAAATATATATTTGTGTCGTATAGCAAAACTGCGCGCCGCAGGAGCGGCGCGCAGCGGCATTTCGTAGGTTTATTATCAGTCCTTGTGGTCGCAGCCGCAGTCGTCATCGCAGCAGCCGCAATCATCGTCGAAATCGAACTCGAGCAGAGTGCCGCAGTTGGGGCAGTCAATGCTTCCGTCCTCAAGAATGCCGTCGTCAACGCAGATAGTCTCTCCGCAGTTGGGGCACTCTATTTCGTAGCAATCGTCATCGTCGCAGAAGCAGTCGTCATCGTCGCACTCATAGACACAAGTCTCAAGGTCGGAGAGATCCTCGTCGATCTCGTCAACCTGGTCGCAGACAACGTCGAGACCCTCTTCGAGATCCGACACGCTCATGGCCATATCGTCAAGCAGGTCGATAATGGCCTTGATGACCTTGACCTCATCCTTCTTTGCGTCGAGGTCGAGACCGTCGACAAGACCCTTGATATAAGCAACCTTCTCAGTAACTGTCATTTTTCATTCTCCTTTCAAAATAACTGTTATCTTTTCAATTGCGGACTTCTTACGCTCTGCTCAGATACTCGCCGGTACGGGTGTCGACAATGACCATCTCGCCCTCTTCGATAAACAGAGGAACCTTGATCTCGGCGCCCGTCTCAAGCACTGCGGGCTTGGTGGCGTTTGTTGCGGTGTCGCCCTTGAAGCCGGGGTCGGTCTGGGTAACCTCGAGAGTAACGCTTGTGGGAGGCTCAACGCCGAAAACATTGCCCTTGTAGGAAAGGATCTTGCAGACGGTGTTCTCTTTGACGAACTTGAAGTTGTCGGAGAGGTCGCTGCTGTTTATCGGGACGAGCTCATAGCTCTCGGGATCCATGAAATAATAGAGATCGCCGTCGTTATAGGAATACTCCATTTCCTTGCGCTCGATATAAGCGGTGGGGAATTTTTCCGTGGGGTTGAAGGTACGCTCAACGACAGAACCCGCGATAACGTTTCTTATCTTGGTTCTGACGAAGGCTGCGCCTTTGCCGGGCTTGACGTGCTGAAATTCTATAATCTGATAGACATCGCCGTCCATCTCAAACGTCATGCCGTTTCTGAAATCGCCTGCTGAAACCATATTGTCTCCTCCGATATTTTAGTTAGACTTACATATTTATTTTATACTATTCGGCCGTATATTTCAATACCTTTTTTCATTCACGGGCGGCTTTTCCGCCCTTTAAGCTTAATATGCTCCCCCGCGTATATCAAATCGGGGTCTTTTATCCCGTTTATTCCGATAAGTTCCTCCAACGCAACGCCTGTTTTTCTGGATATCGACCAAAGCGTGTCGCCCGGGCGCACGGCGTGAAACTCGCCCGACATCTTGGCGCCGGGAATTATGAGCTTTTCCCCCGCATATATCGTCTCGCCGCGCCGAAGTCCGTTTCTATGCTCGAGCGCGGAGAGCGAGACGCCGTGCTTCCCCGCTATAGATATCGGCGTGTCGCCGCGCTTCACGGTGTAAATTTCCTCTCTCCCGTCGCGCGCGGGCAGGGTTATTTTCAGCCGCTCGCCCGCGAAAATCATATCGGGGTTCGCTATGCGGTTCTCCTCTGCAACAGCCTTGACCGTCGTGCCGTATTCGCGCGCTATTTTCCAGAGCGTGTCGCCAGGTCGGACATACAGTATAACAGTCCTGGTCTTTTCGCGTTTGGGACTTTTCTTTTCGCCGTCTGTGCGGCACGCAGACGAAAGGAATATCCCCTCTGTGAAGATATCTCGGTCAACGTCTCCCGATATGCCGTCGACTCTGCCCTTGTCCGTATACTGAAAGCCGACCCACTCGCGCCATTTGCCGTTTGGGGACGGCTCGTCTGCGCCGTACTGCGCCGCCCAAAGCGGATATTTTTCGGCGAGCCTGCGCCCGAACACCGAGCGGGCATTCGAAAGGTCGCTGTATATCACGGCCTCTTTTTTTGTAACACGGGTAAGCTCGTCGAGATATGCCTCGGCTATGGCGTTCACCTGCTCTGCGGTCAGCGAGCCGAAATATTCAAAGTCCATCGCAAGGCGCATATCGAGTCGGCGTCCGGCCGCAAGGGACGCGAAAAAACGCGCCTGCCTGCGCCCTTCCTCAACAGAGCGCGCGGTGACATAGTGATAAAAGCCGACCCTGAGTCCCGCCTCACTCGCCCGCGAATAGTTTTCGGCGAAGTATTCGTCCGCATATTCTCCCGCGCCCGCACGGATATAGACCGCCTCTATCCCGCTGCGCCGAACCTTACCGAAATCAACCTCGCCCTGAAATTCGCTTATATCTATTCCCCTGTACCGCCGCCCGCCGGACGGCGAAATCGCCCGCGCCGGGACGAGCACCGCAAACAAAAGCGCCGCGATGCAGGCTAAAAGCACCGCCGCCGCGCCCGCAAATCTGCGTTTTATATCCATATTTCTCTCTCCTCCGTCTTTTTTGCCGCCTCTGCGGCACTATATTCTATGCCGCAGCTGCATACGGCGCGACGGAGGCAAGTTCGCCTTACTCAAAATTGATTATAATTCGGTAAATCGTGAGTTGTGGGGGGATTTCGATTGCGGCTCACCTGCAGGGGTGCCGGCTCGGCGAAGCCGGGACTGAGGGGTTATAGCGCGGGTTTGCCCCGATTGCATAGACTGTTTCCCCAATGTCCTTGTAGGGGTCGTCGAGTCGCCGACCCCTACAAAGCAAAGCTTTCCGCAATCCCCTGCCGCAGTCACTGCAAAAACCGCGGGCAGATGATATCCGCCCTACACGGTTTAATATATGTCAGCCGCCGTATTTTGCGGGTGAATAAAGCTCGTCCATAAGGTATACCGCTTGCAACTGCTCTGCAAGTTTCGGTTTTCATTCTTTTGCCATTAAATAAATTAGAACCGACTGCAACAATATGTGCGGTCGGTTATCGATTTATGGCTTATAGCGCGTTTTTGTGGGCTTTTTAGTCTGCGCAAGCGCGTCTGTCTGCCGATTTCATACGCTTGCGGTCATAGACCTTTCGGCTGCGGACGACTCGGGTCACGGGCGAAATGCCGTTCCATGAACCGCGCTTGGACGAATAGAATTTGCGTCTCTCTTTCTTGCTCTGCTTTGAGAGCGGAATAAGCTTTTCCATTTTTTCTTTTCCCCTTTCCCCTTTTGCTTAAAAATTTTTGCCCGATATTTAAAGTTTTTCTTGCATTTTTTCACTCTTTCTGTTATTCTCTAATATCACTCTTTAAGGAGGTACCGATATGAGTGCGAAATGCTTTCCCGTAATCGACCTCGTCGCTACGGGCAACAACATCCGCCGCCTGCGCATTGAGCGCGGACTGACCGTTCGGGATATTCAGAGCTATTTTGGCTTTGAAGAGCCCAGAGCCGTCTATAAATGGCAAAACGGCGAGAGCCTGCCGACCGTAGATAACCTCTACGCGCTCGGAAATCTCCTCGATGTGCCGATGGACGGGATACTGGTCCCCGTCGGAAAAACCGATAATTTCAGCGAGCAGCAGGATGAGCCCTGCTGCTCAAGTCATTTTTATGCCCGGCTGCCGCAGATGCGCCGAAACGCGGAGGCTGCCTGATCAATTTTGCGACACGCCGACGAGCGCCGAAGCGCCGTGAGCGAGCCGCGAAAAAGCCTGCGGCTTTGTCCGTCGAAACGGTAAAATCAAAATATTCATTATGGCGTAAGAGAGAATGACGGCGGGAGAGTTGCGGCAGCGCGAAAAATGCAAGAGCAAAAAGCGCGGCTCGAAACGTATCATATTAAATATATGTCGGGTTTTTCCGGATATCCGGAAATCAAAACGTGCAGCGTTACAGTTCATCTGCACCTGAACCGATCGGCATTCCCCCGTTCCGACACACCTGCGGCAGCCGGGCATAAATCAGCTTCTGCTTTTGAGATAAGTCTCGAAAGCGTCGGCAAAGTCCGCGTTCACATCGAACGGCGGTGCATAGTCAACCGCGGCGGTGACCGTGCAGAGGTCGAGCTTTGCAGACATCTCGTCCGCGGCTCTGTCGAGCTTTCCGAGCTCTGCGCGAATCACGTTGCGGTCAAAATTTATGCTTGTAACACGGCGCACGTCGCAGCGGTATGTGACCTGATTCCCGTCGGCATTGAAGCGGTAGCCCGTGCCGCCGTTTGCAATCGTCTGCTCCGAGGCACGAAGGCTGTTCATCGTGCGAAAAATCCCGGCTATCCTCTGCCTTGCGGAGTTGAGCCCCGTCTCGCTGTCCATGTCTATGTCGAGCTGATCCTTGGACTTGCGTATCGCGGCGGCGAGCGCCGTTTTTTCCTCAAGCAAAAAGACAAGAAAAAGCGCGACATCGGTTATCCGTCCGGAGTATTCGCTCTCCGGGATTTCGACAACCGTCTCGTCGGTCATCTCCGGCATCACCTTGTGGCGCAGGTTAGTGCTGGTGACTTTAGTTATGTTTGCCCTGTTGCGGAGTATTTCCTCGGCATCGTACATGAGCGACTGAAGTTTGTTTTGGCAGCGGAACGCTTCTTTAAGATTCATGACTTTCACCTCACTGTTTGTTGTGCTGTTATTCTACCGCACGGCGAGGGGTTTGTCATTGAACCCGCAGTTCAAAAAGTCGAACGGATTATCTTTATTTTATTGACATTAAAATCGGTTTGTGCTATAAGTTGTATGATTTCAAGCGGCACTAAAGCGCGCGAGTTAAGGAGAACCGAAATGTATTCGTTTTTGCTTGCACTTATCTATCTTACCTTTATCAGCCTCGGGCTGCCCGATTCGCTTCTCGGCTCGGGCTGGCCCGTCATGCACCTCGAGCTCGGAGTGCCGATTTCTTATATGGGCATCGTCTCCATGGTCATATCCGGCGGAACGATAGCTTCGAGTCTGATGTCCGACAGGATGAACAGAAGGCTCGGGACGCGGATAGTCACGGTGTTCAGCGTATTTCTGACCGTTCTTGCGCTGTTCGGCTTCTCTTTTTCGAACAGGTTTTGGCTGCTCCTTGTTTTTGCCGTGCCCTACGGTCTCGGCGCGGGCGCGATAGACGCGGCGCTCAACAACTACGTCGCCCTGCACTACAAGGCCAAGCACATGAGCTGGCTGCACAGCTTCTGGGGCGTCGGGACGATAGTCAGCCCGTTTATCATGGGCTATGCGCTGACAAACAAGACCTGGAACATCGGCTGCCGCATAGTCGGCGCGCTGCAGCTCGTGATAGCGATTCTCCTGCTCGTGACCCTGCCCGTGTGGAAGGTCAACAAGGTGACAGAAGAGACGGAGAAAAAGAGCGTCGGACTCGTCGGTGCGCTGAAAATAAAGGGCGTGCCGTTCCTGCTCACAGGCTTTTTTGCCTACTGCGCCGCAGAAACGACCGCCATGCAGTGGGCAAGCACATATTTCGTTGAAGTAAAGGGCATATCCGCAGAGCGCGCGGCTACATTCGCGTCGCTTTTCTACATAGGAATCACAGTCGGGCGGTTTATAAGCGGCTTTATCACGGATAAGCTCGGCGACCGCAGGATGATAATAACGGGGACGGCGATTCTCCTTTGCGGCATATGCTGCCTGTTCGTACCGATGAATTCTTATTTCCTCGCCGCCGCGGCTTTTGTCATAATCGGGCTCGGCTGCGCGCCGATATATCCGTGCATAATACACTCCACTCCGAACAACTTCGGGGCGGAAAACTCGGGCGCTATAATCGGAATACAGATGGCGAGCGCCTATGTCGGCTCGACCTTTATTCCCCCGCTGTTCGGGCTGCTCGGCAACGCTGTAAGCTTTAAGATAATGCCATTCTATCTCATCTTTTTCTTCGTTCTGATGATAACGATGATTGAACTCACGTTCAGGATAACCGCGAAAAACAAAGTAAAATAAAATCGGGGCTTCGCATTCGACGCAGACCGAAGAGCAAAATATAAAGGTCATAATTCACGTCTGCCGGCGCGGATTATGACCTTCTTTTATTTGGTTTTTGCTCTTTAAGCGCCTTTTGTTAAGCGCAAAAATATATCGGTGTCGGAGAGCAAGACCGCTGCGGCGTTTTTATAAAAATGATTCCGTTCCGACGATTCGCAGCAGCTATTGCTGTATTCTTCCGTTAACTTTTTCTATTGTATACAATGTGTCGCCGAAAGCGTTCTCAGTCTCTTTTATTGTAATTTTCGCACCCGTTTCCGGCACAGATTCATCATCAAGCCACATTTGTTTATAGACATAAACCGTCTGCAAATTTCCGTCTTTATCATAAAATTTAACGGTTGTCCGCGGCGATTTGGGTTCGGAACAGCACTCCTCAATTACCGTATCGTATTGAATGCCTTGACTATCCGCCCCGAGCCGCGCCAATCCGAACATAAAAAGACAGCTTGCCGCAACCAATAAAACAGTAATAAAAATAAACGGCTCAAGCATTTTCTTTGATTTTATATATTCTTTCCCTTTTATAAACAAAATGCTCAATAACGACAGCACCGCATTTATAGGTATAACAACAAGCCAATGCTTAACCGTAAAAACTCCGCCCATTGTAAAGCCGATAATACAATCAAGAATGATTATAAGCGCTGAAAGCGAAACAACCGTAATTATTATCCTGCCTCGTCTGTTTAACATACATAACCTCTCCTTCGCTTGCAATTATCAGCAGATTAATATTAGCACGGTTGTGCATGGGGGTTCAATGTTTTTTGATGCCCGCACCCATGCTTTGTAAAAAGCTAAAGGTTACAGTTCCATTTTGGCGGCATATTTTTTAAGTATGCAGTTAATTTCATCCTCACTTTTATAAAACTCATCGTCGCATTGTTCCAATACGATTTCTGCGTTCTTATCAGAGCCATTATCGGTCATTGCCAAGTGTGCATGATATGCATCCTGTAAATTTCTTTGCAGTTTTTCAGATAGAACGGTTTTTAAAATCGTTATTTCCCTTTGCAAATCATCTGTATTATCAATATTATGAAAATATTGAGCATGACCGCCGTTATTTATTTCGCTTTGATAGGTCATCAATTCTGCATATGGCGAATCCGCACGGCCATTCACCCACAGCTCCCACATTTTATTCCACTTTTGCTGTTCGTCGGATAATACGATTTCTCGGGATTCAGCTTTGTTTTTCTTGAAAGGGTTCGGTAATCTCATCAGCAAGCACCCCACAAAAAGTATGATTGTCGGATTTATTATATCATAAGAAAGCTCAAAAGCAAGGACTGCGATGTTTCATATTTCAACACGCTCTTCAACAAAGACCTCCCGTCCTCTCGCTCGGACTGATTTCGTATATAAAAAAGAGCTTTAGAAATACTGCTGTCGTCTGACGCCGCACCTCGCCGGCGCTATTCGGAATAGCGTTCCGACAAAGCCTTATACTCACCATTGAAATGCAGAGAGTTACCGTTTTTGCGCTCTCCGACGACCGACAGACCGAGATGCTCTAAAATTCCCTGAGACTTCAGATTTTCTTTTCGTGTGAATGCCTCAACATATCTTGTCCCGGCGGGGATCACTGTTGTTAAGTAATGATACAGTTCGGCGAATAATCCGCACCCCTGATATTCTTTCTTAAACTGTATTTCATCCATTCTGAAGGTCGTATCGTTTACGAAATATTGAAAGAATCCGCACAGCTTATCTTCGCAAAAAATCAGAATTACACTGCGCTTTCCGACCGGGTTTTGTAATCCTCGTCATAGGAATTCCCCGTCGGAGCAACAGCACTCATGTTGCTTGCTAAAATCGCAAACATCTCATCAATAAATACGGAAATATCTTCGTTTTTCATTTGCCTGAAACCGAAACGCATAATATCCTCCCGCAAATCACGATTTACCTCAATCACTATATCATTAAAATTTTCACCTGTAAAGAGATAGTGATATGCCGAGCCGTGCTCGGCGTGATATTTTTAGCCATAAGCAAAAGTGATATTGTTCGCTAAAGCTCACAGTGATATTATATTCACCCTCACACTTGCGAAGCAAATATCACTCGGCGAAAAGCTGAATATCACTGCGTAGCAATATCACTCGCCGCAAGGCGAATATAACTGAAAAAAGCAATTGCTAAGAGCAATTGCTTTTTCTGTCTTTGTACAGCATATTTGATACAATGTGACCACCTGTCCAAAAATGTGACCCTACACTTGAAAATGTGACCACTTATATATACTTTTTGTGTAAGTTTTAATTATCTGAATTTTCCAATATAAGATTTTGATTTTTACATATCTTATTTTAACTTAAGGATTTAAAATCTTCGCTTTCAACCCATTTTTTACATTCACTTGCTCTAACGGCATTAAATGGATGAGTTTGATTAACTAATACCAAAAATTCCAATGTTTTATCCCATTTTGATGAATTTATCATTTCTAAATAATCATCTGCTTGTTTCATAAATAAATCTTTACTTGCAGTAAGATTTAGGTCTTTATCATATCCTGCAAAACGCATGCACATTTCAATTATGTTTTTGTCCGTTCCATCATACAATGCCGCAGCTCTATCGGCGGATAATTCACTACATCTCTCCCAATGATACAAAGCAACTTGCAAAGGAAGTGATAATACTCCTCCTAATCCAAAATAACTTGCCACAGAATTAGCACCACTAATAAGTAAATTAGCAATAGTTGTATATAAAGTATGATGACAAGCAATATGACCGCACTCGTGAGCAATAACTGTCGGTAATAATTCCATAGGCATCGTTTCTAACAATCCAGATGTAATAACAATAAATGGTTTTGTATCTCCATACGTATATGCATTTGGCACAACATCAAGTTCAAGATATATTTCAGGAATATCAATGCCTAATTTTTCACAAATCGGAGATAACATGTTATATATTTCGGGCATTTGATTTTCATCAATTCTTATATTACTCGAAAGATTAAGAATTCTATATTCTTTTTCATTGAATACTTTAATAAATTTTTTCATTATCGTAGCAAATCCGGGAATAGCTTTTAACGCTCTCAGAGCTTTTCTATCCGATTCATGTATGTAAGGTGCATTATAAAATTCATCTTTATTCTTTTCATCATTGTTTTTTTCGCCGTTTTCATCAGTTAATTCATTCAATTTAAATCCACATTTGGGACAGAAGTTTGAACCATTTGGAATTTCAGAATTGCAAGCTGGGCAATTCTGTTTGCTTTTCTTAACAGTATTTATAGTTCCTTGTTTAATGCTTTCTAAATTATCTTTTGAAAAAAGTGCCATTATATATAACTCCTTCATTAATAAAATCAACTTATAACTATATTATAAAGTATTAAATAGTCTTTTTCAAGAAATAAATATTTGATATCTGTATATTTTCATGCAATGCATTAGATTTTCACGGAGTGCAACAATTAGCTATTTTTGGTATAAAAACGAATATAAAAGAATCGACAAACACTGAAAAGCTTTTATTTTACAAGGTTAAGGCAAAAAAAATAGGACACTAAAAATTGTATCATTTTTAGTGTCCTATGGTGGTTGCGGAGGCAGGACTTGAACCTGCGACCTCCGGGTTATGAGCCCGACGAGCTACCAACTGCTCTACTCCGCGATATATTCTGTTCCTCAGTGCGTTATTATATTATACACACTTTTCCCGAAATTGCAAGCCCTTTTGCACAAAAAGTTCGGTTTTATCGAAAAAATCTCCCGCCAACTCGCGGCGGGAGATTCTTATTGCTCTTTGCGTTATTTCTGCTCGGTGCTGCCGCTCTCGGGAGCCTTCTTCTTTTTGAAGATGACGAGCTTGCTGAAGAAGTAGTTGAGAATAACCACGACGACTGCGAGGATTATCTTTGCGGTCATTTCGCCGCTGAGGTCAAAATTTATCAGCGGGATGCGGAACACCTTGCTGTCGAAGTGCAGGAGATTTACGAATATAATAAGTCCGAGCTCCTCAACTCCGAGGGAGAAGAGCCTCGCCGCGACGAATGACGGAATCTCCTTAGCGAGCACCCTGCCCGCCCAGCTCTTGCTCTCAAAGACGAACAGCTTGTTCGTGACATAGGCAAACGCGACCGCCAGCACCCACGCGAGGACGTTCGAAATGTGAACGCCGAGCTGCGAGGATACGAGCTTGTCGAACGCCATTGTAAAGAGCTTGAACGCGACGAAGTTTACGAGCGTGGTAAGCACGCCGAATACGACGTAGAGCACCGTCTCTTTATTGACTATCTTTTTAAATATCGTCTTAAACTTTTCCATCTTTTACACCTTTATTTCAACATCGAGTCCGAGCAGGTCGGAATATTTGTCAAGTATCGGCTGAATTTCGCTGTCAACAAACTCCTGCGTCTGCTGCGGGGCACGGCCGACGAAGTTTTCGGGCTTCATTATGCCGTCAAGCTCCTCGCGTGTTACGCCGAAAGCGCTGTCTGCGGCTATTCTGTCGAGCAGGTCGTTCTTGCCGCCCTTGACCTTGACTACCCTGCCGGCATCCATGGAGTGAACGCGGATCTTCTCGTGCAGCTCCTGCCTGTCTCCGCCGCGCTTGACCGCCTCCATCATGATATTTTCCGTCGCCATGAACGGCAGTTCCTCGAGCAGGTGCTTCTCTACCATCTTCGGATATACCACGAGTCCGTCCGCAACATTTATGCACAGGTCGAGCACCGCATCCGCGGCGAGGAAAGCCTCGGGGACACTCAGGCGCTTGTTCGCCGAGTCGTCGAGCGTGCGTTCAAACCACTGCGCGCCGGAGGTCATGGCGGTGTTCTGTATGTCCGCTATAATATATCTCGAAAGAGAGGCTATTCGCTCGCTTCTCATGGGGTTGCGCTTATATGCCATGGCGGATGAGCCTATCTGATGCTTTTCGAACGGCTCCTCTATCTCCTTCATGTGCTGGAGCAGGCGGATATCATTGGAGAACTTCGTCGCCGACATCGCTATGCCGCAGAGCACCGTCAGCATCTGATAGTCGAGCTTCCTCGAATAGGTCTGGCCGGAGACCGCAAAGTAGCTGTCAAAGCCCATCTTCTCGGCTATCATTTTGTCAAGAGCCTTGACCTTGTCGGTGTCATTGTCAAGCAGCTCCATGAACGAAGCCTGCGTGCCGGTAGTGCCCTTTGAGCCGAGGAGCTTCAGCTGCGAGAGCTGGAACTCGAGATTCTGAAAGTCCATAAGGAACTCATTGAGCCAGAGTGCGGCGCGCTTGCCGACCGTAGTGGGCTGCGCGGGCTGGAAGTGGGTAAACGCAAGGCAGGGCATATCCTTATATTCAACGGCAAACTTCGCAAGGACATTGAGAAGATTGACAAGCTCCCTGCGTATAAGCAGCATGGCCTCGCGCATAATTATTACATCGGTATTGTCGCCGACGTAGCATGAGGTAGCGCCGAGATGGATTATCGGCTTCGCTTTCGGGCACTGAACGCCGTATGCGTAAACATGGGACATAACATCATGGCGGACTTCCTTTTCGCGCGCTGCGGCGACATCGTAGTTGATATCGTCCTTATGCGCTTTGAGCTCCGCTATCTGCTCGTCCGTTATGTTGAGCCCGAGCTCCTTTTCGCTCTCCGCGAGAGCAATCCAAAGTCTGCGCCATGTTCTGAATTTGAAGTCCGGCGAGAAGATATACTTCATTTTGTCGCTCGCGTAGCGGGAATTGAGCGGGGATTCATAGGTGTCTTTCATGCTGAGCCCATCCTTTGCCGTTTTTTGTAGTCATTATGTTCGGTGCAACGCTGTTGACCAATATAAAATTATACGGCTAAACACCGTCTGTTGTCAAGAAAGGCTTGCAAAATAGAGCGGTTGTGATAGAATATACATTACCGAAATACAGGGAGGTGCGCCGTGGCAGCCGGAAAGAAAAGAATATATCTGCTCGACGAGCTGCGCGGGCTCGCAGTGTTCTGCATGGTGTTTTACCATGCGTTTTACAGCATGTCCGAATTTTTCAGCTTTGAGATAGGCACAAAGCTGCTCGATTTCTTCACCCCCGCAGAGCCGTTTTTTGCGGCGCTGTTCATTGTGATATCCGGCATATCCTCGCGCCTGTCGCACGACAACACCAAGCGCGGCGTGCGCCTTTTATGCATTGCGCTCGCGCTGACAGTTGTCACCGTCATCATTATGCCGATGATGAACTTCGAGGGCGCGGAGATATATTTCGGCATTCTCCACCTGCTCTCGCTGTCTATGCTCATCTTCTCGGCGCTTCGCGCGGGGCTCGACAAAATAAATCCGATAGTCGGATTTGTATTATGCATAGTCATATATATACTCACCTACGGCGTGTCGGCGGGGTTTGTCGGCATAGCGGGGCTCAAGACCTTTGCGCTGCCCGCCGCGCTCTACAAGACAAACTACTTCATGCCGCTCGGCTTTTTCAATTCGTCATTCCACTCGGCGGACTATTTCCCGCTCCTGCCGCACCTGTTTATGTTCCTTGCAGGCACATTTATAGGCATATATGCGGCAAACGGCAGATTTCCGGCGTTCACCTACCGCAGGCGCTCAAAGGCACTGTGCTTTTTAGGCCGCCATGCGCTTGTGATATACATAGCCCATCAGCCCGTTATCTTCGGCATACTCTGGGTAGTTGAAAAAATCCTCGGCAAATAGTATATACTAAAGATACACAATCGAAAGGAAGTCTTAAAATGAGTGAAGAATGCACCCACGACTGCTCAACGTGCTCATCGAAGTGCTCCGAGAGGGATCTGCGCGTTCCCTGCGGTCCGTTCAGCAACGTTAAAAAGGTTATCGGCGTAGTCAGCGGAAAGGGCGGCGTCGGCAAGTCCCTCGTAACGAGCCTGCTCGCCTCCGCCATGCAGGCGCGCGGCCACGCGACCGCGATAATGGACGCCGACGTAACAGGCCCGTCCATCCCTAAATCGTTCGGGCTCCACGGCAACGCGGTCGGCGACGAGCGCGGACTTCTGCCCATGGAGAGCAAGACGGGAATAAAGATAATGTCCGTAAACCTCCTGCTCGAAAAAGAGGATGCGCCCGTAGTCTGGCGCGGCCCGGTTATCGCGGGAGTTATTCAGCAGTTCTGGTCCGAGGTCGTTTGGGGCGATGTCGACTATATGTTTGTCGATATGCCTCCCGGAACGGGCGACGTGCCGCTGACCGTGTTCCAGAGCCTGCCCGTTGACGGAATAATCATCGTCTCGACCCCGCAGGATCTTGTGACAATGATAGTCAAAAAGGCATTCAACATGGCGAAGATGATGAACATCCCCGTGCTCGGACTGGTAGAGAACATGAGCTATGTCCTCTGCCCGGACTGCGGCAGGGAGATAAAGGTCTTCGGAGAGAGCCGCATAGACGAGACCGCCAAGGAGCTCGGCGTGCCAGTTTTAGGCAGGATCCCCATGGAGGAGAACACCGCGAAGCTCGTTGACAAGGGCGCGGCGGAGCTTGTCGGCGACAAGTATATTAAAGACGCCGTAGAAGTGATAGAGAAGCTGTAAAAAGAATATAAAGAATCCGCCGGCTTTGTTTGGTCGGCGGATTTCGATTTGTGAAATATATTAATGGTTAGAGGGTAATTTTTTTAATGTCGTAGTCCGCACTCATACTTGTAATTGAAGTTGCGGTTATGTCTTCAATACTTTTATCAGAGGTTTCAGCTTGAAAGTCTAAATCGTCTGCGCTTTCAAGTCCCCATTTTATAGTGCCGTCGGGATATTTAACTACATTTGTAGCCCAGACATTTGCATAACAGTTTTTGCGTTCGCCGGACCCGCTATCAGTAATGACCGTGACGTGATATAAGAAGCAAACTTTATTATATGTAAAGCCGTATTCTTCCGGATCGGCTTGTGCAAGCTTACTTGGCTTCATCGAAACTAGATATTCACATATTACATCCCCGGAGTTCGACAGAGGTTTATAATAATATCTGTCAAACACAAAATCGCTACGGGCGGACTCAGCCATTTTTGCTTTCACATAATCATCGCGCTCTTTTATAAGCGAATCGAGGTTGATTCCCTCTGTTGAAGTTATGTATTCGGGCATATCGGAAACCCTAAAGGTTTTTGTTGCCGACTTGATTTTATATTCGCTCTCCGCCCAGCTTGAAAGTCTTGCCGTGATAACGACCGAGTCGCCGTTTGAATAGCAGTCCTTGTCGGCTTCATATTCGACACACTGCTGCACCTCGGACGGGCAGGAAGAAGTATCTATCGAAACCTTGCAAAACGGCGATATTCCCGTGACGGTCAGATTAACTCCGTCAAATGCGTCGAGAACCTTTGCTGCCGCTCCGCCCGTATTGTACGTGCCGTTATCATCACCTTTATCATCTTTTTTGCTGTCGGTTTTCAGGTGCTTTTTGAGTATCTTTTCCTGATCTTTTCCGGCGCGAGTATAAAATCCACCCCAAAACACCATAAAATCTCCGTCAACATACCAGATGTCCGAATCGGGATTCTCCGGATCAAAATCCTTGCTCCATGTGAGCTCATCCGTAGTTCTTTCGTCCGGCACCTCTATGACAAGTGTTTTATCACTCGCAATCGTGTATACTCCGCCGCCGTGTTCTTCATACCAGAAAAAGGAGCCGTCTTTGTCAAATTTTATTGATGCTCCCTTTCCTCCCTGCACAACCCAGTCGCCGACGATTCCCTTTTTAGGAGAAGAACCGCAGGCAGTAAAACATCCGAGCATAATTGCAAGGCAGAGTATAAGAGACAGTATTCTTATCCTTTTCATTCCAACACCCCCGAAAACTCTCAGCCCTTTGAATTGAAGTCTGCGTTGAGCGTGTTCATTGCCTTAAAGAGCTTATAGCAGAATATAAACGGACCGACAACGATGAGCGTGCCGAGTACATTCCAGCCCCAGAAGTCACCTGCGCCGAACTTGCAGTCAAGTCCGCGGCGAGTGAGCTCGCTGCCTATTCTCGCGCAGAGCTTGTGATGCCAGACGAGATAACCTATGCCGAGGGTAAGCGGGCCGACAATGAAAACGAGCAGCCAATAGTTCATGGTCTTCTGACCGTCATAGCGGCTGCATACAATATTGGTTTCTTCCGAGATGTGGGCAAAAACGACAAGCGCGTAAATGCCGAGGGTCAATGTTGACAGAACTATAAATTTTGCGAGGCCTCTGTTTGTTCTGAGCTGGGAAACAGGGGCGGAATTGTTAATGGTAACATTTACATTGGTAGAATTTTCAGACATGGTTTGACCTCCTTCAAAGCCCTTGAATTTATACATTTTTTCTGACCTGAAACTATTGACTGCCGCCAAATTTTTATTGCCGCAGAATGAATCCTCCTTTCTGAGTTTTGCACTCATATAGGTGCAAAATAAATATATCACGCTGATAGAATGATGTCAATAGATTTGAAAATATTTTCGCCAAAAGGGATATATGGAGTGGTGTAATGAATCCTGAATACGAGAAGCTGTTTGGCGGCAATATAAGAAGGGCACGTGAAGCCCGCGGCATGACGCAGGAACAGGTAGCAGCTAAACTTCAACTTGGCGGCTGCGATATTACCCGCAGCGCGCTTGCGAAAATTGAGGTCGGGCAGCGGCATGTTTATCCGGACGAGATAAGGTTGCTCAAAGAAATTCTTTCCGTCAGCTACAATGAGCTTTTTGAACAGAATTAAAAAAATCCGTCGAATACACTTCGACGGATTTTTCTTTTTACATTATTCTCAAATAAGCGTTCTTTTGGGGCTTCGCCAAATGCGTCAGTCCCTTTTGTTATATCACTCTGACTCTTATTACGCCGTTCGCCGCGCTTATCTTTTCCGCGTCGGGGTCGGGCGTATCGCAGACAAGATAGCCGATTCCTTTTTTTGCCGCGCTGCAAAGCGACACGATATTTCCGCCGAGCGCCGCGACAATGCCCTCGCGCACACCCTCGCCGTCTCTGTAAATGACGCACACGCGCTTTTCAAACTCCGCGGGCGGGATAAGGGCGGGGAGGTTGACGGAATTCTTAACCTCGCCGCGCTCAATGTAGCCTATGAGCTCATCGGCTGCCATGACGGCGCAGTTGTCCTCGCTCTCGGGCGTGGACGCGCCGAGATGCGGGATAGCTATAACCCCGGGCACTCCGAGCTGTTCGTCGGTCGGGAAATCGGTGGCATAGGCAGCGACCTTGCCGCAAGCAAGAGCGGCAAGAATATCGTCGGAGTTCACAAGCTCGCCGCGCGCAAAGTTGAGAATGCGCACGCCGTCCTTCATCTTGCCTATCGACTCCGAATTTATTATATTTCTCGTGTAGTCGTTGCACGGGATATGCAGAGAAAGGTAATCCGACGCTGAGAAAACCGCGTCAATATCTCCGACCGCCTCAACGCCTCTGATTTCGCTCTCGCCCTTTCTGTCAAAGCAGACGACTCTCATGCCGAGGTCGCGCGCCGCTTCTGCGACGAGCTTACCTATAGCGCCCATGCCGACAATGCCCATGGTCTTGCCCATTATCTCGGGACCCGTGAAAGAGCTTTTGCCCTTTTCAACGAGCTTGCCGACATTTTCGCCCTCGCCCTTGAGGGTCTTGCACCAATCTATGGCGTCGGTTATTTTACGCGAAGAAAGAAGCGCCGCGCAAATGACGAGCTCTTTGACCGCGTTGGCGTTGGCGCCGGGCGTGTTGAACACTGCTATGCCCTGCTCCGAGCACCTGTCGATAGGGATATTGTTGACTCCCGCACCCGCTCGGGCTATTGCGAGAAGCCCCTCAGAGAACTGCATCTCGTGCATCGACGCCGAGCGCACCATTACGGCCGTCGGGTCATTTGCGTTGTCCGTGCAGCTGTATTTTGCGGGGTCGAAGCGGTCTGTCCCGCACTTTGCTATCTTATTAAGCGTTAATATTTCAGTCATGGCTTCTCCCCCTCAGTTGTTCTTTTCAAACTCCTTCATGAAGTCTACGAGCTGCTCGACTCCTTCTATCGGCATGGCGTTATAGATCGACGCGCGCATTCCGCCTACCGAGCGGTGACCCTTGAGGTTGACGAAGCCCGCCTCGGCGGCCTCGGCGACAAACTTCGCATTGAGCTCGTCGCTCCCGGTGACGAAGGTTACATTCATCATCGAGCGGTCGCAGGGTCTTACGGGGTTTGAAAACAGCTTGCTCGAATCGATGAAGTCATAGAGTATCTTCGCCTTCGCTTCGTTTCTCTTCTTCATCTCATCAAGCCCGCCGAGCTTTTCTATCCACTCGAGCATGAGCTTGCACATATATATCGACCAGCAGGGCGGGGTGTTATACATCGAGCCGCTGTCCGCCATATTCTTGTAGTCGAGCATGGCGGGCGTGATATCGCGCGCATTGCCGATAAGATCCTTGCGGACTATAACTATGGTCAGTCCCGCGGGGGCGACATTCTTCTGCGCGCCGCCGTAGACTATTCCGAACTTCGAGACGTCGAGCGGCTCGGAGAGGAAGCAGGACGAGACATCCGCCACAAGCGGCACATCGCCCGTGTCGGGGATATACGGGAACTTCGTGCCGTAGATAGTGTTATTGAAGCAGATATAGGCATAGTCTGCCTCGGGGTCAAAATCCTCGCGGGTGACCTTCGGAATATACGAAAAGGTCTTATCTTTTGAGGACGCAGCCACTCTGATGTCGCCGTATTTGCAGGCCTCTTTATACGCCTTGGTCGAGAACTGACCGGTGAGCATATAGTCGGCCTTTCCGCTGCCGTTCAGGAGATTGAGCGGAATGGCGGAAAACTGAGTCGACGCGCCTCCCTGGAGGAACAGTATGTCATAGTTGTCTGGTACCGAAAGCACCTTTCTGAACAGACTCTGTGCCTCGTTCATTATTCCCTCGAACACCTTCGAGCGGTGCGACATCTCCATAACGGACTGGCCGCTGCCGTGATAGTCCATGATCTCCGCCGCCGCACGGCTGAGAACGCTCTCGGGCAGCATTGAGGGGCCTGCTGAAAAATTGAATACTCTTGCCATCTGTTTTACCTCCCTTTCCTGCGTGCAGTGCCGTTTTGACAGTCTGCCACGCTAAAGCCTAAAAGTCAGCTTTCTATCATTATATAGCATAGCAAAAAGATATGTCAATAAAATCCTGAGATTACTGTTGAAAAAAACGGCTCCGAAATGTATAATTGAAGCAGCGGAAAAAATTAAACAGAGAACGAGGTACTTAAAAATGTCATCTCAGCAAAAAAGCAAGAAAAAGAACAATTCGAGGCTCTACATTCTCATCGCGGCGGCACTTTTGCTCGTTGTGATGATAGTTTTGATAGCCGTCAAATGCAGCGGCGGCAAAAAAAATCCTAGCACGGACAGCACAAGCGGCGAAGCCTCATCGCAGCCACTCGAAGCGGCGGACATCGACCCGCTGACCGGTCTCTCCGGCTTCAAGGCGCAGGGCAAACGCCCGATAGCGGTAGTTATCAACAACTCGAATCCCGCGCGTCCTCAGTGGGGACTGTGCACGCCCGACATTGTTGTCGAGGGCGTCACCGAGGCGGGCATAACGAGAATGCTCTGGCTCTATTCCGATATAAATAAAATCCCGGACAAGGTGGGTTCGCTCCGAAGCGCAAGGCACGACTTTGTCGAAATAGCCGAGGGGCTTGACGCGATATTCGTCCACTGGGGCGGCAGCAAATACGCCTATTCGGCGATAAGCGACCGCGGCGTTGACGATCTCGACGGGCGCTCGTATATGGGCAGATATTTCTTCCGCGACAAGGAGCGCACGAATGTAGCCATTGAGCACCGCGGCTATACAACCCGCGAAGCGATAGACAAGGGACTTACCAAGCGCGATATCCGCCGCGATATAAAGTCCGGCTATCAAAAGCCCTTTGCGTTTGTCTCCGAAAGCTCTCCGCGAACTCCCGCCGGCGGCACGTGCTCGAATATAGATATAGTTTTTTCAAGCTACTGTAACCACTCCTTCAACTATTCGGCGCAGGACGGGCTCTATCTCAACAACATTAACGGCGCGCCGATGACCGACGCGGACGGCAAGCAGATGGCGGTCAAGAACGTCATTATACTCTACTGCCCGGTCTCGCTCATGGGCGACTCCTCCGGCTGCGTTGACATGGATTTGACGGGCGGCAGCGGCGTTTATCTCTCGAACGGCGCATATGAGAACATCACTTGGAAAAAGGGCGGCCCCCATGATATGCTCACGCTCTATTCGTCCGACGGAAGCGAATTAAAGCTCAACCCCGGCAAGAGCTATATAGGCATTGTCCCCTCGGAAAAGGAAGCGCGCACGGTCATAGCGTAAAACAAATAATAAACGCCGTCGGCACAGCATAAAAGCTTGTCGGCGGCGTTTTTAATTTATTGCGGCGGCTCACACAAGATAGTGCTTTTTCGTGTCATGATAGAGCTGGGTTATGTCCTGGAGCACCTCTGTATGGGCGAAGTTCTTATGATAGACGATATTCGTCGCGCGCGCCATGCTGAGATTTTCTATCGGGACTATAGTCAGCTTCTTTTTGCGCATTTCCTTAATGCACACGCTCTTTGCGAGTATTGACACGCCGAAATCCTTTTGAACAAGGTCTTTTATCGTCGTGACGTTATCGACCTCGAGAATTACGTTGAAGTCGTCTATTGACTCGTTGCGGCTCTCGAGCGTCGCCTCAAACAGCATTCGCGTAGCGGAGGTCGGCAGGCGAAGTATCAATCTCTCGCGGCGCAGCTCGTTTAAGGTTATTATCGAGTGCTTGGCGAGCGGATTGTTGTTGGACATTATGCAGACAAGGTAGTCCGTATCTATCATGACGGAATTCAGCGACGGGTTCGACACTTTTCCATCCGTTATTGCGATATCTATCTCAAAATTGTCGAGCATATTATAAAGATTTTTTATAGTATCTGTAAAAATCGTAATGCTTACGTTTGGATATTCGTTGGCATAGCGGGCCAGAACCTCGGTTGCAAAGGAGCTCTCGGAGGTGTGCGTCAGGCCTATGCGCAGCTTCTTTATGTTGCGCTTGGAGTCCGCTATCTCCATCTGCATCTTCTGATCCATCGAGGTCAGCATACGGGCGTATCTGACCGCAATCTCCCCTTCCTGCGTCAATGTCAGCTCGCCCTTTCTGCGGTTGAACAACTTTGCGCCGAGGGAATGCTCAAGCTGGCTTATCTGATGGCTGACTGCCGGCTGGGTCAAAGAGAGCACCTCGGCCGCCTTTGTAAAATTTTTCTGTTCCGCAACGGCTATCAAAGTTTCGGTTTTATTGTCTAACATAGTCTCACCATAAAAAAAGTTTTTGAAAATCAAAAATAAAATAATTTGATTTTATTACAGGTTGAGTATATCATATAATATGGTAAATCACAAGGGGTATTAAAAACAATTTCTTAAAGGAACATCGGTCGCCGGACAGAAAAGCTTCTCCCGGCGTTGCTTTTTTTACTTTCTTGAGGGAAAAGAGGGATAGGGCAAAATGATAAACTCGTTCTACAAGGCATTCAACATCACATCACCCGTTGCGGGCATCATTATCTCGATAGCGCTGATGCTGATAACGGGCTTTGCGATGACGCGCATCACGAAGCGGCTGCGGCTGCCGAACGTCACGGCGTACATACTGTCGGGCGTTCTGCTCGGCCCGTATGTGCTCCACCTCGTGCCGGAGAATATAGTTGAGGGCATGGACTTTTTAAACGACATCGCCCTCGCGTTTATAGCATTCAGCACAGGTGAATTTTTCCGCTTCTCAACGCTCAAAAAGAACGGCGCAAAGGTCGTTGTGATAACCGTGCTCGAGGCGTGCCTCGCGTCGGTCATCGTTTTCATCGTGTCGTTCTTTATCCTCGGGCTCGATATCAACTTCTCGCTCGTGCTCGGTGCGCTCGCCTCGGCGACTGCGCCCGCTTCGACGGTCATGACTATCCGCCAGACCCACGCGAAGGGCGACTTTGTTGACACACTGCTCCAGGTCGTCGCGCTCGATGACGTTGTCGGACTCGTCGCATACAGCGCCGCTATATCCGTGGCTCTCGCAAACGCCTCGGGACATTTCAGCGCGGGAAGCGTGCTGAAGCCAATAGGGATGAACATTCTCGTCCTCATAATAGGCTGCCTGTTCGGAGTTATACTGAAGGTTCTGCTCCAGAAGCGCTCGACAGACAACAGGCTGATAGTTTCAATCGCGCTGCTGTTTGCGTTCTGCGGAATATGCACCCTGCTCGATGTCTCGCCGCTTCTCGGCTGCATGGCGATGGGTACCGTCTATATCAACCTCTCGGACGACGAGCGCTTATTCAAGCAACTCAATTATTTCAGCCCGCCGATACTTCTGCTGTTCTTCGTGCGTTCGGGACTTAATTTCGACCTCAGCGCGCTCTTTGACAGCTCCACGTCCATAGGCCGCGTGCCGCTCATCGTTGTCGGCATATGCTATTTCTTCATGAGAATAGTCGGCAAATACGCGGGCGCGTTCCTCGGCTGCCTCATAACAAAGAAAGACCGTCTCGTCCGCAACTACCTCGGCCTTGCGCTTATCCCGCAGGCGGGCGTTGCGATAGGTCTTGCCGCTATGGGTGCGCGAACGCTCGGCGGCGAATCGGGCAGTGCGCTCGAAACGATAATTCTCGCGTCGAGCGTGCTCTATGAGCTCATCGGCCCAGCCTGCGCGAAGCTCTCGCTCTATCTCTCGAAGTCCTATTCCAACAAGCTCGAGGACATAGTCGAGATAGCGGAGGACGGACATCAAAAGAGCAAGGTTGAGCTGCTCATAGAACGCATACAGGCGATACAGAAGGATCTGCCGAAGCACGACAACCCCTTCTACGAGGAGGAGCAGGCGTTCTCCGAGGCCGCAGACGAGCAGGAGCAGTACCTGCTTGCGGGCATGAGCATGGACAAAAGCAGAAAAAACAGGAGGAGAAGAAGATGAACTCAATTACAGCATTAGCGCTCACCGACCCTATCGGACGTCTGCTCGGCGAATGGTCAATGGGGCTCAACACATATTCGATAATATTAAGAATCGCCGTGGCGGTGCTGTTCGCGTCGGTCATAGGCTGCGAACGCTCGAGCAAGCGGCACTCGGCGGGACTGCGCACGTTCGTGCTCATCTCCTTTGCCTCGACCGTCTCGATGATACTCGACATATATCTTGCGACGAACTACGCGCTGAGCGTACCCGTCCTCTCGGGGGCAACGATAATCGGCGCCGCCATGGTCAGCGGCAACTCGATACTGTTCAGCTCCCGCAATCAGATAAAGGGACTGACCACCTCGGCGGGACTCTGGTCATGCGGAATACTCGGGCTGATAATCGGCGCGGGACTCTACACGGTGACCGTCATAGTCTATCTCTTCTTAGTCTGCATCCTCGCCGGCTTCCCGTCGCTCGAGACTTACCTCAAGAACCGCTCGAACCACTTCGAGATACACCTCGAGCTCAAGAGCAGCGAATATCTTCAGGACTTCGTCTCGGTTATACGCCGCCTCGGGCTGAGGATAGACGACATAGAATCAAACCTCGCTTACGTCGGCTCGGGACTGAGCGTCTACACGATAACGATAACGATAAGCAGCGCGGAGCTGAAAAAATACAAGACACACAAAGAGATAATCGAGGCGTTAAGCTCGCTCGAATATATCTATCATATCGAAGAGATGAGATAAAGAAGCTCGGAGTCGAAAATATCGGCTCCGAGTTTTTATTTGCTGTATTCTATTATGTCCTCTATTCCGCATCCGAGCGCCGTGCATATTCTGTCGAGCACATCGCTGTCGTACCGTTTGACGCGGTTCTTATAATAGTTATCAATTATCTGATACTGTATTCCCGTCCGCTTGGCAAGCTCGTATCGGCTGATATTCAGTTTTTGCAAAGTCGTATCAAGCGTAAGTTTTATCATAGCAACAGTATCCCCTTTCCGTCTGAAGGCGCGTATAAGCTGTTTATATAATATACCGATATGCGTATATTTTCAAGTGTATGGGATATCGAACTAAACGAACCGAGCGCCCGCATTTGCAGGCACTCGGTTGAAAGCTCGGCAAAGTTCTCACCGCCGCAGCGTAATCTCCGAAGCGGGCTTTCGTAAAGTGAAATGTCTCGCCGTGCTCGACGTGAAATAATTCACTGCGTGAATTGTGAAATTTGATGCTTCGCATCAAGTGAAATGAAATAAATCCTCACCGCCGCAGCGATTTCACACGCCGTAGGCGTATTTCACGCCCGCAGGGCATTTCACAAATCCCGAAAGGGATTTATTTCGTTGAAAAAAGCACTTGCAAATGCAAGTGCTTTTTTCATGGTGGACACGCACGGACTCGAACCGTGGACCTCTTGCGTGTGAAGCAAGCGCTCTAACCAGCTGAGCTACGCGTCCTAAAAAATAAAGATGTCAGAATCCAGATCAAACGAATTCTGATCTGCCGATTGCGACATCTGTTTGGTGGCTCTGGTGACCCGGACGAGAATCGAACTCGTGTTACCGCCGTGAAAGGGCGGTGTCTTAACCTCTTGACCACCGGGCCAAAATTGGTAGCGGCAGTTGGATTCGAACCAACGACACTCCGGGTATGAACCGAATGCTCTAGCCAACTGAGCTATGCCGCCATAATGTGAGCCCCGTCATTCGACAAGGCTTGATTATTATATTATATCGCAAGCGATTTGTCAACAGATTTTTTGCAAAGTCGGATAAGATTTTTAAATTTTTCTGAATTTTATTTCCCGCCCCGCCGAAAGCTCCGACGGGGCAGTAGGTTGTCATTCAAAAATTTCGTGCACTCCCGCTCCGACATCATGGGTTTCTTCGCCTATTATAACAGAAGCGGTGCTGCCCTCGGGGACGGTGAAAATATATTTTATTCCGCCGTTTTCACGCCTCCACTCGCTCTTTACCGTGCCGCGGCGGGTATCTATCGAGGCTCTGACAAAGTTCAGACGCTCGTCCGTCACGGGGCGGAAAATTATATGCTCGAAGCCGGGGCGCTCGGGGTCGGCGTTTATGCCCGCCGCCGCGCCGTACATCCAATCGGCAACGGCACCGTAGGCATAGTGGTTGAACGAGTTCATGTCGGCGCTCCACATCGTGCCGTCGGGCTTTATGCCGTCCCAGTGCTCCCAGACGGTCGTTGCGCCCTTGGATATCGGATAGAGCCACGAGGGATATTCGCGCCGCAGCAGAAGATCGTACGCCGTTTTTTTATAGCCGTTGTCGCTGAGCGCATGGAGCAGATACGGCGTGCCGACAAAGCCCGTCTCAAGGTGTCCCGCCCGCTCTATCAGCTCATTGAGCTGCCCGGCGGTCGCCGCCCTGTCGTCGGTGATATCAAAATACAGTGCGAGCACGCAGGCGGTCTGCGTGGCGTTTTTCACCCTGCCGTTCTCCATATATTCCCGCCTGAACGCCTTCGCCGCCTCCGCCGGGATATTCTCATATTCCGCAACATCCCTGCCGAGCGCATGAGCCGCCTTTATAAATAATTCGGTCGAATATTTGTAATATGCCGTGGCGATGAGATCCTCGGAAGTCGCGCCCTTGTAGCTGCCCTCCGGGGAGTCGAGCCCGAGCCAGTCGCCGAAGTGGGAGCCGCCGGAGCGCCTGCCGTTTTCGCTGCGCTCGCGCATCCAGTCTATCCACGCCTTCATGGAGTCGAACTGCTCCTCGAGTACTGTCTTGTCGCCGTAGGTTCTGTATATCTCCCACGGGCAGATGACCGCCGCGTCGCTCCACGCGCTCGAGCCGCCCATGTCGTCGAATATATTCGGTATAACATGGGGCACGCAGCCGTCGCGCCCCTGGTCGGCGGCGAGATCGCGAAGCCACTTTTTAAAGAAGCGCTCAACGTCGAAATTGAGGCTCGCCGTGCGGACAAACACCTGCGCGTCGCCCGTCCAGCCGAGGCGCTCGTCTCTCTGCGGGCAGTCGGTCGGGACATCGAGGAAGTTGCCCTTTTGACCCCATATTATATTCTTGAAAAGTCGGTTCACCGCCTCATCCGAGCACTCGAAGTACCCCGTGCGGCGGATATCCGAGTGTACAACTACCGCCGTGAAATTCTCTTTTTTTATCTCATCCGGCCAGTTCTCAAGGCGGATATAGCGAAAACCGAAGAAGGTCAGCGCGCTTTTATATGTGTGCTCCTCGCCGTCGCAGGTGAATTTTATCTGTGCGCGGGCGGAGCGGTAGTTGGCGTTATAGAAATTGCCGTCGCGGTCGAGCGTCTCACCGTGAGAGACAGTCGCCTGCGCGCCGGGGACGCCCTTTATTTTAAACTCGACATAGCCCGTTATATTCTGGCCGAAATCAATAACCGTCTCGCCCGCCGGAGTTTCCGTTATCTGCATGGCGGATATGCGCTCGTGCTCGGTAATTTTCTTGCCCTCCTGCGGAATGAGAAAATCCTTTTCGAGGTCGACGCAGATGCAGTGCCGCGCTTTTCCCGCCTTAAAAGTCGCGTCATATATATCGCCGTTATATATATGTGTATATCTGAGCTTGCTCTCGCGGGCAGTCCATGAGCCGTCGGTGACTATGCTCTCCTCGCTGCCGTCCGCATAGAAAACAGTCAGCCCGGCTATGAGCGCTGTGTCGCGGTAGCCCAAAAAGTCGCTGCTCCCGCGCCTGTTCGAGACAGCACGCCAGCCCTGCCCGACAGTCACCTCGAGCGAGTTTTCGGCTTTTATCAAATCCGTCACATCATAGCTCTGCACCTGAAGCCTGTGGGCGTAGGAGGTCCAGCCCGGTGCGAGGATGAAGTCGCCCACCCTGCCGCCGTTTAGCTTTGCCTCGTACACGCCGAGCGCGGTGATTTCAAGCACGGCTTTTCGGACGGGCTTATCGCATCGGAATTCCTTCAAAAACACCGTGCCTCCGCGCAGATTCTTTTCGCAGCTTTTTATCCATTCGCTTCTCTCGAGCATATTTTATCTCGCTCCTCTCTGTCGCCTCATCATATTTTTTATTCTCCCGCATACATTTTATATGTGTTTGCAGTCCAAAGTCAAGAGGCTGAAAACCTTTTGTTACCGAAATGTTATAATTTGTATATCTGTTTTTCTTGACTTTTTGGTTATTTTAGGGTACACTGAACATACTGTGAAACGTTCTATTCACAAAAACCAATAAAAAGTTAAAAGGAGCACGAACAAATGAAGAGAATTCTCGCAATCATTATGGTTCTCGCCATGGTCTTTGCTTTTGCGGCTTGCAAACCCAAGGATGACGGCAAGGACACCACAGCCCCCGGCGTAAGCGGCGACGCAGTTACCAACGATAACAACGAATCCGTTCCCGCAGACGCTTCCGAAGCAGACGCTTCCGAGGCAGAGAGCACCGACGCTGCCGAAGTTTCCACCGACGCTTCCGGCAAACCTGTTGAGACCACCGCTCAGGGCGGTTCTCAGGGCGGCTCTCAGACCGACAACAAGAAGGGCCTTAACTCCACCGACGCTAAAGCAGTCGTTGATTTCTACAACAAGGCTGTTAAGGCTTCCGTAAAGAATCCCCCCAAGGGCAAGCAGACCATGAAGCTTGAGAAGCTTCAGGGCACCGGCGGACTCGGCAAGATCCTCGGTTCCTTCGAGGGCATCGCAAAGAAGGCTCTTGAGAAGAACTCGACTGAGACCACTTGGATCCCCGCAGGCGACCACGGTGACGTTAACTATAAAACCGACGTCAAGAACGCTAAGGCGGCTATCTCCGCAGACGGCAAGTACACCATCGTTTCCTTCAACGTCAATTCTCAGACTGACGGCCCGAAGGAGAGCAGCTCGAAGGGCCCCGTCGGTCGTTCGATCGGTACTCTCGGCAACGTTCAGAACGCTCTCGATGAGCTTCCCGGCGTTTCCGTCACTTCCGGCATGGAGAACATAAAGCTCACCTACAACGACGCTTATGTCAGAGATGTCAAGATCGACAACGCCACCGGCAAGATCATCAGCGGCACCTGGCACTACAAGGTCAATGTCGACGTTAAGAATCTCGGCGTTAAGGTTATCGGTATCCCTGCAAGCATTGATACCCTTACCGGTATTGTTGATTACACCGTTAAGCTCGGCTAAGAAATTACCGTAACGGCGATTAACAAAACACACAAAGGCTCTCACCCAAACGGGCGGGAGCCTTTTTCATATGCAATGCAAAGAGCCGCGCCCGTTCGGGGCGCGGCTGCCGTTACTCTGCTTTCATCAGGTCTTTTACGGTTATGCCGTCGAAGTATTCGTTCGTTATCTCTTCGAATCTGCGCCACATGCCGACGGTGCGGCAGCTGTCCGCGCGCTCGCACGGCTCATCGCAGGAGAGACACGCCACCGGCGCGAGGCTGCCCTCCGTAAGGCGCAGGATATCGCCGACAACGCACTGCTCCGGCGGTCTGCCAAGCCTGTAGCCGCCGCCCTTGCCGTGGACGCCCTCAACGTAGCCGTCCCTGACGAGCAGCGCCATTATCTGCTCCATATATTTTTTCGAGATACCCTGGCGCGCCGCCACATCCTTCATCGGCACAAGGCCGCCGCCGTGCTCCGCAAGGTCTACGAGCACCCTCAGGGCATAGCGTCCCCGCGTTGATATCATCATAAAAATTCCTCCGTTTTGCGCTCAGCAGATCTCTCCGCCGCCGATAACCGTATCTCCGTCATAGACAACAACAGCCTGACCCTTTGTTACGGCTCTCTGCGGCTCGTCAAAAATTATATGCACCGTGTTTTTGCCCGTAACTCTCACCGTTGCGGGCTGCTTCGGCTGCCTGTATCTGACCCGCGCGCTCGCGCGAAACTCCGCGGGCGGGTCGTCAAAGGCGATAAAATTGAAGTTTTTCGCGTCTAATTCGCGGCTTATCCCCGCGTCCTCGTTATCGAAGAGCTTCATCGTTACGCCGATGCAGTCAAGCCCGCTCTCTGCCGCGAGATAGGCGGCAACGGACGAGTCCACTCCGCCGCTCATTGCGACGAGTGCCTCGCGGCGCGGGTTATCGGGAGTAAAGGTCATATTATTCCTTTCAAAAAGCCCGTAAGTCCCGACAAAGCAGCCGGAGCCGATACCCCGCAGCATCTGAAAATTACAATTCTTGCAGCGTCTCGGGTGCTGCGGGACGGGAAACTTTATTTATCAGTCTCCGAAAAGCGGAGTTGACAGGTAGCGGTCGCCCGTATCGGGCAGGAGCACAACTATCGTCTTGCCCGCGTTCTCCGGGCGCTTTGCAAGCTCAACGGCGGCATAGGCGGCGGCTCCCGAGGATATGCCGACAAGCACTCCCTCGCTCCTGCCTATGAGCCTGCCCGTCTCGAACGCTGCCTCGTTGCTCACGGGGATTATTTCATCGTATACCTTCGTGTCGAGTACCTCGGGCACAAAGCCCGCGCCGATACCCTGTATCTTATGCGCGCCCGCCACGCCCTTGGAAAGCACGGGCGAGCTCTCCGGCTCGACCGCGACTATTTTTACGCTCGGCTTCTTCTCTTTCAGGTATTCGCCGACGCCCGTAACGGTGCCGCCCGTGCCCACTCCCGCGACGAAGATATCGACCTCTCCGTCGGTATCCTCAAAAATTTCGGGGCCCGTTGTCTCATAGTGAGCCTTGGGATTCGAGGGGTTAACAAACTGACCGGGAATAAAGCTGTTCGGTATCTCCTTTGCAAGCTCATCGGCCTTCTCTATCGCGCCCTTCATACCCTTTGTGCCGTCGGTGAGCACAAGCTCGGCACCGTATGCCTTCATCAGCTGGCGGCGCTCGACGGACATGGTCTCGGGCATAACTATGATTATGCGGTAGCCGCGCGCGGCGGCGACTGACGCAAGCCCTATTCCGGTGTTGCCGGAGGTCGGCTCGATAATAACGGACTCGGGGGTGAGCTTGCCCGCCGCCTCCGCGTCGTCAAGCATCTTTTTGGCTACTCTGTCCTTGACGGAGCCCGCGGGATTGAAATATTCGAGCTTTGCGAGCACCTTGGCCTTGAGCCCGTATTCCTTTTCAATGTGGGTCAGTTCGAGAAGAGGGGTCTTTCCTATAAGCTGGTCTGCTGAGGTATAAATCTTTGACATAATAAATTGCTCCTTTGAAGTTAGTTAGTTAAGATTCTGAGTTCCGCGGCGCAATAAAAAAACCGGGGAACTCCGATGAGTGTCCCCGGTCAAAAGCCGTTTTTTCGGATCAGTTCAACGACCCGCATCTGGAGGACATATCGGAAAAAGGCATGACGAAACACGCGCACTGACAACAGGCGCAACTACAGCGGTTCATTCGGTTCATGGCGATCTTTTTCATAACATTCTCTCCTTTCATACGCCTACCTCGGCGGTATGTTGGATACAATATAGCACATATTGCCTACCCTGTCAATAGGCAAATCAAAAATTTTTCAAAATCTCAAAGCCACTTCTTCCGTCGGAAGAACAGTATCAGTGCAACGAGCACCACGATACTCACGACAATTATCACAAGATATCCATATTCCCAGTTGAGCTCCGGCATACCGGAAAAGTTCATGCCGTACCAACCCGTGAGCAAAGTAAGCGGCAGAAAGATAACGGTAACAACCGTGAAAAGCTTCATCAGATCGTTCTGCTGGATAGACAGCTGCGCCTGATACTCCTCCTGAAGATGCTCAATAACATCGCGCAGGTTCTGCACCGTCTGGAGATAGCGGTCGGTGCGGTTCTTGAGAATGGCGAAGCGTTTCGCCGCAGAGTTCGAAAATACGGAATTGTCGTTCGCAGAAGCTTCGTCAAAAATCAAAGTCAGCTGCTCATAATAGCGCTTTATTCTCAGCAGCTCGCGCCGCCAGGCGGACAGCTTTTCAAAAACATCCTTGCCTGACTCACTCTTGAAAAGATAGACATTTTCGTATTCGTCTATTTCATTCTCGAGCCTCGAGAGGCAGTCCATATCGCCGTTTAAAAGCCGGACAAAGAATCTGTAGAGCAGCTGCTCGGATCTAAGTTCCGGATTCTCCGCCGCGAGCCCGTCCATTATCTTCTTTGCCGTATCGCCCGCCGCGCCCTCTGTGAAAATTATCAGATTCTCGCGGCTGACATAGGCGAGCATTTTATAGTCCTCGGTGCGCTTGCTGTGGACATCGTACCAGTCAAAGGCGAGGAAATCGAACTTTTCAAAGCTCTCGAAGCTCTCTATCTCACCCTCGCGGACATATTCAAAAACCGACGGCTCCATATACTGCGCCGCCTTTGCCATATGTTCAAACGGAAGAACAAGCTGCATAATAAAACCTCTTTCTGCATTCATATCCCTATAATTATACCACATTTGCAATCCCAAATCAAAAAATTTGCTTTGGCTCGTGTCAATACACTGAAAAAGCTTTCAATTAATTTTTGTTGAAAAATTTGCTTTGCAATGATACAATAATAACTGTAACCACATAAGAGGAAAGGAGCGGCACTATATGTCAGCAACTCACCCGACATTAAGCATAATCGTACCCGTATATAACTCCGAAAAATATCTTTGCAACTGCCTTGACAGCATAACAGAACAGTCCTTCCGCGATTTTGAGCTTATTCTTATCGATGACGGTTCGGCCGACAGTTCCGGTACAATATGTGATAACTACGCTATGAACGACGGACGTATAAAAGTTATACACAAAGAAAACGGCGGCGCATCCTCGGCACGCAACTGCGGAATTCAATCCGCTTCTGGCAAATACATAAGCTTTGTTGACAGCGACGATTGGCTGAGCCGAGAAATGTATTCCGTTATGTTTGCCGAAATGCAAAAAGATGATTATGACATTGTTATATGCGGCTTTGTTATGCATCTTGAGGACGGGGAAAACGAATATCCCGCCTTTGATTCCGTCTGCTCTGCGCGTGAGTTTTCAAAAAACGTACTGGACGGCGGCTTTTTGAACGGCTGTCTGTGGAATAAAATTTATAAGAAAGATATTATTTCGAGCTTCGATCCCGGGATGCATTTATGCGAGGACACAAAATTTAATTTTGATGTCTCCAAAAAAGCTGCCAAATGCCGCTATATTCCGGATATGCTATATCATTATAACCGCGCAAATTCTCAATCTACCCTGAATTCCTCATCCTATTGGGGCGATGAATTTATAAGTAATCACGAAAAATTTGTCACGCTCACCGCCGACGACAGGGAGTTGAATGATATCGCCGTCAAAGAATTGTTGAATTCGGTTTTTGTCATAGTGGACGCCGGCATCAAGTTCGGCAGAAGCTATGAGGAAACAGAGTTTTTTTCTGCGGACTGCCTAAAGAAATATGTAGGCAAAATATATTTTAACAAGCACATCAGCTTCCGCAACAAGATTAAGTTTATGCTGTTACGTCGTTTTAAACACATATATTATTTCGCGGCAAAGCGCAAATTCGGATAATTATAAAAAGTCACGGTATCAAAGCCGTGACTTTTCTTTATGCGGGCTTATTATCTTTTCGAGTATGTTTTTGTCCGCGGGGCAAAATCTCCGTTTTTTGAGAAATTCGCGCAGATTTACTCTTTATAGATTATATCCCACAAACGCCGACATAAAAAGCGGAGTTTATTTGTACTTCCCGCCATTGACACCCGCATTTTAAATCGGTATAATTTAATCAATAAATATAAGGAGCTGTAAAATATCATGGAAAAGAAGTATGCGATTCTCGTCGTTGATATGCTCAACGATTTCGTAACCGGCGCGCTCAAGTGCGACAGAGGTCTTGCGATAGTCCCCAAGACCGCAGAGCTCGTCAAAGGTGCGAGAGAGAAGAACATCCCCGTCATTTTCTGCAACGACGCTCACCTCAAGGGCATTGACCACGAGCTCAAGTTCTGGGGCGACCACGCAATAGCGGGCACCGAGGGCGCAAAGGTTATCCCCGAGCTCGAAGTTTGCGAGAGCGACTACATTGTTCCCAAGAGACGCTACAGCGGTTTCTTCCACACCGACCTTGACCTTCTCCTCAGAGAGCTCGGCGTCAACACCGTTGTTCTGACCGGTCTGCACACTCATATGTGCGTGCGTCACACCGCCGCCGACGCATATCAGCTCGGCTATGACGTTGTTGCTATTAAGGACGCAACCAATTCCTTCACCGCAGAGGACTATGAGTACGGTCTGAGCTATCTCAAGGGCACCTACGATGCCGAGATTACCGACACCGACACCTTCCTCGCATCGCTGTAATCAACATAAGAACGCATCAACCCTCCGACGGCACTGCCGAACGGAGGGTTTTTGTTAGTCATAAGAATAAATTTATTTCAGTATTCTGCCTACCGCGTCTATCTCGTCGGCTGTGAGTCCTGCGGAGACGAAATAGTCCTCGACCGAGCCGTAGCGGCGGAAAAGATACTCGAACACGGCGGTTATATTCTCCGCCGGGGCGCCGAGATGCGACATATCGCTCTCCCAGACGAGCCCCGTTTTCTTCTCTATCTCCCTGCGGTAAAACGGCTCGAGATAGCTCGAGGACAGGCGGTAATCCGCAACGATATCCTCGAAGTATACGCCCGTCAGGTGCAGTATCAGCGCGGCGGTTATGCCTGTTCTGTCCTTGCCGAGGAAGCAGTGGAACATCGACGGCGCGTCAACGCGCGACAGCTCGGAAAAGAGGCGCGCATAGTTGCCCTTGCACTCGCTCAGGCTCGTCACATATATCTCGGGCATAGTCAGCTCCATATGCGGCGATGCGGGGTTTATTTCGAGCAGAGAGAAATGATAGTAGTTGATTCCGGGCTGATTTTCAAACTCCGACGGCATGGTTATCGCCTCGGAATCGCCGCGCAGGTCGAATACGTTCTTTATCCCGTAGTCGCGGAAGAACTCCATGTCGTTCGGCGTTGAGGCGCGCGGTCTGCCGCAGCGCAGAAGTCTGCCGTATTTCGTGAAGCCGCCGCCCTTTATCGGATATCCGCCGAGGTCGCGGCAGTTCTGTATGTTTTCAAGAGGCATATGTCTGAAGCTTTCCATAGTCCGCCCTCCTCATAGATTCTATATCTATTTTAATGCATTCTCAAATATTTTTCAACCGTGAAAATGCAGAAAGCGACTTGAAAGCTGCAATCATTTTTCCTCTTATATATTACTGTGGAAATAATACAGGGTCGTCGTCTGCGAATCAAAGAAGTAGACGTTGTAATAATCGTATTTTGAATAGGCTCCGTCGCCTATCGGCTTGCCTTCGCGGTCGTAAATATAGAGATAGTCGCTCTCATCGATATCGTCGCGCGAAAAACGGTAATTGTTCACAAGGTCGGCACCCTCGTCGCCGTCGCGCAGAGAGTCTATAACCTGCTCAAACTCATCTATATATCCGAGAAGTTCCGTCTTGCTCTCGGCGGTCACGGGCTTGAAATATTCGCTCTCCTCGGGGCTCGCGCCGGGAAAGGTGTATATCCCGAAGTCCGTCGAATCCCCGAAGCCCGCGCAGCTGTAGCGCTGCACCGACATCGCCTTGCCGAGCGAGGCTATGACGGGATCTCCGCTCTTGAAAACGCAGGCGGAAAGCGAAAACGCGAGCAGAAGCACCGCCGATATCAGAGAAATCATTTTAAGCTTTTTCATTCTTTTTCACTCTCCCCCGGTACATATTCGAGCAGGTCGCCCGGCTGGCAGTCGAGAATTTCGCAGAGGGCATCGAGAGTCGAGAAGCGAAAAGCCTTTGCCTTATGATTCTTGAAATTCGAAACATTCGCCATCGTCATGCCCAATCTGTCGGCAAGCTCGGTGAGCGACATTTTTCTTTTTGCCATCATAACATCCAAATTTATAACTATCATGCCGTCACCCCGTTAAAATATCCCGTCGTTTTCTTCTTTTATATCCGCCGCACGCTTGAACACGCCGCTCATCGCAAACGCGAGAACTCCCGCGACGATGCAGACGAAAATGAACACGAAAACAGGCAGATAATAAAGCCCCATGAGCTCATATACAGCGAGCATCGAGCAGAGCACCGCCTGGTCGACTGAAAATATCAACAGCTCCGCGAAAGCGCATATTCCGATATTGCGGAATTTTTTCGCCGTTCCCTTTGAAAACGCCTTGTCGGTGAAAATGCGCGAGCAGATGAGCTTCAGCTCAATGAGCGCCGCCAGATACGGCACGGCGCAGACGTAGACCGAAGCGGTGGTCAGAATCCAAGTATAGGGCGGCAGAGCCGAAAATTCGCCCGCTTTTATTATCGCGACGATTATAAAAGGCGAAGCGAGAACCGCAAGCAGCGTCAGCACTATGCCTGCAATCACAAGCCCGTTGAGGACGATTTTTTCTGTTTTTATTTTCTTGTCGTCTTTCATTTCACATACCTCTTCTCCTTGGTTTGCGAGGTCATTGTAGCACGGCGATTCAAGATTGTCAATAAATATTTATCGTTACTCTTTAAATTTTTACTGTTTTTCTGCGTATCGGCTGCAAAAAACTCCCAAGGCCGTTTAGCCTCGGGAGCTTTCGGTAAATTGAAATTACAGGAATCTTACAAGTATTCCCGCGAGCAGAACGGAGACTATAGTCACGCAGACGAAGCCCGCGACGAGCATTTTGGGCATTATCTCGGCGGTAATATTGTCTCTCTCGTCGCCCTCTTCGGTGCTTATGTTGATAGCCTCGGTGGTTATCAGCATATTAATCGGGAAGCCGGAAAAGGCGTTGAGGACTATCGCGTAGCACATGAAGAACGACTGCTTGAAAATCTTGCTTGCAAGCAAAGCCATGAGTCCCATGGCTACGGTCGCAAAGACGACGAGCGCTGCCGATATGCCGACAACGGATGCGATGCCGTCTGTGCCGGAGCTTGCGAGTGTCTTGAACAGTCCCATCATAAGCACGGTCATAACGAAGCCGTAGGAGCTCGCCTCATGGAGGGCGTCCGTCTCAACGAGCTTAAGCTCGTGCGCGGCGAAGCCGAGCAGCAGGCAGACAACATACATCGGGACATAGCCCTTTGTCACATAATCTATCCAGTAAGCGGCGAGAGTGATAAGTGCGAGCTTTAAAAGGATAATGGTAGTGCTTGTGGCTCTCTTCTTTTTCTCGTCCTTCTTCTCCTCGGAGGCGGCTGTAGCGGCCTTGAATTCGCCGTTTCTGTAGAGCTTTGTGAGCCTCCTCGTCTCCTTCTTCAGGCAGAACGAGGTCAGCGGATAGCCGACTAGTCCCTGGAGGGAGAGGCAGACTATCGCAACAAGGGCCGCGGAGGTCTTGCCCGCTTCCGTAGCGGCACTCGACATCATCGCGGTAGCTATTGCGCCGCCGGCGAGCGGAGGCGCTGCGGCGATCGCATTATCAAAGCCGAAGAGTGCGGTTCCGAGCGTCAGGCATATTATCGTTATCGCGGCGACACCCATGAGCGAAATTATGACGGTCTTCCACTGCGCCGCCATCTCTTTTCTGCTTATGAGCGTACCGAGGTGGGTGACGAGCAGACCGCAGGCGACTTTAAACAACGCATCGGACACGCCCGCGTCGTCTATTATCGTCTTCGGAAAAAGCCCCGTAGAAAAGCCGACAAGCATAAGTATCATGATGACAAGCACCGAGGGTACCCAGCCCTTTGTCACCTTTGCCAGTATCTCCGAGATGGCGAACACCAGCAGCAGCGCGGTAAACGCGCCGAAAGCCGAAACTATTATAGAATTCACTTTACATCTTTCCCCTCATTAAAAAACGGTATTGCTGTTAAAGGAACTTATCAAGCTCGCGCTCAACGTTCTCGTACTTCTTGACCTTGGGCTCGCGGATGAGCTTTCCTCTCGCCATGACCATCTTCACGTCACGAAGAGCGGTGAGGTCGTCGATAGGATTTTTCTCCGTAACGATAAGATCCGCGCACTTTCCGGGCTCGACGGTGCCGGTGATATCATCGATATGCGCTATCTCGGCGTTCCTCTTCGTAGCGGTATAGAGCGCAAACTTATTCGACACGCCGCAGTACTTGTGGAAATAGACAAGCTCTCTCCACATATCGTAGTGGGTGATGAACGGGCAGCCGGTATCGGTTCCGAGGCCGACGGGAATGCCGTTTGCAAGGCACTTCTCGGAGCAGTCGATTATGCCCTCAAAGACCACCTTGCCGTTGAACTGCGAAAGCTCGGTGGCGTGGCTTACGGAGCGGTCAAACAGCGCAAAGGGAAGCGCGGGAGAGAGCGTCGTAATTAGCGCCGCGTGCTTCTCCTTAAAGAGCGAGATTATCTCGTCATCCGCCTTCGCGCCGTGCTCTATAGTGTCCACGCCGTTTTCAAGCGCAACGCGCACGCCCTCGGGGCTCTCGACATGGGCGGCTACTATGAGTCCGCGCTTATGCGCCTCGTCGCACGCAGCCTTGACTACCTCGGGCGGCATTTTCAGCGCACCCGGCTCGCCCTTGACCTTTGCGTCAAGCACGCCGCCGGTTATCATAAGCTTTATGAGGTCGGGCTTATCCTCGGCGATTTTCGCAACAAAATCTCTCGCCTGCTCCGGGCTCTCGGCTATATATGCGAGTGAGCCCGCCATGTGTCCGTCAGGGACGGAGACAGCCATATTTGCGGCGAGGATTCTCGGGCCGACTGTCTTGCCGGCGTTTATATCGTCGCGGATGCTCGAATCGGCGTTCTCAACTCCGCCAACGGTTCTTATGGTCGTAACTCCGCTGTTGAGCTGCATCTGAGCCGCGCTGCGGCAGACAGCCTTGATTATCTTGCGGAAAAGATTGTTGCTCGTCATTATCTTAACGAGCTTCTTCGGGTCGGACTCCTTCTTCTTCGGCTTGCCGCTCGAGGGAAGGTGGAGATGCATATTGATAAGACCGGGCATTATATATTTTCCGCCGAGGTCTATCTTCTCATATCCGGAGATGTCCGCGTTCCCGTCAACAATGGCGGCTATCTTCTCGCCATCGACAAGAATTATCTTGCCGGACTGAGGCTCCATATCCTGAGTACCGTCGAGAATGATGCCGTTCACAAGTGCGTATTTCATTTTTTCGGTTCCTCCTTGAAAAAAGTGCAAGTCCGCATTGTATGTCGCGGCAGCTTATTGGCTTATGCGAATATTAACACGGTTGCTATGCTTAAAATTATAGAGCTTTTTCCTCCGTTTTGCAAGCTTTTTCCGTTTAAATCGCTGAAAAGCTTTCGTTTTTTATCACCTTTGAACGGAAAAGCGAATATTTGTGCTTGAAATTATGTTATGAGCATAAAAATACCGCCGCATCCTAAGACACGGCGGTATTTTCATTATGTTTTCTCTTACTGGATGAATCCGGCGACGGTGAGCATATACTCGCCGATCTGAGCGCCGAACTCGGGTGCGCCTTCCATGATAAGCTTGCCCTTCTTCGCGGAGTCAAGCATATCGTCAAGACCGAGCAGGATGCCCAGCGCGCTGTCGAGAGAATCGAAGCGGAGGGTGAAGAAAGGCATAGCTCTCTTGTAAACGCCTCTGCCGGCTCTCGATTTGCCCGCCTTTATGCGCAGATAAGCCGAAAGCTCATCGTGGCCGTTGACAGCCCACGCATAGACACGATCGGGGCTCTTGAGCGCCCAATCGTGAACATCGGGATGGCCGAGCTTGTTGAGCTGGCTGATACCGCTCGAAAGCAGGTAGAAGTAGCACTTGACGAGCAGAGCCTTGGTGTCCTCGTCCTCCGGGATGCCCTTTGCGGTAAGCAGAGAGGACATCTTCAGCAGCACTGCCATGAACGAGGCGAACAGGCCGGGATGCTTTGCAATACCCTTCATTTTGGGCAGAGTCGAAAGGCTCATCTTGCCCTTGAAGAATGCGTTCATCGCCTCAATGCTCTTGAACTCAAGCTCGATGTGGGGAGCGGTGTCCACTTTATCGTTGTGAACGAGCCACTCGCCGCAGTTGACTACGAAATGGGTAGCCACCTTGCCGTCCGGGCTGTCGGGATCGAGAGCACTGACCTGCATAACGCCGTGCGCGTGCTCAAACTTCTTTGCGAGCGAGGGAACGTCGCTTGCAATTACCTTGATGAGCGGAAGGACAGCGTTGAGAAAAAGTTTATTTGTAAAAATCTCATCTCTTGATGCCATATAATCATTCCTTTCCTTATCGGGATACGGACGAAGCTATTACACCTCGTCGTCCCAATCGTCATCAAGCTCGAAGTCCTTGCCCATGACCTCACGGACAGCCTCAACGATACCGTTCGAGTCGATACCGAGCATGGACATGATGTCCTCATGCAGTCCGATGGGAGCAAACTTATCCTGGATACCGAGCTGCTTGAATGCGCAGCCCTTACCGGATTCAACAACAACCTCTGCAACAGCACTGCCGAGACCGCCGATGACGTTGTGATCCTCAACGGTGATTATGCGGCGGGTGTCCATAACGGCCTTGAGGATAGCCTCGCGGTCGATGGGCTTAATGGTGTGCATATCGAGAACTCTGACCTTCAGGCCGTCGGAGCTCTCAAGGAAGTTAGCCGCCTGAAGAGCCTGGAATGCGCAGGAGCCGCAAGCGATAACGGTGATATCGGTGCCCTCTTTAAGAGTGACAGCCTTGCCAAGCTCGAAGCCGTAATCGGTGTTCTCATAGAGGACACGGTCGAAGCCTCTGTTGATTCTGATATAGAACGGGCCGGGGGTCTCATATGCCGCACGGACTGCGTTGACAGTCTCCATACCGTCTGCGGGGCAGATAACGGTGAGGTTGGGCATAGCGCGGGTAACTGCGAGGTCGCAGATAGCGTGGTGGGTCGAGCCCGCCTGGCCGAACGAAGTACCCGAATGGGTAGCTATAACCTTAGCGTTGACATTCTGATAGCAGATGTCGGTGTGAAGCTGGTCGGCGCTTCTGAGAGAAGCGAAAACCGAGAAGGTCGAAAGGAACGGCACGAGGCCTGCTCTTGCCATACCTGCGGCGACGCCGAACATATTCTGCTCTGCGATACCGACGTTGAAGAATCTGTCCGGATAAGCCTCACCGAACATACCGATCTTTGTTGATTTGCCGAGGTCAGCGGTCAGCGCGACAACTTCGGGGTGCTCTGCGCCGAGCTCAACAAGGGTCTTGCCGTAATATTCCGCGGTAGAAAGAGCGGTTGATTCAACGGCTGTATAGGTCATTCCGCCTGCCATAATTATTCGCCCTCCTTTTCTGCTCTTGCTTTGCGTGCCTCATAGTACTTATCGAGGCTCTCTATAGCTTTCTTGTACTTCTCTTCGTCAATTGCGCCGTAGTGCCAGCGATAGTTGCCCTCCATGAAGTCGATGCCGGCGCCCTTTATTGTGTCGGCAATTATCATGACGGGAGAATCGGTCTTGTTCTCAAGAGCAAAGTCGATAGCGTCGCAAAGCTCTTTGATGTTGTGTCCGTCGACTTCCTTGACGATGAAGCCGAAGGAGCGCCACTTGTCGGCGAAGGGCTCAAGCTTCATGACATTCTCGGTCTCGCCGTCGATCATGCACTTATTGCGGTCGACGAAGGAGATCATATTGGTGACCTTGAAGTTGGAGGCCGCCATGGCTGCTTCCCAGTTCGAACCCTCGTCGCACTCGCCGTCGCCGAGGATGCAGTATGTTTTGTAATCCTTGCCGAGAACTCTTGCGGCAAGAGCGGTTCCGACTGCTATCGGAAGTCCGTGGCCGAGAGAACCGGTGGAAGCGTCAACGCCGATAACCTTGTTCGAGTCGAGGTGGATGCCCATCTTCGAGTTCGTGTGGTTAAAGGTCTTGAGTTGCTCGGGATCGTTCCAGCCGAAATCGACGAGCACGGGAGCGTAAGCTATACCCGCGTGACCCTTACTGAGGATAAAACGATCTCTGTCCTCCCACTTGGGGTTCTTGACGTCGAGTCTCATGTACTTGTGGTAGAGAACGGTAAGCATATCCATGACGCTCATGCCGCCGCCGATATGACCGCTGCCCGCCCAGTATGTGGTGTCGAGGCAAAGTCTGCGCAGCTCATGAGCCTTCTTTTCGAGCGCTAACCATTCCTGCTTTGATAATGGCATTTACATTTCCTCCTTACAGAAAACATTTTTTATCGTCTGAGTGAATAAGCGGGTACCCCCGTAACTCACAAAGCTTCTCTTTTACCCGGGAAATAACGCCGGATGAAGTATATGACCCGTGCACGGCAAAAATCACTCCGAACGTCAAAATATCCAAAGCTTTAAGCGCGCACAAAGTCATTTTTATCTCATATGCATATATAATAGCACAGAAACCCCCGTCTTGTAAAGACAGGACGGAGGTTTTTTTGGGAAAAATCAGGCAAGCTCGGGGTGATTCTTGCGAAGGGTGTTGAATGCATCCTCTGCAACATCAACGGTGTGAGCAATATCCTCATCGGTCAGGGACGCATTGAGGAAATGGTTATGGTGGCTCGTAAGGAATATGCCGCGCTTGACCATCTCGGCGATCCACTCCTGATGAAGCATGAGGGAATCGTCATCGGCAAGGCGCAGATAGAACAGCGACGGCTCGCCGGAGACTACAAGATGGAAGCCGTTGTTTGCGGCAGCAGCCTTGAGACCCTCGCCGACCTTGAGACCCTTCTCGCGGAAGATGGCGGGAGTGTTGAGCTTCTTCATCTTGTTGATGCAGGCGATACCCGCTGCGAACGGGATTGCGCTGAGCCAGTAGCTGCCGGTATAGGACAGGCTGCTGATAGAGCTCTTGAGGAACTCCTTGCCGCAAAGAGCGGAGACGTTCCAGCCGTTTGCAAGAGCCTTGCAGAAGCAGATGAGGTCTGCCTCGAAGCCGTAGAAGTGGTCACTGCCGGCGATATCAAGACGGAAGCCTGCGCGGACGTCGTCGACTATGAGGACGATGCCGTTCTTTGTGCAGAGCTCACGAACCTTCTGCCAGTAGCCGTCTGCGGGAAGCTGGTTGTCAAAGAAGTTGCCGTGGAGATAGGGAGTCGAGATAAACGCGGCTATCTCGCCCTCGTTCTCGGCGATAACTCTCTCGAGCGCGGGGATATCGTTCCAGTCTATATAGATGTTGTTTGCAACGTCCTCTTCGATAACGCCGGGATAGTCGACCTTCTGGGTCCAGGGCGAAATACCGTGATAGAAGCCGTTGATGAAGATTATCTTCTTGCGGTGGGTATGGGCTCTTGCGGTCATTATGGCGGCGGTGGTAACATCGTTGCCGTTCTTTGCGAAGAATGCCCAATCGGCGCAGTTTACGGTGTCAACAAGCAGCTCTGCGAACTCAACCGCCTTGTAGGACGGAGAGGTGGTGCAGTTGCACTTCTTTGCCTGCTCGAGAGCGGCAGCGTCGACGTCGGGGTCGTTGTAGCCGAGAACGTTCGGGCCGTATGCGCACATATAGTCGATGAATTTGTTTCCGTCAACATCCCAGAAATAGGAGCCCTGCGCTCTGTCGCCGAAAAGCGGGAACGCGCTGACGGGGATAAAGCAGCCCTCTGCCGGGCCGAGGTGGCCGTAGACGCCGGAAGGAATGACCTTTTCGGCTCTCTCGAACATCTCTCTGCTCTTTGTGTAATCGTTAATCTTGAAGCTCATTAAAGTTCCCCTCCCTTATGCCAAGTACAGAGCAACTCTGTCGAGCAGTCTGTTCATATTGTCTATCATCGAGATCATGCCCTTCATGGTGATAGCACCCATGCCTATGCAGGCAACGGCGTTTATCTTTCCGTCGAAGAGGTCTCTTGCAAGATCAATTGAAGCGAACTCCATATCGGCGCGCGGATTCTCGCAGCGCTTCTTTATGGTTACAAGGCGTCCGTTCTTTGCGCGGATCGTAGCCGCGGGACCGTCCTTTATGCCGAGGCCTATCTCGCCGTCAACTATGTGGGATGCCGAGAACTGACCGATCTTGTCGTTGTTGGCTATCTGAGATATAGCAACAGCGATGGTGTAGAGCATGAGCGTGGTGCTCTGCTCGAAGAAGGTTCTGTCCTGAAGATCCTCGGGCGAGGGACGCATATATTTCGCAAGCAGGTCGGTCAAGGGGGTAAAGGTCTTGAGGAGGAACTTGATGTGCTGGAATCCCTTCGAGGGGATGGGTGTTACGGTTCCGTCAATAAGACCGTTGAATTTTTCGCAGGAAGAGAACGGCAGTTTGACGTCGCACTTGCCGACGCCCTGCTCCATCCTGCATCTTCCGTTTTTGAAGGTTATCGTGGCGCTCGGGCCGTCTTTAACTTCGAAGCCTATCGAGATGGGCTTCGTGTTGGTGAGCATTGCGCTCGCCTCCGGGACTATCTCGCAGAGATTCTCCAAAGTTCCCAAGACAGCATAAAGGTTAATGTACGCCATTGTTTTTTGATCAGTCAACCTTCATTCCTCCTTTTTAAATTGATAAAAATATTCAGAGCCGGTTTTTTGAACGCCGGTTTACTCTTGGACTGTATTCTACCACATTCTATGCCTTAAAGTCAATTGCATACCGGAAGCGTAGCAAAAAATTCACAAAATCGGCTGATTTTTTCGGGCTTTTATACTTATTTTTTCGGCGTTTTTCGATAAATCCGTAAATTTTTCTCCGTGCTACCGCCGACTCTCCAAATACTTCTTTTTCGGAAAGTAATAATAAAATAATTTTTTCAATATCGGCGGCGGCAAATTCACCGTCCGGCAGCCCTTTGCCGGCTAACGGCGCCGCTTTATATTCTTCTGTCGTTGTGCGACTCGTGCTTTATCAAGCTTATGACTATTATATACATAGCCGCCACAAACGCTATGAATATAGCGGTCGAAAGCGTTGTGCCTATCATGGCGCAGGAGTCGTAGAAGCCGTGCAGGAACACGGCGGAGAGGTATGAGGCAAGGAGATTGAGCACCTTTTTCCCCTTGCAGCCGAGGTCGGAAAAGAGCTTGGCGCGCCCGTAGAACAGACCCATGAACACGGCAAAGCCCATATGTCCGGGAACGGCGAGCACCGCGCGCGGGAGCGCGACGGACAGGCCGAAGTTCATAACATACTTTATATTCTCAAACGCGGCGAAGCCCAAAGAGACCGAGACGGCGTAAACTATTCCGTCAAAGCTGTAGTTAAAATTCGGATTCTTCCAGGTTCTGAGCTTCATCAGCAGGAACTTAGTTCCCTCCTCGACAACCGCGACAACCGCGAAGGCAAGTATTATTTTATAATATTTATCGTTTTGGCTCACCTGGTCGTTGAGTATCTTTTCGCCTATCATTTCGAGCACTATCGACATCAGCGCCGCAACGATACCCATGAGAATCAGCGACAGCAGCAGCCCGGGCGGCTCCTTGTCGACCGTGTCGTGCTTATAGATATAGCGCAGCAGAAACACCGCTGGCAGTATTGCCGCGAGAATATATATTGAAAATATCGCCGCCGAGGGAAGAACAAAAAACATTTTATCAGCTCCTGTTTTGCTCAGAGCGTTGCGAACCGCGCCGTCAATGCGTCGCTTCGCGTGCGCCAAAAGCTGTTTGCAACTATTTTAACGGTATATTCCGTTCGGGTCTTGAGTCCGCATATATGCTCGGTGAGAGTCGCGGGCATATCGTACAGATAGTAGCGTGATGTTATGTTAAGATGCTTTTTTACAAGTCCGTCGCCGCTCAGAATATATATGTCGTAGCTGTCCGGGCGGTCTTTCCCGCTCGCCTGATTGAAAGTAATATCGCAGCCGTCCGCCGTTATATTTTCTACAGATATCTGCGCGTTTTCAAAAAACGGTCTCTCCGCCGTCACATAGCGCGCGTCGGTATATTTGAACGAATCTATATTCCACGGCTCGTCTATCTCCCAAGTATAGGGGAAGAAGTGCCCGGTGAGTACGTCGTAGGGATAGACCCTGACTCTGCCGCCGGCGTCGGCCTCGACTATCAAAAGCTGCGCCGCGCTGCCGTCCTCGGGGGGTATGGTACCGTGAGCCTTGTCGAACTCGTCGAGCTCGAAGTAGCTCAGCGTCCCCGTTCCGAAGGCGCTGAAATGGCGCTGATGCGCGGAACGCGGGTCATTTATCGGCGCATGGGAATGGCCGGAGAAATCGACTGTCTGCGGATAATTCATAAGTATATCCGTTATCTCGTCCTCGCCCCAATTTATGCTGCCGTAGACTGTGTCGGTGATATGCGGGTGCTGAAAGAAGAATATCGGCTTTCTGCCGTCTCTCTCGGCCGCTTTTTCAAGCTCCGCCGCCGCAAATTCGCGCTTTTTTTCGTCGAAGTGGCAGCCGCCGGTCGTTGTGACGGCGATGAAATCAAAGCCGTTTATAATTTCATGCGTGTCGGGCGTCAAAGAAAATATCTCACCGAAGCGGCGCAGGGCATTCTCCTCGCCGTCGCTCATATATTCGTGGCTCCCCATGGTCATTATCAGCCTCGCTCCCGAGGGCAGACCGCCGTCAAGAAGCTTTTTGACCTTGCGCATCTGAAGCTCGGTGCCGCGCGAGGCGAAGTCGCCGACAATGACGAGCGCGTCAAGACCTTCGTATCTCACGTCCGAAGAGCACAGCTCTCCGAGATCGGCGAGAGCTTTCGCCAATCTCTGCTCCTCTATGCAGTCCTCGTCATCTATATGTATATCGCTCATGACCGCAAAGCGCAGGGTCGGAGCAAAGCTCTTGTCAAAAGGCATTGGGGCTCTCTCTTTCTTTAAAGTATCTTGTCAAACGCCTCGAGCCAATAGCGGGCTATCAGCGCCGCGCCGTCGAACGAGGGGTGAACTCCGTCGGGCGCCCACTGCTCGGGGCAGGTGTCCACGGCGGCGGCATTGAGAAGTCCGTCGAGCGGGATAAACGCGTCGGCGTAATCCTTTGCCACTCTGCGCACCGCCTGAATCCTCGGGTCGAGATCCTCTCTCCAGCTCGCGCGCTCCTCGGAGACATGGAGCACGAACGGCTCCATGATGATTATTTTAAGGCTCGGATTTTCGCGCCTCGCGTCCTCGAGCAGCGAGCGGTACACGCGCTCGAACTCCTCTGTATCCGAGGGGTCGCCGCTGTCGTATCTCCGCCAGGTGTCGTTAATGCCGATGAGCACAGAGAGCACGTCGGGACAAAGGTCGAGGCAGTCGCTCTGCCAGCGGGCGCGCAGGTCTCTGACTCTGTCTCCGCTGATTCCGAGGTCAAAAAAGTCTATATCGAAGTTCGGTCTCGCCGCGCGGAAATTCGACGCGACGAAAAGCGGATAGCCGCTACCCATGTTGCGGATATCCCCGCGATCTCTGCCCATATCGGTTATACTGTCTCCCTGAAAGAGAACTCTGAGTTTTCCCATTAAACATTCCTCCGTCGGCCCGAGACCGCCTGTCTTTGTATATAGATTTATTATATATTTATTTTTCGTCTTTTGCAACAGTTTAAGTAAATTTCGGCTATGTGTGGTATATACAAAAAATTACGGCATTTTTTGTGATATAATACAAAAAGGAGGCGTTTATTATGAAATTCAGAATTTATACCGCCGGACTGCCGGAGGAAGCGAAAAAAATACGGCTCGAGGTTTTCGTAAAAGAGCAGGGCTTCGAGGAGGAATTCGACAGCGTGGACGACACCGCCGCGCACATAGTTCTCTTTGACGGAAAAACTCCCGTCGGGGTGTGCCGCGTCTTTAAAGACAGCGGAAGCGGCAAGACGGTAATAGGGCGCGTCGCGGTCAGAAAGGAGCTCCGCGGCAGAGGGCTCGGTACACGCATAATCGAGGCCGCCGAGAAATACGCCGCGGGCACGGAAATAAGTGCAATACGAATACATTCGCAGGAGCGGGCCGCCGGCTTTTACAGGGCGCTCGGCTACAGAGACACGGGAGAAAGAGACCTCGACGAGGGCTGCCCGCACACATGGATGGAAAAACTCCTGTAAAATGTGTAAAAACTACAAATAGCATATGCTAACCCGCTTGACTTTTGTGCTAATCGGCGGTAAAATAATTTCACAAAAGTTATGGAGGGATATACAATGAATAAAAAGCTACGGAGAGTCATAAGTGCGCTGCTTGCTCTGTGCCTGTTGGCGTGCATGATAATCCCCGCCGCTTCCGCCATGCCGCAGGAGAGCGCAGACGGCTCGATAAAGCGCATAAGCGTTGTCATCAACGGCGACGCAAAGACGAGACGCGGCATCTGCTGGTACACGGCGGAGAAATGCGGCAGCGATGTTGAAGTAATGCCACTTGCAAAATACAGCGGCAGCTTCGACGGCGCACTCAAATTCTCCGGCACCTGCACAAAGTGGAAGGAGAACTACTGCCACAAGGTGCTCGCCGAGGGACTTGAGCCCGGAACCAAATATGTTTACAGAGTCGGCGATGCCTCGACCGGAGTCTGGAGCAACAACGGCACATTTGAGACAGCCTGCGACGGCGAAGAGGCGTTTTCGTTTATAGCTCTCGCCGATGTTCAGGCGGGCAACGAGACAAACTTCACAAAGAGCGGAGCCGTTCAGCGCACCGCCATGCAGGTCTGCCCCGACGCCAAGTTCCTCATGAACGCGGGCGATTTCGTCAACGACTGCAACGACCAGGAGTGGGACTGGTTCTATGAGAAGAGCTGCGACACGCTCATGAATATAACCATGGCGCCGACCGCCGGCAACCACGAGGGCAACCTGCGCTGGGGCTGGTTCGACAATATGTTCAACCTCGACAGGAGCGCGGGCTGGAATCACATCACCGGCGTATACTATTCCTTTGACTATTCTAACGCGCATATCGCCGTGCTCAACACCAACGATATGTATCCCATAAGCGAGGAGCAGCTCAACTGGCTTCAGAACGACATGAACTCCTCCGACGCGCAGTGGAAGATAATCCTCATGCACCGCGCCTGCTACTCCGCGGGCAAGAACATAAACAAGCCCGACACCGTCATCATGCGCAAGCGTCTGCTGCCCATAATAGACAGCCTTGATATCGACGTTGTCATCAACGGCCACGACCATATGTATCTGCGCACCTATCAGGTCAAGGACGACAAGATTCAGCCCACCGAGTACATCACCGAGAACTACAAGGGCGAGGAGATAACCTACGCGCTCAACCCCGAGGGCACGGTACACATCCTGCCCAACACCGCCGGCACGAAGCGCTACGGCGTTCACGAGGACGCCATGGAGCCTATCCTCAAGAATTCCGCCGTTGCCGCGCAGCCCTACAAGTCGATGTTCAGCACCTTTACCATAGACGGCGACAGGCTTATCTACCGCGCCTACACCGTCGACGTTGACGACGAGACTCTCGAGGCTACGGGCTACGAAAAGTTTGACGAATATGCGATAAAAAAGACCGTCAAGGGCGAAGCCAAGGAGCATAAAGAACTGCCCACCGACTTCCTTTCAAACTTCAAGCAGAATGTTCTGAATGTCCCGATCGCAATAGTCTATATGCTCGTCAAATATATTCTCATCCTGCCCCATATCATAAAGAACAGATAAATCAAACCGCCCGTGCCGAGAAATCGGTGCGGGCGGTTTTTTGTTATCAGAATTTAACCGCCGCAGAGCTATGATTCTGCGGCGGTCGGCTTATCTTATTATTTTATAGCGGCTCGGGTCGCGCGGCTTCTGCTCCGGCACCTCGTCCGGTTCGCCTATCGCAACGCCTATCATATACTGAAAATCAACGGGGATATCTATCTCCCCGCGCCAATAGGCTCCCCTGTCCGCATCGTCAAACAGCGCTCCGACGCTGCCGACTATGCAGGTGCCGAGGCCGAGTCCCTTTGCGGCGATGCATATGTTTTCTGCCATTATCCCCGCGTCCGTCTGACTTCCGGGCGGCGCGAATATTGCGGCGAACACGGGCGCGTTGTGATAAAACGGGTTCTTGTCGCTGCGCGTATGCACTGGTGTGTCCCAGCCGACGATATTCTTGAAATCTATCTGCATTTGGCGGAGCATCGCGTCGTTGCAGATAAATCTGACGTGACAGGGCTGGCTGTTGCGCCCGCTCGGAGACATCATCGCCGCCGCCGTAAGCGTATCGAGCTGCGCGTCGGTGAGCATGACGGGCTTATACTCCCGCACAGTCTGACGTGTCAAAACGGCATCTGTAACTTCGTTTCTGATGATATCAGCCATTCTTGTCGACCTCCCTGACAGCTCTGTTTATCACTCTGTCGTTGCGCTCGACCGAAAGCTCCGCGGCATAGCCCTCGACTATCTTATCGAATTCCTCGCCGCGCAGGCTCTTGAGGCAGTCGTCGCGGTAGCGCTCGTAGTATTGCTTCGCCTCGTCTTCGGAGGGGTTCTCCCTGACGATTAAGAAAATATAGTTGTTCGTTATAATAACCGCATTCGAGCCGACGGAGAGCTTCTGAACATTTTCGAAGAAGCCGTCCGGATATGAGTCCGTGCCCTTCTTTATGAACTGGAGCTGATCGGAAATGGTGGAGTCGGGGTGCTTCTTGGAATAGAGCTCGACTATCTCGTTCATCGTCTGACCGTTTCCCAGACGCTTTGAAAGCTCCGTGAATTCCTTGTTCATCTCCGCCTTCTGATCGGCAGTCATAACCACGGTGTTGCCGTTTGCGTCGGTCGTTGTGAGGTAGTCGGTTATCGCGCGGAAAGAGATATAGTTCTCGTTATAGTACTTCTTTATATCGTCCTCGTTGACCGCCTTTTCGCCGCCCTCGTCATAGATATAATAGAAAAGTCTGTTGCGCGAGGTGTCGGCGGTCTGTATTTTCATGAGCGTCTGCTTTGACACGCCGAGCTTTTCATAGTAGCCCGAGAAAACGTGCCACAGATCCTCGAGATTGTTTGACGCGGAGCGCTTCTCCGAGGAAGAGAGCGTGAGTCCGAGCTCGACGATTTTCGTGTTGACCGCAACATATTCGCAGCACTGCTCTATAGCGGCGTCTATCATCTGACCGTCGGTCGCGTCGGAAGCGAGTCCGTACTTTTCCGGAAAAGCGTGAACACGGTCGTAGTAATATAGAAAAGTCTCATAGTCTATCTGCGCGCCCGAGATATTCAGCGCGCTCTTTTTATTCGCCGCGCACCCCGCAGTGCAGAATACGGCGGCAAGGCAGAGCAAAACGGCGACAAATGCTTTGAATTTCTTCATTTTCAGTTATCCTTTCATCAGATATCGAGCCATGCTTCGGCGTGAGCGTCGGAGGGCATACGCCAGTCGCCTCGCGGCGAGAGGCTGACCGAGCCGACCTTAGGACCGTCCGGTATGCAGGAGCGTTTGAACTGCTGGGAGAAGAATCTCTTCAAAAAGAGCCTGAGCCACTTTTCGAGCTGCTCGCGGCTGTATACTCCGTCAAACGCGCGGCAGGCCATGAATATGAGCTTATCGGGCGAAGCGCCGAAGCGCTGGAAATGATAGAGGAAGAAATCGTGAACCTCGTATGGGCCGAGGGTATCCTCCGTCTTTTGGGCTATCTTGCCGCTGCTGTCGGGCGGGAGCAGCTCGGGACTGACGGGGGTTGCGAGTATCTCGCACAGAACCTCGCCCAGCTCGCCGCCTCTCTCGTCCGCCACAAATGAAACGAGATATCTGACGAGGGTCTTGGGCACGGAGCAGTTGACCCCGTACATACTCATATGGTCGGCGTTATAGGTGCACCAGCCGAGCGCAAGCTCGGAGAGGTCGCCCGTGCCGACGAGCAGCGCGCCCTCCTTGTTGGCGGTGTCCATAAGTATCTGCGTGCGCTCGCGCGCCTGAACATTTTCATAGGTCACGTCGAGTATGCTCATATCGTGCCCTATGTCCCGCATATGCTGAGTACACGCGGGGACGATGTCTATATCCCTGAGCTCGGCCCCGATGCACTCCGTGAGCGTAACGGCGCTCGACTTCGTGCGCTTCGTGGTACCGAAGCCGGGCATTGTGATGCAGATTATATTTTCCTTCGGCAGGCGAAGCAGGTCAAACGCCCTGTCCGCAACAAGCAACGCAAGCGCCGAATCGAGCCCACCCGAAATGCCTATCACAGCCTTTTTGAGCCCTATGTGCTCGATCCTCTTTGCAAGCCCCGCCGCCTGGATATTGAATATCTCGGCGCAGCGCGCACGTCTGACATTTTCGTCGGACGGCACGAACGGGTGCGCGTCGAACGCTCTGTCCATATCATCCTCTTTGAGCGTCGGCAGAGTTATCGCAACGCGTCTCATGTCCCGCTCGGCATAGCGTGCCGCATTGTCGTAAAATTCGCTGTTTCTGCGCAGGGCTTCGAGCTTCTTTATATCGATACAGGCGCAGACCGCCGAACCGTCCCGCTCAAAGCGTTCGTTTTCGGCGAGTATGCCGCCGTTTTCCGCAACGGTACACGCACCCGAGAACACAAGATCCGTCGTGCTCTCGCCGACTCCGGCGGAGGAGTAGACATAGCCGCAGTAGCACCGCGCGCTCGTCTGCTCGATAAGGCTGCGTCTGAACTCGTTCTTCGTAACCATCTCATCGGAGGCGGAGATATTGACTAAGATATTCGCGCCGCCGAGCGCCAGAACCGCACCGGGCGACACGGGCACCCACATATCCTCGCACACCTCTATTCCGACGGCGGCTCCGTTGTCCGCGCAGAAGAGCATGGTGCCGAACGGCACTTCCTCTCCGCAGATTTCGGCCGTGTCGCACGGAATATCAAAAGCCGAGACAAAATGGCGCTTTTCGTAAAATTCATTGTAATTGGGCAGATAGCTCTTCGGCACCACGCCCGCTATTTTGCCGTTTTGGAACGCGGCAGCGCAGTTAAAAAGCCTGCCGCGCACGCGAACGGGAAGTCCGACTATAACAAGCGCACCTATATCCGCGCACTCGGCGACAAGTCTGCCGAGCGCCGCTTCCGCGCTTTCAATAAGCCTGTCCTGCGAGAAGAGGTCTGAGCAGGTGTAGCCGGTTATGCTAAGCTCCGGCAGGGCGATTATCTGCGCGCCGGAGGAGGCCGCCTCTCTTATCAGGGGCAGCATATTATCAACATTCTTATCGGGCGCGCCTACGGTCACTCTCGGGCAGACGGCCGCGGTCTTGACAAAGCCGAAGTCTTTCAAGCTATCACGTTCCCTTCCGCAAATCCTGTTAAATCCTATTATACGTATATAGTATATACTAATTCGCGCTCTAAATCAATCCTTTTCATTTTCCGGAGGTGATCCCACGGACACGTTTTATTCGCTCGTTTCCTCTGTAAATTCCGCCCTCTGGGGAGTCCCGCTGCTCGTCGCTTTTACGGGCACGGGACTGCTTTTGAGCGTGCGGTCGGGATTTTTTCAGCTGACGCGCGTCGGCACCTGGATGAAGACGACGCTCGGCAGCATATTCGGCAAGAAGAGCCGCCGCTCGGGCGAGGGCTCGATATCGCAGACTCAGGCGCTCTCCGCCGCGCTCGCCGCGTGCATGGGCACGGGAAATATAGTCGGCGTGGCGGCGGCTGTTGCCTCGGGCGGCGCGGGCGCGGTCTTTTGGATGGTAATAAGCGCAATAATCGGCATGATGAGCGCGTGCTGCGAAAACATCCTCGGCATAAAGTACCGCTGCCGCGACAAAAACGGCGAGTGGATGGGCGGCGCGTTCCTCTATATGGAGCGCGGGCTGGGCTTTAAAAAGACGGCGAAGATTTTTTGCGTTCTGCTCGTTGCGGCCTCGCTCGGAATAGGCAACATGACGCAGGCGAACGCCGCCGCGCTCTCGCTTCGCGGCTCGTTCGGGCTGAGCCCCGCGATAACGGGCGCGGTGCTCGCGGTCGGCGTTTTCGCAGTCACCTGCGGCGGGCTCAAGAGGATAGCCTCGGCTGCGGAGAAGATAATCCCCGCCATGACGGCGATATTTATTTTGGCGAGCTTCGCCGTCATAATAAAAAACTTTCGCGCCGTCCCGTCGGCGTTTTGCAGAATAATATCGGAGGCCTTTTCCCTGCGTGCGGCGGCGGGCGGCGCGGCTGGCTGCGGGATAAAAAAGGCTCTGCGCTACGGGGTGGCGCGGGGCGTGTTTTCAAACGAAGCGGGGCTCGGCAGCAACGCCATAATTCATGCGGCGGCCGAGACGGACTCCCCCGCCGAGCAGGGCTGCTGGGGAATACTCGAGGTTTTTCTCGACACCGTGGTTATGTGCACCGTGACAGCAATAACGCTCCTTGTGTCCGGCGTGCCCATAGACGGCGACGGCTCTCTCGCCTGCGCTGCGGCATTCGGCAGCGTGTTCGGATCGGCGGGCAGCGTTTTCGTGTGCCTGAGCGTCTGCGTATTTGCCTTTGCCACGCTCATCGGCTGGTCATATTACGGGCGGCGCGGACTCGAATATCTGCTCGGCGAAAAGAGCGCGGGGATATACAATCTCATCTACTCGGCGGCGGTATTCGTCGGCTGCGTCACCGACCTCAGGCTCATATGGGAGCTATCCGACCTCGCAAACGCGCTCATGGCCGTACCCAATCTCATCTCGCTCTGCCTGCTCGGCGGCGAAGCGACGGAGGAGCTGAAAAAGACATATCCGAAATGATATATAAGTGTTGATTTATTGATATAACCATGTATAATATGTATAGACGGAATGTATTCTGGGGGTTTGTGCGGAAACGCGGCGTAAAGCTGTTTTTGAGCGTATATCGCCGCGCTGAATAAAAATCAACTATAATCATTATTTTACGCGCAAGCGAAAATATTCGGAGTCAAATCATGCCGGGATTTTTATGTGATCTGCATATTCATTCGTGCCTGTCGCCCTGCGGCGACGGGGACATGACCCCCTATAACCTTGTCAACATGGCAAAGGTCATGGGGCTTGATATCCTTGCGCTGACAGACCACAATTCCTCTCTCAACTGCCCCGCCGCGGCGCGGGCGGCAAGGGACGCGGGAATAGCCTTCGTGCCCGGAATGGAGCTTACCACCTCGGAGGAGGTTCATGTCGTTTGCCTGTTCCCGGATGTCGATTCCTCGCTCCGGTTTTCGGGCTATGTCTCGGAGCGCCTGCCGAAGATAAAAAACAGGCTCGATATTTTCGGCGAGCAGCTGATAATGGACGAGCTCGACGGTGTTCTCGGCTGCGAGGAAAACCTGCTGAGCACCGCAAGCTTCATTTCGATAAGCGAGGTTTTTTCGCTCGTCTCCGACTTCGGCGGCGTCTGCTACCCCGCGCATATCGACCGCCCGTCGTTCAGCGTCACGGCAAACCTCGGTTCGTTTGACGAGAGCTGGGGCTTCATAAACGCCGAGCTGTCCGCTTTTGCTCAAACGGACAAGCTGACACAAGCGCACCCCCTGCTCGAAAATATGCGGCTTTTGCGCGCATCGGACGCGCACTTTCTCGAAAATATCGGCTCGGCGAGCACCGAGCTCGAGCTCCCCTGCGCATCGCCGCAGGCGGTCATTGACCTGTTAAAAAGTAATTACTGCCCGCCGGGTATGTAAATTGGTATACAGTTTATCGATATTTTTTTCCTTAAACTGTAGAAATTTTGCATTTCGCGTGTTATAATTACTTCTAATGCGAAAGGGATTCCCCTTTTTGCCTATCTGTATTTTTCTCAAACCTAAGGAGGGAGAGGCTACAAATGCTCAAAAAAATCAGTAAGATACCTTTTTCCGGCACCCCGGAGCAGGAGGAGAAGCTCAGAGCCGTTATCGCCGAGTGCAACGGCGACAAAAGCCTGCTGATGCACGTCATGCAGGAGGCGCAGCTCATCTACGGTTATCTTCCGTTCGAGGTACAGGCTATAATAGCCGAGGGAATGGACGTTCCGCTTGAAAAGGTATACGGTGTATCAACTTTCTACGCTCAGTTCGCTCTGAGTCCCAAGGGCAGATACAACATCTCCGTATGTCTCGGAACCGCGTGCTATGTCAAGGGCTCGCAGGCTATCCTCGACAAGATAAGCGAGAGGCTCGGCATAGCCCCGGGCGAGTGCAGCGACGACGCGTGCTTCTCTATCGAGGCCTGCCGCTGCATAGGCGCTTGCGGACTTGCCCCTGTCATGACTGTCAACGACGATGTCTACGGCAGGCTCACCCCCGACCAGATAGACGGTATTCTCGACAAATACCTCGACGCTTAACGCCATGCGCGAGCTGTCACTCAACATTCTCGATATAGCCCAGAACTCCATCTCCGCCGGAGCGTCGCTGATAACAATAGAGGTCAGCGAGGACACAAGGGAGCACCTGCTCTCGCTCACCGTCTCCGACAACGGCTGCGGCATGGACGGGGAGACTCTCAAGAACGTCTGCGACCCGTTTTTCACCACGCGCACAACGCGCAAGGTCGGCATGGGGATTCCGCTGTTTCGCCTCGCGGCGGAGCAGACCGGCGGCAGCTTTGAGATAACCTCCGAAAAGGGAGTCGGAACCTCAACTAAGGCCGTATTTCATTCGGACAGCATAGACTTCACCCCCTTGGGGGACATTACCTCGACTGTAACCGTGCTCGTCTCGATGAACACCGACAGGGACTTTATCTACCGCAGAAAGGTCGACGGCGAAGAATTCGTGCTCGACACGCGGGAGATAAAAAATATTCTCGAGGGCGTGCCGCTCGACAATCCGGAGGTCGTGCAGTGGATGAAGGAATATATCGACGATAACACCGCGCTTCTCACAAAATCCATATGACGGCGTTTGCGCCGGGAAAGGAACAACCATGAAATCACTTGCTGAACTTAACGCAATAAGAGATAAGGCAAAAGCCAATATGAACGTCCGCGACGACAGCGAAAGCTCGACCCGCGTACTCGTCGGCATGGCGACCTGCGGCATCGCGGCGGGCGCAAAGCCCGTGCTGACAGCCCTTGTTGACGAGGTTGCGCGCCGCAATCTCAGCCACGTCACCGTCTCGCAGACCGGCTGCATCGGTATGTGCCAGTATGAGCCGATAGTCGAGGTTCTCGAGCCGGGCAAGGAAAAGGTCACCTATGTAAAGGTAACGCCCGAAATGGTCGCGCGCATTGTCAGCGACCACCTCGTCAACGGCAACCCCGTTACGGAATTTACGGTCGGCGCTATCGCCAAATAACAAGGAGGGAAATCAATGTATCGTTCACACGTTCTTGTCTGCGGCGGTACCGGCTGTACTTCTTCTCACAGCGCAGAAATAATTGCCGAGTTTGAAAAGGAGATCGCCGAGAAAGGTCTCGCAGACGAAATCAAGGTCATCAGGACAGGCTGCTTCGGTCTGTGCGCCCTGGGCCCGATAGTCGTTGTCTATCCCGAGGGTGCGTTCTACAGCCAGATAAAGGTTGAGGACGTCTCCGAGATAGTTGACGAGCACCTCATCAAGGGCAGAATAGTCAAGCACCTGCTCTATGACGACACCGTGGCCGGCGACACCGTCAAGAGCCTCAACGAGACTCAGTTCTATAAGAAGCAGAAGAGAGTCGCGCTGCGCAACTGCGGCGTCATCGACCCCGAAAATATCAACGAATACATAGCCATGGACGGCTATCAGGCTCTCGCAAAGTGCCTGACCGAATACACCCCGGACGAGGTCATCCAGATAGTCAAGGACTCCGGCCTTCGCGGCAGAGGCGGCGGCGGATTCCCGACCGGACTCAAGTGGAGCTTCACGAGAAAGAATCAGGCGGATCAGAAATATGTCGTCTGCAACGCCGACGAGGGCGACCCCGGCGCATTCATGGATCGCTCCGTGCTTGAGGGCGACCCGCACTGCATCGTCGAGGCCATGGCCATATGCGGCTACGCCACCGGCGCCACCGAGGGCTACATCTACGTCCGCGCGGAGTATCCCATAGCGGTCAAGAGACTTCAAATAGCCATTGACTCCGCCCGCGAGCTCGGGCTGCTCGGCAAAAACATATTCGACAGCGGCTTCGATTTTGACCTCCACATAAGACTCGGTGCAGGCGCATTCGTCTGCGGCGAGGAGACCGCACTCATGACCTCCATAGAGGGCAACCGCGGCGAGCCCCGTCCGAGACCTCCGTTCCCGGCGGAGAAGGGTCTTTTCGGAAAGCCCACTACCGAAAACAACGTCGAGACCTTCGCAAATATCCCGCAGATAATCCTGCACGGCGCGGAGAGCTTCGCCTCCATGGGCACCGAGCGCTCCAAGGGCACCAAGGTCTTTGCGCTCGGCGGCAACATAAAGCACACCGGCCTCGTTGAGATACCCATGGGCACGACCCTGCGCGAGATAGTCGAGGACATCGGCGGCGGAATACCCAACGGCAGAAAGTTCAAGGCTGCGCAGACCGGCGGCCCCTCCGGCGGCTGCATCCCCGCAAGCCTCATGGACACCGAGATAGACTACGACAACCTCACCGCCATAGGCTGCATGATGGGCTCGGGCGGACTTATAGTCATGGATGACAGCAACTGCATGGTCGATATAGCTAAATTCTTCCTCGACTTCACGGTTGACGAGTCCTGCGGAAAGTGCTCCCCCTGCCGTATCGGCACAAGAAGAATGCAGGAGATACTCGAGAAGATAATCGCCGGCAAGGCGACTCTCGACGACCTCGACAAGCTCGAGGAGCTCGCCCACTACATAAAAGAGAACTCCCTTTGCGGTCTGGGTCAGACGGCGCCCAACCCCGTTCTCGCAACCCTCAAGTTCTTCCGCGAGGAGTACATAGCGCATATAGTTGACAAGAAGTGTCCCGCAGGCGTCTGCAAGGCGCTGCTGAGCTTCAAGATAGACAAGGATCTGTGCATCGGCTGCGGCCTTTGCGCCAGAAACTGCCCCGTCTCGGCTATCGGCAAGACCGACTATATCGCAGAGGGCCACAAGCTGCCTTCGTACGAGATAGACACCGCCAAGTGCATCAAGTGCGGCGTCTGCCTTGAAAACTGCAAGCGTGCCAAGGCTATCAGCAAAGGTTAAGGAAGGAGGGTCAACACAGCATGGAAATGGTAAATATTAAGATAAACAATATGCCTCTGAGCGTACCCAAGGGCATATCCATACTTGAGGCGGCGCGTACGGCCGGCATAGAGATCCCGACCCTCTGCTACCTCAAGAAGATAAACGAAATCGGCGCGTGCCGTATCTGCATGGTCGAGGTCAAGGGCGCCCGCTCGCTCGTGACCGCCTGCGTCTACCCCGTAAACGAGGGCATGGAGATATTCACAAACACGGAGCGCGTGCGCAAGAGCCGCAAGACGACTCTCGAGCTCATCCTCTCTACGCATGACAGGAAGTGTCTCTCCTGCATACGCAGCGGAACCTGCGAGCTCCAGCAGCTCTGCAAGGAGTTCGGCGTTGACGACGAGGGTCGCTTCGACGGCGCGAATCCCGTCCACGAATACGACGACTCCGCCATACATATGATAAGAGACAACGGAAAGTGCATCCTCTGCCGCCGCTGCGTAGCCGCGTGCCAGGCTCAGCACATCTCCGTTATCGGCGCAAACGCCCGCGGCTTTGACACTCACATCGGCTCGGCATTCGAAAAGCCTCTCGACTCCGTGGCGTGCGTCTCCTGCGGCCAGTGCATAGTCAACTGCCCGACCGGCGCTATCTACGAGAAGGACGACACCGCAAAGGTGCTCGAGGCTATAAACGACCCCGAGAAGTTCGTCGTTGTCCACACCGCGCCCTCTATCCGCGTCACTCTCGGCGAGTGCTTCGGAATGCACATAGGCACCAACGTTCAGGGCAAGATGGTCGCGGCGCTCAGACGTCTCGGCTTCGACAAGGTCTTTGACACCGACTTCGGCGCAGACCTCACTATAGTCGAAGAAGCAAACGAGTTCCTCGGCAGAGTCCAGAACGGCGGCGTGCTCCCGATGATAACCTCCTGCTCGCCCGGATGGATAAAATACTGCGAGCATTACTACCCCGATATGCTCGATCACCTCTCCTCCTGCAAGTCGCCCCAGCAGATGTCGGGCGCGATAATCAAGACCTGGTATGCGGAGAAGATGGGAATCGACCCGAAGGATATCGTCGTTGTCGGCATAATGCCCTGCACGGCGAAGAAGTTCGAGACAAAGCGCGAAAATCAGTCCGCGTCCGGCTATCCGGATGTCGACTACTCTCTGACCACAAGAGAGCTCGGCAGAATGATAGAAAGCGCGGGTATCTTCTTCAAGCATCTGCCCGACGAGGAGTTTGACAACCCGCTCGGCGATTCCACCGGCGCGGCAGTCATCTTCGGCGCAACCGGCGGCGTTATGGAAGCGGCGCTGAGAACCGCCGTAGAAAAGCTCTCCGGCGAGGAGCTCAAGAGCCTCGACTTCACCGAGGTTCGCGGCACCGAGGGCATAAAGGAAGCGTCCTACACCGTCAACGGCATGGAGATAAAGGTCTGCGTAGTCAGCGGACTCGCAAACGCCAATACTATTATGGAGAAGGTCAAAAACGGCACCGCCGACTACCACTTCATAGAGATTATGGGCTGCCCCGGCGGCTGCGTCAACGGCGGCGGCCAGCCGATACAGCACGCAGTCGTGCGCAACTTCGTCGACCTCAGAGCGCGCAGAGCCGCAGCTCTCTACGAGGCGGACAAGGATATGCCCCTGCGCAAGTCGCATGAGAGCGAGGCTGTCAAGCGTCTCTACGCCGAGTTCCTCGGCGAGCCCGGCAGCCACAAGGCTCACGAAGTGCTCCACACCTCATATGTAGCAAGACCGAAATATAAATAAGCACAAACAAAGAATCAATCCCGCTCTGCAAAGGTGGGATTGATTCTTTAACTTTTTTAAAAATCAAAACACGATTGACTTTTTTACTCTTTCTGTTAAAATATAATTGTAGCGCAGAAGTATTGTCATTTATCCGCCTCAAGGAAATTGAAAGGATGTGAAGTGATGAAAAAAAATAAAAAAGCTTTTGTCGTGATTTTCGAGGTGCTTCTTTGGCCGCTGTTCCTGCAGGCGATAATATACTGCGTCTGCGAGCTTTTCCGCCCTGTATTTAACTTCTTTTTTACACATATGCACGATTTCTATTATGACTGCATAAGGATTTCAGAGTATGGAATGTTTTACTTTTACGCGTTTCGCTTCATATGGGCGGTCGCCTTTGTCAGCCTGTTCTTCTTCTATCTTTCAAGGAGAGCTCAAATTCGTAAATTCCGTTCTTTCTTCACCGTCTTTGTCTTGTCGGCGATACCGATGATTTTGATGCGAATCACCATGCAATATGATTGGGTAATACACCCTGTATTCACTTCTCCTCATCAGGATTTACTGCCGTTTTTAACCTTCTTGTTCCGTTTTCTGTATGTTATAATTCCGCTTTGGTCATTAGCAAACATCATTTTCTCCGTAAGGAGAATAACGGCAAAGATTCAACCGTAAACACTGTAAAAACTATAGCAAAACCCGCCCCAGACTTATATCTGCGGCGGGTTTGCTTTGGTGGGTTTGATTTATATATTCTTTATCTCGTCAAAAATCTCTTTCGTGATTCGTCTGTCTTTATAATAAAACTCGCGGTCGTGCTCGCTTATCTCCCTCGCGACGCGGCAGGGATTGCCGTAGGCGACGACGTTCGCCGGAATGTCTTTCGTCACGACGCTGCCCGCGCCGATAACGCTGTTATCCCCTATCATCACTCCGGGCATTATCACAGCTCCCGCACCTATCCAGCAGTTTCTGCCGATATGCACGGGCATATTGAACTGATACGCCTTTTCGCGCAGCTCAGGCAGAATAGGATGTCCCGCTGTGGCAACGGTCACGTTGGGTCCTATCATCGTATAAGAGCCGATGTATATATGCGAGTCGTCCACGGCGGTGAAATTGAAATTAGCGTATACACTGTCGCCCAGATGCATATGCGCCCCGCCCCAATTCGCGTGAAACGGCGGCTCGAGATAGCAGTTCTCGCCTATTTCGGCAAACATCTCTTTCATTAATTTCTGCCTTTTCTTCTGCTCCGTGGGGCGCGTTGAATTGAACTCGTAAAGCAAATCGAGCTTTTTGAGCTGCTCGTCAAATATCGACTCCTCGTTGGGATAATACAACTCGCCCGTGAACATTCTTTCTTTCATTCCCATGATATTTCTCCTTTTTGTGTTTTTCCGCCTTGATTATACTTTATGCGCCCGATTTTTTCCAGCCTTTTCGGGCATTTGTGCGGGTATCTGAGGACATTCGCCTTTTTTATTGACTTTAAGAGCGCCAAATATTATACTTTATAATATAACAGTTGCAACGATACCGGATAACAATAATACTGCTTTAAATCGGAGGGTGAACAGAGAATGGATAAATTCATGCCGAAAACCATAGAAGAGCTCAACGCGGAGTTTGAGGCCCGCATGGAAAAGGCCAAGCAGGACGAGCTCAACGCCGCAGCGGAAAAGGCGGCGGAGGAAATTCTGGAGGCCGAGAGAATGAGAGCGGCGCACAATGCCGAGGAGAAAGCGGAGGCAAGGCGCGTTGAGGAGCGCAGCTATGAGAGCACACTCGACAGCTCCATTTCCGCAACCGAGCTCGAGCCGACCCGGGATGACTTTGAGGACAGCTACTCGGGAGAGGATGAGGTTCCCGCAGAGGAGTCCGTCAAGACCGAGCCCGCGGAAACCGAGCCCGAGAAAGTCGAAGCCGAGCCCGTGCAAAAAACCGAAAACGAATACGGAGAGCCCGATCCTCACGGATATTTCGGCGCGCCGATAGACAAGAGCAGACCGCGTCAGACCCTCTCGGAGGAAACTGCGGCCAAAGTTGAGCCGAAATTCGACTTTGAGCGCACCTCGGACTACTCCGGCGCAATGCTTCAGGACAGCTTCAAGCCTAAAAAGGACAAATTCAAGGGCGCAAGAATATTCTCTGTCGTCCTCATTATCATAATAGCGGTCGTGTCGCTGTTAACCGCGCTTTTGAGCGTTGCGGCGGCTCATCCCGACAAGTTCCTTCTCGACTGCGGACTTGCCGTATGCACCGATGACATCATGGGCTCAAACATAAAGGACGGCTCGCTGTGTCTGACCCGCAGGGCGTCTGCCGCATCTGCGGACGAGGTCGCGCTGTATAAACTCGGAGGAAAGTACGGCTTCGCGTTCGGATCTGCTCTTCCCACGGGCGCTTCCGTAGTCGCCATAGCCACGCACTGCGTACCGTTCTTAGGCAAGTTTATAGCGAGCGTCATAAATATGTGGCTGGTCTACGCCTGCTCGGCGCTCGCGGCTATACTCGTCATAATGATAATCAAGATCGCAGCCTTCGGCAAGCCCGATGACAACGTCACCGACGGAGTAAAGAGAAAGAAAAGCCGCAAAAAATAAAAATCAGACAAAAAAATCTAAGCCGCTCGGCTCTTGCCCTGCGGCTTTTTCACTTGGGAGAAAATAATGTCTATAGAGAGAGTCAGAGAATATTTTAAAACGCTCGGCATAGCGGACAGGATAAAGGAGATAGACGAGTCGAGCGCAACCGTCGCGCTCGCGGCCAAGGCGCTCGGCTGCGTTGAGGGCAGGATAGCAAAAACCATATCCTTCTCGCTCGACGGCGCGCCGATACTCATAGTCGCGGCGGGCGACATGAAGATAGACAACGCAAAATACAAGGCCCACTTCGGCAAAAAGGCGAAGATGCTCTCGCACGAAGAAGCGGCAGAGCTCATCGGTCACGCAGTCGGCGGAGTATGCCCGTTCGCGGTGAACGAGGGAGTAAAGATATATCTGGACGAGTCGCTGAAAAGATTTCAGACGGTATTCCCCGCCTGCGGCAGCAGCAACAGCATGATAGAGCTGACCCCCGCCGAGCTTGAAAAATACTCGAAGCCCGACGGCTGGGTAGATATCTGCAAGTCGATCGGATGAAAAAGCGGGGCGGCAAAGAAAAATTTTTTCAAACAGCTCCGTAACACTTGACAAACCGAAAAAAAAATCTTATAATCACATAGCAAACAAATGGGGGCGTAGCTCAGCTGGGAGAGCGTACGGTTCGCATCCGTAAGGTCGAGAGTTCGATCCTCTTCGTCTCCACCAAGAAAAACCTCGTTCATAAGAACGAGGTTTTTTCAGTTATATTCGCCTGCGGCGAGTTTTATTGCTTCGCAGTGATATTCGGCATACGCCGAGTTATATTTGCTCCGCAAGCTTCAGGGCGAATATAATATCACTTTTGCACAGCAAAAATATCACGCCGAGCGAAGCGCGGCATATCGCAAGGGGATGTGCCGTTAAATCAAAAACGCCTGCAAAAAAGTAAACCGTTCCTGCTCCGGGGACGATAGGCGACTATGTTTTGAGAGGGTTATGCGGTGCGCTTTGCACGCCGTTTCCTCGCAGTTCTCGGATAGGTTGTGAAACACTGCGGCACGGCTATTAAAAACTTGCTCATCGAGATTTGCAAAAAAATCAACTTGGCAAAGCGCCCCGCACGGGTCAATGTGCGGGGCGCTTTGCTTTCGGATACAGGAGTTTTAATACTTAACGCTGAAGTCGTTTATTGTCGTCATGCCGACCTTGACTCTCGTGTTCGAGCCGAGCAGGTGCGCTGTGAGCTCGATGATGACGGGATAATCATAGTGGGCATAGACTAAGTTTCCGGTAGCCTTGCTGAATCTTGCTACTATCGTTCCGTTATAATAGGTGAATTTCTGGTCGGTGAGCGAGAGGCCGGGATAGTCGAAGTTTACCACATCGGCGGTGAGCACGCCGAACGCTGCGGCATAGCCTTTTTCGCCGGAGGGATTGACCTCAGTGCCGAAGGTCAGGGTTATCTGATATTCGCCGCCCTTGTCCTCGACCTTTGCGCCCTTGACATCCGCGGGAGTGAGCTTGCTGACCCAATCCTTGCCGCCGACGGGGAATACGTTTCTGATATCCTCTTTTGAGGTCAGGACTATCGTCTTATCGTCGCGCTTCATGAAGGTCTTCATCGCGCTCTTGCCTATTGCATCTATCGCCTTGGGCAATTCGGTCTTGTCGGCGTCGTTCTTCGTCTCGGTGTAGTTGCGGGTGACGGACTTCGCCTGATATTTTACTCTGTTCGCGCCGGTGTTGAAATAGGCAATTATCTCGGCCTTAGTCCAGTCTTTTGCATTCTTCGAGGGCGCGGCGGTTACCTGATTCGAAGCGGTCTCGCCGGGCTTTGCGGGGTCGGCCGATTGAGTTTCGTTTGTCTCGCCCTCCTGCGCGGTGCTGTCCTCGGGAAGAGCGGTCGTGTCATCGACAACATCGCCCGCCGCGCTCGTCTGAGCGTTGTCCGTAGTGTCCGCACCTGTTTTGCCGTCGTCCTTCTTGCACGCGCAGAGCATTGACATGAGCAGAGCAAAAAGTGCTATAACGGCGACTATTGATTTTTTCATAAGTTTTCCTCCTTAAAGTTCATACTCACCTGCTCCGACGGTCTGTTTTCTTCCGTCGGGCAGAATAACATCGGCTTTGCAGTTCGACGGGACGGATATTTTATATTTATATCCCCCGTCCGTCTTATCCCAGCGCACGGAGATTTTTCCGTATACGCTGTCGTAGCTCGCCTCGGCGAACTCGAAATGCCCGCCCGGGCGCGGGGCTATAGTGAATCGGTTTTCTCCGGCAACATTTATTCCGCACATCGTGCCGAACAGCCACTCGCAAACAGCACCCTTTGAATAGTGGTTGAGCGAGGCTATACCGCCCTGTGCCTTTGTGCCTTCCCAACTCTCCCAAATGGTAGTTGCTCCGTTTTTCGGCATAAACAGCCAGCCGGGCATTTCTTCATTTTCAAGCAGTTTATAGGCATAATCAATATTGATGTCTGCAAGTACATCCAGAATAAACGGAGTTGACAAAAAGCCTGTGCCAAGTCGCCAACCGTAATTATCAAGTGCCTTGACAAGTCGTTTCTTTGCAAATTCCGTACTGTTTTCGTCAAGCAAATTCATAAACAACGGTCTTACCAGCTTTGCTTGTCTGTCTGTGTCAAGCGAATAATCTTTTTTTGTTATCAGCTCTCCGTAAGCCTTTTTGCAACCGTCAGAATATTCCTTGAACAACGGTAAATTTGCGTTATCACCCATATATTTTGCAATCTCGCACATAAGAGAAAGAATATACGAAGTGTAAGCGGTTGACTCCTCGGGATTTGGCATAACGGTATTTTTCCAATCATTTGGAAAAACATCCTTAGGCTCTGCCCACTCACCGTAGGATTGACCGAAGTTGACAAAATACTTTTTGTTGTTGCTTGAAAGCTGAATGTTATGCTTTAGCGGTGTCCACTTTCCGCAACGAGAAATCATAAATTTTGCATATTTCACCATACCGTTGTAGTATTGTTTGATAAGGCAATCGTCATTGTAAATCTTCCAAAAACGATAGGGGATAAGTATACCCACATCAGACCAGCCTACACTGCCGTTCATCCATGACATAAAGAAGTCCACACCGCCGTAAGGCGCAATCTGAGGAAGCTTGCCGTCTTTTTGTTGCCAATCAAATACATCACGAATATATTTTTCGCTGAAGGTTGCATAGTCAAACAGATACGCTGCTGTGTTAAAGAAAATTTGAGCATCACCCGTCCAACCGTGTCGCTCTCTTGTAGGGCAATCGGTAGGTAAATCCGTACTGTTGGATTTTGTTGACCATTTTGTTGCAGTAACAAATTTGTTGAGCAGTTCATTTGATGATTCAAAAAATCCTGTTTCCTCCATATCGGAATAAACCGCTATCGCTGTAAAGCAATCGTCAGACACTTCAATCTCTGTGTCAATCTCCATATATTGAAATCCGAAAATTGCAAAGCTTGTTTTGTATTCATTCAATCCGTCTTTGCAAGTGTATTCGATTTTTTGAAGTGGAGTGGTTAGCTTTTTATTCGTGCATTGAATATTTTTAAGCGTTAATTCCCCATTTGCGTCAAGCATTTCGCCAAAACGAAGTGTTATTTTTTGTCCTTGTTTGGCATTTATTTTAAACGACACATAACCTGCCAAGTTCTGCTTAAAATCAATGATTTTCTTGCCACTTGGTGCAGTTGTCATTTTGCTCTTAAAGATTGCTTTTTCAGCAATGGGAACATTATTTGAAGCTGACGGAACAACTGCGTATGATGTTTCCTTCGCCCTTGATGAATATGTAGGCTTTTTGTTTGCGTCAACAATTTCACCGTCTTTGTTATCAGCAAAAGAAATTGCACCGTCATTTGACCAAAGCCACGAACGGTCTGTTGAAATTGTGTCATTTGTTCCGTCTGCATACTTGATTTCAAGTTGTGCAAGGATTTTTGTTTCGCAACCGTATTGATTTTTAAGTCCCCAAGCACCGCATGATCCACGATACCAACCGTCTGCAAGGTCAATATTTATAACATTATTTTCTTTAATAAGTTTAGTTACATCATATGTTTGATACTGCACACGCTTGCGATAGTCCGTGATACCCGGTGCAAGCGGCATAGACACTTTTTCACCGTTTATGTATGCCGAATATATACCACAGGCAGTTGCATAAAGTCGTGCGGATTCGACATTTTTTTTTGCACCGAACTCCTTTTTGAAGCAGTCAACAGGAAAACGGTCAGGTTCGGGCTTGTTTGCAGTAGCAAGATAATTCACACCTGAAAGGAAGAACGATTTTTCAAGTTTTTTCTCCTTTTCATAGCCTTTTTTGTCTACTTCATAGTTGCCTGTAATCCACTTTGCCGACCAATTCTTGATGCCGTATTCAAAAAAGTTCTCCTCGCTGAATTCACCCTCGGTGTCGTTTTCGTCCCAAAGCTTAATTCTATAGGTTACTCTTTTGCCTTTTTCAAATTTTACAGGAACAACGATACGCATTGAGCTTGACTCAATCTTTCCGCTGTCCCAATCATCTGTGACGATTTGGTACGCATTTTGAGTTACACCGCCCTCGCAGTTCCACATAACACGAGGATTTTCTATGTCAATACCCAACGGATTTTTCAGGTATTCTGTTTTTATATTAACTGCTTTCACTGTATTACTTCGCCTCCTCTTTCATAACCCCGAAAACGGTTTTCTCCATAAACGGAGTCCATATTTCGAGATATCCTGCCTTTGTGGGATGTATCTTATCCGCCATATACAAAGCTGTATTCTTATTTAACTCTGCGTTAAGCTCGGCGTCGTTCCACATATCTATAACGGATATACCCCACTTCGCCTCGGCTTCTTTAAGAATATCCACCATTTCCCCGTATGGTTCGCTGTCATAACGCGGGTTCGTGTAAAAAATCACCGGGCAGTTCCATTTCTCTTTTGAGTAACAGATTATATATTCTATTGCTCCGGCTATTGTCTTTGTATCGAAGTCATTGAGATTTTTCGATTCGATTACTTTCCCGAGCTTTTTCTTCTGCGAAGCGTCATTTGTAGAGAGCTGGCAGACAAAGAGATCGATCTTTTCGGCATCGAGCTTTTTAAGCCTCGACACATAGGAATTGATTCCCGATTCAACAAGTGTCGTCCCCGAAACGGCGCTCTTAATCACCGTGCAGCCGTCCCGCTTTCCGATATAGTCCGCAAAGGACACGCCGCCGGAGGCGGAGCCGTAGGTCACGGACGAGCCGAGGAAAAGCACCGTCTTGCCCTCTATCGGGCTGTCGGCATTCGGAGCTGCGTTATCGAGCGAATATTTTTCACCGTTTCCTTCGAGAGCCGAGGTTTTAAAATCATGAAGCTTCATAAAAGGCCCCCAACTCCACTGATAGCCGCAAAACGCTATCCATGCGGCAGCAACGACCGCTGCAATCGGAATAATTATCAGAAGTTTCTTCTTCATATTATTCGGCTGTCTCCTCTTTTACCGTCTCTTCGTTTCTCTGCTTTATTTCCTCCTGCTCCCTGACTATGTTCTTTTCGACATTCAAGAACAGCAGAAGTATTGCGAGCACAACGCCCGTTATCGTCTCAAGTCCTACAAATGTAAATGTTATGGCGCTCTTTACGCTGTCCGACTGCACGGCGATGAGCTTGCCCGCCGCGTCGAGATAGGGCGCGACATAGCCGGTCTTCGAGAGAATAAGATTGAATACGCCCGTGCAAATTCCGACGCTCGCCACGGCAATGGTGTTATATATCGACATCGCTATTCCGTCGCACCTGAAGTTGTGCTTCCACTCGATATGGTCGAGTACGTCCGCAAACAGCGCCATGAACACATAGGAGCACGGCAGACCGCCGATGTTCTTTATAAACTGACCGATGAGGACTATCACCATATTTGTCGGCGCCAGCCAGCATATCGCCGAGCCTACGGCATATAACACGAAGCCTATAGCCGTAATATTGCGCTTGCCAAATTTTTTGGCGAGCGGCCAAACCGCAAAGATGCCGATACCCATCGGTATGCCGCCGATAACGGAGAGCATGGTCTGCGTCTTTCCGTCGTTATATGTACCGAGGACATAGTTCGAGAAATAGACGAGCGAGATGTTCTTGATAGTAGAGCCGACAGTGAAAATGAGAAAATATATGAAAATTATTATCATATATTTGTCGCTGAAAACCGCCTTTAGCTGGGTTTTCATCGCAACGCTCGGCTTCTCCTGCTCGCCGCCCTCAAGGGTTATGCGCTCCTTTGTGAAGTAATACTCCATGAGCGTCAGCGGCAGGGCTATGCACGAGAGGATGCTCATCGTTGTTATCCACTTCGACCTGTCAACGCCGAGCTGGGGCATAATGAGCATGGGGAAGATGAGCGCGACGATTATGCCGCTCATCATAATGGTCGAAACCTGATTGAAAACCGAGAGAACTCCGCGCTGCTCGGTATTTCTAGTCGAGAGCGGAACCATGAGGTTGTGGCTCATGTTATATATCGTATAGGCAAACGAATAGAAGAGGTTATATGAGAGCATGACCCATATCACCTGCACCGTCTGATTGCCCGTGGGCACGGTGAAGAGCAGTATGCCCGTCACGGCGACGAGCGGCGCGGAGAGCAGCAGCCACGGACGCGCCTTGCCCTGCTTTGTGTGCGTGCGGTCGATGATATAGCCCATAACTATATTCGTTATGGCGTCGATTATCTTCGACACTATCGGGAACACCGCGAGGAACGCGCCGCCCCAAACGGTGGTCAGGTTCAAAACGTCCGTGTAGTAGACGTTCAGATATGTAGCAAGCACGGCGTTCAGCAGCAGTGCACCGGACGGGCCTAACAAATAGCCCAGCCACTTTTCCTTCGCCGTTACCTCGGGCGAGGTCAGGCGCGAATCGAGCGCCCGCTTTTCGAAGATTTTTGCTTTTGACATTTCTAAGAACTCCTTTATCCTTTTGTCTCATAAATTTGAAAATATTTTCAGCCGTCCTGCGGCTTATGCGCTTTTTTGCGGTTTCTCCCGCTCGAATGCGGAGATATGCCGCGCCGGAGACCGACCCCGCAGGGTCGGCGCGGCAAAAAAGTTAAAAGGGCTGTATAAAAATGTTCGTGTGCAGATTATTCTGCAGTCCGGGCGCACCCGAGTTTCCGTCTGAAGGTTTTCGGGGCGCGCCGTTTTCCACGGGTAACAGAAGTGTCCGGAGACGAAAGTCGCCTTGACATTTGATAGATTTCATATTACACTATTATTATAGCTACATGATGTTGGATTAACAATCATCAGTTTTGTTAATAACGGCTATGAAACCGACAAAATTCACCGAAAGTGACGGGATAAAATATGAACACAAAAAATAATCAGCGCACAAGACTTTCAAAAATTTTGCTCAAAAACGCTCTGATGGATCTTTTGAGCGAAAAGGGCTCGGTGACTAAAATTTCCGTAAGGGAGCTTTGCGAGCGCGCCGACCTCAACCGCTCGACGTTTTATGCCCACTACTCCGAGCCGAAGGAGCTGCTCGAGGAGGTGGAGGCGGAGCTGCTCGACGCAACGCGGGAGCACCTCCAAAAGATAGGCGCGGAAAATGATATCGGCGCGCACAGATATCTGCTCTCGTTTTTGATTTATATCAAAGAAAACGACAAGCCGTTTCGTACCCTGCTCATCGACGCGGGCGACCCGGAGTTTCGCTCGAAATTCATGCAGCAGTCGATAATTCAATTCATAGAGAACCTTGATATTGCATTTCCTAAGGAGCAGGAGCAGTATATCTACTCCTACATCTTAAACGGCAGCACGGGCGTTATAATCCAGTGGATGCGCTCGGACTACAGCATAGACGAAAACGCGCTTGTCGACCTGCTGTTTTTCATAAATCAGAGCGCCCTCGAAAATCTTGCCACAAAAAAGAATTTATGATTGAAAACATAGTAAATCGGCAGTATAATACTCCGTAAATAAGCAAGGCAAGGAGACGGTTAAAATGAGAAAAAGCAACATCACAAGAGACGAGGCGTTTGAGCTTCTGAAAAAATACAACAAAGACCCCTTTCACATCCGCCATGCGCTGACCGTCGAGGGCGTTATGCGTTGGTACGCGAAAGAGCTCGGCTATGCGGACGAGGAGGAATACTGGGCTATAGTCGGACTCCTGCACGATATAGACTTTGAGCTCTATCCCGAGGAGCACTGCAAAAAGGCGCCCGAGCTGCTCAAGGCGGGCGGAGTCGGCGATGACATGATATATTCCGTCTGCTCCCACGGCTGCGGTATCTGCGTTGACATCGAGCCGGTTCACGAGATGGAGAAGGTGCTCTTTGCGGCGGACGAGCTGACGGGGCTTATCTGGTCGGCGGCGCTGATGCGCCCGTCAAAGAGCGTCATGGATATGGAGGTCTCGAGCCTCAAAAAGAAGTTCAAGGACAAAAAGTTCGCCGCGGGCTGCTCGCGCGACATTATCCGCACGGGCGCGGAGAGGCTCGGCTGGGAGCTCGACAGGCTCTTCGAGCAGACGATACTCGCCATGCGCTCCTGCGAGAGCGACATAAACAGCTTTATGGAAACCTATCGGGCATAAATAAAAGCGGAAATCCCCCGGAGTGCATAACACTGCTCTCCGGGGGACATTTTTTATTTGTCAAAGCTCGCGCTCTATTTTTTCGCGTGTCTCTTTGAGTATGGCGTCGGGGTCGTTGCCGAGAATATCGAGCCCCTCCGCGCTGAAAAAGCTGAACTTTTCAATGCCGAAAAACGACTTCGTTACGGTCTTTACATATTCGAAGCCGAAGTCGCTGTCTCCGATATAGCCGCCGGCGGTGGTTATATATATCAGCTTCTTTGCCCTGCAATAGCTTATCGGAACTCCGTCGCTGCCGTACAAAAACGTGAGCCCGCCGACGCACAGGGATTCTATGTATATCTTCAGAATCGACGGGAAGCTGTAATCCCAAAACGGCGCGGCGACAACAACCGTGTCGCAGGCGGCGAACTGCTTGGCGCAGTCATAGACCGGGTCGGAGAAGTCGTTTTTCTCCGCGCTCTCTATGCGCTTGGCAAGCCCCGCCGCGTCGAGCGGCTTCTGATTTGCCTCGGTAAGGCAGATTTCCTCTATATCGCCGTCAAGACGGTTGAGCGCCGCCTTTGCGAGCGCAAGGGTACGCGACTCTTTCTCCCCGCGCACGCAGGCATTGACAAAAAGTATCTTCTCTTTCATTTTTCCTCCTGTTTTCACTCTCTGATTATTTTAAACGTTCCGCCGTAAAGCTCTTCAAGGCTGCCGCGCCCGTCCTCGAACGCGTAGCCGTCGGGCAGCCTTATGCGCCCGTGAACGCCTTTGTCCGCAGATATATTAAGGGTTATACCCTCGTTCGTTCTGCACCATTTTACGCTCACCCTGCCGCCGACCGTCTCATACGAAGCCTCGGCGCTGTCGAGCTTTTCAATAAACACCGGCGATATCCCGACCTCGGACGGGTCGGTCAGGAAAGGATTCACTCGTATGCCGCCGATATATTCGATAAACCACGCGGAAATGTCGCCGTACATATGGTGATTCTGCGAATTGGGGGTGTCCTCTTCGCGCAGGAAATCCTCCGGCAATGCCGTGAGTCCGCGCTCGACGAAGTTTCCGTAGGACGGATAGTCCGGGCGGGTTATCAGCTTAAACGCGAGATCGGGTTCGCCGAAATCCGAGAGCACCCTGAACAGCACGCGCATACCGAGTATGCCGGCGTCAACGTGGTCGTCGCGCCGTCTGATTATCTCAAGAAGCTTTTTGAACGCCGCCGTTTTTTCGCCGGGGGTGAACACGTCGTAATATATCGCCATTGCCTGCGAGGTCTGGCAGGAGCCCGCGGCGGTCATGGTGCCGAAGTCTGTTAAGTGCCGCCTGACGGCGGTTCTCAGCTCATCATAGAGCTTTTCGCAGAAGTCGCGCTCGAGCGAAAGTCCGAGCTCCGAAAAAATATAGACGGCCTTTTTGAGTATACTCATGCAGGTGACGCTGTCCGTAAACTCGAGCGGTGATTTTACGCTCGTCACCGGGCACCAGTCGCCGAGTCCTATTGCGACAAGCCCGCGTTCGTCGCGCCGGCGTGAGATATACTCGCAGTAGCGGAATATCGCCGCCGCGTTTTCTTCGATTATCTTTCTGTCGCCGCGCAAGACATAGCAGAAATAGGGAATGTATGTCAGCGCCGCATCCCAAGCGGGTCCGTTGCCCCACTCAAAGCCCCAGCCGCCGGTCGGCACTATGCCGGGCAAAGCCCCGTCCGCACGCTGAGCGGCGCGGATGTTGCGGAGCCACTCGCGGTAGCTGTTGACAGCATCGAGATTCATCAGTATATGCTCGGCAGAGAGAGCGGCGTCGCCCGTCCAGCCGTTTTTTTCGCGGTGCGGACAGTCGGTCGGGAAATAATAAAAATTCGAGAGATCCGAGTTTCTCGTCATCGCCTGCAGCTTGTTTGTCGTCTCGTCGGAGCAGCGAAACGAGCCTATCTCGCAAAGAGCCGAATTCTGCACGATAAAAGTCAGCAGCTCCTCGGTCGCCTCCTCCTCGGTTATACCGAGCACCACGCAGTATCTGAAGCCGTGATAAGTGAACACGGGCTCAAAAACTTCCTCGCCCTCGCCTTTGAGAATATACACATCGCGCTGGGAATATCCCTCGGGATAAAAGCAGATGTTGCTCGTATCGGGCTCACCGTCGGGCGCGATATATTCGCCGAACTGCAAATCGATTTGCCGCCCGCGCTCGCCGCTTATCCTGAGCCTTACGGTACCCGCCGAGTTCACGCCGAAGTCATATAAAAAACCGTCGCGCTCGTCGCTCGCTACTTTCTTCGCCTCTTTGACAACATCGCCGCGGGAAATATATTCCTTGAGCCTGCATTTTCTTATCAGAACCGGCTTTATCTCGCGCACGGGCGCTATCGGCTCCGCCTCGCACAGGCGCCTTTCGCCGCGCGGCGTCTCCGCCGCAAGAGCGTTTTTCCAAGTGCTGTCATCAAACTCGGGCGTTGACCAGCCGGGAATTTCAAGGCGGGCGTCGTAGTAGCAGCCGCAGCGCAGGTCGTCAAAAATAATCGGTGACGGCGCGGTTCTGACCGAACCGTCCGCCTCGAAGGTATCGATTCTGCCGTCAAGATATTCAATCGAGACGCAGAAAGCCGTGCGCGGAGCACCCCTGAACGCGGCTATATCGAAATCCCAGATCTGACCGCCCGGCGCATTCTGCATACCGTTGCCGATCAGTATGCCCAGAACATTTTTCCCCGGCACAAGAGCCCGCGTTATGTCGTATTCGTCGTAGTAAACAATATCGTCCGGGTTCGAGATATACGGGGCAAGAATACCCTTGGTAAACCGCCGCCCGTTAACATAAAGCTCATAAAATCCGAGACCCGTCAGAGTAATTATGCTTTTTTTGATTTCGCCGTCTGCTTCAAAGGTCTTTCGGAAATACGGCGCGGGGACATGGAAAGTATAGTCGGTGTATTCATAGTCTGCACAGATAAACTTTTCGGAAAACATAACAACACCCCTTTGCGTTAATATCATAATCAAAAAGCGGAAAAGCCGCAAGCGCGGACTGCTTTATTCTACGCCGAACCGAGCGATATACCCGTCCCAGCGTCTCACTACGGCTCTCAGCAGCTCATCCAGATAGGAATATGCCTTTTCCTTTATCCTATCCGGTATACCGTAGGCGGCCTCGGCCATGCTTCCCGTAATGGCCGCAACAGTATCGCTGTCGCCGCCGATAGATATCGCGTTTCTTATGGCGTCCTCAAAATCCGTGCTCTCCAAAAACGCTGTTATCGCCTGCGGCACGGAGCCCTGACAGCTAACGTCAAAGCGGTATGACGGGCGGATTTCATCGAGCGTTTTGGAAAGGTCGTACCCGTATTCGCGCTCGATATGCTCCCTGATGAGCCTTTTGCACTCAGCCGGGTCATTATTGACGGGTTGTTCGTTTTCGCCGTGACAGCCCCCGAAGTAATACCGGCACAGGAAAATCGCATCGGCTGTTGCCACTGCGCCCTTGACTCCCTCCGGGTGGTTGTGCGTAACTTCGGCGGAAAGCCTCGCCAAATCCCTGCACCTGTCGGGCAGCTCCGCTTTACACACATTATCGCATTCCGCTGCCCACGCGCACGACGAGACGCGCATGGCCGAGCCGTTGCCGAAGCTCCCGTACGGAGCGCTGCCGTCCGAGAACAGCCACGCTCTGAATTTGCCGCCGTAACCGACATTCGGATACAGCCGCCCGTACTTTTTCATCGCTTTGACAAAATCTTCCCTTTTCCCGCCGTTCATAACGGCCTCCGCCACGGCGCAGGTCATGACCGTGTCATCCGTAAACGAGCAGCGGCTGCCGAACAGCGGAAAGTCCTTCGTCTTGATATTCCTCCGCTCATAAATCGAGCCCACGATATCGCCGACTATCGCTCCGAGCATTCGTATTCCCCCTTGCCGTCGCGCAGCGAAAGCGCCGCGGTTTTATGTGTCTTAGATTCGTTTTGTCTCAATGCAATTATACAACAGATACTGCCGCTTTGCAACGGGGACGCAAGCGGTATAAAATTAAAAGCGAGTGGTCATAAGTGAATTTCCTTATGACCACTCGATATGGTGCGAATGTTCATATAGGATTTGGTGAAATACAGTTTTACCGATAGTCGAACATCATATTCAAATAATAATCCGCACATTCGCAATTTGATTTTGTTTTTCGTATAATGAACTTACTAAAAATCAAGGAGGTTTTAATATGAAAACAATTTTTGAAAATAGCGGAGGCGCTTATACGCAGGTTGGTGATTATTTATTGCCTAATCTTTCGTTATTGGCGGAAGAAAAAGAAACAAATGTCAGTATATGGGCAATGAGGCACAAACGATATTTGAAGCAAAATCATAAAGTGCGTTACTACAATTTGCTGACAAGCGGTAAACTCAATTCATATCTTGTCGACATTGAGGAACAGGCTCAAAATCTTTTTTCTCGGTTGGTAAAAGACCTTGCCGAAAAAGAAAATGTTACAGAAAAATTGAAATCGGATAACCCGATGTTATGGGTGCAAAAGATGAATAACATTCGCAATCGAGCAACGGAAATTGTTAATGAACAAGTAATATACAACTAAAAACAAGGCACAACTTACGGAGAAAAACCGCAGGTTGTGCCTTAATTTTGTTTGCCAAGTTGCAATGCATAATCTTAGCGAGCAGACCATTTGGATATCCAAACGGTAATTGTTGCTCATTAGGAATATCCTAAAACCTTTATGCAAATTAAACACACATAGTTAAATTATTCAGTGATTTCTCTGTATTACCCAATATGTATTTCATATATTTTTCCATATATCCATAATCAGGTGAGCTTTGACAAGTTGCTGGTAATGGAATGAATAGTTTTTTCACTTTTTGCCAAATACATTTATCATCATAGCTGAATTTATCTTTTATTGCTTTTTCTAAAGAAGTGGCGAGGAAGAATAAAACTAATTCTGATTGTATTTTTTCTTTTGGCTTTATTAAATATGCATCCCAAAGTACACCTGTTTTTTGTGGTTGTGCATAAACATCTCCAGTTGCAATTGCTCCATTCTTTACAATATCAATCGTCATTTCAGCATTTTCAAAATCCTTTTCTCTTCCATAATACATAATTCCATTATTGAAATGTTTAGCATTTACAAGCGGCAAAGAAAATTCATTGTCTTGAATTTCTGAAACATCAAAAGCTTTGTTAAAATCCTTTTTTATTGTTTTTAACTCTAATTTTTCAAATAAATCTTCAATTTTGAAAAGTTTCCAGTTTGATGTATCAAGTTTTTTTGAAACACTGGATTTCTTCGCTGACTGCAAGTCAGTCAGTGAAGAGCTGACTGCAAGTTCCAGATTTTTCATATATGATTCCATATATATAAAATCTGGATTACCTGTTTCATCAACAGGTAATTTTATTTTTTCTGCTCCAATTGTATCTTTATTTGCCATATCGCTGTATGCAAATTTTCTGCAAACAGTACGAATTACAGTAGCAATAAAATAACCATTATAAAGATTTAAGTTGGGATTGTATAAAAGAATTATAGAACTGCCTGCACCACCTCTACCGAGAAAATCATCTTCTTGATAAAAACTACTACCATCAATCGGACTAACCGTTATGCAATTACCGGCATCCAAAATTTCGCCTTTCTTTGGTTCTAAATATTTTAAGACGCCATTATTGAAATTACCTGACGCAACAAAAGGAATATCACCATCATTATAATTTGCCTGACTACGAGCTGAAGGTCTTTTGACGGTGAATAAATCTTTTATAATAAATTCTTTCCATTGCTTTGTGTCAATTTGTTTCATTATGTACTTCCTTTCCCTTCAAAACGATAGTAATATTGCTCTCTTTAGAAGATATTTTGCTATCATACATAACCTTTTTTACCAAAGAATCGCTGAATTCTTTTAAACTGATTGAAAGTTGTAATTTGTCCTGTTCCTTGTTTAACATCAGCTTCGGCCTTATCAAAGCCGAGTTGAATTTTAGCACTATCTCTAACCTCGTCTTCGGTACGATATACGATTTTATTTGCCATTGCCTTTTCCTCCATTTTCTTCCTGATCCTTTAAGTAATCATCAGCTGCTTTATTAAACAAATCTGCCATACTATGCATATTGTCATCATAGGCAATGGCTGCAAGCAAACGTTTAACTTTATCTGGATCCATTCTAAATTGAACTTGTCGAGTTCGATTGGATTTACATTCCTTAATCAAAACAGCACCTCCATAATGATATCATTAAATCTTGATATAATGATATCATTATTACTATTAAAAGTCAAGGCATAGCTTAAGGAGAAACCCACATTGCGGACACATGCAAAGGGGTTGCCGTAGAGTATATAACCGAACAATTCACGGCATAAAAAAGAGCAAGGTGTTACCCTTGCCCGTACATAAAAATTATATGATAAAACAAAAAGAGTGTTCATAAGTCAAATCCCTTATGAACACTCGATATGGTCCGAGTGACAGGGTTCGAACCTGCGGCCTGATGGTCCCAAACCACCCGCGCTACCAACTGCGCCACACCCGGTTTTATTATTTTATTTTATATTACTGCACTTATTGGCTTTCTGCTTTCAATCCGCGCGCTTCCCTCAGAAACATAGTCGCGGCTCTTCG